>Ga0325414_1000018_pt1 | contig 82479 bp, 57 predicted proteins | sample PopdelMetagenome_8_FD_206183 | JGI IMG/M metagenome (GOLD analysis project Ga0325414, IMG submission 206183) | Populus deltoides microbial communities from Bellville, Georgia, United States - Leaf-PdKOR-R3 | ecosystem: Host-associated > Plants > Phyllosphere > Phylloplane/Leaf | place: USA... | reverse complement strand
CCTTTTATAGGCTAAAATTCAGAACTATTCATTTGGTAATTGATTATTGATGTAGTGGCCAACTATTGATTTAGTGGACTTGGTGGACAGCAGCACTCAAACACTTTGGCTGGATGAAATGACATTGATCCATTCAGAATTTGGCAAAGTGTTCCTCATGAAAGTTGTTGGCAATCATCTTATCTTTTTACCCATAAAATGTCAGAGCATTTGGATCACTAGAGCTCGAGATATGGCTAAAATACTGAGTAGTGCTGTTGGTGGACGTGGTGGATAGACCTCAAACTCTTGTCTGGACGAAATGTCATTGTTACCATCTGAATTTGAGAACATCTTCTTCATGAAAGTTGTTGGAAATTGTCGTTTCCTTCCACCCACCAAATTTCATGTCATTTGGACTTCTAGAACTCCAGATATGGGTAAAATCTAAGCAGTGTTTGGGCTGGATTACAGGACAGATTCTGACTTCTCTTTTGTGGCCAAACTTTGAATTTGAAAATGGCAGATTTGGGTCTTACACTATTCATGAACATTGTAGGCCTATTTCTTAGCTTTCCATCCATATAAATTAAGTTGAAATCCAAGATCTACAGCTCCAGATATGACCCAATAACTAAACAGTGTTCCAATTTGAATTGAATCGGCATCTCCTTTCTAATCTTAGCCGTTTCTTTGTCCTTTCACTTTCAATAGTTAATCACATTAATCAATCCTTTGAATTGTGAGATATGCCTGCATTTAAAATGAACATTTACCATAAATTAAAGCTATCTTATATTATCAGATCTATTATTATAAAACATGCTCTAGTTAAGGAGTTATTAATACTTCAAGTGCAAAATGATGATATAAAACCTTGATAAAAATGCACTTTTAAGTACTAATCACAAACCAATACTGAATTTGAGACATTGAAAGCTTATTTCAATGATTGCCAAGAAAGGGATGATATGTCTTTAAGGGTCCAAGCAGAATTAGAAAGTCGGATTGAGCAATATGAACAATTATATAAGGAACATATGATGCTTGAAAGTGAGCTAGCTGAAGCGAAAGCCAAAGGAAAAGTTGTCAGGAATTCCCAAACTGATGAGATCAACCTATTAAAGAGAGAGCTCAGTAATGAAAAAATCAGAGTAAAACATTTGGAAGTGAAAAACAAGCTGATGAAGCACCACAATAAGATGACTGATACCAACAACAATCAACTTAATAAAAGCAACATATTACTCTTATAAAAGATGAGTAACATGGATGAGCAGAATGACTGAGTGTTTGTCTACGCCTAAAGAATTCATCTTAGTGCTTGACAAGTTGGGAGAGATTTTCACTGATATCAATAAAGTATAACTGAAACTGATGTTTTTTTTAGAGATATAAGAAACAAAGGCTTCGCTTTTCTCCTTGTAAATGATGATGAATGAACTAATCCTCAAATGTAAAAGTTGTCACTAAACATTAAATGAATAGGTATTGGACCCAATCTTTTGAGCAACATATTGTATTGATAAATACAAATTTATTAAGCATTGGTTTTGATCAAGTTCCCTCGATAGTTATGAAAGGATAAAAATATCTTACCCAAATGATGGCCATATACCAGTCTAGAAATTTGGCTAACCCACATCCAAGCATGCACCATCATGCATAACTATGCATCTATATGCATTTGTATTTATAAATTTTAGAATGTGTTTATCATGTATTCAAAATATAGGTTTCCTATTAAAGTTTACAATACTAGGCTTTGTAAAAAAATGAAAAATAAAGACAAAGCCCACTTTGAGGCTCATTACCAAAAAGAGCTGGACGATGTTAAAAGTAACATGGCTCAGATAACTAGTTTACTCGAGCAACTCTTGCGAGCGCAGTACGGGAAGGGACATTCGGTCAGTAGCCGATTTTGCAACCATCACTATTAACCCCAATTATTATTGACCCACAAAACTTGGAGACAAATCCCATTGCTAGATCACAAAGAACGACGAGCATTCCGATGACTCACCCAATTACGTTTGCTTAGATGCCAACCACTATAGATCTAACTATAGGGGAATCCTACGGGATTAAATCTTTGGGTCACCCTGAACAAGATAAGTGGGCTACTTGGGAGGAAAGGTTGAGAGTTGTTGTTGCGATGTCGCAATCACACAAATTGATTACCCTAATAAACAAGATAGTATAGAGCAAGCAAGGGGTCGATCCTACAAGCAAGTTCTAGTTCAGATTTTTATGCTAGAAATTGTGTAATTTGAAGGGGGGTTGAGAGTATCTAGACTATAGTAGAATTAAACAATTAAGCAAAATTAAATAAATCAGAAAACTATGAAGAGAACAAACCTTGGTTTAAAGTAAACATCCACCTATGGAAATCAGAACCGATCATTGAAACGAAACATCAATTTATATTTTGAATCTTTATCTTTTCTTAATATTGGTCGGTTAATAGATCTGCTATATAATTAACCCTAACCAACAAATAATTATAGTGTTTGCACTAGTAATTTAATCCAATGATAACCTTAAGAACAAGATAAATTGATTAATCTAGATAACATAACTATCCGCAGTTTATGTTTGATTTTTTTGAATATTCTGCCTAAGATTAATAACATAGATCCGTCACAATTATTAAACTAAGTTGCTTCACAAGTTTATATACCACAACTCCGATTTTGATAGCAAACTTAGTAATAGATTGTTCACAATAATAACTTAAAGTCTGTTCTAACAATTAAAATAAATAATCATTGGAAATAAACATAGGAAAACAAACATATTCATTCATTATATAAATCAAAAAGAAAATGTAAAATAAATCTCACAGTTCTTAAAATCCAAAGGTTTCTGTGTCCTTGTAACCAAGAAAAAGAGTTTAGCTTTACATGTCTATTAAACAACTAATAAAAAAGAAAGAAGAATGCATTAATTCAAGTTTTTAGATGAAATGGGTGTTTTTCTTCTGTTTCTGGCCATCCCCTCTTCCTTTCTCCCTTTCTTTTTATTTGATAGGAAACCCTAATATATCTTTCCTACAAAATAGTCCTTACCTAAGTAGACAATTTACATTTTAGTAGTTTAATAACTATTTTCATAAAAAAAGGGAGAAATAGCCTTACATAATATTCTCAAACTTTGACTTTGAACTTATAAGAGTTAAATTGCCAAAATAAAGACTTGGATGTTAGTTTGGATGCTTTGAGAAGTAATTTGGACTTGTTTCTTCACAAAACCTGTCTGTTGGCAGAATTCATATGGCATCTTAGAAAAATCATATCTCTCTCATATGAGCTTTTTTCTATTGAATGTTGGTTTGATGATAGGTCTTCGAGTCAGGAATAAAAAAAATTAAGTTTGCATTAAATGGACTTTTCTAGCACAAGATATTCAAGTTAGAATGACCAAAGGTCAACATCGGCAGAATGTGAGATTTATCTTTGAAGGCTACAATCTCTATGCTTTTTTTATTTATTTTTATTTTTTTTTGACATATATGTACAGAAAGGTATGGATGTTAGCTTTCTAATTCCACTAGAATCACTTCGGTTCGACCTCTAGAGCTCAAGTTCTGCACAAAACATCGATTGGAGGTCAAATCTGCCAATTATCTCCAATTCTTACATCCAAAAGTGCCTTTAAAACATAAAACAAAGAACATCAATGCATTATATATATAAAACATAGGCAAAATACTTGGTAAATGTGGGTAAAACTATCAAATAATATGGTTGCATCAACTGTTGAGGGGTTTGACGTCTATAACTCGGTTAGAGCAGTTGAGATATGCTCAATACTGAATGTAGTGGTACCTAAGGAGTTTAGAGTGCCAGAGTTCATCAAGTACACAAGGTCATATTATAACAAAATGATGGAGGTCGTACACAATGACAAGTTACTCATCCACTTCTTCAAAGACAACTTGATTGGTTCCATGCTAAGCTGATATATGACTTTAGATAATACTAGAGTTAAGAAATGGAATGATCTTGCCAATGCTTTTTTAAGGCAACACAAATTCAATATTGACATCGCTCCAAATCGGACGAGTTTGATGGTAATGGAGAAAGGCAACAAAGAAACAGTGAGAGAGTATGCTCATAGATGGAAAAACAAGGCAATGCATATACAACTGTCTTTGTTAAAGAAAGAAATGATTTTGTTCGCCAATACTTTCAAATCTCTGTACTATGAGTACTTGATGGGTAGCTCTGCCCAACACTTTTATGATGTCAAGGTTATTGCTGAAAGAATAAAGCAAGGGATAAGAGTTGTCTGAATATCAGAAACTGCCTAGAAAAAAAGGTTTACTGAGAGAAGGAAGGATGTTGAGGTAAGCAATATAGAAAAGGGATACAAAGGTAAGAAGTATTTCCAAGCCCAAAGTTATCATAGTGAAAGCTACCAAACCCTATCTCCCAAAATACCCAACATCAGCTTTGCCAAGTCTTTTCCAATAAACTAGCCTACCAACCTTTCAGAAAACCAAACTGAAAATAACCCAAAGAGAACGTATCAAATAAACCAAGAACAACTCCCACCTTTACCAATAAACCAAAATGATTAAGCATAGGTCATGTGGCATCTCTTCATTTTCCACCTCTTAAGCCTCCCTTCCCAAGTTGGTACAAACTAGAACTAACCTGTGAGTATCATGCCGGAAATCCCGGCCACGACAATAATACTTACTTAGCATTCAAGAGGAAACTCTTGCAATTATTCAAAGTAGGGTGAATAACTTTCAAGAATACACCTAACATCAATTCTAACCCTTTACCCAATCATGCTTCTACTAGTGGGGGAGTAAACATTGTGGAATATGAAGGAAGGAAGGGGCAAGTTTTGAGGGTAACCATAGATAGGCTATATGACATGTTGATGCAAGCCAGGTCTTTGCCAGTAAAAGGTGAATCAAGTCTAAGAAAGGATGATGATTTTTGTAGGTTCTATGAAACGATGAGATATAACATTGAAGGATATGAGGAGTTTCACTAGAAAGTGATACAATTGATGACTTTTGCTCTTTTAAAAATAGAGAAGAAGGAAGAGGATGATGTCGTGGGCATGATAAGTTTCTAGGAGAAGGAAGCAAAAATGTGTAGGATCCAACATACTAAGAGCAGTCCACCAAAGATTGTCTTGATAAGACATGCCTTTACCCACAATAGAAACTATAATGCACTGCCTCATAATTTCGGAGACTCTTCTTCCCTATTATAAACCGAGATTAATGGTTTCACGGGGGTGACGTTAGAGCGATGACGAGCTTTTTGTGCCTCATGAGGAGGTGTGTGTGTGTGTGTTGGAAAAGAAAGAGCTGTGGGTTTAATCATAAAATTATGATTATGGTTCAGGAGTCGCCATTTAGTATTATGGTTGTAGCACGTCAAAAAATCCGCGCGGCATCGGCTGGCGATTTTGCTTTGATTGGTTCGTTGGAGTCGCCACCTAGTATTTAATTGAAGGCTACTAAGAAACCCGGGTGCTGGTCTTGTTAGAGATTCACGGGTAAGGGACTGGCTGTGGTTAGGGAAGGTATTAGCACCCCTAACGCACCCTACCTGAAGTAAGCTGCTTTGTGGCTTTGATGTGCTGAAGAAGTTTTAAAAAAATTCTGTTATTTCATCGAATTTTAGAAATATGACTTACATGTAAGTTTATAATTCTTTATCCGTGATCAAATCAAAATATTAAATTCTTATTTATTCTTACAATTTTATCATACAAAAAAAAACATTCATAAACAAAATACAAATCACACATTTTCTTTTCACTATACTTTTCTTTTCTTTCTTTTCCTTTTATTTTTCTTTCTTCTTCTTTTTTTTTGTTACATCAACAATACAAATTATAAAAGGTTAACTAAACAAAAAAATACATTAAATAATTTTTACATTACAAAAATTAGCCCCAAAACAATTTAAAATTATAGGGATAGCCTTCTGCACCAACAGAACAGTGTCAGGCAGACTTATGGAACTGCCTGAATAGTAGCGGCGCGTCTCCCTACGCGCCGTCGCCACTGGCGGCGCGTGAACCCACGCGCCGCTGCTGACAATGACCGGAAATGGGCAGATCTGCCCTGCTTTCTTCTTCCCTTCCCTTCTCTACTGGCTGTGAGAACCACCGTTACCTGCAAAGGGAAAAACACACATGCAAAGCTTCCGATTCTTTCCCCCCTCTTTTTTTTTTTATCTACTCTCTCTCGTCTTCTCCTTTTGGTTTTTTGTTCTTCCCTTCTGCAGGTGGCGGACGGCTCTGAGGTCAGGGCGTCTCTGTGAGCGGCTGGAGGAAGGTGAGCAGCGGCTGGATTCTGTGGGCGCCGCCGTATGGGGGCTGTCGCTGGAGACTGCTGGGTCTACGGGCGCTGCCGGAGGGAGAAGGCGGGTAGGAGGCCAGTTGCAGAAGATGAAGAAGAGTGGTGCCCCGGCGTTGCCGTGTGGGGGCTGGTGGCTCACTGGTGAGGACAGCGCTGCTGCTGCTGGCGGCAACAAACGACTGAGAGAAATGTAGTGGCCGGTTGCTGTGGGGAGGCGCAGAAGCCGGTCTCTGTCTGTGTTGCCAGAGAGGGAAAGTCTTGTGTTGGAAGGGAACAACTGGGACGGTGATGAGAGGAAATGGGGGGAAAAGTTGAGCCGACTGGAGAGGGAAAGACAAGGTGGCTGAGAAGGGGAGGCTTGTGTGCAGTCCAAAGAGCCAAGCTCTAGGCTGGCGAGAAGAAGAGAAAAATCTGATCAAGAGGGGGGGTGGCGGCTCCGGTTGAGGGAGAAGACAGTGAGATTGAGAGGGGGGCTTCGGCGGCTGCCTAGAGTGAGGGAGAAGAAAAAATGTTAAGCTTTTAGGGTTTTTTTGTTTTTGTGTTCCCTGCCCCCTTTAATTGCAAAATTGCCCCCTTTTAAAAATTCAGTGTAACATGGTATTTATAGGAAAAGTTTTGCTAGGTTTTCAAACTAGCCCCTCAACTTTTCCATTCCTTATCTTTTCCTCTTTTTTTTGTAAATTTTGATTTTTCTTATTTTTTTGTATTTTTGAAAGTGAGCAATATCAACGTCAACTCAACAAGGAAAATCAGTGATCATAAAATTTACGTGTTAAAAGTTGAACGCGTTCCAAATACCTTTGAAAATTTAAATTCTTTTAAGATGACATTGAAAATGCTAAAAACGATGCAAATATATCAACAATGCATTTTTTTGGGTTTTCATTGTTTTTTTGCTATTTTTTGGTTTTTTTCTGAAAAATTATCAAAACATGGGTCAAAAATTGGGTAGCAACAGATGCCCCCTCTTTACAATGCTTACGAAGCCAAACTCCTTAATGTTTTGCATAGTAAGCTTTGTAAAGAAAAACTTGTCTTTCTGTCTGCTTAACTTGCTCAATATCCACTCATCTAAAGACCTTGCTCTTTTTCTTTGTTCTCTCTTCCTTCTCTTTTCTTCCTCTTCTTTCTTTCTTTCTTTCTTTCTTTCTCTCCTTTTTTTTTGTTATCTTGAGATCCCATCTGGCGATTTCCTTTCCCAAAACCAAAGAATGTGTGTAGCTCGGTCAACCTAAAATCCCATATGGAGATTCCCTTTAACCAAAGCCACATTAGATCCCATCTGGCGACCTCATTCAACTGGAACTATACATGAGATCCCATTTGGCGACCTCATTAAACTGGAACTAAAAAAATGTGTGTAGCTTGGTCAACCTGAAATCCCATCTGGCGATTCCCTTTAACCAAAGCTACATGAGATCCCATCTGGCGACCTCATTAAACCAACACAAAGAAAAGTGTGTAACTCGGTCAACCTGAAATCCCATCTGGCGATTCCCTTTAACCAAAGCTACATGAGATCCCATCTGGCGACCTCATTAAACCAAAACAAAGAAAAGTGCGTAACTCGGTCAACCTGAAATCCCATCTGGCGATTTCCTTTAACTAAAGCTACATGAGATCCCATCTGGCGACCTCATTCAGTCAAAACTAAAAAAAAAAAGTGTGCAACTCGATCAACCTGAAATCCCATCTAGCGATTTCCTTTAACCAAAGCTACATGAGATCCCATCTGGCGACCTCATTAAAACAAAGAAAAGTGTAACTCGGTCAACCTGAAATCCCATCTAGCGATTTCTTTTAACCAAAGCTACATGAGATCCCATCTAGCGACCTCATTAAATCAAAACTAAAAAATGTGCGTAACTCGGTCAACCTGAAATTCCATCTGGCAATTTCCTTTAACCAAAGCTACATAAAATCCCATCTGGCGCCTCATTAAACCAAAACAAAGAATATGTGTAACAAAATGGTTTCATTGTAATGGGTGAACTACCCAGGTGGAAAGAATGTGAAAAACGGTCTCATTATAATGGGTGACCTACCCCAATGGAAAGAATGGGAAGTGCGGTCTCATTATAATGGGCGACCTACCTAGATGGAAGATAGAAAAAATATGAAGTGGTCTCATTGTTATGGGTGACCTACCCAAATGGAAAGAAAGTGAAGTGCGGCCTCATTATAATGGGTGACTTACCCAGAAAAAAAATGATGGTCTTATTGTGATGGGTGACCTACCCAGAAAAATGATGAAAGGTGGTCTCATTATAATGGGTGACCCACTCAAGTGGAAGATAGAAAAAATGTGAAGTGGTCGCGTTATAATGGGTGACCTACCCAGGTGGAAGATGGTGGTCTCATTGTGATGGGTGACCTACCCAGAAAAAATGATGTTTTTTTTTTAAAAAAATGGTCTCATTGTTACGGGTGACCTACCCAAAGATAGAATGTGACTTACCTGGCAAAAAGACTTGGTTGGAGCAGTCTTGACAGGACAAGGCTGACAAACTTGGCACCTTCTGGTTGCAGGTTGACTTGAAGACTCCTCTTGATGACGGGGTTAATCTCCTCGTTTCTTTGAGATTATCCAACTGGCAGGGTTCATCTCATTCTCTTCTCGTTCCAAGATCTAAACCGATTCTTTGTCATCCTCAACTCAATGATTCTTTCTTTGTCCACAATCTTGCTGGACTTCATTGAGAATGTTTCTGTAACAAATCATAAGTAGGTGCAATGCTTTGAGGTTAGATGACATGCATGCATCCTTACCTGATGTGAAATATAGGTCCCCCCTTTGATGATCCATCGTCATAGGGTGCCTTTGTTTGCATTCCAAAGCTTTATTTGTTCTTTCGATGCATTGGCTCATTCATGTGCCAGCCATCCACTCAGCTGTAAGTGCAGTGCCTATCCTGGGCTGTCCATGACGATTACTGCTCTCGCTGTTTATCAAGCTTGATCATGCCCCCAAGTGTGGTGTTGCTTGATTCATCATGAAGAATTTTCTCTTTTGGATTCTTCTGAGAATTACCCTTTGATTGATTGTGTGCATCGTGCCAACACCCATCAAAATGGTCAATCAGTTATGAACTTGTCTCCAGTTGAAACATACCCTTCAAGTATATGCGATCAACATCCTTCATGGGACTGCCAAGTCATCCAGACATACATCTCATACTTTGCAGTAAAAGGCTCATCGTTGTATGCTCAAAGTTCTTCTCCATGGATTCCTCTCAGCTTGTCAAATCAGATCATGAAAAGAAATGCATTGGCATCATCAATGATGTTCATCACCCATATTCATGCGGTGAAGTGTGCATTTGAACTTCAAAATAGATGGTCCCACAGTCATTCTTGGTGGGTGCATCCTTCCAACATTCATTCAAATGCAACTGCATGACAACATCTGTTAGGAGTCATAACCATGTTTTCAGGGGGTAAACCTAAATGATGGTATGAAAATGTCCTTCAGGTACATCTTTACTCCCAATTGTTGCCGGGGTTTTATTGGTTCATAGATTGTTCTTAAACATCATTGCCCTTAATTGATCTGAGTTTGCTTGTTCATCTGTCTATAATCAAGAAGTTTTTTCTTTGTTATTGCCAGATGCTAAACATAACTTTGATGGACTTTGATGACTCATCATCTGATTTTTTCTTTACCCCCAGCTGATCTGAAAACTGCTTTTTTCTTTCTTAGGTCCACTGTATTGCTCCCAGGTGGTCAACTTTTCAAGGAGTCTCAAGAAGTGTTGATGTCATTTCTATCAGGGATTTTGCAAATTCAATCGATGTTTTTGTTTGATAATCTTTCTTGTTCTGAAATCAAATCTCATATTTCAACGGTCATGTCTAATCAAGTCTAATTGTTGAAATGAAATCAGAGAGATGTCAATTTTGAAAAGTATTTTTGGAAATCAAGCTTGTTTGGTCAAAGATCCAACACACGCTATTCAATGAAGTCCTTTAATTGTCTTGTATTTTGAAGACAGAAATAACCCGTTGTAAGATTAAAATGACTTTTTTCATGGTTCTTTGTGTCAGTTTTAATCTTTGATCTTAGGTATATCTTTTGATGGCCTGCAATGAGGTGACCTTCTGTGGATTTCAAGAAACAAAAGGCTCAAGTCAAAACTTGAGGATTCATCAAGAAAGATTGTTTTTTTTTTTTTGCACCAATTTTATTAGCATGCATAATAACAAGTAGCTTAATCCATGAAGCCACGACTCTTATGGAAAGGCTCTTCAAGTTTTGAGATCGCCATTTATCGGTTCAGATTGCTTACTTGATCAAAAAGAGCTTTTAAAAAGCACGTAATGCAAGCTATGGTTCATGGCTTATGAAAGAAAGGAAATTCATAGGCTCAAAAGGTGTTTGGGGGTTTCAAAGACCTAGGATCAACATCAACTATTCATCAACTCTCTTTCTCTTGTGGTCATTGTAGAGAAGTGACATCTGACCTTGTTAATTTCAAAGATCAGAATTCTCTTAACATAAGTCATAAAGCAAATCCACTTTTTCTTCGATGAATAATCAATCTAATCTCTTTGAAGACATTAGAGGCTTTATCCTAGACATACCAAAAGACATGAAGCTCAAATTTTTTTTACTTTTGGCATTTACTGTGTCTTTCTTTAATTGAAACCCTTTTTGCCCCTCTTAGAATTGATAGGCATTCTCCTTCCATTCCACTCTTTCTTTTTTCTTTTTTTTTATATTTACATAGCCTTCCTCAAAGTTTTCTTGGATGACCCTCAATCTATGGCTTTTCTTCTTCTAACCCTTTCTTAATCATTGGACTTTTGTTCTAAGCCTTTCTTTTATTCATTAATCCTATCAGTGTCTTCAAAATATCTCTCATTTGCCCCCAGTGTAGGGTGTGATCCTAGTCAGGGTTTCTTTTTTAAAGGAAATATTTTACCAGGCTCAAAATGGGACTGTAAGGGATAATATTTCAAAGAAATGTGAAAGGATAACAAAGATGGCCTTTACTCATTTCAAGCAAGATCGGTTAGAACCGATAAATTTTGACCTTGTCCAGTGTAATGATTGGGACTTGTAAGAATCATTGATTCACAAGTCCATAGCTACCGAATCCACTACATGTCATTATGCATACTGTTAAAACTTAACTGTATGAAGTGTGGTTCAGTTTCAGGAGGTATGAGTTCAAAATTGTTTGGTCACCTCATGTTATTTTCAAGCATCGAGTCATTTTTGCAATCAAAATACTTTTTATCTTTTAGGATTGACTAGCCTTAATCGCATGTTGGAGCTTGATCAAAATGTTTTATCAAAATACCATTTGAAAGAAACATCTCATGATTTCATAACAACATGAAGACAAAGAAAAGATGTGTTTCGTTAAAGGATGAGATGTGATCCCAAAACAAAATGCAGAATGACAAAATCCGTAACAGAAATGATTTGACAGGTCAACACCCTTCATGGATCAGCTTTTCTGGCAATATCTGTGTTTTGCCAAGCAATTTCGATCACTCGCCATTATGAGGATGTTCTAGCGAAAAAATGATCGATGACATCATTTTTCACAAACTCAGCCCGATTCTTGAAAATCTTGCATCTGTTCAACTAAAATGGCCCAGGAACCCACCATGATATTCACACCTGGTTTGAATTATACCACAGTGGTTGCATGCAATTTGTTGAAGTCTAGGGCACTAAGTCTGGAATCTGGCAGATGCTGGTAAATAAACCCACATGGCAAAGGAATTTCTATCTTTGGTAAAGACATTGGAGTAGTTGGTGCTTGAGCGAGACTTGACTAGGCAAAATAACTGAGGTTTCTCAATCGAGAGTCATCTTCTGATTCAACTCTCTTCACAGTTCTGGAATCCATGACAAAACCTTCAATCCTTCACTTCTTTATAGCTCGCTCAATTCTTTCGATGATCTTCACAACATCATGTCAATCTTCCAATGTTGTTGTGGTTGGTTGAGGGTTGTTGGAAAACTTCCATCAGCTAGGTAATCTTCGTACAACACCATCGCTACCAACACGTGGAATCACGCGTTGTCTCAACTGGAAGAGAACTTGATGAATCTAAAACTCTTCTGTCTCATCTTCGATTGCTCACAGATAGTGCAACAAATAGACACATGTAGAGGGAGTTCTGCTCTGTTGAAGTTTCAGTTTTCTTCATGTTTTTCAGTCTAGGCATGTCTCTTCTCTCTAACTTTTGCGTTTTAATACCGACACTGTTAGGAGGAAAATCATAGATGATCTGAAACTACTGTATTCCTTCTTGGATTCTCCACTTGCAGAGCCACAAACAGATTTCTACAGAGAAAGCTCTGCCACGTTGAAGTTTGATGTCTGCTTATGTTTTTCAGACCAAGTCTGACTCTTCTGCTGGGAGAAAGTTTCAAAGCATATGAAACTATTACATCATCTCTTGCATTCTCCACAGGCAAATCCATAAACAAATCTCTATAGAGAAAGCTCTGCTACAGTAAAGTTCAATATTTGTTCCTATATTTCAAACGAGGTCTGGCTCTTTTGCCTACTACAGTGTTTTGGTGTTGAAACTGGTGGGGTAACTTTTCATACCGTTTGAAACTACTACATCCCCTCTTGCATTCCCCACGTCAAAGTTCGACGACTGCTCATGTTTTCAGACTAGGTCTGACTCTTCAGCCTACTCCAGTGTTTTAGTGCTGAAACTGATGAGCCAAAGTTTTGTAGCGTTTGAAAGTACTGCATCCCCTCTTGCATTCCCCACTTGCAGAGCCATAAACGGGTTTTTGTAGAGAGAGCTCTATCACGTCAAAGTTCGACGACTGCTCATGTTTTCAGACCAGGTCTGACTCTTCGGCCTACTCCAGTGTTTTAGTGCTGAAACTGATGAGACAAAGTTTTGTAGCATATGAAAGTATTGCATCCCCTCTTGCATTCCCCACTTGCAGAGCCACAAACAGATTTCTGTAGAGAGAGCTCTACCACATTAAAATTCAATGTCTGCTTCTATTTTTTCAGGTCAATATCCGATGCAAGAACCAAGGTTGTCATTAGCTGATGACTGAAAGCATTGTTGCTGTTGTTCATGATTGAAAAGGAGAGGTGTAGCTTCAATTGGAAGTGGAAAAACAGTGTTTCTACAGAAGACTGTGCAGACATTCCCTTTCCATTTGAAGCTTAACACTTGTTCAAGCAGATCTGAGTCTAGCTACTTCACCTTTGATGCTCTCAACTTCCTTTTGACAATGAGCCTCTCTCTGACCCCTTTCTTTATTATCCATCTTTTCATTCCAATGTAGTAAACCTTGGATGGGGGAACCTATTTTCAACTTGGTGCATGCATGACAAATGTATGACATGTAATCTATATGATGAACTTGCCCTTCGAGGGGTGACATATGGTCATAACTCTTGCATGATGAAACAAGAATTTCTATTCTTGCTCAAACTCTACAATAGAAATTTCTTAAGTGATGACCATTATATCCCCCGTAAGTCCTGAATTCAAGATGCTTCAAGAAGAGCTTGCTCGGATGCAAAATAACTATTTACAGAGCATGCATCCTAAAGGTAGGTTCTAATCTTTTTACGTGAGACAAAGGATAGGTTTACTACTTGGTCTCTAAAAAGGGTCTCTCGTTGTCCTAGTGATCACCCTCGTAAAGGCAATATGGGGGCTTAGTAGGTAATGGTCGGCACGTGTACCAATCATTAACAGTCTAAGCACTCAACAAAGAGTTGGGGTTTACACAAACTTAAACCTTGACTCAAATCATAAGGTAAGCTGTTAGTCCCCCACCTAACCTGAAGCTTGTGTGTGCTTTCAAAAATTAAAACATGTGATGCATGAGACAATTCTATACAATGCATGAATAAAAAGAAAAAGACAAAACGCAAAAAATTTAAACACATAAAAAACACAAAGCTTAGTCCAATAAAGTTGAAAACAATACCTTTCCCCAGTGGAGTCGCCATTCTGTCGTACGTCAAAAAATCCGCGCAGCATCGGCTAGCGATTTTGCTTTGATTGATTCGTTGGAGTTGCCACCTAGTATTTAATTGAAGGCTACTAGGAAACCCGGGTGCTGGTCTTGTTAGAGATTCACGGGTAAGGGACTGGTTGTGGTTAGAGAAGGTATTAGCACCCCTAACGCACCCTACCTGAAGTAAGCTGCTTTGTGGCTTTGATGTGCTGAGGAAGTTTTAAAAAATTATGTTCTTTCATCGAATTTTAGAAATACGACTTACATGTAAGTTCATAATTCTTTATCCGTGATCAAATCAAAATATTAAATTCTTCTTTATTCTTACAATTTTATCATACAAAAAAAAAAAACATTCATAAACAAAATACAAATCACACATTTCCTTTTCACTATACTTTTCTTTTGTTTCTTTTCCTTTTCTTTTTCTTTCTTCTTCTTTTTTTTTTGTTACATCAACAATACAAATTATAAAAGGTCAACTAAACAAAAAAATACATTAAACAATTTTTACATTACAAAAATTAGCCCCAAAACAATCTAAAATTACAGGGATAGCCTTCTGCACCAACAGAACAGTGTCAGGCAGACTTATGGAACTGCCTGAACAGTAGCGGCGCGTCTCCCCACGCGCCGTTGCCACTGGCGGCGCGTGGGTTCACGCGCCGCTGCTGACAATGACCGGAAATGGGCAGATCTGCCTTGCTTTCTTCTTCCCTTCCCTTCTCTGTTGGCTGTGAGAATCACCGTTACCTGCAAAGGGAAAAACACACATGTAAAGCTTCCGATTCTTTCCCCCCCTTTTTTTTAATCTACTCTCTGTCGTCTTCTCCTTTTTGTTTTCTGTTCTTCCCTTCTGTAGGTGGCGGACGGCTCTGAGGTCAGGGCGTCTCTGTGAGCGGCGGCTGGAGGAAGGTGGGCGCCGCCGTATGGGGGCTGTCGCTGGAGACTGCTGGGTCTGCGGGCACTGCTGGAGGGAGAAGGCAAGCAGGAGGCCAGTTGCAGAAGACGAAGAAGAGTGGTGCCCCGGCGTTGCCGTGTGGGGGCTGGTGGCTCACTGGTGAGGACAGCGCTGCTGTTGCTGGCGACGACAAACGGCTTAGAGAAATGTAGTGGCCGGTTGCTGTGGGGAGGCGCAGAAGCCGCTCTCTGTTTGTGTTGCCAGAGAGGGAAAGTCTTGTGCTGGAAGGGAACAGCTGGGACGGTGATGAGAGGAAATGGGGGGAAAAGTTGAGCCGGCTGGAGAGGGAAAGACGAGGTGGCTGAGAAGGGGAGGCTTGTGTGCAGTCCAAAGAGCCAAGCTCTAGGCTGGCGAGAAGAGGAGAAAAATCTGATCAATAGGGGGGTGGCGGCTCCGGTTGAGGGAGAAGACAGTGAGATTGAGAGGGGGGCTTCGGCGGCTGCCTAGGGTGAGGGAGAAGAAAAAATGTTAAGCTTTTAGGGTTTTTTTGTTTTTGTGTTCCTTGCCCCTTTTAATTGCAAAATTGCCCCCTTTAAAAATTCAGTGTAGCATGGTATTTATAGGAAAAGTTTTGCTAGGTTTTCAAACTAGCCCCTCAACTTTTCCTTTCCTTCTCTTTTCCTCTTTTTTTTGTAAATTTTGATTTTTCTTATTTTTTTGTATTTTTGAAAGCGAGCAATATCAACGTCAACTCAACAAGGAAAATTAGTGATCATAAAATTTACGCGTTAAAAGTTGAACGCGTTCCAAATACCTTTGAAAATTTAAATTCTTTTAAGATGACGTTGAAAATGCTAAAAACGATGCAAATATATCAAAAATGCATTTTTTTGGGTTTTCATTGTTTTTTTGCTATTTTTTGGTTTTTTTCTGAAAATTTATCAAAACATGGGTCAAAAATTGGGTAGCAACAATGGTTAATAGGAACCTATGGTCTACGAGAGTCTGGGTAAGAGACTGGTTGTGCAAGGGGAAGACACATCACCCCAAGTGCACCCTATCTAAGATAAGCTGCATTATTGTTTGATTGTTTATGTAGGTCGGGTTTCTATTCGTTGGTCTTTTTTTAAGGTCTAAGGTAGATTTCGCTTCATGAGAGAGTCTCTACATCATCAAGTATAATCCTAACCATTCCAAAGTCCAAATTTTAGCATCACATTTTTTACACCATGTATTTTTAATACTTGCGGGTGTACTCTATTATGTAGTTTTACACCTCACAGGTATTACAGTCTACATCTAGACCCTAAAAAAAGATTGGTAAAGAGTTTTTGATATTTTTGTCAAATCCTAATAGATAATCATAAACTGATTATGATATCCATTTTGTATTTTAAAACATGAGGAAGATGCAATTTTTTGTTTTTTTATATGAAAATATGCTTGAAAACATTTTAGGATTTAGTCGTATGTATAAAAACAAAATATTTTTGTTTTCTTTTTAAAAAGAGAAATTGATTTAAAAGTTTTTTGAGATTTTTTTTCATTTTTTAAATTTGTTTTAGAAATATTTCAGAAAAAACTGGGTATTTTAATTTTAGATTTTTATCTTACAATGTAAAAATACAACCCAGTATTAAGCAAAATTGGTAGAAATACATGCTAGAAAATCACAAAATTTTGAAAGGATTTTGTGATTTGTTTTGGATTTTTTTTTAAATATATATAATATTATAGTATTATAAAATATGGGTTGGGCCGACTTAGCTAACTAGGTTTGACCAATCTCAACCCAACATATCGTTTGTTCTTTTTTCCTTTTTTGGGGCTAATACTAGGCAACCATTTGGGCAGGGCCATAACCGGCCCAGACCAAAACCTTTAATTGGCAACAACCAACAGTTGCAGGACGTGAATTATTTCATGTCTTGCATGCAAGGATGAAGGGGGAGGGGAAGGCTGATGCAAGGCAGGGATGGAGGACCACCTGAGGTGGTGAGGGTCTGTGGTTGTGTTGATGGAGAGGACGGTGGCTTCGTTGGTGGTGTTAGGTACCTGTGATGGAGGGAGAAAAAAGAAGAAAGAGGTTTTCAGGAGAGAGAGAGAGTGTGGGAGAATGGTGATGTTATTGTTCACTATGGTGGGATAGGTTGGAGAAGAAGGTCAGGTTGCTCCTGTTCATGGTAATGCTGAGGTGGTGTGCCTGAGATCATGGTGGAGAGAGAGACACGATATAAAAGAGAAAAATACTAGGGGGGATGACTGATTTTTTACTGACTTTGGTCCTTTTTTTTTCATCCTCAGGTAATGAAATCCACCTCTATTTATAGGAGATGAAAGAGGATAATATTGTCTTCACTGGTGAAAAATTTCAGCCATAGATTTGGCTAGAAAAGATCCCAATTATTGGTTAAAACTATACACCATGAACTATCAAATTTGACAGTTCAAGGTTGTTTGAGTTGACCATTTTATGCCGGAGTCGTGGCTGCTATGTTGTCAATCATCCTAAATGAACCATATTGGGTTGTAGAGAAACGTCAAGTGATCAGTTTAGTTCAGGTTTTGTTAAATTTGGTGGAGGTTAGAGGCATCATTAAATGCACTTGCAAAATAGCTTCCCTAAGTTGTCATTTTAGAGAAAATTGAAGAAGAAGAAGATGGATAGTAACCAAAATGGTGTCATTTTGGTCCTTCAATTTCTGATTTATCTTATCTATGATTAGTATTTAAAAGTGCATTTTTATCAAGATTTTATATCATCATTTTGTACTTAAAGTATCAATAACTCCTTAACTAGAGCATATTTTATAATAACATGTCTAATAATATAAGATACCTTTAATTTATGGTAAATGTTCATCTTAAATGCAGGCCTATCAAATAAATCAAAGGATTGATTGATGAATTTAACTACTGAAATTAAGAAGACAAAGAGAGGGCTAAGCTTAAAAAAGAGATGCTGGTTCAGTTCAAACTGGAACGCTATTCGGTTATTGGATCATAACTGGAGTTGTAGAACTTGGATTTAGATCTGGTTTATATGTATGAAAAGCTAAGACATAGGCCTAAAACTTTCATGAGAGTCCAATATTTAAAAGTGCCATTTTTGAGTTCAAATGGTAGCAACAACGAAGAAGTCGGAATCTGTCCTGTAGCCCAGACACTATTCAGTGTTCAGCCCATATCTCGAGTTCTAAAAGTCCAAATGCACCGATTCTTATTTTTTTTGGAAATCTAAGATAATTTCCCAAAACTTTCATTAGGACTATGTATTCAAATTCTGATGTTAGCAATGAAGTTTTCTGCAGACAAGAAGATAAGGAGTGTTACCAACTCAAGAGGTGGCCACCCACTCAACAATTAGTCATCAAATCAATAGTTCTGAATTTTGGCCTATAAAAGAAGGCATTTGCCATGCATTTAGGCATCTTAGTTTTCTGACCAAGATCTTGCTCTTGCTCTCTTTCTTTGTATTTTGTAATGTTCAAGTTTTATTCCATGTTATATTTTTCTTAATCTCCTGTTTATTCTTTTCATTTCCTTTACTATACTTATAGAATTATGTTTTTATTTTGTTTATCTATGTTTATTTTCATCATTATGTTTAGTTAAGTTTATTATGTCAAGGTGAAAAGGTTACACTAATGGTGTAAGAATAAGTATAGTATAAACTCAACATGAACTTTAATGTTTGATACTAACATGTTTTGTATTTGTTATCTTGTTCACTTTTAATACTTTGCTTGTTAAATGGTTAATCTAGATTTATGTTGTATAACCCTTGGTACAGCAACTACTTGACACTTTCATAGCCCAACTATATGGTATAACCGACACTTATGCTATGAAAGGAACTTGATTTGTTATTAACATAAGTTATAATCATGAATACCTGATAACATTTACAAGTATTAACATTATTCAAATAAGATAACTAATGTAATCATGTTAACAATTTATAATTTGATTGGAACCTCATTTGTGTGTGGTTTCCAGTTGAGTGATGAAAATAGTTTATACTATACTTGTTTGAAATACCATTAGTGGATCCTCTAACCTTGATAATTATTTTATATTTGTTTAAATCTTTACATCAATATCACATCTCAAAGCTCTCTTCAACTCCTTTTCTGTTATTGTCTATTTCTTTATTTGTAGTTTATGTAGTTAACCTCCAAGTGGTTCAACCCTGGTCTTGTTGGGTTATTTATTACTTCGACACTCCTACACTTGGGAGAAGACATCAATCTTTTGATCATGTCAATCTACACCCCTTATTGGCTTCAAACTTTAATGTTTATGCAATTTGGTCCCTATAATAACTTCAATTTTAGCCCAGATTTCGATGTCCTTTTCATTTTGGTCCTTGATCTCGAATTTATGCAATTGGTCCCTCAATTGACCATTGAACTTTCAATTTCATCCTTTATTTCAACTGATTAGGTCCCTATAATTCGGCGCCTTTCAAAGATTGGTCCTTAGCTGCGAAAGTTTTTAATTTGACCCCTAATTGACTCCAAAACTTTAGTTTTCTTGGGATTTTCCCCATGATTTCAATAAATTAACTTTGTAAAAATTAAATTTGATCTCTTAAAATTCCAATCTTATCAATTAACCTCAAATTAGGCTTTTAAACTTAATTTTTCACCAATTAAGCCCCTACTAAAATTAATTTGACCCATTTAAAGTATAATTAAGTCCTTGCACCTAATTAAATCCTTTCATTGAACCTAAATTAATTCTTAAACATAATCAAACTTTAATTTGGTCCATGATTAAATCAAATTGGCCTATTAAAAATTTAATTATGTTCTTGGATTTAATGTTTTTGAAGATTCGTCCAATAATCATTAATTTTGACCTTGAATCTACATTATTTCTCTATTTTTGGGTATAATGGTGTACAATGAGGCCTCGATTTTTCTCCAAAATTGCAACTTGATTTTTATGTATTTTTTGGAATCCTCCCCGGTTTGCTTTCTCCCCATCGTTAGCCTTTATTTTATTTTTTTTATTTTTATTTTGAAAAGAAATGAATTTAGGGAATAACTCAAAAATAAGTTATGACAAATAGGTTAACTGAAAATGACAAGTGTTTTACACCTGAAGAACTAGAAAGACAACGAAAGGCTAAAGACAGAGAGGTTATAAATGGTGTCAAAGGTATGAAAGTGAAAAAACGGATAAGTGAGGAGGAGGCTGGCGAATTTCTAAAGCTGATAAAGCACAATGAGTATATTGTGGTAGAACAACTGAAGAAAACCCATGCCAAGATATCCCTGATGTCTCTTATCCTAAGTTTTGAGCCCCACCATAATGCCTTGCAAAAGGTTTTGAATGGGAAGGAGAAGATGTAGAAGAATTCACTATGTTAGTAAAACAATTAGAGCAAGTTCAAGAATTGACAAAAGAAGAGTTAGAAACAATTAATATCAGTAAGGGGAGGATAAAAGAGAGTTAAAAATAGGGATTCTGATCACTACCAGTGAAAGAAAAGATTTGATCTCAACTATGTGAGTATATCGATATGTTTGCTTGGCCCTACACAGATATGCCTGGTCTGGATACTGACATCGTAGTACATAAAGTGCCATTGAAAGAAGAAAGTATACCTATGAAGTAGAAACTACAGAGAACATGCCCAAATATGGTGCTCAAGATGAAAGCTGAGATAAAAAGACAATGAGACATTGATTTTTTAAGAAGTGGTTCGATACCTACAATAGGTATCTAATATAGTAATAGTTCTAAAAAAAAGGCGGTAAAATTAGGGTATGTGTAGACTATAGGGATTTAAACAAAACAAACCCAAAATATGACTTCCCGTTGCCTCACATTAATATCCTAGTTGATAATGTAGTGTGAAACTCAACGTATTCCTTCATGGATTGTTTCTCTGGGTACAGTCAGATCAAAATGACCAACAAAGATAAAGAGAAAACAACTTTCATTACACCCTGAGGAACCTTTTGCTATAAGGTGATGCCATTCGGGTTAAAGAATGCTAGGGCCACTTATCAAAGGGCAATGGTGACCTTGTTCCATGATATGATGCATAAATAAATTGAATGGATGACATAATTGCTAAATCCAAAAGGAAAGAAGACCATTATCAAACTCTAAAAAAATAGTCTGAAAGGTTAAGGAAGTACCAGTTGAAGCTGAACCCTATAAAGTGCTTATTTGGGGTAAAATTCAGATAGTTGCTCGAATTTATGGTAAGTACACAAGGTATTGAAATCGACCCTCATAAAGTGAAGCCAATTCAAGACATGCCGACTCCTAAGACCGAAAGAGAAGTAAGCGGATTCTTAGGTCGCTTGAATTATATTGCTCGGTTTATCTCCCAAATGACAACAACTTGTGAACCAATCTTTTGACTGATTTGAAAAAAGAATCTTAGGGTATGGAATGAAAAATGCCAAGAGACTTTTGATAATATCAAACAATATCTGCAAAATCTGCTGTTATTGGTTCCACCGATACCTGGTAGACCACTGATCCTATACCTTACAATAAATGAAAAAGGGATGAGATGCGTACTCGGGCAACATGATGAGTCTGATATGAAAGAGAGAGCAATATACTACTTGAGTAAGAAGTTCACGGACTGCGAGTCTAGGTATATGATGATGGAAAAGCTTTGTTGCACACTTATATGGGCCACAAAACAACTTTGACAGTACATGTTGTATTACACCATATGGCTGATTTCAAAACTAGATCCTTTCGGATATATCTTTGAAAAACCTCACTTATCAAGCAGAAGAACAAGATGGTAAATGATGTCGGTAAAATATGATATAGTATATATGACAAGGAAAGCCATGAAAGAAAGCGTTATCGTTGATCATTTGGTAGACAATACAATTAAGGATTATGAGCCCTTGAACTTTGATTTCTCAGATGAAGATGTGCTGGTAGTAGAAGAAGAAAGAGAGTTAAACTGGTGGACAATGTACTTTGACAGAATAGTAAATGTGTATGACAATGGGGCGGGAATAATGATAATTTCTCCTAAAAAAAGCAATACCTAGTCTCGATCAAATAATAGTTTGAATGCACCAATAATACTGTTGAGTATAAGGTTTGCATCCTCGGGTTAGAAGCTGTATTGTAATTGAAAATGAAGAAACTTGACGTCTATAAAGACTCAATGCTGATAATTTGTTAAGTAAAAGGGGAATGATAGACAAAAGATGAGAATGTGAGACTGTATTATGAATATCTGTCTAAACTAATAAAAGAATTTAATGAGATAAAATTCACTCATATGGGGAGAGATAAAAATCGGTTTGCTAATGCCTTAGCTACTTTAGCTTCTATGACCAAAATTGATTGTGGAAACAAAATACAACCCATAAGTATTGAAGTCAGAAATTGTTTGGCTTTTTGTTGCTCAGTCAAAGAAGAAATGGATGAGAATTCGTGGTATCATGATATGAAACAGTTTATCCAACACCAGAAGTATCCCTGGAAGGCATCTAATATAGATATGAAAACCCTGTGAAGGATGACCCTAGACTAATATTGTTTGATTGAACATTGTTGAGATGTCTGGATGAGACGGAAGCAAGAAAGACGCTCCAAGAAGTTTATGAAGGGATTTGTGCAAACCATGCTAATAGGCATATGACGACCATACATGCAAAGATGGAGGTACTTTTGGTTGACCTTTGAGAGGGATTGCATAGAATATTTCAGGAGATGCCATAAATGTCAGATGTATAGCAATAAGATAAATGCACCCCCAACTCCCCATTCAATTTGATGTCTCTATGGCCATTTTTGATATGAGGAATCAAAGTAATTAGGTTTATCAATCCAAAAGCCAGTAACAAGCATTGGTTTATCCTAGTGGCCATTGACTACTTCACAAAATAGGTAGACGTCAATTCATATGCTCATATAACCTAGAATACGGTAAGGAGATTCATTGAATTGAGATTTGATCTGTCGATATGGAGTGCTTAAAAAAATAGTGACTAATAATGGTTAGAACTTTAATTAAAGAATTATAGTAAGCTTTGCGCAAAATGGAAGATCAAACACTCAAATCCATCCCCATACAGACCAAAGATGAACGGTTCTATAGAAGCTACCAACAAAAACATCAAGAAGATCATTTAGAAAATGGTGGTCACTTACAAGGATTGACATGAGATGTTGTCATTTGCCCTTCATTCATATCAAATTGTGGTCAAAACATCAACAGGAGCAACCTTGTATTCTTTAGTATTTGGGATGAAGGCGGTGACGGCTTTGGAAGTGGAAATCCCATCATTAAGAGTATTAATATATTCTAAGCTAGAAGAGGCTGAATGAGAAAAAGTGAGATACGAACAGCTAAACCTGGTCAGTAAGAAGAGGATAGTTGTGATCTATAGAAGAGAATGGCTAAAGTATATAACAAGAAGGTCAAACCTCGTGCATTCCAAAGAAGGAGACCTGGTGCTTAAAAATATCTTAGCTTTGCCCAACAAAGATCAGAGTAACCCAACTATGAAGGCCCCTATGTAGTAAAAAAAACATTCGGTGGGGGAGCCCTGTTATTAACAAGGATGGATGGAGACGATTAGCTTTGGCTTGTGAATTCTATCTCTGTAAAGAAATACTATGCATAATGTACTCATTTTACTTTAATTTCACTTTGGATTAATAAAATTTGGTCTTTCATTCTTAATACATCTTGTGTATTTAGCAAAATGATCTCAAATTTCCTCTTAAGCGAAGGTCTTTAAGATTTTACTATTGTCTAACAATTCTTAGAAAATTAATGATATGTTAAAAAATAACTCCTTAAGAGATGAATAAATACTCAAAAAACCAAACAAATGACCTAACCATCAAATTTTTGTTATGTGAAAGCTACACAGAACAAAGACAATAAAATTTTTATAAATCATAAAACTCGCAAAACAACTCTGTAAAAAAAAATTCCGCTACGACGGTAAAATCAAAATTTATCAGTCCTAACCGATCTTACTTGAAATGAGAAAAGATTATCTTTGATATCTATAAAATAAATATATCTATTACAATCCCTATTTGAGCCTGGTAGAATCTTTTTTCAAAAAGAAATCCTGGCATGGATCATACCCCACATTGGGGTAAATAAGGGATTTTTTGTTGAAAGATGAAGACAACATTAGAATCAGTGGTAAAGAGAATGCTAAAAATGAAAGCCCAACAACTTAGAAAAGGCTAAAAGTGAAAAAGCCTTAGACTAGGAGGCATCCAGAAAAACTTAAAGGAAGCATTTAAGGAAGCCAAAAGTAAAAATTGCTCGCACTTAAAGGTAAATCAATTTTGATGATGGAATGCCATAAAAAGGTTAAAGGTAGGAAAATGCCTATCAAGTCTAGGAGGGGCAAAACATGTTTTTAATTGAGGAAGGACACAACCAAGGCTAAGAGTCAATGCTCCAGGGCAAGTTAAAAAAAATCAAAAGAAAAAGAAAATATTATACATGACTTTTGGTATCAATGATAAAGCCTTTGGCGTCTTCAAATGATTGGTTATCCATTAAAGAAAAAGTTGAATTTGCATTATATCCTCTATTAAAAGGATATTGATCTTCTAGGTGAACACAAAATGAATGACATGATTATATGTCATTATTTTACAAAGATAGAGAAATAGAAATAAGAAAATAACGAGGCTAATGATTGATAGAAAACTTTGACCTTTTTTTTGAATTGAAATTTGAGATGGACAATGAATTTTAATATCTTCCTTAAGTTTGAGATTAACAATGAAAAGAGTGGCATAATTATATGTGATCTTGGTAATATTGAAAGTTCTTGATTGATGAAAAATAAGATTCGACCCATATAGTGTGAACACCCAAAACCAGGCATATGTTTTAAGAATTTACCCCGAAAGGGTATTTTGTTTTGATTTTTGAAAAATACGAAAGGATTTAATCCTAGTTTGAAGTTGCAGAAAGGGTAGGTTGCTCGCAAAATAGATCAAGTTTTTTTAGATAAGCAAGTCGCTTGTTAAATAGACTAAGTTTTTTTAGATGGGCAGGTCACTTGCAAAATAGACCAAGTTTTTATGGGTAGGTCGCCTGTTAGAATAGACCAATTTTTGAAAGGGGAGGTCGCTCATGAAAAAAAGCCAACTTTTGAATGGGTAGGTCGCCCATGAAAATAGACCATTTTTTTTTAAAGCACAGGTTGTCCACACAAATAGACCAGTTTTTTTTAAGGGTAGGTCACCCGTGAAAATAGACTAGCTTTTAAATTTTAAAATGGGCAGGTCGCCTGTGAAAGGAAACCACTTAGAGGAAAGCATGGACACTTACTGAAGTTCTTTTTGGAATTGTAAGTGGGCAGGTTGCCCATAAAATGAACCAATTTTTAAAATGGAAAGTCGCCCATAAAAATAGACCATGTATTTTAGATGGACAGATCGCTAGCAAAATAGACTAGTTTTTCAAATAGGCATGTCGCCCATGAAAATAGACCATGTTTTTTTAGATAGACAGGTCACCCGTAAAATAGACTGGTTTTTTAAATGAGCAGGTCTCCTATGAAAATAAACCATGTTTTTTAAATGGGCAAGTCGCTCACAAAATAAATCAATTTTGAAAAAGGAAAGGTCACCCCTGATCATGAGAGCTTTCTTTGGGTGGTTTGATCACCCAATAAATTAGGTAGACACTTTTCTTTACAAGCTCACCATGCAAAACTTTGATTTTTACTCTGTAAGTATTGTAAAGAGGGGGTATTTGTTGCTATCCATTTTAACCAAAAATAGAAAAACAAAAATATATACAAGGGAATACACATGAAGTAAGCCATTAAGGATTGCCTAATTTTGTTGGTGAAAGACTGGAATGCCAAGTGAGAGCTGGTAGACCAAAATGTCTAAAATAACAACCTAACATTTTGATTGACAAAGGAGCCAATTAGTGAAAATGCTTTATTTAGGTGTTTAAAGACTCAATTGAAATTTTAGAAGTTTTAAATAAGAAGGTATATACTTTCAAACTTTGAAAGTGGAGTTCATGAGGCATGCTAGATCGATCTCTTGTGTTTAATGCAAAGTTTTGAATGTTTTGAATGTCATTGATTACCTTTACACATTATATTACATTTTTTGATTCAATGAATGCCAAAAGTGGCAGCAAAGAGGAGTGTTATTTTCTGTTAATTGAAAGATAGTTCTAGGTTTTGGGTTACTGCTTTGGTTTTTAGGAATGACAAAAGTTGGATTTTGAAGTTCATTTTGTCCAAGCATGCCTTCTATTTTTGTGTTATTAGTTTTTGGGATTGAAAATCAATGCATTTTCTATGTTTTATTGTTGTTTTGTGGTCTATCAGAATAAAGAAGGCATGTTTTAGAGGATCAAAATGGTTGTTCTGGGCTTGTTTTGTCATTCTGGGCATTCCGGGTTGGTTTTTCTGGTTTTCAGCAGATTCATCTATTAAATCTAGGAGTTTCATGCATCAATAACCAGTTTCAGCAGGTTTTAATCTTAGGGTTTGGGTTCAATACCGAAACCCATTTTTACAAAATCGTGTTGATTTGTTAACCATCAAAGCAAATGAACCCCTAATTTTTGTTCCATGTATGATTGTGAACAAAACTATACCCTTTTTTGTACGAGACTTGGTCTACATTCAGGTTTGCGTTTACAAAATGATGATGAATGTTCTTCATTTTTTATTTGTCTTTTATGCCTTTGATCTGTTTTGGCTGAAAGATTTTTAAGTTTTTATGAAGTTTGATCTGTTTTAGTTTTGGTTTGTTTCTGAGTCAACTCGGTTGATTCAACCCCGCCGAGTCAACCCAGTCAGGTCCACCGAGTAAAAAAAAAAAGAAATTGAGATTTGTCTTAGGCTTTGTTTGGATGGTTTTTAATTGAATTTTTGGTTTAAGGATGTGTTTGGCAAGATCTCTTTGAGTTTTTGGATAGTTTTATTTCAAGAAGTCTATATATGTGTATATGTGTGAGTGGATGTGTTGTATACGGTCAAGTCTCTAAAAAAAAATCATATCTTCTTAAAAAAAAATCATATGCATGGTATGTTTTATTTTTTTTAGCATGCATCTTGAATTTAATAATTATTTTATTAAATTCATGAGAATTGGACCAATATTCTAATAATCATCATTTTTTAATTCATAACGATTAATGGTTGAATATTCTGGTATAAATGTTACCTTCAAGCGAGGCTGAAATTTAAATATCAAGAATTGACTAAAAAAATCTCAGAGTTATTTTATATATTTATCAATTGTAATTGAGAGTGCTTTTCATTGTCATATACAAATTATAAAAACCTTTTTTCATAAGAATTTATTTGGGTATACAAGCCCATAATATTTTCTTATCACCAGATTTATTCACACATATAAATCCTAATCCTAAGCCACAGATAGACCACAAATCAGAAAACCATCAAAACCTTTAAACCATACAAAACAACTTACCTTAGGTAGGGTGCGCTAGGGGTGTTACTACATTTCCCAGCCACAACTAGTCCCTTACCTTTTGAATCTCTGATAAAATCAGTATACCTGAGTTTCCTAGCGACCTTGAACAAAACAACTAGGTGACGAATCCTTTAAACCCCCCAACATCTTTCACCCACGTGCGACAATCGTCTGGATAACTTCTTTTTTTTAGAACAAATTGACCTAGCTCGCGGCATAGCAGTGGCCACCAGTATAGTATATTACTATGAATTTACTTTGTTGTATGGTTTGGTATGTGGGATAATTTAGTGTTGATTTTTTAATTATTTATAAGCAAATAAAATTATTCAAACTTTCTAAGTTTTTATTTTTCTTATGCAGTAAATCATTTTTCTTTAATTTATACTTTAAATTATAAAATTTCAGAAAAATTATTGGCAAATTAATAGGGGACAAACTTGACTTTTGACTTCCATTATAAATAGTTAAATGAATTAATTAGCCTTATAAGCAAAAAAAAAACACTAACTTGCATCGAGGGGCCTTATAGACATTTCTATTTTCTAAGCACAATTAAATTAATAAATTGCCTTAGAAAGCAATAAAACTGAAGCTTACTTTAAAAGGGATTTTTTTTGTCTTTTCATTATGTTTTTTTTTATATATATATAATCAAGTTGATTTAGGGGTAATTTGATTTTTCACAAATATAAAAATAGTTATAGAAAGCAAAAGTGGTTGACCAAAGTATGAGAGTGTCCTACCTTCTATATTTCATATCCAATGTAGTCTTCATTCTATTTATTTTATTTATTTTATTTTTTTTTAATTGATTTTTTTTAATTTCATCCCTGGTTATGAGGTTTCATTTGATTTTTATATCAAATTTAATCTTCATTATTTTGATATTTTTATATTTTTTCACTAATTAAATTTTGTTTCAATTTCATCCCTCATCATTTGATTTTTTTTTTTCATGTTAGATTCTACCCCCATTCTTTTTTACTAATGTTTATTTTGTTTTGGATCTTTATTTTATTGTATTTTTACAAATAATCACTTGGCATTTTTATTTTATTGTGTCACAAGTTATGAAAGTTAACACAAATTGGGTTTGTCTTTTTTAGGTCCATTTATAAAATTATTTTTTTTTTCAATTTCATTCTTCAATATTTGATTTTTGTAGAATTGGTCTTCATTCTTTTTGTTTTCGCTTTAACTTGGGTTTACTCTTTTTTTATTATTTTTTTTTATTTCATGCCTCAACATTTTTTTATCTAGAATTTTGCTTCATTGTTTTTTTTGTTTACCTTCTATAGAGTTAGTCTTAACCTCATGACCACAATTATGAGTTTTGAAGGTTAATTCTCGTTGACTCAGATCTGTTTTTTTGTTTTTTTAGAACTAATTTTTTTAAGTTTCATGCCTAGTTATTTTTTATTGATAATTTTGCTTCGTTGTTTTTTTTTTTTTTTTTGCCTTCTGCATTGTAAGTCCATAGCTCATGATCACAATAAAGAGTTTTTAAAGGTTAACACAAGTTGACTTTGGTGTATACTTATGTCTTTTTTCAAAAACAAATTCAATTTCATCTTTCAACATTTAATTTTTTAAGAATTGATACGTGTGTCTTTTTTTCACTTTTCTTTCTATAAGATTATCCTAATCATGTGCCTATGATCGTGAGGTTAGCGGATTAACATGGGTTGACCCATATATTTTTTTTTATTTTTTTCAGTTTTATCATTCAACATTTTTATTTTAATAGTTGAGCTTCATTGTTTGATTCAATTCACTTTTGTTTGCGATTTTTTTTTACTTTTTATTAGAATGGATAATCATTTGATTAAATAAAAAACTAATAAAAAAATTAAAAGAGATGGTGTTTTTACTTTACACCCCCTCACAAAACACTATCCATTATAACAATGTTTTTTTTTTTTTTTACCTTTGGCTTTGGCTTTTTTTCTTTTTTGAATCTATGTTTTTCTTTTCTTAATTTCATTCTTTAATATTTGATTTATTAGAGATTGTACCTCATAATTTATCAAGTTTACTTTCTAAGTGGTTATCTCAATCTCTTGATCTATGTCGCGGGTTTGAAGAGTTAACATGATTGACTCGAGTTTTTTTTTAATTAATATTTTTTTTCAATTTCATCCTTCAACATTGGTTTATTATGAATTAGGCTTCATGATTTGTTTTGGTTTGCTTTCTATGAGGCTATTTCGGTCACATAACCCAAATCATGATTTTTATGGGTTAACTTAGATAGACTTGGGTTGTTTTTTTGTGTCCTTCTTTTGGATAGCATTTTTTTTTCAATTTTATCCTCCAACATTGATTTTATTATGAATTAGGCTTCATAATTTGTTTTGGTTTGCTTTCCATGAGGCTATTTCGGTCGCATAAGCCAAATCATAATTTTTATTATGAATTAGATTTTGTAACATATAGAGATATAGATTTTTTTATATGTATCCATTTGGTTCATATGATTTTTGCTCGAGTCAGATGATGAAAAATTATGATGCCCTATTCCTTCGGGGGATGGATTTTTAAGAATTCATCTATCCCAATAACAAAAAAACCTGACTTGAATGATCCTTTATTAAGAGCTAAATTGGCTAAAGGAATGGGTCATAATTATGATGGAGAACCCGTATGGCCAAATGATCTTTTATATATTTTTCTAGTAGTAATTCTATATATTTTTCTAGTAGTAATTCTAGGTACTATTACATGTAATGTAGGATTAGCGATTCTAGAACCATTAATGATTGGTGAACTTGCAAATCCATTTGCAACTCCTTTGAAAATATTGTAATGTAGGATTAGAGATTCTAGAACCATTAATGATTGGTGAACTTGCAGATCCATTTGCAACTCCTTTGGAAATATTATCTGAATGATATTTCTTTCCCATATTTCAAATAATTCGTATAGTACCCAATAAGTTATTGGGTGTTCTTTTAATAGTTTTTGTACCTACGAGATTATTAACATTACTCTTTTTGGAGAATGTTAATAAATTTCAAGATCCATTTTGTCATCCGATCGCGACAACTATTTTTTTTATTGGTTCTGTAGTGGCCATTTGGTTGGGTATCAGAGCAACATTACCTATTGATAAATCCTTAACTTTAGATCTTTTTCAAATTGATTCAATTTGAAAATAAAATATCATGAAGTGTGTATCTAGGGAATAATCGCTTCAAAGTGAATTCTCCCTAGATAACATTTATTCAATTAAATTATTGATCTATGTTACGAATATATGGATTGTGTTAAAGATTGAAAATTCATTTTCATCTTCTTTAAATTTAGAAAAGATTTAGGAAAAAAAAGATATAAATCTATTAGACTTAAAATTTATTCTTTGGTAAATTAATTATGAAATGCTTTTCTATTTTTAAAATGTCGAATATATGTTTTACATCTTCTATGCGAAAATGTTCAATTTTCATAAGGTCTTCTTGACTATTCTTCAAAAAATCCCACAATGTATGTATGTTGGACCTTTTTAGGCAATTATAAATCTTAGGAGCCAATTCGAGTTGGTCAATAAAAATAGATTTCAATGCTATTTTTTCCCCTTAGTTTAGCCAATCTATCATGGGTTGATTGAGAATTTGATTTCATAATTTGTTTCAATTTAGTTTCTATGAGGTTATCCTACTTTTATGACATAAATCGTGGGTTTGACAAGTTAACATGAATTGACTCATGTTAATTTTTTTTTGTCTACTTTCTATGAGATTATAATAATCTCATGACTAGGGTCATGAGATTGGTGGGATGACTAGGGTATTGTTTTGTCTTTTTAGTTGATTTCTTTTTAATTTTATCCTTCCATATTATGTTGATTAGGAATTAGACTTCATAATTTGTTTTGATTTATTTTATATAGAGTTATCTTGGTCTCATGACTCGAGTCATTGGTTTGACGGGTAAACTCTGGTTTTTTTTAAATCTTTTTTAATTAATCTTTTTTATTTCATCCATCTACATTTAATTGGTTGGGAATTCAGTTTTATAATATATTTAAATTTGCTTTATATAGGATTATCATGATCTTGTGACCTTGGTCAAAGATTTGGTAGGTAAACACGGGTTGATCCATGTTAATTTAATATGTTATTGTCTCAATATTAAAAAAAAAATATCGTCTTAAAGTTTTTTAGTTAAACTATATTTAACCCCCTCATGGTTTAAATTGTTTTCTACCTATTGTTACCCCATAAAAAAAATCAAGAAAAGAAAGGGAAAATCTAACATTACAAGAGGATACACATAAAGAAATCCCAAAAGATTGACAAAATTGACGACCGAATTCTTATTGATAAAAAGATTTGTTTCGTGAAAATATTTGTATTTGGTGTAAAAAAATACAAATTTGGATGAGGAAGGATTCAATAAGGATTTTGTAAGGCTTAATTATTTTTATTAAAGACTTAATTGCAAGGAAAATCAATTGTATTGGAGTCAATTTAGGTTTTAATTGAAAGAAATTGAAGTTTAGGGACTGAAATTGAACTTTGAAAAGTTTATTTGGTCAAATTAGGGGCTTAATTGGGAAAAATAAAGTTTGATAGCCAATTAGAGGTTTGATTGAAGAAATTCAAAACAAAAAACCATATCATGAAAGGCATCGAGACTTCAAAAGCTGAAATTGATCGAATCGGCGGGCAAATTAAAGAAAATTGAAAGTTTGATGGTCAATTAAGGGTCCAAATGAACAAATTGAAAACCAAGGACCAAGATGAAAATGACGTTAAACTCTGGGGTTAATGGTTGAGATTAGCAGAGGTGAAATTGCATGAAATTAAGAGTTTGGAAGACAATTACGGATGCAATTAAAAGAAGTTAGAAGAAAATGGACTAAAATAAAATTTGTTAGATCCCAAATTAAAAGCCCTAATTTCTAGGGATTTAACCTAGATGACACATCGTTTACCCATTATTCATCTCTTTCCTTGGTTGTTTTGGATGATCGGGTTATCACTTTTCAAGAGTTCATTATAACTTTTTAAACCTCTAAATGGCATGAAGTTTTTTTGTTTGCAAATGGAAGAAGAATATCCCCTGTACAACGCTATTTCCATGAAATTGGATGTTTACATCCCAATTATTTCATAAAAGTCTCCAATATTTTGTCACTAATCAGCCATTATTACAATTTTAGATTATGAGCTGATTAAGTTGACATTTTGATAAATGAATGTGAAGCTATAAACCTTCAAATTAAGTAAGGTTGGATCCAAATAAAAGATATACACCTCCTCTACCAACTTTAGGTGGTTTTCAATGATATTTTCGATGAAGCTTTGAAAGTGGTTAACCATGTCAGCTTAGATTGTGATACCTGTTTTTCAAAAAAAAAAACAAAAACCACACATTTTTTTTATTTGTTTACATTTAAAGCTTCTCAAAGGGTTCTTATCAACGAATTTAAAACCTCCCTCTCAAGATCAAAAGGCTAGAAATAACTCTTTGCCCTCCAAGTCTAGTAAACCACCAAGTATCCCTAAAAATAAAACCACCATTGCAAATCCAGCCTAGTACAATAGCTTTCCATTGTTAGCGTTTGTCCAGAGCTCTCTCATTTTGATCGAAGGGTTGAATTTTAATCAATCTTTGAGGAAATCCACCACAGACCCTAGAAAAAACTCTATCAATACCTGAAATGAAAGGGAAAAAAATAAAGAGAAAAACATGTGTAAATACCATTTGGAAAGACCCTATTGTGAAGGTTCGAGAGCCTAACACAGAAGGTCAAATAAGTTTTAGAAAGAATATAAAGTGAAATGGAAAGAAAGAAGAAAAGAAAAGGGAAGTAGCAACAGTCTATTGTCAACAAGCTTGGAGAAAGTAGAATCCTATGAAAACTCAAGGGTGAAGTCCATGTGGCCTGTCTATTCAAGTTTTTTTCAATGCTTAATGATATTTTTGAATATTTTTAGCATTATTTTATGTGTTTAGCATTTATGTGGATTGATGAATGAAAATGTTGTTTTTTTTTTCTCTTAAAGTTGCTTTGAGTTAGTTGTTAATGTTTGCTGGATGTTTAGAATGGTGTTTGAATATTGTTCTTACTGAAATGAGTGTTTTTTTTGGAATCTTTCAAATGTGGTAGTAGGTATTTGATGCATATTTCTAAGTTATTAGTTCATGTCTCGAGTTTGGTTTTTGTCCTAAAAAGTTAGTTTTGAATTAAAGTTTGATATTTTGTTGGCTGTCCATGAGGCTATAGTTTTGGAAGTTGAAATCCTAATCATGTTTTTAATGATTTAATGTTATTTGTCATTGTTTCTAATTCAAATATGTTTGTTATAAACAATATGGTTTATATGGACCAAAAAATGAAAGTTTAGATACCTAGAAGGTTAATTTTTGGGTTTGACATTAATCCTTGTTTTTAGAGTCTAGGTTCGTGTTCTTCATATTCATATAAAGAACATTGTCTTGAGTATTAGATATAGGTTTCCTTTTAAGTTTTTTTGGTCTCTTCAAGTTCATACATCATCATTAGTCAATAATCTAAAGTGTTTCAATCTTAGGGTTTAGTTTCGAAACGAAACCCTATTTCGATAAAATCGTGTTGATTTAATGATAATTGAAGCAAATGGACCCTTGATTCTTAATCTATGCTTGATTGCGAACAAAACTTTGTCTTTTATTGCTTGAAATCTGGCTTGGTTTGATGTTCATGTTGCTAGGTTTGAATTTGAATGTTCTTCATTGTTTTTCATGTTCTTCATTTTTCTTGATGTTTGATCTATTTTCATAAAAACAATTTTATGATTTTGTGTTTTTTTTAGTTTTGATTTTATTTTCATTTAAATCTCTTTTGTGATTTAGTTTTGAGCTAAACCTTGGTTTTTGGTTCGGCCAATGGTTGAATTGATATTTTCGGGTCAACTCAATCAGGTCAAAATCACATCATTTGGTAAAGGCCTATTTGGTTCGCTAATATTTTTGTGAAATGGTTTTTGGCCTAAGGGGTTGTTTGGTAAACATACCGTGAGACTTATTTTGACTATGTTTTTTTAATGAAAATGGGTTTTGCCAAACAAACCCTAAATAAATTCCGAAAGATTCCAAAAAATTTTAAGACCAATTTAAAATTATTTGTGAGTCTCTCGCACCTTTTTCCAACACTTTTATTTAATATCGAGAATGTATACTTATATTGTAAGATGTGAGTCTTGTATCAAAATACCTGCTTTCTACCGAACTTTTTTTTTTGAAAAAAAACAATTCAAAAAAATCTTCCCATTTTAAAAATATAAAAATATGTTTTATTTGGTGTGGATATGACAAAGTCTATCAAAAAGATAACAAAAAAACATTTTAAAAAAATATGGTGAATTTTATCATTTTTTTATACAAAAATATTTTTGCATATATTTTTTGATTTAATAATTAGTTTATTAAATTGATGAGAACTTGACTAATATTTCAAGAACCCCTTTAAAAATTTTAATTCATGAGAATTAATTATCAACATTCTAGTATAAATGTTGGACCTACTAGTATGATGATATTTAAATACCATAAGTTGGTTAGAAAATTCTCATAATTAATATGAATATTCATCAATTCTAACTGAGAGTATTTTCTCACTATAGTACATGAGTTGTGAAAAACCCTTTCATCTTCCATAATAGTTGAATCATGTCAGGGCACCTACATGAACCCTTCCTATAAGAATTTGACTAGGCGTAGGAGCCCATAATAAATTCAAAATGTCAGATATATTCTTAAGAGTAAATGTTTTTGAGCTATACACGACCATCAGTTAGAAACCCATTAATACGTTTAAACCACATGAAAACCACACAATACAACTTACCTTAGGTAAGGTACGCTTGGAGTGCTAATACCTTCTCTAGCCACAATTAGTCCCTTACCTTAGAATTTCTGATAAGACCAATATAACTGGTTCTTCTAATAACCCTAAATCAAACAATTAGGTAGCGATTTTTTGAGTGTCCACGTGCAACAAAATGACGACTCCACTAGAGACTTTTTTTTATATATATAGTTTTGGACTAGGCTTTATGTGTTTTATGTGGTTTATTTGAATTGATGTGTTTAAATTTTTGCATTTGGCTTAAATTCTTTTACGTTTTAGCATGTTTTATCTTGCTCATACATGTATGTTGGATATGGATGAATGTCTTCATGCATCACTAGTTTATTTTGTGATATATAGATTTGGAATGCACACACATGAAAATTTTAGGTTAGGTAGGGAAGTAGCGACTTACAATTTCAATTAGAGTTTAAGTTCGTGGAACCATCCAACTCTTTGTTGATTACTTGAACTAGTAGTGATTGATATATGAACTATCTCACTACTGTTGACCCCTCATATTACCTATACAAGGGTAATCATTGGGTTAATGATAGATAGTGCCTACCTCAATATTTCACGTAAAAGAACATAAAACTTGCCTGTAGGAAGTATGCTCCACAAATAAACATTATTGCATTAAGACATGCTTAACCCTAAAAAACATCTTGAATTGCAGGACTTGGGGTTGATAACATGACCACCATTAAAGAGATGACCTATGTTGAATATGAGTTGGATTCTGAATTCCTACAGTTGTTAAAAAAGGATTGCCAGAGACTAGATGATAGTAAATTGCCACCCGTAAAAAATGTGAGTTGCTTTGGGAATGACTTGAAGAAGCTTATCACACTTGAAAAGCATCCGCGAGGATGAGTTTTTAAAGAAATATGAGAGGATTGTGGAAATCACGAAGGTATTTGTGCATAATTCAACTATGCATTTTTAGAACCCACCCTAAGTACTAGTGCTTCGCTTTTGAAAATGTAGATATGTGTCTTACTTCGGAAGATTATGGTGTATTGACCGAATTCTCTCAAAATTTATACAAAGTCTACTTCCACCAAAGGCACAACAAAGTGATAACTGAATTGGTTGAATTGATTAAAGTTCCAGATTAGTGCTACCACTCTAAAATGGAAGATAATCGAAGAGGTATTTGAGAGGAGAAAAAATAACTCTCGATTTGTTTAAAAAAAGGCATAATACTTACTTGAGAAATCTTTAGGTTGATGTTATTTCCAAACCTCACTAGAATAACCAGTTTAGAGACAGTTATAGCTTTTGTTGCATATAAAAACACTAAGATAAATCCTACTATGACGATACTAGTAAAAACTATCTTAACACTCAACCATTATAGGACGGTTGGCAAAGGATTAATGAGATGTTGTGAACAATTATTGTACATATAACTAATTGGCCATATAGAAACCGAGAGGCCGATATTTAACAACTTCTGGTAGTTTAGTCAAAGACCATTAGAGATAGTTAAAGAAGAGAAATGAAAGTACTTGAATGAGGAAAACTGGAAAATAAAATTGCAAGGAATCTCACAAGGAGAAATGAAGTGGAAAGCCCTATGGATGAGAGTAAGAGATTGATTGATGAGTTGTAGGCAAAGAAGATGGGTGCTTCTGATGGGAGTGACCGAATATGTCAATTACGCACCCACTTTAGTTATGAGGCAACTTAGGGGTGTACAACATGTGCCAAGGATGACTGGGTTATCCCAATTCTCCTAGTTATTCAAGGATCAATCTATTTTGGAAGTTGAGAAAAACATCAAGTAAGACTGAAAGCTTCTGGTATTGGTCAAGAAGGAATCAGATGGTTTGAGAGATTTGGTTACTAGTAAAAAGCATCCAAGGTGGAGAAATCTATCACTAGTTACCATCCTCATGACTCTTGGATTTGAAGTCGAGACTTCACAAGTTGTTTAACTAACTAAAAGAAAGAGGATTAATAATGAGGAAGAGTTGAGAGAACAACTAGAAAGACTCCAAATAGAGATGGACACTGATAAAGCTCTTAGGATATCCCTTGAGAAGCAAATCTTCACTGAAGAGAAATTGAGAAAGTTTGCAAAGCAACAACCAAAGGAAAAAGGACAAAAAAATCATGTCCTTAAAAAAGCAACTGGAAGGAGAAAAGGCAACTAGAAGCTAAACTAAGAAAGATTGAGAAGAATTAGGAGCATATTGGGTACGAGTGTGAGTGCAAACCACTACTGAGCTAGAGGCTTTGAAAATCAATTTCAACGATTGTCAAGAAAAGGCTAATATATCTTTAAAAACCCAAGCTGAATTAGAAAATCAAATTAAGTAGTATGAAAGGCTATACAAGAAACATGTGATGCTGGAAAGTGAGCTGGCTGGATCAAAAGTCAAAGGCTGTCGGGGTCTTCAAAATTGATTTGGATAAAATAAGAAATGAGATTAACCTGCTAGAGAAAAAGCTCGACAAAGAAAATGCCAAGACAAAGAATTTGGAAGAAAAAAACGAAATGCTCAAACACCACAACTAGATGATGGACACTAATAATAATCAATTGAATATAAACAACTTGTCCTCTTGGAAAAGATGAGAAAAAAAGGATGAGAATATTGACCAGAAAAAACTATTGTTGAATGATAAAATTAAAAAAAAAAACTTAAAAAATATTAATAAAAAAAACTAATTTGGTCAACCGGATTATGAGAATGAGATAACTCCACGGAAAGAAAATAAAAAAAAAATAAAACATCTAATTTCCAACAGACTCAATGTTGAAAGATAAAATAAAATAAAAATAAAAAAATTTATAAAATCTCATTTCAAATAGATCCAATATTAAAGATTAAAATCGAGAAGAAAAACTAAATTTATGAAACTAAGATAACTTCAAAGAAAAAAAATTAAAAAAAAATTACAAAGCCTAATTCTCAAATTGAAAAAAAAAATCAATTAAAATATAACAAAAAACAATCAAGTCAACCTGAGTTAACCTGCTCTATCTGCAACACGTGTCACAAGATCAAGATAACTCCATAGAAAAAAAAAATATGAAGCATAATTAACAAAAGATTAAAAAAAAAGAGTCAATTCAAGTAACTTGTTAACCCTGAGACTTGGGGTTATGACATTGAGTTCATGTCATAAAAAGAAAGTAAAAAAAAAATACCATACTAAATTCTCAATTAACCAAATATTGAATGATAAAATAAAAAAAATCAATTAAAAAAAACAAAAACAAAGTTAACCTGAGTCAACTCTAGATAACTTAAAACTACGACCTAGATTATGAAATTAAAATAAATTCATACAAAATAATAAATAAATAAAAATACAATCTCACTTCCAGTAGATCTAATATTAAAGGTTAAAATAAAAAATAAAAACTAAATCTATGAAATGAACTAATAGAAAAGAAATAAAAAAATAATTAAGAAGCACAATTTCCAAAATAACATAATATTAAAGGATAAAATTGAGAAAAAAAACACAATATATTTCAACGAAGAAAAAAATAAAAAAATTAGAAAATAAAATTTTTCAAAACAATCTAACAAATGAAATTGAAAAAAAACTAAAAAAAAAATTAGGTTGGTAAAAAATAAAATTGAAAAAAAAAAAACAACCCTTTTTCAATGAATAAAGTTTTGTGGCTGTAGCTACAGTAATTTAACCAAACTTTTTAGTATTTTGTTAATGAATAATTAATAATAAAGTAACCAAATTGATCCAGACAGAAATGAGCCAATTGTAAAGAATAAAGGGAAATTTCCAAATCACAAGTCAATACTAAGGTACGCTAATAATGGTTAAGAGAAAGACCAAAATGGTTTGTTTTGAAAAATCAAAAGAAAAAAAAAAAAACAGGTGAATCTTAATATCCTGACAGCACTTCCTACGTGGTGATGAGCCACCGTCCTCTGCCATGCCCAACGCCAAGCTACTTTTAAAGACAGGAGAGGATTGTCGAAGTTTTACCTTCACTGGTTAACGAAAATAAAGGCAAAAATGATGGTTCCCTTTTAAAGAACCAACACAGCAAGAGACCGAATTAAAGTAATCGACTTTACAAGAGGGACACCCCAAATTACATAATGATCCCCAATGTCAATTCACTTTTATCAATGTCAGGCACTGTATTTCAATATACACTGGAGAAAGTCAAAGGCCAAAGGTAAGCAAGGTAGTAAACATACGTGATTTAGACAACCTCTAAATGATTAACTCCGGACTTCCACAGAAGCAACGGCCAACTCTTCAGCTTTATCAAGATGAACTCGACGCTTCCAACAAACCTGTGAAAGGAAGTAATTAAAAACCAAGTGAAAAAATCGCCAGCTTGCTGTTTCTTGAATCTTAATGGTAAATTGGAAATTTGTTAATAACCTTGGTATGTTAGAATGATGAGGTGCCCACTGAAGAGTATCCTGCAGCTCTCATCTCTTTTAAAGTTCCAGATAACCAGTCCAAGCCCTCATAAAGTCCATCTCCTCTGAGAGCACAAGTCCCTTGTATGTGCCATTTTCTGTTCTTGAGTTCAAAAAGACCTAGTCCTTCGCATACTTCCATTGGGGTCATTGCTCCTTTCTGAACAAGCAAAACAGAATCCAGCATATCAGATGCAATAAAAATCAACAGGTATTTGCAGTTCAATACAGCACTCTCATGACTTCCAAGGCATGCTTATGGAAAATCTATTAACAAGGATACAAATTACTATAGAGTGGGATATAGATATAGCATAGGCTGGGATGTCTCAGCCATCAATGTGAAGCAAAAAGAAATAGACAAACAAATGGACCTCAACATAGAGAAAGCATTTGCTCCTTTCAGTTTTTTCTAGTTTGCCTCTATTTTATTGGAGTGCTTTTGCTCCTCATTTCATCTGTTTGTATATAAAATTGATTGATATTGGGTCTCAAATTAATGAACGTTCTAATTCCAATTTTAAACTCTAGCAATTGAAACAACCATCGCAGTAGCTAAGAGTCACAACTATACCATTTTCTCCATCACTACTGCTACCACCTTTTGCTGACCATTACAACCATCTTTGCTGGAAAATTACATCCACCAAAACAAAAACCATCTTACCAAACCTCCAGCACTCCCACCAACACCATCATGAGACTTGGAACTCTCAGAAAAAACTGAAAAAAGCAATCTGCTTTGCTTTCCACTCAAAATATGTGCTCTTAGCAAGTTAAAACAGGAAAAAACAGGGCCCGGGGTTGGGGGAAGGGCAGGGATTGAAAGACACGCAAACAGGCCCCAAGGCATCTAACCACTGTTTTAGGCAGATGGATAGGCACCTTTCCCTCCATTACCCAGCTCAATGCTGTTATGTATAGTCAAAAGGCCAAATGAGATATGAGCAGAGACTTCAATATTGAAAGCATTGCAGATTAGATAAACAAGCTCCCTCATAGCAGCTCCATTTCACCTTGCAAATTTCTAAAGTCCAAAGTCTAAGTGCCAAGAACTCTTCAGCGAGCAAGAGGCATGAAGAATCACATAAGAAGCAAGTCTGAGAACATGGTTACCACTCACATTTAGTGCAGTTGATAAACTTAGAAAGCAGTCTGGCAATAAGTTATTTAATCAAATCCCTACTTGATAAAGTTCATAGCTTGAAGTTATGAATTTTACTCAAAATTAGAGAGGCTTCACCAATTGATTCTCATTTTTTAATAGAACAAGAGATTGATCTGAAACATAAGTTTTCAGTCCTGTATATTTCCAAAATAAGTCAAGTTTACCAACGTTCTAGCTGGAACTTGCCGAACATCCAAGTTCAGCATCAAGTTCAGATGAGTCTTTTCTGACCAAAAGAGTCTTACTATTATCCTGATCTTTCACTGTTCTCAAGGTATCATATCAGGATTCGGTACCTCTTTTTGTAATGTTGTAAGAATTAGAAAAAAGCCGCCTTATCTATCATTCACATACGGATTTCATCCAGAAGTAAGAGGAAAGAAATACCACCCAAGAATTTACTAAATATAAAACTCACTTACAGAAAAAAGAAAAGATTGAGATTTAACATTATCACTAGATAAGTACAACAGTACAGAAAAATCCTTGTTCATAGCTCTGAGAAAGTTAATTATGCATAAAAGACCATATTCAGGTATGATACCACTTTTTAATTTATATCCTGTCTTTCATTAATCTCACATTTTTAAGAGAAGCATGCATGCCTAACCAAATAAGGGGTCAAATCCTTAGGTTAGCAACCAATAGGAACAAGCTAGACTTAGAGATCTATTCATGCAGGTATGCTAAAGGTAGGGTTGCCACCAACCTCCTTCTCATTGCCCCACATTGATGAGCTTATGATTGTGCAGTGGACAAGTACTCTTCGAGACAAATGTTGAGGGATAGGATAGTTTTCTTTTTTCTCTATGATGTCATGCTTCAGGTTCATTTAGGGGAGTTTTGTTAGCTGATATTCAGCAGCATTGCTTTTAAGCTTTTATATTTTGGACGATGTCTTATGACTCTTATCATCTATCACAAATTTTCAATTCTTTTTAGGAAGCTAATATAACTTCCTTTAATCTAAAAATAATCAGGTAATGGCTCTTATTTTTTTCTTTTTAGTAATAAGAAAACAAATGTAGGCAAATTTGCCTAGATTATAGCTTATCCAATAAATTACTGATGTGGGTAATACACATAGCTGGAAATGAAATGGCACTTTCCTCTATGAAACTAAATAATTGATCACCTGCACTACAAATAAAGTAGGGACGGTAACAATTCACGTACAACATAGAATATCAAATTGTAATGCATGGTTTCAGTCAATGCAAACATAGAGAATTGCAGGAAAAATAACTTGCACCACAGGCTCCAGAATGCAGACACAGCAAAAAGACAGCACAGAAATGGATAGACTTGGTAATTAATCATTGCAGCAGGTAACATGAGTGTGTGTCTATATGCAGTTGTCTTTCGAATTATAATTACAAACTTGTACTGGACTTTTATATCCTCTATGCTCTCCATCTACATCAGAAGAATAGAATTAATTGTCTCTATGCTATTGTTCAATTTGCAAGATTGCGATGGTCAGACAGTTTGTATCAGTGCAGGACACTGACTTGGACATTTCTATTTGTTTGTTTATTAATATCGTAATACACATGCAGCTCATCAGAATCACTCAAGAAGTCCTCGTTTAATGAGTTTTATATGTGAGGGAAAGCATATCCAAAACCATTAATAGAGCTTACCATGTCCTGTTTGTTGGCAAACACCAAGATGACACTGTTGAGCATAAATGGATCTTTGATGATGGTCTGAAAGAGAAGATGATGGTCAACTTAGAACTCTTTCTAGCATTAGCATGGTAAAATCCACATACCTTTCTGAATATACAACCTGAAATTCTGCCTTTGCTTTTCCGATTCTCTCTCGGTCCAATGAATCAACAACATATATCTGCAAGGGGAAATGTATTAACTACTCCATCAAACCTGAAAACAAGGTACAGATTGCTGTACTATTACAAACCCTTCAGCTTCAAGACAAAGCTGATAACTTGCACAGATTCACTGTAGAAGTATGAGGATCGATGCAAAGAGAGAACTGAGCTTTAAAAAGAAACAAAGAATTGCAAGAAGCATAGCTTGGCAAAATAAGACATGCAGACAATAAACATTACCAGTCCATCAGTGTTATTGAAGTAATGCCTCCAGAGCGGCCTTAATTTCTCTTGTCCACCAACATCCCAAACGGTGAATACCACATTCTTGTACTGAACTTTCTCCACATTGAACCCTATGGGTGATGGGAAGAATCAGTATCTTATAATATCAATAGTAGGTCTATATTAAGAGCAAGCTACATCCACCATATCATAACTGTGGGCACTGATGGTTTAAAAACAAAGATAACAAATTGATAAACCAAAAATAGGATTAATAAACAAAAAATTTCATATGATATCACAGAGAATAAGAAAAAAAGAAGAAGAAAATATTTGAGACAGCCAAATATATGCAGTTTCATCCCTTCAATAGTACAATATAAGCATACATCATCTATATGATATGTGACCAAAAAAGAAGAGAGAACATAAAGTAGCAACACCAAAAGTTTAAAAAGGTGGTACAAATATAGCGAAACACTTGATGGAAAGAAATGAAGTAAGCAATCATAAGGAAAAATACCAACCAATGGTAGGGACAGTAGATAATACTTCTCCAATATGCAACTTGTAAAGTATGGTAGTTTTACCAGCTGCATCAAGTCCCAGCATCACAACCTAAATAAGGAAAAAAGATGAGATCATAAAACATGTGGACTCGGCACTGCACTGCACAATCACATCACATACGATAAACACACAGCCACTAATTCTATTACTTCACTTCAACAAAAACATCTATCTACAGCTTAAATGTTGTTTCAAGGATAAAAGCAAACAGTAACCAGGTCGGGATTCGATTGGATTGGAGAGTTTCAAGAATCAAATCAAAATCTCTTGAAACCATATCATCAATGTCAGTTTCCAATTTAAACAGAATCAGATCATATAAATTTAATACCTGATGCGATTTTTTTACAACAATTAATTGAATAAGTATAAAAATAAAATACGCTAATCACAAGAAAGAACCCTAAATCATTATTAAAAAGAATAATTAGTCTTTTAAGATATGACATGACAGAGGTAACCGGTAAATGACAGAGATAGAGAGAGTACCCGCATCTCGGTGTTGCCAAAGAAGGTGTCGAAAAGCTTGCGAAAGGCTTGACCCATTCCTTCTCTCTTTGGTTTGATTTTTGATCACTCGTCTCTCCTTTTCTTTATCTGTTATTAAGTTTTTCTAAAATATTTCCAGCTTTTCTTTAATCTAATCTAATAGAGTATTTCCGCTGTTCTGTTTCGTTTTTGTTTATACTTCTCTCACGAGAGAATTACATGACATGACGGAGGTAAGTAACAGCGACTGCTTTCCCTTTTATTTTCGTCTCTTTTCTCTCTCTTTCTATTTTTACTTTATTAAAATTTAGCATTTGTTTCGTATTGTTTCCTTTTGTATTTTCAGTTTTTTTTAATCAAATTTTTGAACATTAAAATTAAAAAGAAAAACTAATAGGCCCGAGTCTATTAGGATAGACTAAAACATATTTCAATGTGGATTAAAATAATATAATAATTATTTTGTTTTTTTAATCAATAAATTAGTTATTAAAGATAATATAGTATTTTTTTTTATAGGGTTTATTATTTTTTATTAGATTGATAAGGGAAAAAATCAGTTTATCATTTTTAATAATAAAATGATTATATTATCTTTAAAAAAATAACTAACTTTAGGTTTTTTTTTTATTTTCACTTTTTAAAACATAATCAAATGAATTAATTATTTTTAAAAGTAAGATTTTTTTAACTTGTGCCCAGAGATTTTATCATCTTTTCTTCTTAGGTTTTTTTTTAATTATTATAATTAAGTTGATTAAGAGGTAACTTAGTAATTTAATAAATATAAATATTGTTTAAAGAAAAAGTGGTTAACACATGTAATGCACGCGTCAAAGCATGAGTTATGACCTTGCCATTCGAGCGACATTAGATGAGGTGTTCGATGATCAAACAATGGCTTATGAGATTGCGTTCAAATTATTTTGTCAGCCCTTTTATCCCTAGATGACGCATGTGGCTTACTAACCTCTAGTTTGTAACTGGTGATCCTTTTTTTCTCTCTTTCCTCCTTGATTTCAGTATATGACCTTCCGAATTTTCAAAGCAGTCATTCCATTTGTTTATCCTTCAAATTTGATCATGTTATTTTGATTACTATTTTTTATTTGAAATAATTTGTAAAATTATATTTTTTTTTCAATTTTGTTGTCCTTCAACTTTTTTATTTGTTAGATTTGGTCTTCATTTTTTTTATTACTATTTGTTTTATTATAGATAATTTTTAAAAATAAAGTTTTTTAATGATTTCATACTCCTTTATTTTTTTTTCTCATAAATTTTGATCCTCATTCTTTTTATTGTTATTTTTTTAATTTGATAATATAAAATATATAAAAGGAGATACAAATTATATTCCTGATTTCCTAACCAAAGAATTCCTCCAAAATAGGTCTTGATGCCTCCCAAATCTAAATCCAAAGACAAAGGCAAAGACCCATAAACAAAGTCTAAGTCTCCAAAATCTAAAAAATATCAAAACCTTACAAAACTACTTGCATCAGCAATTTCCTCTGCAAAACCAATCAAATCATGGTATGAAGTAGTTATCAAAAAAGAAGAAGAAGAATCCTCTTCACAAATATAAATTTGGGTAGAATCCCTATCCAATTCACCAGAATTACTTCTAGCTTTACAAGCTATTAAAAAGAAGTCCTCCTAGGAAGAGAAATCTTAACATCTAGCTAAATCCTCCAGATCAATTTTCAAAATCAAAGCAGGTTATTCCTCTAAAAAATCCCTACTTCATTTTAATTCAAATTTTCCATTTGAATTATCTCAAATAGTTTCAAAAGAAAAATCCGATTATATTGAAAAACTAAATTATAAAAATGTTTTAACTATAAAAAATGGATTTTTTCATCTTGATCTTTCTATTGCAATCGCAAAAATCTTCCCTTTAAATTGGTATTCCAAACCCTGTGACTTATCTAAATTCCAATCTTATTACACGACAATACTTGAAATAACAGGATCTGTTAAATTCAAACATTTCAAACTACAACAAAATCATTCTCAATATGCCTACTCCACATGCATTATCTAATATCCTTCTTTCTTTTTATTGAAAACAACCTTTTTCACCAAACAATCCAATTTCTGATCAGCTATAATGTCAAACTTAGTGATTCCATTGACCATTCTTATTCATATTTGGATTATCAACAAGCATGGTTTAATGCCTTTTTTCCTTCAAAATAATAAAAGTAGCAACTCTTGGCTATTCTATTTCAATAATTTCATCATGACTTCAAACCTACCAAACTGGTTCCTTCAATGGTAGAAGTACTTTGGTTGTATTTATGAAGTACTAAAACCTCATCCTTTAGTTGAAAATGGTTACATTTACTTCAAACAAAATTTTAAACCTTCAGAAAATGAGAAGAAATTCCCACCAATTCTCATGCTTTGTTCCAAATTCTTTGTCCTTTGGGTTTGTTCTTGGTATTTTGACTATAATACCCAACATGGATATCCTATCCTTATAGAAGATACAAAGAAAAATGGTAGGACTCCTTTGCAGCATGAAGCAAAAGTTCAAAACCTGTTGCAGGAATGGTGTCAGCAACACCAGAAAGCCTAAATTATAGACTCAAATCCTCAATCCAAATTTATAGCCTAAAGATCTCATGTTTCTACTCTTCTTGCCTAAAAAACAATTGAAGAAGGGTATTTTAAAATCATGAAACAACTCTTACAAAGCATAAAAAAGGATGAATCCTCTTCATCTTTATCTTCAGGCTTCAATGTTGGCCTAGTTGGTGACAATGAAGGTGATTGTTACGGAATTCTTCCACCTATACAAAAATCTTTGGCGCTTATTGTAAAACAAAAAAGTATTTTCCTAGGCCTAGGAATATCCTGGCCTATTCTCAAAACATGTTGGCCCATCTCCTCCTGTCGGCACAAGTGGTTAAACAAGCCAGATTCTAATTGAACTTTTCAAAAAGTTGACCCTCTACTTGCAAAGGATGACAAACAACTTTCAGAACAGCAAACAACTTTTCCAACTTTTCAAAAAGCAAATCATTTACTTTATGAAATTTTAAAAAAGCCAATCTCAAACTTCTCTATATGAAGAGTGTTGCAACCTCATGAGAGCTCGATGCCGCGGCGACCCTCCCCGAAGCGGGGAATTGATGTCGGGGTCTTTGTTTTATGAATAAGGGAGTCGCTACTTAGTGTTATGGTCACTAAGAACCCTAACTAGTCTTTCAGAGATTCTAAGGCAAGGGACTGGTTGCGTAAAGGGAAGATTTTAACACCCCTAGTACGCCCTACCTAAGGTAAGCTGCTTGGTGTTTGGTTTGCTTTATAATTGTTGTGGTGTTAGTGTTCTCTAATCAGTTTTCCTAAGATGAGTTTGCTATGATGAATGGACTTGGGTTCAAAGTCTAAAAGAAAAAACCCTTCGCCAATATGGATCATATCTTTAGATATATCTATAGAGTGCCAAGAAGAACTGATGCAAATCTCTTGAAATCTGTATTCGATTTAAACTAAATTTATAACCTATTAATTAAGAGATAGTTAAGATAGAAATCTAAGGAGATTCAATGTGCTTAAAAGTTCATTTTCCCCCTAGTATTTCAAGTGTTCGCGACTCGTAAATCGCAAAGAAGAGAAACAAAAATTTAGAAATCTAAGGAAATTCAGAGCGCTTTAAAAGCCTATTTTTACCATAGTGTTTCATACTTTCACGACTTGTAAACCGTGGAGTTAAAAATTAAAATATCTCCAATTATAATCAAGGCTTCTTTCAAAAATGTGTGAATAAATAAATAATCATGACTTATTATTCCTAGAAAGTATTTTGGATATTAACCACTTGGGTTTCTTTATCCAAATATTAACAGTGAATAATAATAAATTATTTCCAATAATATTTTGGATATTAACCTCTTTGGGATTTCTTTATCCAAATATTAATAGTGAATAAACAAATTAATCTCAATAATATTTTGGATATTAAACCCTTTGAGATTTTTTTTATCGAAATATTAATGGTTAATAAGGATGAATTCCAAAAAAAAAAAGATTTTTATATTTTTGGAATAATGGCCAACACTCTTTGGAATTTACAAACCTGTTGTAAAATCTAAAATGTAGGAAAATAATTTTTTGTGTTCAAGAAATCCATGCTAAAACACATTTTTTTAAAATCTCAAATATTTATTTTTTTAGAAAAAGAAATGTTCAAAATATGTTAGGGTATTGGCCATATGCAACACACAAGAAAATATTATATATATTTGCAACATTTCGTAGAAAAACTGGGTATTTTAATACCAGATTTGTATAAAAATACCAACCACGGACAACAAAAATGATGGCCACGTTGGTTTTGGTCTTTGTTCTTTTTCTCTCCTTTTGTTGATGCTCTCTCTGGAGATGATGAGGATGATGGCGATAAAGGCGTGTTGTGTTGGTTGAGTTCATGCCCTTGCCTCTGTGTTTTCTTGCTTTCGATTGTGTCGTTGTCGGCTCTCTCTCTTGTTACTTTTCCTCCCTTTTTTCCCCCTTTCTAGGTCAGCAGAGGAGGCTTAGATATAGCCTATACGCAGCTCCATTTATAAAATAAAATACACTAATCTAGGATACCATTTGGGGTTACTTACAATCAGCTCAAACAAATTAGGAAAACAAATTAGTAATTACTTTCCACATTAACACATCATCCCAGCCATCTATGTTCGGGATAAAATCTCAGCCATTAGATGATGGTAAGGTTCCTCTTTTCATGTCATTTTGCAGTTGTCACAGAGGAGGCGCAAAATGGTTTCCTTTGCTGGTGTTTTCTCGTAGCTGCGATTCTGGCGTGACAAAAGGAGGGGGCTGTCTTGCACGTGCCAATTAATAGAGAAGAAATTCAAAAGAAAAAAAAAACAGCAGGAATGGTTATGTAGAGAAAAAGGAAAGAGTTTCAGATAGGGAGGGGGTTGTTCTCAAAATGACAATGAACAGTATCATGCTAATTAAATCTTATGGGGCTATTTTATGCTGCCAAGTTCCAAACGGCGGTGTTTTTTTTAGTGGGATATATGAAGGTAAAGAAACAAAACCCCTGATTTTGTGAAAAGAAACAAAAATAAAATCTAGCGCGGCAGCCAAGTAACACACATTATTGTGACGTTTTCTGATCCAGTCCCTGTTTTTTTTTAATTCCTCCTACAAAACCGATTCACTTTCCGAAGTTAAAAATTTATCTTTAATTAATCCGATAAATCCTTAAAACATTAAATCGAGTCCCTTGAATCAGACTGCAAACTCGGGTTAGAATCCTTCTCCCGACAAGATTCTCTGCTTTTACACTAGACATTCAAATGAAAATATCTTGAGCTTATGTTATTGAAATCAAGCGATTAAAAAACCAAATTCATCTGCACATACAGGGACTACAACTTTCATGAAGGATTCAAAGTTAGATAAAATCGTTTTGAAAAACAGAGTCTGGCCGCAATCTGATTGGTCAAAAGGATCTCCTGATATGATTCGGAAACTGGCAATGTTGAGCATCTCAATCTAACTGAGATTTTGACATAAGACCACTGGGCCCTATGACCCAATAAAGGTGTAGATCAATTCTTTAACATGTCATGAATGATAGAATATAGCTGGAATGGTTAGATATTGCGCGAAACCAAATCAGAATCAAAGCCTAAGTTGGAACAAAATTGGTATTACAACAGAATTGTGATAGCAGCAGAATCATTTTTAGTACAAATTCTGAGGGATTTATCCAAACTTAAAGATTAGATAAAGAAGGGACAAGTTTAGCATCACGAAGAATCCTAATTAATCTAAGAATCCTGATGATTTCGGCAACGAATGGGAAGGATAAAGAGAGCAGAAAACAACTAAAACAAGGTTCGAAAACCATTTCTTTCTTCTCTGTTTTTGTCAATCTTCTAACAACCATAAGCTAAACTCCTGCATTCAATTCAAGAGAGGTACACATTATCTCCAGCACATGGGGTCAAAAAATGAGTAACAACAAATAAGCTCCTCCCAAGCTTTGAAGGCAGAATTGCATAGACGAGTTCATCTACAGAAGGCAGGAAATACTCTCCTTTTGTATTTCCTTGTAACTATATCAATTGTCATTTAATATCATGTAAAAATATCCAAATTTTTGTATCCAAACCACAAAACTTATATCTCTTGTATTGCTTTCTATACAGATTTAAGTAAGATTCCTTTAAATCCTATTTTTACACACACACACACACACTATATATATAATTCTTCTTGTTATTTAATGTTTATATTTTTGCAAAATTAATTATGCTTTGCGTTTGATAAAGGATCCTATCATTTCTAGACTTGCCTCTTCATTCACATTAGAAATTTATCTATAGTTTTGTATTTTATTTTAAAAATCAAGTATATTGGCTGGAAATTTGTGACCAGATCTTAAGATCATTCTTAAGTGTAATAACATCGCGTACTTGTTGATATTTTCTTTTTTACTATCTCTCTCTCTCTCTCTCTCTATATATATATATATATATATATATATATATATTAATTGATATAAATGGAATGTTTCACTTAATTGAGTGGATTGGTTTTCATAATTGACTGAACTTTTAAGGATCGTTTAGGTTAGTGGTTGTGCTTGTGTTTGTTGTTGGGTATAACTCTCAACAGAACAAAAATCCAAGCATCAAAGCATTATTTTCATGCTTATGCTATTGCTTTTTTACTTTTGATGGTAGGCCCCACCACTGAACACAAACACAACAGCTAACTCAAACGCACTCTTAATCTATAATTCAATATTGTTGATTATAACTAAAACATTATATTTGCATCAATTAACATGTGTACTCTTAGAAAAATATGTTAGAAAAAAACAATATATATAGTACAAAAACAATTAAAGTGAAAAAAAAACCTAGCTAATCCTCTAAACACACACACACACACACACATACAAGAAGTGCTTTTAGGAAACTTAGAATTGTTGTTTTTAACATGCTATATAAAATGATAAGAGTGTTAGTATGAGTAGTTGCTAGTTAGAGTCTTCATTAACTCATTTAAAGAATTAAACCCTCGCATAACAAATGAATTAAAGTCTAGATTCAAAATTCCTCTCAACATTTGACCGTTCAATTTCATTCTACCACCACCACCCATAGCAGACACATATGGGTGGATACATAGCTTGACAATAAAAAATTTACTTTCGTAGCAAATATTAGCTTTAGCTCTATCACCAACATTGAGAACTTAGAAACACTATCAAAAAATTGATAAATATAAATGGAAACACCAATAAAAAAATTATGTCAGTGGATTGTGGTGAACTTTACTAGCATAATATTCCTCTCATTGTATCTATCGATAAACATCAACATAAACATCGCATCAATATATATTGGGGGAATTATAGTGAAAAAATAAGAAATTAAAAAAATCCAAAATGTACAGTGACGTTATTTTTTGTCGATAAAATTATAATGGAATTAACTCATTGGTAGATCTGTTTATAATATTTAATTTATGACTTGGCGAGCGACCCTCCAAATTCCCCTCCCATATTTCTTCTTTTCCTTCTTCGAACTATGCAACAAACAAATAGCAACCACAACCCCCTAATTTTATCACAAATCAATATCCTTATTCTGATTTAAATTTTATTGAGGATTCTGCTATTCAAGTAAGCAAAACTACTTATTTTTTATTTAAACTCAATTTTATTGTATATTGTTTGTAATATATGTATTTTGTTGAAGTTTTTACTTATTTTATAGCTTTTTCTCATAGAAATTTATTGTATGAATGTATGATGTGTACATGTTAGGGTTTGTTTGATATATTTTTAAAAAATTATATGTGTTTGTAAATTGATGAAATTTATTTTGAATTTATAACTTAAGTGTTTTGCGATAAAATAAATAATATTTTATTTAACAAATCCATTTTTTATTTTGTTAATTTTATTATTGAGTTGAAAGTTTTAGTAAATATATAGAAATTTGAATTTATATAGATAATTGATAATGCATTAAGAGTACTATTAAAATAGACTGAATAAGTTTGAATTAAATCAATATTAGGTAATTTATTTAGTTTATATAATTAATTAATACATCTTGTCATCAATATTCTATATAGGTTTGATATATAAGTAATAGATGATCATTCATGGATGTATCGAAATTCATCTAAAAGGTTTTTTAGGATGAATTATTTTTTATTTTGAATTAAATCAATATTAGCTAATTTATTTAGTTTACATAATTAATTAATACATCTTGTCATCAATATTCTATATAGGTTGGATATATAAGTAATGGATGATCATTCATGGATGTATCGAGATTCATCTGAAAGGTTTTCTAGGATGAATTATTTTATTGAGGTTCAAGGTTTTATTAATTACGCATTATCTAATTCGAGAAATATTAGTAGAGGCGGTATTAGATGTCCATGTACGAGGTGTAAAAATAAAAATATTATCGATCCAGATGTTGTAACGATGCATCTTCTACAAAAAAAAGTTTATGGAGAAATACTTGTGTTGGTTTGCACATGCAGAACCATATGCTCCTTACAAGACCATGGTAGGAAAGACAGTTGGGTATTTTTCTAGTTCTAGAAATATGCATGGAGTTATAGATGATAATCATAATTCTTATAGGAATATGGTTATGGATGTGATGAGAATGAATCAAAGTTATGTTAGTAAATATCCAATCGTAGATAAAGAACCTAATGTAAATGCAACCAGGTTTTTTTTTTTATCTTTTGAAAGATTTTAATGAACCATTATAGGATGGGTGAACTAATCACAATAAATTATTGGTCATTACATAGGTGTTCACCATTAAGTTAGATCATGGGTTGAGTGAGACCGATTATGACAAAATTATGAAATGATTGAGAAGAATCTGACCTAAAGTTATTTTTTTGAATTCGCTAACTTTGTTTAGGATACATATAACACCCAATTGAAGGAGAGATAAGGGGCGATCCTTCAACCCATCTGAAACTTGATCCAAATTTGTGGTTGGATGCAGGATCGTTCGGACTCGAAAGAAATTAGGTGTATGGTCTCTCTAACACTATAGCTGAGGACTTATGGACGACCAATAGTGTTTTCAACCATTGGATGCTCACAATCAGTTCTAAGCAGTCAAACTCTAGAATTTGAGGCAATTTTAAACTAACGAGTTGAAGCTCGGACGATCAATCTTACTGCTCAGACAGAATAACTCAATGCTAAGATGACTAAACTCTATCGATTGTACATGGAGCTTAAATCATAGATGGGTGGTACATGTGCTCCCTTTTATTGGCCCTATGGTCCCAAGGAAGACTCGCCTCATTCTCCTTCAATGTCTTTATTCTAGATTAATTGTATTTAAACTTATAAATGTTTAAATTTATAATAAATATTTGATTTTTATATTAATTTAATTTATTTTAATTATTTTCTACTTTTTTTAATAGATTTTTTCTAATTACATATTTTTAAATAATTATTGATGGTGTTACTAATAAACTAAGTCCGTCGGTCTATTCCAGAGAGTTGGAAAATAATTAATATAAATGTCACTACTACTGTTTAATCACTGACAAAATTGCATATGTTCTTTTTGTCAATTATATGTCAAATTCACGAAGGGAAATACCAAATGTATTTCTGTTGGTAATAAGTCATATTCACTGATGAAAATACAGATGGACTGAAGCGGGTAAAAAAAATTTTTGCTCACTTTTTTGTTAGTAAATCCATTAGTAATTTTATTACTGACATATCACAAATCACTGATGATAGTTTCTCCGTTGAAATATTTTCATCTGTGAGCCCATTGATAAAATTAGTGCCGGCGGACTAAGAGTTTAAATATTGACATAATATTTCGTCGATAAATTTCAAAATTCTAGTAGTGAAACATCATAGGTGACATATTGTTGTTGTTACAAACACTAAAAGTCGTGGTGTTTTTACTATACACCACACCACTATCGCACCTCTCATATTTTACTATAATTTTATTTTTATTTTGGTTATTGAAATTTTCTTTTCTTGTGATTTGATCCTCGTGTGGTCAAATTGATGGTTAATTACTTCTAGTTTGTTAGAGAATAGCAAACTTCAAAGATAGGGGACCAAAGTAAAAAGATGGAGAAAATAAGAGACAATTTAAAAATTAGCATGGAAAGTTCACTTTGGTCATCCTATTTTTAATTTGATAACTTTTCAATCCTTTTAGTTTTGAAAAATTTAATTTTGATCCCAAAATTTAATTTTTCTTATTTTTTAGTCCTTACTTTAACAAAAAAGAGAGAAAGACATCCGTTTTTGGTTGAAGAGAGAGAAAACCATCACTTGACACTTATTTTGACCATGAAAAAGGTTGATCTTGGCATTAATGAGTTCTATTCTATGAGAGAAGTTGCATTGAAGTGTTCTTTCGCATTCCCATTGCCTAATAGAGTAGAATTAAGCTCATGAAATGTTTTTAATTCAGGTTGATTTCGGGTTTTTTTAAACTAATTTTAGGGGTTTAAGGCTATAAATGGGTTTATCAAGATCTTTAGGGTGTTTTTGGTAGAAAACAAAAAACAATGGGTTGAAAAATGAATTTTCAGGCATGAAATACCGATGTCCTGACTTTCTAGAGACCCTTTGGTCACCAGATTTCAGGCTATAAACCACGCATTGTATATACCCCTTTTTAAGAATTAAAGGGATATGTCATCTGCCCTTTAATATAAAGAAAAACTATTAACTTATAGTGCATATCATATCTTTTTTTGATGGGCTAGGCGCACGGGTAGGCAGCAGAAACGAGGAGGTGTCTGAACTGGTGTAACTACGTCAAGCACAACAAGGGCTGTTTCTCTACACGAACATGGAGCACACCTAAACGAGATGAGAATGTGGAGTTTACTAAGGGGAATACCAGTTCTGATTCTTTGAAGGGAAAGGAGAAGGTGACAGAACCTCAACATCCTAGGAGGTCTTGGGACATCAAGTGCTTCAAGTGCTTAGGAAATTGGCACATTGCTTCGGAATGTCCAAATAAAAGGGTGATGATTTTGCATGGGGATCATGGAGAGCTAATCAGTGGAGATGAGGTTGAAACTGAAGATGAAGATGAGGTACAAGTGGTTGAACAAGAAGAGGATTTCAAACTAGTGAACGGAGATTTGTTGGTTGTGCAACGGGTTCTGAATGCACAAATTGACGTTAGTGATGAGCAACGCGAGAACATCTTTCATACTCGATGTCAAATTCAAGATAAGGTGTGTGGGATGATCATCGACAATGGAAGTTGCACTAATGTTGCGTCAACTACCTTGGTGGAGAAATTGGGTTTAACTACCCTTCCACATCCTAGGCCGTACAATTGCGATGGCTGAATAAGAATGGGGAGATTCGGGTGACAAAGCACGTCCGTGTACCTTTTTCCATTAAAACCTATCATGACGAGGTTTTGTGTGACGTTGCGCCGATGTCAGCTAGCCATTTATTGTTGGGTCGTCCATGGCAGTTTGATAAGGATGTGACCTATAATGGACTAAAGAACACTTATTCTTTTATGCTGAATGGAAAGAGGGTGAACTTGTTACCATTGAGTTATCAACAAGTTAGAGAGGATCAGATACGAAGCCAACAAAAGGAGGTGAAATCACGTAAGGGGCTGTTGTTAGCCAAAAAAAGAGACATCAAACAAGCATTAGCTTCAGCGGGGGCTGTTTTCATGATCTGGGCAAAGCAATTACTACACATAGAAGGATTGGACTTACCAATACAGATTAAAGAATTGCTTGAAGAATTTAAAGATGTGTTTCCAGATGAATTACCTAAAGGGTTACCACCTATTCGCGGAATTGAGCATCAAATTGATTTGGTGCTGGGAGCTTCACTTCCTAACAGACCAGCATACAGATGTAATCCAGAGGAAGCAAAAGAGATTCAAAGGCAGGTTGGTGAGCTCTTAGAGAAGGGCTATGTGCGAGAATCACTTAGTCCATGTTCCGTACCTACTTTGCTTGTACCCAAGAAAGATGGTACCATGAGGATGTGTATGGACAGTCGCGCTATCAACAAAATAACAGTTAAGTATCGATTTCCTATACCCAGACTAGATGATTTGCTTGATGAGTTGCATGGTGCTGCATTGTTTTCTAAAGTCGATTTGATGAGTGGTTATCACCAAATTAGAATGAAAGAAGGAGATGAATGGAAAACAACATTTAAAACTAAACAGGGGTTATATGAATGGATGGTAATGCCGTTTGGGTTATCTAATGCGCCTAGTACATTTATGAGGCTTATGAATCATGTTTTGAGGAAGTATATTGGGCTGTTTGTTGTAGTATATTTTGACGATATCCTAGTGTATAGCAAGACCTTTGATGATCATATGAAGCATCTTAGAGTTGTGTTTGAAACTTTGCGAGATTCTAAGTTGTATGGGAAACTCATAAAGTGTTACTTCTGTAAAGAAAATGTCGTGTTTCTTGGGTATATTATCTCTAGCAGGGGAGTTAAGGTTGATGAGGAGAAAATTGAGGCAATTCGCGACTGGCCAAAACCTGCTAGTATCGCTGATGTGAGGAGTATCCATGGTTTAGCTTCTTTCTACAGGTGATTTGTGAAAGACTTCAGCTCTATTGTTGATCCTATGACAGAATTCTTGAAAAAAAGGAACGAGTTTAGATGGAGTTGATTAGTACTTAAAAGTGCATTTTTATCAAGGTTTTATATCATCATTTTGCACTTGAAATATCAATAACTCCTTAACTAGAGCATGTTTTATAATAACAGATCTGATAATATAAGATAGCTTTAATTTATGGTAAATGTTCATTTTAAATGCAGGCATATCTCACAATTCAAAGGATTGATTGATGTGATTAACTATTGAAAGTGAAAGGACAAAGAAACGGCTAAGATTAGAAGGAGATACCGATTCAATTCAAATTGGAACGCTGTTTAGTTATTGGGTCATATCTGGAGCTGTAGATCTTGGATTTTAGCTTAATTTATATGGATGGAAAGCTAAGAAATAGGCCTATAATGTTCATGAATAGTGTAAGACCCAAATCTGCCAAATTATAAATATAGTATCAGAATATGTAATAAAGGACTTTTGGCCTAAATTTGAAACTTAATTCACAAAATTAAGAGTTGTTCTTCCAAATTGATTTTGTGAAGAACCCTACCTGACTTATCACTCTTCAATCACAAAGGGTGTGGCGTCGAAATCCTAGATTGATCTTTGTGGCGTCCAGATCGACTTATCAAAGTATCATTCTAGTCTATCCTCCATCTTATTTACCTTGAAATCACTATAATCCAGCCTAAACACCAAAAGAAAGACAACCAACCAGACCCATCCTTTATCCATTTTCATCAGATTCATTGTTGCTGATTTTTCGAATCATTCACGACACATCATATTGGGAAGTATTCTGATGAGGTTTTGTTCCGTAGTCCCAATGCATGCTAGTCAATTACTTTTGGGGCGTCCATGGCAGTTTGATCGGAAGGCAATTCATGATAGGTTTAGAAATAGGTTCACTATTGTAAAGGAAGGTAAAACCATCACTCTTATACCTCTTCTCCAAAACAACTATATGATGATCAAATTAAATTAAAAAAGGAGTGTGAGGATGGGAAGAGTGAAAATTCACGTGAGGACAATGGTGAGAGAAGACCATCAGATTTGGCTAAACCTAAATCATTAATTAAACCGATTAAGAGTGGAGGTAAAACCCGAGGAGTGAAGAAAGTAAGCTTGTGTGATGATAATAATGTGGAAAAATTAAAGAAATAACCTAATTTTTATGCAAAAAGAGCTCAAATCAAATATGTGTTTTTCACTAACAAGCTAGAGATCTTACTTGTGTATAAGGAGGCTTATTTTAACTCTAATGATCTTGATTCTGCTGATTCTAGTACGGCTGTTTCTTTGTTGTAGGAGTTTGATGATGTATTCCCTGAAGACATCCCAGTGGATTACCACAATTAATGGGAATTGAACATCAAATTGACCTTGTACCCGAAGCTTCGATTCCTAACCGTCCATCCTATAGAATGAACCCTGAGGAGACGAAGGAGCTTCAAAGGTAAGTAGATGAGTTGATGATGAAGGGGTACATTCGTGAGAGTACGAGCCCTTCTGTTGTGCCAGTGTTAAAGGATGGAACTTGAAGAATGTTTGTTGACTATCGCGCCATCAACAACATAGTGGGTATCAAGATAGATAAGAAGAAAGTTAAGGCCATCCGAGATTGGTTTACACCAAAATCGGTAAGTGAGGTAAGGAGTTTTCATGGACTTGCTAGTTTTTATAGAACGTTTGTGAAGGATTTTAGTACTATTGCTACACCTTCAACTGAAATTGTGAAAACATTTGTTGGATTTAAATGGAATGATGAACAGGATAAGGCTTTTAAATTTTTGAAAGATAAAATTTGTTCAGCGTCTATTTTAGCTTTGCCAGACTTTATGAGAGCTTTTGAAGTTGAATGTGATGCGTCAGGTATTGGTATAGGAGCTGTGTTAATGCAGGATAGAAGGCCAATTGCGCATTTCAGCGAAAAACTTAATGGGGCAGCCTTGAATTACCTTATATATAGCAAGGAGCTTTATGCCTGGTAAGGACTTTAGAGACGTAACAGCATTACCTATGGCCCAAGGAGTTTGTGATACTTTCTAATCATGAATCATTAAAGCACTTGAAAAGGCAAGGTAAGCTAAGTAGGATACATGCTAAATGGGTTGAATTTATTGAAACATTTATGTATGTGATCAAGTATAAGCAAGGAAAGAAAATATTGTTACTGATGCACTTTCACGCAGGTATGTACTTTTATCTACTTTGGATGCTAGATTTCTAGGATTTGAACACAAAAAAGAATTGTACAAGGATGATGGTGATTTTGTTTATGTTTACAATGCTTGCAAAAAACTTTGGCGTTTGAAAAAGTTTTATAAACTTGATGGATATTTGTTTAAAGAGAGTCGTTTATGTGTTCCATCAAGTTCTATGCATGAATTGCTTGTACGTGAAGCACATGGGGGTGGGTTAATAGGGCATTTTGGTGTTGTTAAGACTTTGGTTGTGTTGCATGAACATTTTATTGGCCTAAAATGAAAAAAGATGTGCAACGTATATATGATTAATGCATAATTTGTAGGAAAGCAAAGTCTAAGACTCAACCACATGTCTTGTATACCCCTTTGCTTGTACCGATGGAACCATGGGTAGACATTTCGATGGACTTCATCCTAGGTTTACCTAGATCAAAACAGGGTAGGGATTCAATCTTTGTAGTTGTTGATAGATTTTCTAAGATGGCACACTTCATTCCATGTCATAAAACCGATGATGCAACTAACATTGCAGATTTGTTCTTTAGGGAGATAATACGCCTTCACGGGTCCCTAAGAGCATTTTTCTGATAGAGATGTTAAGTTCCTTAGCTATGTTTGGAATGTGTTATGGGGCAAATTGGGTACTAAACAGCAGTTTTTAAGTACTTGTCACCCCCGAACAGATGGACAAACCTAGTTAATAGGACCTTAACACCACTTATACGTGCTGTCATTCAAAAGAACTTAAAGAATTTAGAAGATTGTTTGTCATTTATAGAGTTTGCATATAATCGTAGTGTGCATTCTACTACTGAATTTTCACCATTTGAAATTGTGTATGGATTTAACCCTTTAACTCCCATGGATTTGATTCCTTCGCTTATTGATGAAAGGGTTAGATAGGATGGTAAAAAGCACAGGTGGTGAAGACCCTCCTGAGAGTGTGTGGCAATAAATTGAAAAGAGAAATCATGTGTACGCTACCAAAGCCAATAAGGGGCGCAAACATGTTGTTTTTCAGCCCAACGATTAGGTTTGGGTGCATATGCATAAGGAGAGATTTCTGGCCCATAAAAAATCAAAGCTATGCCACGAGGAGATGGGCCATTTCATATCCTTGAATAGATCAATAGCAATACTTATAAAGTTGATTTGCTATGTGAGTATGGTGTTAATGCTACCTTCAATGTTTCTGATCTTATTATGTTTGATGCAAGTGATGATTCGAGGTCGAATCCTTTTGAAGAGAGATGGGAAATGAGGAGCAACCAAGACCAAGCGTAATCATGCTAACGACCCAATTGGGCCAATTACATGAGCTAGGGCTAAGAAGCTTAAAGAAGCATTGAATGGGCTTGTTCAAAACATATAGAGCAAGATGGACCTATAGGGGCTTGGGACATTTAAGGAGAATGAAGGACACCCTTTAATTGATCTAATTCAAGTCCAAGAAGAGCCTAATTTGTGTGGAATAAGGGGCTGATGTGTCCGGCCCCATACCATCCTTGTTAGGCTTTTTTTTTTCCTAATCCTACAAGGATAGAAAGTCATCAATTTATTCTTCTAATTAAGTAAAGAAGGACGCCAACTCTTGTTCCTAAAGAGGGGAGGATTATTTAGTGCTTTTCCTAACCTAGGAAGGAAAGTAATTAAATCAGCAACAAAAAAGGAAATTTGCTTTGTTATTTTTCCAAGTTATACAAAGGAATCCAAGCTAATCAAGGAAAAGAAAGGGGCGGTAGCAAGGAAACCAAATCAAATTAATTAGGTTTTATTTTCTCAATTTATATGCGGCAAAATAGTACCAGACTTTATGTCATTTTTATTTTTTTATTTCTTCTAGTATTGTTTTGCCGCATATAACTTGACACAAGTTTTGATTCGAGGTCGAATCCTTCCGAGGAGAGAGGGGATGATGTAGACCAGCCTAGAAACACCAGCAAGAAACCATTACATGTTCCAAATGGTCGAATGACTCGATCCAAGACAAGGGTATTGAAAGAGGCATTGAATGCATTGGTTTTGAAGGTTTCGACCAAGTTAGAATTGAACGGTCCATTGGCGTATCAAAAGGAGGCCCTAGTACATCTTATCCATGTACAAGAGAGGCCCAATACAACCTTCTTTGAGCCATGAGGTGAGGACAACAAAAGAATCTTACTACAACTTGGAAACAACATGCGTGGCTACCTTTTTTTTTTGTTCTAGGATTAATGGGCTAGATGAAAAATAAGCCTTGAATTGGTTCTGTAATATGTTATTTTCACCTCTTCTTCTCATGGAAAAACATGTGATATGATTCGGGCAATGAAAAAACAATTAAATTTGGATTCTGATGTAAAATGCACAACTATTCTGAGGCTGAAATGTTACATGAAATCTTCAGATAGGTTATGCTACCTTGGGTTAAAATTTCAGGTCAATCATAGTTCGGGAAGGCATCACAATACTGGTCAATAGAAGCTTCACAAATTTTATTATTTACTTCCTTTTGACTTGTGGACTTCTTATTTGGCTAGGATTCTTTTCCTACAAGGATATGGCAGCTTGTTTTGGAAATCTCCTAACTCTACAAGGATCTTTAATGGGCTGCAACATAGTTTTCAAGTGTGCCAAGGATTCATAAATGTTTCAGAATTATTCTCTTACAAGGATTTTTTATTCATCCTGCCTACAACAAGAGAAGAAGAGTTCATAACTAATTCTACCTTCAGATTCGATTCTCCGAACTTATATGGGACTTGTAAAGGGCAACAAATCTGATCCTATCATATTTAGGATATTAAATTTGGATTTATTATTGTTATTATTATTATTTTTTTAGTTTAGGGTGTATTTATATTATTTGGGTTAAATTGTAAGTGTGCATTATATAAGTCCACATAAAGGGTCCATTAGGGTTTATTTTAGTTTGGAGTCACTATAAATAAGGGCATAACCAGACATGTAAGGTTACGCAATTTTCAGATCAATAAAAATTTTTTTGTCGAACTTGTTGTGTGTTGGTGGGATAATCTTGTGGATTGTTGTTCATGAAGCTCTCTTTACTCAGACTAAGTTTAGGTGTTATGGTGTTGTTATTCAAACTATCTAATGCCATTTATGTAGAGGTGATAGGGAAGATGTTGATCACTTATTCTTATATTGTCCATTCTCCTATCACATTTGGTTTGATACATGCTCCAGATGTCTCATTCCCTTTCGCCGTTGTTCTTAGGTTAGAACTATCTCTCAGCTTTCTAATTTAAGAGATCGCTTTTTTAATTATGTGCTTACAAGATTGATATTAGCTTCTGTCATTTGTTATATTTGGAGGGAGAGGAATGCTCGTCTTCATGGTTATGCTCCTCATACTAGTTTGATGGTTTTTAGAGACATTGTAAATTGTATTGTTTCAAAAGTTAAATGTATTCGTAATATGGCTTCTTTGATTACTAATAGAAGGTTGAATATCATATGGGTATTTTCTGATGATATTCTCAATCCTATTTGATTTCTTTATTGGATTTTTAGGACATTTTCTCCTAGTTCCCGAGATTTACGCTGGTTGTGTATATTGCTTTTGCTTTTGTTTAAGGTAAGCGGGTTTGTCTGCTAGTACCCCTTGTAGGGTTTTTACCCTTTATTGTATTTCACTATTTTTTGGTTAATATACTTTACCTTATCCAAAAAAATCTCTTTCTTTTATATGTACCAATTTAGTTTCCTTCCAAGAAACCAAAATATCATTAAATAGTACCAACCCTTCTTTCTTTGTATAACTATGATGAATAAGGAATCCTTGTAAGAAAAGGATTCTAAAACATTAATTAATCCTTGCCATACTTGAAAACTATGTTACATCACCTTAAAGATCCTTGTAGAACTAGGAGATTCCCATAACAAGCTGCCACATCCTCATAGGAAAAGGATCCTTGTTAAATAGGAAGTCCATAGGTCAAAAGAAAGTAAATAACAAAATTCATACAGCCTATTCTGACTTATATCACAAGTTGTTTCCAAACTCCGATTCATCTAAAAGTTTACCCCAACATGGTCGCTCCTCTAAGAGTTGTCCTACTAGCAACTCTTGCCGGGTTATTTATTACTTCGACACTCCTGCACTTGGGAGAAGACATCAATCTTTTGATCGTGTCAATACCCCTACTGGTGCCAAAGGTAAATCTGAAACTCAATCTAAACATACTCGTGATGTTAAATGTTTCAGGTGTAAGGGACATGGACATTATGCTTCAGAGTGTCCAAACAAGAGAATCATGATGATTAGAGATAATGGTGATATTGAATCTGAAAGTGACAGATCTGATTGTGAAGGCATGTCATCATTAAAGAATAGTGATGGAGATGAGTTAGCATTACTGGTTGAGGAGTCCTTAGTTATAAGGCAAACACTTCAAGTTTAGGTCAGGGAAGATGAAACTAATTAACAAAGGGAGAACATCTTCCGTACACGTTGTTATATACAAAGCAATATGTGTAATTTAATTATAGATAGTGGAAGTTGTGTTAATGTTTGTGTACCACCCTTGTTAGTAAACTAAATTTGTGTACTTTTAAGCATGCTAAACCATATAAATTGCAATGGTTGAATGATAGTGGTAAAGTGAAAGTGACTAAACAAGTTGTGGTTCCATTTTATATTGGAAAATATGTTTATGAAGTTCTGTGCGAAAAATTTAGTTTACTCTTAGCGGATTACCACCATTGAGGGGGACAAAGTATCAGATTGATTTCATACCCGGAACTTCAATTTCGAACTGACCAGGCTATAGAAGCAATCTTGAGGAGACGAAGGAGCTTCAAAGGCAAGTTGATGAGCTGATGGAAAAGGGGTATACTCGTGAGAGTAACAGCCCGTGTGTTGTACCCGTGCTACTTGTGCCAAAGAAGGATGAAACATGGAGGATGTGTGTTGATTGCCGAGCCATCAACAACATAACGGTAAAGTATAGACACCCCATTCCCAAGCTTGATGACATGTTAGATGAGTTATATGGATCCTATATTTTCTTTAAAATTGACTTGAAAAGTGGGTACCATCAAATTAGGATGCAAGAAGGTGATGAGTGGAAAACTACATTTCAGACGAAGCATGGTTTGTATGAATGGTTGGTAATGTCGTTTGGACTTACAAATGTACCTAGTAAGTTTATGTGTTTAATGAATCATGTGTTGCGCGTATTCATAGTTAAGTTTGTGGTTGTGTATTTTAATGACATTCTAATCTATAGCAACTTAACCGAGTATCTTGATCATTTGTGTAATGTACTTAGTGTGTTGCGTAGTGAGAAATTATATGCTAATCTTAAAAAGTATGCCTTTTGTATGGAGAGAAATTATGTTTCTTGGCTATGTTGTAACTCTACAGGGTATCAAGATGGATGAGGAGAAAGTTAAGGCCATCTGGAATTGGCCTGCACCCAAATCGGTAAGTGAGGTAAGGAGTTTTCATGGGTTAACTAGTTTTTTCAGGCGATTTGTGAAGATTTTAGGACAATAGCTGACCCTTAAATGAAGTTGTTAAAAAGTCAGTTAGGTTTAAACGGGGGGAGGAAAAAGAATTAGCTTTTGTTTTTTTGGAAGAGAAATTATATTCTGCACCTGCTTTGGCTTTAACTGACTTTACAAAAGCATTTTGATATCGAGAAGCCTTGTGATACGACGCAAGTAAGGTTAAATTCGGATTTTGGTATAAAAACCGCATCAGTTTAGGTTTATAGCAACAATCATAATTCTTAATCCGACCGTTGAATCGGACTAAAATTTTATATTGACTCTCCAAACATGTTGTGCTACCTTGGGTTAACATTGCAGGTCAATCGGAGTTCGGAAAGGCACTACAATACTGGTCAACAGAGGCTATACGAAATTTGTTATTTACTTCCATTTGACTTGTGGACTTCTTATTTGGTTAAGATTCTTTTCCTACAAGGATATGACAGCTGGTTTTGGAAATTTCCTAGTTCCACAAGGATCTTTAATGAGCTGCAATATAATCTCGTAGTGTGGCAAGGATTCATTAATGTTTCAGAATCCTTTTTCTTATAAGGATTCATTATTCATCCTAGATACACAAGGAAAGAAGGGCTAGTGGTATTTAATGACAAATTAGTTATTTTTATTATTTTCTTTCATGTTCGGGTTTAATTAAAACTTTGTTTTGAGTTAGGATCCAAGGCTTGTTTGGATCATGTTATGGGCTTTTCAGTTTAGGGTTTCTGGGTCAGTTTTGTATGGAGGTCAATTCAGCCCACAATGGTAGATCCATTATGGTTACTTTTAAGAACTATTTAAACACATGTATCCTAAATTTCGGCAGCTTTGATGATTATTACTTCTGAAGTTTTCAATTTTAACGTGTGAGAATGATTCTTACATTCTTCAGCTCTTGAACGAACTGAATTTGACTTATCAAAGATTAACTGGCTTCATGGAGTCATTCTACTCATTCCAATAGTGTTGGTGCCTTGGGACAAGTTTCCATTGTGTCACACTCCTATCAGATCTATTTCGGCTTTCCGGGATCAGATCTCAATCTTGATTGTGGGTTGCCTGACCACGTGATCACGAGGTTTGCATCACATTTGAAATAGATTATCATGTGTCTGGAATGGGAATAAGTGTTGTTTTGATGCAGGATTGGAGACCTATTGCGTATTTCAGTGAGAAGTTAACTGGAGCGACCTTGAACTATCTCACATATGACGAAGAACTCTATGCATTGGTAAGAGCCCTTGAGACATGACAGCGTTACTTGTGGCCAAAAGAGTTCGTAATCCATTCAGATCATGAGTCCTTGAAACATCTGAAAGGACAAGGTAAGTTGAATAGAAGACATGCAAAATGTGTTGAATTCATTGAAACTCTTCCTTACGTAATCAAGTATAAGCAAGGCAAAAAGAACATATTAGCTGATGCACTTTCACGCATGTATGTTCTTTTAAACACCATTAATACTAGATTTCTAGGCTCTGAGTATGTGAAGGAATTGTATGATAATGATTCTAACTTTGTTGAGATTTATAATGCATGTGCACATTCGGCTTTTGGTAAGTTTTATTTGATGGATGGTTATTTGTTAAAACAGAATAGTTGTGTGTTCTTGCTAGTTCTTTGTGTGAATTGCTTGTTCGTGAAGCACATAAGGGTGGTTTAATGAGTCACTTTAGGGTTGCGAAAGCCTTGAATGTATTGCATGAGCATTTCTATTGGTCAAAGATGAAAATGGATGTGACAAATTTGTGAATAGTGCATTGTTTGTAGAAAGGCAAAATCTAGAGTACACCTGCATGCCTGTGCCTATTGAACCTTGGGTAGATATCTTTATGGACTTTATTTTAGGTTTACCTAGGTCAAAGAAAGGTAGAGACTATTTTTGTTGTGGTTGATAGGTTTTCTAAAATGACGCATTTCTTTCCATGTCATAAAATAGATGATGCATCTTATATCGCAGACTTGTTCTTCAGGGAGATTGTATGTTTACATGGCATTCCTAGGAGTATAGTATCAGATCATGATGTTAAGTTCCTTAGCTACTTTTGAAAGACCTTATGGGGAAATTTGGGAACTAAACTATTATTTTCGACAACGTGTCATCCTCAAACAAATGGACAAACTGAAATAGTGAGTAAAACATTATCCCAACTATTGTGTCTTGTAATTCAAAAAAATTTGAAAAGTTGGGAAGAATTTTTGCCTTTCGTTGAGTTTCCTTATAATAGAACCTTGCATTCAACCGCTGGTTTTTTTCTTTTTGAAATTATTTATGGGTTTAATCGACTAACTCTTATGGACTTAATTCCTTTACCTTTTGAAGAAATGGTAAGTTTAGATGTCACGATGGTGACAGGAAGGAAAAGATGATGAGACAACTCCCATGAGGGAGTTCGACTGCAAATAGAGAAAAAGAATAGACTTTACGCTTCTAAAGCAAACAAGGGACGTCAAGAGGTTGTTTTCCAACTCGGTGATTGGGTTTGGGTGCACATGTGAAAGGAACAATTTCCTAACAAAAGAAAATCAAAATTACAGCCTCGTGATGATGGTCCTTTTCAGGTTTCAGAGAGAATCAATGATAACGTATACAAAATTGATCTTTCAGGTGAGTATGGTGTTAGTGCTACATTTAATGTTGCTGATCTTACGTTATTTGACACAGTTTTTGATTTAAGGTCGAATCATTTTGAGGAGAGAGGGATGATGTGGACCAGCCCAGAAACACCAGCAAGGACCCATTACATGTTCTAAATGGTGCAAGATAAAGGCATTGAATGCATTGGTTTTGAAGGTTTCAACCAAGTAAGATTTGAAAGGTCCATTAGAGCATCAAGAGGAGGCCCTAGTATATCTTTTTCATGTGCAAGAAGGGCCCAATACAACCTTATTTGGGCCATGGTGCGAGGACAACAAAGGAAACAGAAGAATCCTACTACAACCCAAGGCTTGTTTGGGCTTAAATAAAACTTTGTTTTGAGTTAGGATCCAAGACTTGTTTGGATCAGGTTATGGGCTTTTCAATTTAGGATTTTTGGGTCAGTTTTGAGTGAACCTCATATAAGTCCATAAAAGGGGTCCATTAGAGTTAATTTTTGAAGAACTATTTAAACTTATGTAACCACAATTTTGGCAGCCATTGATGGATATTACTTCTGAATTTTTTAGTTTTAACGTGCAAGAGTGATTCTTGCATTCTTCAGTTCTTGAACAAATTGAATCTGACTTATCGAAGATTAACTGGATTCGTGTCGTCATTCTACTTCATTCCAATATTGTTTTCTTTGTGTCACACTCCTGTCAGACCTTTTTTGGCTTTCTGAGATCGGATCTCACTCTTGATTGTGAGTTGCGTGACCATGTGATCATGAGATTCACACTAGTCCTTTTTTGGGTCTAAAAAGGTTTGTTACATTCGTCAACTGAAAGTCCTTGTGATTTTGGGTCAGTTTTCAATCCTCAATGTCTTCTTACTTTCTTTACTATCATTAGCTTTCGTTTTAGGTTCTAATATAAAAAAATGCCAAAGGAGTATTACAATCAGGATTTCATGTATTTTAATGAGGTATTGTGGCAAAAGAAGAGGAGGATTCAAAAGGAGAGGTGGTATGAAAGGGAGAGAAATAAAGAGATTAGTGTTCTAAAAAAAACCCAAGAGTTTATCATGTATTCTAAGGGAGATGTAGCAAGAATGTGATGTGTTAATGACATTAGTTGATGCCCACCAAGCTTCAAAAAGAGGAACAAAAACACCGCAATGATGATCGAAGAAAGAGAAGGGCTGCTACTTTCATCCAAAGTTGTTGGCATCGATTGTTGACAAGAAAAGAACTCCAAAGGCTTCAAAAAAAGGCTAAAACTTGGTCCCTTATCCCTGTTAATGATTCGAGGATGAATCATCTTGAAGAGAGAGGGAATGATACAATCTGGGCAATGAAAAAAAATCAGATTTGGATTCTGACGTAAAATGCGCAACTTTCTAGTTTTATGGCAACAATCATAATTATCAATCTGATTGTTGGATCGGGCTGAAATTTTACATGCAGTCTCAAGACCGATTTTACTGTATTGGTTTAAAATGTCAGGTCTATCGAAGTTCGGGAAGGCATTGAAATACTGGTTAACAAAAGCTGCACGAATTTTGTTATTTACTTTCTTTTGACTTGTGGACTTCCTATTTGGCTAGGATTTTTTTCCCTAAAAGGATATGGCAAGTGGTTTGGGGAATTTTCTAATCTTGCAAGGATATTTAATGGGCAACAACATAGTTTCCATGTGTGGAAACAATTATTCTATCCTTGTTGTCGCATGTGTGCGGCGTCACTGGCGAATGCGTCCACTTCATCATGTAGGTTTGAGGTAATCGGGAAAATGGGGTAGAGAAGGAATTCTTGTCTTTTATTAGTGGAAAGCGGGAATGGGAGTCGCCACTTAGTATTTTGGTCACTAGGAACCCTAACTGGTCTTAGAGATTAGGCACGGGGACTGGTTGCATAAAGGGAAGGTATTAGAACCCCAAATACGCCCTACCTAAGGTAGGCTGCATTATTTGATTGTCTGATAAAAATACTAAGGTATTGTCGTGTTTTCTAATTATTGGTTTGTCTAAGGTTTAAGAAAAGAACTCGGTAAGGAGATCTTTATCTTATCAGGTAAAAAAACCTGATCGTTCTATGTTAACAAAAGAAATACCTTTTTAATATCAGAAATATATTTTACATGTAAAATTCATAATCTAATATATTGAATGAAAACAAAATATTTTTTTGGAATAAAGGCCTAGTTCTCATGGCTCTAATAAATTTGTTATTAAAGCCAAAATACATGCTAAAACATATCTTTGAATTTGTTTTTGTGTTTTCTTTATGAAAAAACAATATGATTTTTTTTTAACTTTGAGAGACTTGGTCATATGCATGAAAATAAAATATTTTTTTTCTTTTATAAATTTTTACAATGTTTTGATGAAAACCGTGTATTTTAATACCATATTTGTATCTTTACGGTATAAAAATACAAAACAATATTAAGCAAAATTGATAAAAAAAAATATGCGGGATAATCACAAAATTTTCAAAAGGATTGGTTTTGGAAATTATGGACTGCACCGGACTCGGCCCAATAATTTTGGTCTAGGTCGGCGCTGCCCGGCCCAGTAAACAGTGGAGAGTGAATTAATTCACTCTCCACTACTCACGCAGAATAGTAGAGGACGCGGCTGGAGAAGAAGAAGAATAAGGAAGCTGACCTGGGGGCTCACGGTGATGCTCGTGGCTGTTCTTGGTGGTGTTGCTGTGGAAGCGTGTTACGACGACCATAGTTATTAAACCCGGACCGGCCCGGCGGGTCGACCCAAGACCTGATCAACCTGGTGGCTAGACTGGTCCGGATTTGTTAAAAGACTGGCTGGTGCAACGACTCGGCCAAATCCAATCGACCAGGCAGGTCAACCCATGTCTCGGGCGACCCGAATAAATTCAGGCAAGACCTGGTGTTTTTTTTTTCAAATGTGGGATTTGAAACCCATTAGTATATATACTCTATGTTCCTAATAAAAAAATCATGTGTTTTCAATGTGGGATAAAAAACCTTTTTGTTTAAATATTTCAACTTAAAATGATAACATAGTATTTTTTCAATATGAGATTTTAAACCCTTTCGTATATATACTCTATGTTCATAAGAAAAAAGTTATGTTTTTTCAATGTGGATTTGAAATCCATTAGTATATATATACTCTATATTTACAAGAAAAAAGTCATGTTTTTTCAATGTGGGATAAAAAACCTTTTAGTTTAAATACTTCAATTTAAAAGGATAATATAGTATCTTTTCAGTCTCCACTGTTCACGCAGAATAGTGGAGGACGCGGCTGGAGAAGAAGACGAAGAAGAAGAAGAAGAATAAGGAAGCTGACCTGGGGGCTCACGGTGATGCTCGTGGTTGTTCTTAGTGGTGTTGCTGTGGTGGATAGGGTGGCGGACGGGCTAATGGTAGCGTGTTACGGCGACCATAGTTATTAAACTCGGACCAGCCCGGCGAGTCGACCTAAGACCTGATCAACCTGGTGGCTAGACTGATCCAGATTTTTCAAAAGACTGGCTGGTACAATGACTCTGCCAAACCCAATCGACCAGGCGGGTCGACCCATGTCTCGGGCGACTCGAGCAAATTCAGGCGAGACCCGGTGTTTTTTTTTTCAAATGTGGGATTTGAAACCCATTAGTATCTATACTCTATGTTTCCCATAAAAAAATCATGTGTTTTCAATGTGGGATAAAAAACTTTTTGGTTTAAATACTTCAACTTAAAATGATAACACAATATCTTTTCAATGTGGAATTTGAAACCCTTTCGTATATATACTCTATGTTCACAAGAAAAAAGTTATGTTTTTTCAATGTGGATTTGAAATCCATTAGTATATATACTTTATATTTCCAAGAAAAAAGTCATGTTTTTTCAATGTGGGATAAAAAAACCTTTTAGTTTAAATACTTCAATTTAAATGGATAATAGTATGTTTTTATTGTGGGATTTGAGCTCTTTTGTATATATACTCTATGTTCACAAGAAAAAAGTTATATTTTTTCAATATGGGATTTGAAACTTTTTAGCATATAGACTCTATGTTCCTAAGAAAAAAATTATTTTTTCAATGTGGGATAAATTGTTTTTTAAAATATTCTTTTAAACTTCATTATTTACAATATTTATAGCCTATATTTACATGAGTTTTTTCTTAATTTTTTCATATGAAATATTAAAACTTTAAATATTTTTTTAAAATTTTCCGGGTTGATCTAGGTTGCCCCATGAAACCCGGGACCCGGCCCTTTGGCCGGGTCAACCCCCAAGATGGATTTAATAACTATGACGGCGACTGGAACGACAGAGAGAGAGAGAGAGAGAGAGAGAGAGAGAGAGAGAGAGAGATGATGGCAGAAACCGGGTGTTGGAGGTCGGTTTTTAGTTGATTTTGGACCCAAATTTCTCCACCTCTAGACCATGAAAATCAAATCTATTTATAGGCAATGGAAGAGGGATACTTTGTATCTTCAGGTGCCAAATATTGGCCTTTGGATCGACCCAAAAGCATCCTAACCATTGGCTCAAAGTAGCAATGATGAGCTGTCAGTTTTGTATAGGAAACATGGTGGTCGAGTTAGCCACTTTAGGGCGGTGCCACCACTTCTGAGGCCTTGATCAGCCCGAACGGTTTACACTAGCGTGTATTAAGGTGTCACGGGATCGTTTGCGTGTATGTTTCATCCAATTTGGTGAAGAAATGAGGCGTCAAATGCCCTGGGAAGGTGGCCACTCAACCAGCCTCGCTGGAGAAGAAGATGAATAGTAATTTTATATCAACTACACTTTAGTCCTTTAATTTGTGATTAATCTCTAATTACACCCCTGATTGGCCTCAAACTTTCATTTTGTTCAATTTCACCCCTGACAAAATTCAATTCAAACCCCAGATTTCAGTGCATGTTTCCAGTTTGGTCCTTGGTTTTGAGTTTATTTAATCAAGCCCCCAAGTGGCCATTAAACTTTAATATTTATGTAATTAAACCCCTAATTTGACCAAATCAACTCTTAAAAATTATAATTTGACCCCTGAACTTTAATTTCTTCCAATTAAAGCTCAAATTGACTTAAAAAATCAAATTTTCTTGCAATGAAACCCTCCATAAATTCAATTAAACCTCCAATTAAATTTAATATTGTTTATAAATATTTGTTTTTGGACTTTTCTTCTTCAAAATGAATTTTCTTTGTCAACAAAGCTCTTCATCTATCAAAAATATACTGTCAAATTTCAATCTTTATATTTTTTAACATCTTCAACCAATTTCTAGTCATTTTTTGAGCGCTCTGGCATCCTCTTCTCACTGTTATTATTTTTTTGAATTTTTTATTTTTAGTTCGAATTTTTTTTTATTTTTGAAAGAGAAAATGAATTTGGGTAATAACCTGATGTGAACCTCATGATTACGTGGTTACGTAACCCACAATCAAGATTGAGATCTGATCCCGGAAAGCCGAAATAGGTCTGATAGGAGTGTGATACAATGAAAAACCTGTCCCAAGACACCAACACTATTGGATTGAGTAGAATGACGTCACGAAGCTAGTTAATCTTCGATAAGTCAGATTTTGTTCGTTCAAGAACTGAAGAATGCAAGAATCACTCTTACACGTTAAAACTGAAAAATTCAGAAGTAATTATCATCAAAAGCTGCCGAAATTTTGGCTTATATGAGTTTAAATAGTTCTTGAAAAGTTAAACCTAATGGACCCCTTATGTGGACTTAAATGAGGTCCACTCAAAACTGACCCAAAACCATAAACTGAAAAGCCCATAACTTAATCCAAACAAGTCTTGGATCCTAACTGAAAACAAAGTATTAATTAAGCATAAACAAGCCTTGGGCTGTAGCTAACAAAATAAAACAAAGCCCATAATATTAAATCCATGTTCTGTCATGAGAAGAAGAGAAGGAAAGTAAAATATTACAGAACTGATTCAAGGCTTATTTATAGCCTTCCATGCAGCCCCTTAATCCTATAAACAAAAGGAATAGGTAGCCACCCATGTTGTTTCCAAGTTGTAGAAGGATTCTTTTGTTTCCTTTGTTGTCCTCACCTCATGGCCCAAATAAGGTTGTGTTGGACCCCTCTTGCACATGGATAAGATGTACTAGGGTCTCCTCTTGATACTCTAATGGACCTTTCAATTCTAACTTGGTTGAAACATTCAAAACCAATGCATTCAATGCCTCTTTCAATGCCTTTATCTTGGACCGAGTCATTGGACCATTTGGAACATGTAATAGGTCTTTGCTTGTGTTTCTGGGCTGGTCCACATCATAACCCAAATATGAGTTATGACAGTTGCCCCTCTCTTTACAATACTAAGTTTCGGAAGAGATTTTAGATAGTAAACTTTGTAAAGAAAAAAAAAGAGATATAACAGACTCACCATATCAAGAAATGATGAATTGTTTTGAAAGTATTTGTAGTGAGGGCTAGAAAGCGCACTCCTCGGAAAAACATAAAGGTTTTTCTAGTTAAATTAAAAGATTTTTGAAATGCTTAAGGAAAAAAAAACCCACTACCCGAGAGATGAGGGTTAAAGGTGCACTTGAAAGTAGGGTCAGAAAATGCACTACCCAAGAAGTGAGAGCTAAAAGGCGCACTCGAAAAGAGGTGGAGCTCAAAGGCGCATTGAAAGGATAATAGGGTTAGAAAACACACTACCTAAGAGATGAGGACTCAAAGGCGCATTGAAGGGAGGTAGGGTTAGAAAACACACTACCTAAGGGATGAGGGCTCACAGGCGCACTAGAGGGAGGTAGGGTTAGGGAACGCACTACCTAAGAAGTGATGGTGAAACACTGATCTGTCAATGATAAAAAGCAATGCATGATGATCAATATACATGTATACTTTACTTGAGAAATATAGGTCCCCCTTTTCTTCATGGAGTCTTTCTTTTCTCAAAAGTTTGATTCTTGGTAGTTATCTTCGATGGCCTTTTCACTCTTGCTTACTCGAGTCATATAATAACCTTGGCCTCTTGGAAGGGTTTGATATTATCATATTTCCTTGTTCTCCAATCTTTATCTAAAATGTTGCCAATTCTGCCCGATATTTTTCTTAGAATGAGAATAATGGAGCCAGTCCTACCATGTGTTTTTTTTTTACCCCCAGCTTGATCATGCCCCCAAGTGTTCAATTTAGAATGAGGCTATGTGAAGGAAGATTTGGTATTTTACAAGTTGCTTTCCTGCAGGTTAATTTTTTTTTTTTTGGAATTTCAAACCTATTCCAGACACAGAAATCATTTTGACATCGATTTAAAGCAAACTCATTATGTAGAAATTCAAGTGATTCCTATGGACAAGTTTTTATAAGTGATGAAATAATCTTTGTTTTGCTTTTGGTGAAAATGCATAGTGATGTTTTGGTGGTAAAAAATAGTTCAAGATTCAATCCGAGGGTTTCAAAGAACCAATCTTCAAAGCATTATTTTATTTGCATGAATAATAAAGCTTGTTTTGTGTGGGAAAGTATTGCCTACCGATCTTGATTGCTTGTCCTTGATAAAAAAGGGCTTGATTAGGCACGTAACATGGGCTTTGGCTATTGGTTATGAAGAAAAGAATATTTGTAAGCCCAAAAGGTGTTTAAAGGATTTCAAGACTAAGGATCACTAGTGCTTGTTTCCTAACCTTTTGTTATTTGAATTTATTTCCAAAATGGTTTATCATGCCCCCTAGTATCGGGCTTGAGCTTTTCGTTTGTTTTTTTTTTCTTTCTTCACTTGGTTGAGCATCATCATATCAGTTATTTTGGAAAACTCAAATCTTTTGGACTCTTTGGATTTTTTTCTTCATGCCCCCCGGACTTTGTTTGGGCACCTTTGACCATTGAGAATTTTCTTTTCATGCCCCTCAGTGTTGTTTGGGCACTTCTAATTATTGAGGATTTTTGTATATCTCTCACACTTGTCTCCCAGTGTGGGGTGTCATCCTAGCTAAGGTTATTTTTCTAAAAAAAAAACATTAGACTCAAAAGGGAATTGCAAAGGATATATTTTAGCCTCGTGAAAAGATTATCAAAGATGACCCTTCCTCTTTTCAAATATATGTATTTAGGATCAGTAAGCCTTGCCTTCAAGTGAATATGTAAAATGTTTTCTTAGTGAAGCTCAGCTTTGAAGTTTTGGGTTGTCCTTTAGGTTTTCTAGATGTTTGATTATCTTTCTAAAGGATTACTTGAATTTCCAGAACTTGTTTGAAACAAACACCACTATGATTTATGTCTTGTACTAAAACTTTGAATTCCTAAAAATCCTTGTGAACATGTGAGATCATGCACGGTTTTGGAAACACAACGAAGAATTCTTGGTGCAATGGTTTGGGTAAAGAGCATGCTTGTGTAAGTATGAAACAATCACAAAAATAGAGGCATATCATGAACACAAGAAAACACACGATTTGTTCAACAACAAGGGCTCATTTGACAAAGAAATTCTTGTGGTGTTATGAGCCAAAATACCAACAAGACTGAAACAAGTTAAAACAGACATGATCAAACAAAAGACAATAAAAGGGCAGGCTTCATCCTTATATTTTGATAAATGATTTATTAGGCTGGCCTCCCAACAACAGCTCTTGATGAGGATAAAAAAACTGTGGTTGAAATTCGAGTACTTCAAAATTTATGCTGCCTTTTTCACACCCTATTTGGACCATCGATGCTTTCGAATTTCCCGAACATTCTATCACTAGTGCATTTCTGATCTACCATTTCAAGCATGATTAGGTAGAGGGTTCGTGTTCACATTAGAAGTGTCTTCAAATGCTATCCACCTTGCCTTGATTAATTGCAAAAGCTTTCTCTTGAAGGCATTGCAAGTATGCATGCTCTGTCGGGCAACACCAACATGGTATTCACAAGTGAGCTCTGGTTTGTACAAGCTAGGGTAAGGTGGCTGCAAAGGCGTCAAAGGTTCAGGAGCTACATGCCCAAAGCTATTAGCTTTTGGTACATCTCATTCAAGGGTAGCAGTAATGGAGGTAGTTGTTCTTGGATCCTTTGGTAATTTCCAATTTGGTTTTTGGCTTGAAAGTTTTGGGGCTTAGGTTTTTTTATGTTGGCAATTTAGGATGGAGTGTGGTAGTTTTGGGATGAGTTTTTCCTACCCCTGTAGCCATTTTCAACACGGTTGACCTCCTTCATTTCGAAGCCTCTTTTCTTGGTGGGTGCAGAAATTCTACCACTCTGGATGCCTTACTTTATGTGTTCACTCACTACTATAGCGTCCATGAATTGCTGGGCCGAACTACCCATCACATGCTCATAATATGGCGCTTTGAGTGTGTCGGCAAATAAAGTGACCATCTCTTTATCCAGAAGTGGAGGATGCACTTAAGTAGTTGATTCCCACCATCTTTAAGCGTATTCCTTTATGCTTTCTTTATCGTTTTTCTCTAGATTGGAAAAGATGGTTCTGTCGGGAGTAATGTCCATGTTATACTTGTACTGCTTGACAAAAGCATCCACCAGATCTTTCCATCTTCGGATTTTTATGTTGTCCAATATCATGCACCAGCTCAATGTTGCCCCACTTAAGCTCGCTATCATGAAAAAAGTGCATCAGTAGTTTTTCATCATGTACTACTTTTGCCATTTTATTGCAGTAGGACTTGAGATGAGTCATGGGGCATTGTGTTCCACTATATTTGATAAACTCAAGAACACAAAACTTCTTCGGGACAACCACATTTAGGACCAGAGATATCTCTGCTGCCCGTATTGGATCATGACTCTAATTCTAGCTTCCCACGCCTCCATCTTATCTTGATCAATGTTATCAGATGACTTGGCCTTGTGGGACTCGTTGGCAAATGCATCCATGACTGTTGGGGCTGGTGCAGGTGTCGCTCACTGCACAAATGCTGGATTATGTTGAGGCCCTTGACCATGTTCACTTATTCTTTCTTTGAGCTGAGTTGTTGTCGGAGTCTAATTAAAGGTGACCGGTTGGTTAGAAGGACCTTCACCATAGGTATTTCTCGGTGTTTGCTCAAGTAAGCTAGTGAGGCGAACCACGCTTGTCTTTAGAGACTCCAACTCTTCTTAAAAATAGGTGTCATGGTGAGTGCGCTCTTCATCTTCCATGTTTCTCGTTCGAAGTTGGGTGTTGTAGATTTTTAAGGGGCCTATATTTCAACCTGATGGATGTATGTATGTTATTTACAATGAACGGATGTATGTGTATGAATGCAAATGTATGTACATGCACATTAGGTAGCTCATACTCTAAGTCTAGGCCATTACATGATGGATAGACTTTCTACTTGGTCTCAAATTGGTCTTATATCTACCCAGTGATGGTCTTCGTAAAGACAGTGTGGGAGCGTTGCAAGAAATAGTTAAGGCACGTATGCCTACCATTACCAAGCATGCACTCAAATATGAGTTGAATGTTTCATGCATCTAAACCCTGACCAATAGTCATATGACAGATCCCTAATCCCTCACCTAACTTATAAGCTTGTGTGTGCTTCCCAAAAATTAAAGTGTGATGCATGAGGTAATTATATACAATGCATGAACAAATATGTACAAAATTCAAAGCATATAAGAAAATAACAAAAGGAAATGCATATTAACAATACACCCAAAACCAAATAAAAAAATCAGACAAAAACAATCTTTAGTCCACAAGGTCCCCAATGGAGTCGTCATTCTGTCACACGTGTGCGATGTCGCGACCATATTCCACTTCATCATGTATGTGGCAATCAAGAAATATAAGAAGACAAGGAATTCTTGTCTTTTATTTGTGAAAAGCGGGAATGGGAGTCGCCACTTAGTAATTTGATGCATTAGACATTAAACATCCTCTATAGCCTTCCTTGCCATCAAAACCCTCTTCAGAATCTTAGAGAAGAACTTATTAAAGTCTTTCAAAACACCCTTAACACGCTTCAACTTCTTACACAAGATAGATGTTGGTGTGTGAAACTTGAAAGAAACTTTCCTTAACTTAAGATGATGGAGATGATGAATTTTGTGATGGGGACCATGTGTGACAGACTTGATAGGGTGGAGAGACGTGGCAACGAGGCTGGTACAAACGACCAAGACGTGAGGAAGGTTGGGGCTGAACCGAAAGCAAACAGTGGAAGTAGGGCCGAAAAGCCAAGATGGGCTGATTATCCTTTTTTAGGAGGAAGTTGATGATATTAGTGATGATGGTTTTGAGGTTGGGACCATAGGCCATCTAGAAAGTTTTCGACAGCCTAGAAACCGAAGGGATTTTGGGAATAGAACTAGGGGCCAATTCGACCAATTGGGAAATTTTCATAGTGTTGGGGGACATGATGATTTAGATGGTGATTTTGGATGTTATGCAACTAAAAATACCTTCTTTTCAATGTAAAAATGATCCCGAGGCTTCTTTGAAGTGGGAGAAAAAGGTAGATTGGATTTTTATTGGCATAACTATTCGAGTCGAAGAAGGTAAAATTGGTAGTCATGGAGTTCACAGATTACGCAAGGTAGATTGGATTTTTATCGGCATAACTATTCGAGTCGAAGAAGGTAAAATTGGTAGTCATGGAGTTCACAGATTATGCACTGATTTGGTGGGATCAAAATGTGATTAGAAGGAGAAGGAGTGGAGAGAGGCCGGTAGCGTAGTAGGAGGAGATGAAAGTGTTGATTAGAATGTGATTTGTGCCTAACCACTATTATAGAGATTTGCATATGAAATTCCAAGGTTTGAATCAGGGTTCTAGGTTCGTGGATGAGTATTTCAAGGAGATGGAGATCATAATGAATCGGGCTAATGTGATTGAGGATAAGGAAGCTACTATGGCTAGATTTCGAAATGGACTTAATAGGGACATTGCGAATGTTCTACAATTACAACATTGTGTATAATTGGAGGACATGGTCCATATGGCAACAAAGGTGGAGAAGCAAATAAAGAGAAAGGGCAATACATGTTTTCAAACCAATTGGACTTCATCTTCCTCAACATGAAGGCCGAATCTAAAAAGAGAAGGGGTTGTCCAACCAAAGCCTTATGCAAAGGCCGAACCACTTAAGGCCAAAAAGGATGCTCATATGGATGGGAAGGGTGACAATGCATCGCAGTGTCCAAACCGAAGAGTTATGCTTACTACAGACAATGGGGAGGTTGAATTTTAAAGTGAAAAATCTGAAAGTGAAGAGATGCCACGTTTGGTGGATTGTAGTGATGAGGAGATTGGATATCTTGTTGAAGGGAAGGCTTTGGTTATAAGACGTGCGCTGAACATGCAAATCAAAGAAGATGATGTATATCAGCAACGGGAAAACATATTTCACACTCGATGTCACATCCAAATCAAGGTATTAGCATGATAATCAATAGAGATAGTTGTGCTAATGTAGCTAATGACACATTTGTGAAGAAATTGAATCTGAGTTGTATTAAGCATCCTAGACCTTATAGATTGCAATGATTGAATGAATGTGGTGAAGTGAACGTTACTAATCAAGTATTGATTGTGTTTGCTATTGGGAAGTATTCTGATGAGGTTATGTGTGATGTCGTCCCAATACATGCTAGTCACTTACTTTTGGGGCGTCCAAGTAGTTTGATCGGCAAGTGATTGAGAGTGGAAGTAAAACTCAAGGAGTGAAGAAAGTACGCTTGTGCGGTGATAATAGTGTGGACAATGAGTATTTTTTTGGCCTTAAATGTGAAAAGATGTGCAATGCATATGTGATAAATGCATAACTTGTAGGAAAACAAAGTTTGGGACTCAACCACATGACTTGTATATCCCTTTGCCTGTACCTAAGGAATCATGGCTAGACATTTTGATGGACTCTGTCTTACATTTATCTAGGTGAAAACAAGGTAGGGATTCAACACCAAGCATAATCATGTCAACGAATCTTTGGAGGTGCTAATTGGGCTAATTACAAGGGCAAAGAAGCTTAAAGACGCATTGAATAGGCTTGTACAGAACATATGGAGCAAGATGGACCTAGAGGAGCTTGGGACATCTAAGGAGCATGAAAGACAGCCTCTAATTCATTTAATTCAGGTCCAGAAAAGCCCAATTTATGTGGAACAAAGGGCTGATGTGTCCAGCCCCATACCAACCTTGTTAGGCTTGTTTTTCGTAATGATATAAGATCGCATCATATATTATATTTGGGCTTATTTTGATATTGGCTTCTGGAGGTTTTAATTAGAGGTTCAATTCTGCCGCAAATTGATCATACAAGTGGTTTGGGTACCTAGACATAAAAGAACAACCTATGAATTGATTTTTGTTGTTTGTTTAGTATTATAATCCTAAATATTAAATTTGAGGTTATTTCAAGATCGTTTGGTCTGGGTTTCAATTATGTTACGTAAAAATTGCGTAACAGGTTAGATTTGCGTCAAGTTTCAAAACATGAGTCTTACTGTTTAGTTTTGTCCAAATCTTTTTGTTTCTATTATATTTGGGTTATCTAAGAGTCAAGTAACTCTTTTAGCTAATATTTGCTTCTGTTTTACTTCGTGTCTTTGTTTCGTCCACAATTCGTACGAATTTGCATTGCTACTCGCAAAATCATAATTGTAGTTTTGTTTTGCTTTGTTTTCAGTATATTTATTGATTCTTAAGTCTAAAAATTATAATTAGAGTGCACTGTGAAGGCTACTGACTTTGATTTGTTGATTTCAGTTCCTAAAGAACCAAAAAAAAGCAAATTGTGAGGTAAAAGGCTTAGTGAGCTTATTAGAGTGAAAAGCCTTGATTTTGTGATGCGAACCTCGTAATCACGTGGTCACGCAACCCACATGCAAAGACACCAATTCCTGGAAAGCCAAGTAAATCAGGTTTGATAGGAGTGTGACATAAAGATAACCTGTACCTAGGCACCAGCACTATTGGAAATGGAGAACCCCACCCAACGAATATTGATTCGCGAACGAGAAGTATAAGGATGATGCGACGAAGACAGTTGTTCTTTGATAAGTCGTTTTCAGTTCTTTAGAGAATCAAAAAAGGGAGATTATCCCACCAACACACAATGAGTGCAGCAAAGAAGTTTATTGATCTGAAAATTGCGTGACCTTACATGTTTGGTTATGTCTTTATTTATACTGACTCTAGATTTAAGAAAACCCTAATGGACCCCCCATAGGTGGACTTATATGAAGCCCACTTACAATTGACCCAAATAAGTAATAATAGCCCAAAAACTAAGAAGAAAATAATAAAAATAATAAAAATCCAAAAATTATCATGCTAAATATGCTAGAATCAGATTTTTCACCCTTAAGAAGTCCCAAAATAAATTAGGAGAAATTTGATTTGGAAAATTTGTGTTGCTGCCCCCTTGATGTCCTTGATTAGCTTGGATTTCCTTGTTTAACTTGGACAAATAAGAAAACAAATTTCCTTCTTTGTTGCTGATTTAATTACTTTCCTTCCTAAGTTAGGAAAAACATTAAATAGTCCTCCTCTCTTTAGGAATAAGATATGGCCAACTTCCTTACTTAATTAGGAGAATAAATTGCTGACTTTTTATCCTTATAGCTTTAGGAAAACAAGCCTAACAAGGCTGGTATTGGGCCGGACACATCAACCCCTTGCTCCACACGAATTGGGCTCTTCTTGGACCTGAACTAGATGAATTAAAGTCTGTCCTTCATGCTCCTTAAATGTTTCAAGCCCCTCTAGGTCCATTTTGCTCCATATGTTATGAACAAGCCCATTCAATGCTTCTTTAAGCTTCTTTGCCCTAGCTCTTGTGATTGGCCCAATTGGCACCTCCAATGGGTCGTTGGCATGATTACACTTGGTGTTGAGCGGATCCGCATCATCCCCTCTCTCTTCAAAAGGATTCGACCTCGAATCATCACCTACATCAAATAGAGTAAGATCAGAAACATTAAAGGTAACACTAACACATAACTCACCTGACAAATCAACTTTATAAACATTGTCATTGATCCTCTCACGGATCAGAAATGGCCCATCTCCTCGTGGTTGTAGCTTTGATTTTCTATGGGCTGGAAATCTCTCCTTACGCATATGCATCCAAACCCAATCGCCAGGCTGAAAGACAACATGTTTGCACCCCTTATTGGCTTTGGTCGCATACACACGATTCCTCTTTTCAATATGTTGCCGCACACTCTCATGAAGTGTTTTCACCACCTGTGTTTTACGATTACCATCCAGACTAACCCTTTCATCAATTGACAAAGGAATTAAATCCATTGGAGTTAAAGGGTTAAATCCATACACAATTTCAAATGGTGAAAATTTTAGTAGTAGAGTGCACACTACGATTATATGCAAACTCTATAAATGGCAAACAATCTTCCCAATTCTTTAAGTTCTTTTGAATGACAGCACGCAAAAGTTGTGTTAAGGTCCTATTAATTACTTC
>Ga0325414_1000017_pt1 | contig 83005 bp, 69 predicted proteins | sample PopdelMetagenome_8_FD_206183 | JGI IMG/M metagenome (GOLD analysis project Ga0325414, IMG submission 206183) | Populus deltoides microbial communities from Bellville, Georgia, United States - Leaf-PdKOR-R3 | ecosystem: Host-associated > Plants > Phyllosphere > Phylloplane/Leaf | place: USA... | reverse complement strand
CTGGTGCATTGTTTTTGATCTTCAATGGTGACCCAAACTTAACGGCTGCATCCGTTAAGCATTTTTCTCTTCAAATTTATTATTTTCCATAGTTATAAAATCTGTATTTAAATTAAAAGTTTAGATGATATGATTAATTAGTTTTTTATATAATAAAAATAACCATAAATGATTAAATTTTCTTTTCTATTCCTACCAAAACAAAAACACCCTCCATCGCTTCGCTAAAAAAAGGCGCACATATTCAGAGGGAATCCATCACGTCGAGGGGTTGAAGATGTGTTTAGTTGAGTCCAAAAACCGTTATGGTTAGCATGCTATTTGGACCATGGTTGCATACGAAGAAGCGACAAGGGCTTGGAGCTTTTAGAGAAGAATACTCGTGTCTCATGATTGATGCCGTAGGAACTCACCGAGCTTGAAGAGACAACCTGGCTGCAACCAAAGCTGAATGGACTTGCAACAAAGGTGTCTCCATTTTTTCTTTTTTGTCTGTTGTGTAATAGTTTGGGCTATTAGAACCCTTTCTGGACCGAGCAAGATCCTCACGGGGTTGATGTGCCATGGTCTTCTTGCTATACACTCACTCTGCCCCAACAATGAAACCAGTCTTATGGGTTCACTCTCACCAGTTTACAATTTAGCAAGGCCCCTGAGATTTATTAACTATTAAGCCTTCTAATGAAGAGAAGTACCCATTTCATTTTTTTGGTTGAGCGAGGCACCCAACTAGTGACTACATGCATCCATCCATACAACAAAGGCCTCAAGCAATCGAGTCTGGCTTTCTACAAGATGGGCTGGATGACTAACCTTATCAAGACGGTTTCGCACCTACATACAAAAGGGCCTTCTGATATTTCAAAATGCCATGTGAGTTTTGATGTAACGCGTGCTCTGCTCCATGAAATGGGTGTTGACACGAAAAATAGGGTTCCAAAACGGGCTCACCTTGCTCCACTTGCTCCATGAAATGAATACGCAGATATAAGCAAGTTTCAGAGCTATTTTGCTGATAGAAACAAACATGTGACAGCGCAAACGTAGCTTATCTCTTGGATGGTTACAAAACTTGGCTCACCAAATACTAGCTTTCATTTTCTTAAATCCAAACACCAACAATCTCCGGCCCATGATTTGCAGCGGCTGCAATAAGGCCATAAAGCTATTTCTTGCAGAGCGATAACTGCAACCGAAAAGGTTTCATCATCCGCATTGTGATCCCCAATCTCATTTTCTTAGAACCCAAACACCAACAATCTCCAGCTAGCCCCATGATTTGCAAAAGGTTTTATCATGTGCATTGTCACCCCCCCGTGTCAGCTCAGAGCAGCCCCACACTTAACTGGAACTACATCTGAATGCAGGGGAGTCCTAAAGTCGTCAATTTGTAGTTACTACATAGAGTATTAGAGAATATTGAGAAAAGGATAGTTGAATGACAATCATCATTAGTTAATTTACACTCTTTAGCTATTTGTATAAACAAATGATTCTTATATTCAAATGGACAACCAAAAGAACCGGGAAAGACAAGGTGAGCTTGCTTGAAAAATTTAGGCAACTCGAAAAATCAATATCAGAAATGGAATAGATAAATAGATGAGTACACGCCAATAATGTATGAAAAAAGCTCATTAGTCTATGGAGGAGCTAGCACATATGTCTACGATGAAAACTTACAATAAAGTGGATGGATAGATGAAGAAAATTTAAACAGGAGGTTTAGATAAGGTGGCAGTAACAAAAGAACAAGGGTGATTGTTTGACAACATTGAGACCCCACATGTGAAGTAGCTGATGATCAAGAAACAATCAGCATAGTCAAAGGCACATGCTTACAGATATTGGAAAAACCAGAAAGTAGAATCTCCTCTCCAAGACCTGCAAAATAAAGATTGCATTGAGGGAAAGAAGCAAGTAAAGGTGAGAGCCCAGGGAGATAGAGAGTACCTAGAAATCCATGGGAGAGGAAGCAGAAGAAGCAGTAGAATCATGGGCATGGTGGTATTGAGGAGTGATAGTTTGGGTGATGAGATCCAATTGAGAAAGGATGTGTTCCAATTTGCTGAGACAGATTTCATTAGAGATTCTACAAGTGTAATCACTCTTCTCGAAGGGACGATACTCACAAGCACTTTTTATTTCATTCCTCAAAGTAAACTGAATATCCTGCTCGTTACAGCAATTAAATTATAATAATTGAAAGAAAATAAATTTAAAAAAAAAAGAGAGGAAGAAGGGGTTAGACCTTGATCATTTGCATGAAGTCACGGCAATGATTGTTGATGAATTCTTTTCGAGGACCTGTTGGATTTGAAAGCTCATCCATTACTGCTCCTGCTACCTCCAAAACCCTAACCACTGTCTGTTGCCCCCATCCAAAACAAATAACTAATCTCTGCTAACCAGATTTCAAGTCGTCAAATCAATTAAACAAATAAATTACCTTTTCGACGTTTTGAAGGCGCTGCAGAGATGTGTTTTGCGTCTGGGAATCCATTGCTGTGTGCTCCCTTGCGATAGATAGTCCACTCCTCGCTTCTTTTCTGTCCTCCTTTCTCTCTCTCTTCCTCTGGTCTCTCTCTAGAAGGAGGGGCCCGCAGATTGATAAAATAGCCTGCTTTATTTATATTTATAGGGAACCCATAAGCGACGTCGGCTGAGGGTATTTTGTGAATGTTGATTAATTGGTTGGGCCAAGGGAAGGAAAAGGAAAAGGAGGAAGCGCTGATGACTGCTTTCTACTCTAGACGATGACCGCTGTCTACTTTAGACGAGATGAAGTCGGCCGGCAGGTATGGGTAGGCCATTGAACAGGGAAGGCAAGCAATGCGGCAATATATTTCTTTCTTCGGTCCGCCAAATAATTTGAAATATAGAACAGGATTCTGTGGGTTTTGATTTACAAAATGAATCCAGGAGGGATGGCATTGGATATTCATACTACCACAACAACTGAATTATGAATTGCGAATGAGCCTTCATTGGAAAATCTTGAATTTTATTCGTGATTTTGATTGGATAGGAGGAATACGATACCTTTCTGTGAATCTATCAGTTGCTGGTTAATATAAAATGGGGAACCTCCAGAAATTAAATGGAAGATGGTGTTTATTATTCAGTGAAATGCAATGGATTTTTTAACAAAGAAGAAACGTAGCAGGGGAGAATTCTGTTTTGGATTTTTAAGCTTGTTCTTTATTGAAAATAACCTTGGCATTCATAGCAGAAAATACTAAAAAGAAGGAAGAAGATACTCCTCCTATCAACTTGATTGGGTTTGATGAATAGATCTCCATCAACATTGGAAAGATGAGAGATAAGTTGGGCAAGGCACCAGACTGCACCATTCAAGCTCCTCTCATCTCCTAGGAATAATACCACCACCATGCACATCACTTGTGTTTCGTAATTGAAAAATTGTGGCTCGTCTTGAATTTCCCACTTCCATTTCTATATCTTTTGTGATCAAATCTTGTGCTGTAAATCTTTCTATGGGAGCAACAAGCATGTGCCAAATCAGTAGAAAAATACAGGAAGCAGAGCTTGAATTCTTTAATTAATGAATCATTTTAGCTATTGCCATTAAAGATTTATAACCACTTCTACATCTCCAGGCATGATTACTTTTTCGTTTCTGAGGCAGAAGCTGCGGTTGCAAAGGAATAATCTTACTTTGAATCTCCTGTAAGGAAGCCACTCTGCCTTCTCGCAAGGCTTTGGATGGTTTAGCTGTGATCTGGATACGGCAATTGGTAAGTGGAAGATGTTATCTTTTCGTTTTTTAAAGCCATGATAACCACAAGTTGGTGCTATCTGTTGATTATTTCCTTTTGAGTGAATAATTTGCAGTTCTTACTAGTTTGAGCAACTGTAAAATCTTACTGCGTAAATTGCTCTTCAATCGTTCAATTTTTGTTGTCCCAGGAGTCGCATAGGTTCAATCAGCTATCATCGTCTATCTAACATGCCTTGCCAATAATAAAAACGGATTGAGATCATCTCCTGCTCCCTTCATGATTTTTTAATTAAAATCGTTGAATTCAATACATACATGAAATTAAAAGGAGAAAAAAATTAATAGAAAAAACCTCTCACGACTCAACTCTTTACCACTTAACTCTCACTCTTCCCTAGTATCATTGGCTCATGCATTGATTGATCAATAACAAGAAAGAGATCTATAGAAGTGGAAATGTAATAAAGATCCACCAGTAGCCTTTCCTTAAATTTAGACCGCCCGTGCGCACATCAGTCCTTGCCTGCATCAATCCAAGTTTTACCAAGCAGTTACACGGATGAAATTCATGGTGGATGGTCTAGAAACCAGAAACCACCAGGTTCAAAGATCAATCCTAACATCACTTTCAAGTTTAGAAAAAGTAGTCATTAACTTTATGTTTGGAACAGAAGATTCAATCAACTATCGTTTTACCTTTGGGCATACAAAACCACAAGTCTCAAATGACATTTCAAGAAAACCAGAAAAAAAGGAGGGGGAAAATCAATTGTTCAATAATTAAAAAAATAGATGTCGTCATCTTTTACAAGATGCAATCAGCTCAGTACAGGTCTTCAAATGAACTAAAAGTTAATGCATTTGCCACTCACACCCTTTCCCTCAGTAACTGGCGGGCAAATAGATCATAGGGAAAATTGTCTCCGATTTCACAACAAAATACTCCATTTGGTAAAAATCCTATATGTCAATAATCTTAAGAAATGGTTCCGCAATGTATCAACACCATTCTATTTCACTCTTTTCAACTGCCCATCTCTGGACAGGTCTTTTGAATCAGTCACCATCAAGAGAGCAGGCCTAGACTCAAATCCAAAGTGCTTTCATTCAGGTCTTGTCGTACCACCTGATTACCATCCTGAGATTGAAGTATGTTCAAACCAAAATTAGATGGAAACTTGCGATAAGAACTTCAAATGAACATTCCATCACATTCCTCACACAATACTTCTGTATATTGTGGAGCAACAGCATACCGAGCACGCTTGCCCTTGGAAAGCTAAGAAGTGAATTGCGGGTGTCAAATTAGGCCATATGGAATTTATGGGCTTTTCAAACAAGACACCCTATATGGATGGTAAATAAGAATATAAATACATTAACCATTCACCTGATTTTCTTCCATGGGTACATCATTGATGTCAGGTTTTTCATCTGCACTGTCACTGTTGGAAACTGGCTCTGCAGCATTAGGGTCAGTATCACTTGGTTTCGATTCATCATCAAACTTTTCTGATGCCTCTTGTTCTTCAGCCTCTTTTTTCTGTCTCTCTAGCAAATCAACCTGCATGGTCAGACAGGCCAAATAACAGACAATAAGCTTAGTTAACAAGACAAATGCAAATTAGTGTCTTTATCTGGCCTCATCGCAGAAGCATCGCAAAGCATGCCAATAAATCCTAATTTATGACCCATTTTAATACCAATCCCTAAATTTTAAAACAATTCATTTGGACCCACGATACTAATTTATGGTAGGCACTGTATGCCACTTCAACAGTGCCGAGTTCTCTTTCCCTATGGGTCTCCACTAATCTATCGTCATACTCCTTTTCCTCTTTTTGATATGTAGAGTGCAAAAATCTCTATGAATGTCGCCAGCAACAGCATACCATCCAAAAAATCAAACAAATGGGAAAGATCTCTTTTTTGTATTCCTATTATAAGATCAAGATTGATTCATGTGACATTATTGATACTCCTACGCAAATCTTTTTTTACCAAGGCATGCATAAAAATTTGCTATTGACGCAAGTAAAGCTAAAACAAAGGTAGTATTTATATCATTTGTGGTTACAGCAAAAGTTTTTTTATGTTATTCTCATTTTTAATTTTTGTATTTATATCATTTCCAATTTTAGAATTGAAAGCAATTATAATTCATGATAAAACAACTGCCAGATTTATTGAAAAAACAACACCACATGGAATATAACTAAAATCAATGACTGATGAAATTTAAGATTTTCATCTTCATTAGCAAAAACTGTACGGTACACCAAAAATGTGTAACCGAAAAATTTACTTTGCACACTCTTTTGTTTTGCTCTTACAATAGAACCCAAAGTAATGCTTTAGGTACACAACCCTGTCTGTTTCCTACACAGTTCACAATCTCCAAAAGCTCTTCCACCATAACACAATGGAAATCCATGGTCCCATACGTGAAGATCTATGGGCTTCTATAAAAAGCCCCGACCTGGAAAAGCTTTTACTATACTATTTCATTAAGCTCTAAGTCAAGTATTACACCAGCATACTCAAGTTTACACAAGGAACTAAGAAAAGATCATCACCACTGACTTGTCACCATTTGAAGGTCGATCACAATTTCATTTCAATGTCTCTCTATCAACAGCAACTTCAATAAAATTACTGCTTGGCCCATAGTTCAACCAATCACCAAACAATTAAAAACCACTCTCCTTATGTGCATTAAATACACCGACATTTTAATAGTGTGTGACAAGTAGAATAAAAGGAAAACTGTACAAGAATTTTGTCCACACAACTGTTTCAAAATGTGTGGCAGTACCATCTTCATGCCACAATGAAGCACCATGTCTTCCAAAGCTAGATGAATGGTGACCACAGAACTTGTTTATAACTAGATGCATTGTTTTGTAACCCTAGACATATGATGTAGGACATCACTCTAAGCACCCAGAGATTTTAAAGCCCGAAATGTAAGATATATAAATGTCATGTGTACATCTTGACATTCCAATAATGATCTACTGCACTCAACTTAAACTAACAAGACAACTTTCAGGCTCTTGGCTTGCTATAATATTGAGTTGCGAACCAACCGAAAAAACAAAGGGTAGATGTCATTAGCTTCGCATTGCAATGAGAGTAGCCAGTATACAGACAGCCTCACAAAACTTTGCTACTGCCTTGTGATTTAGTAATTCTAAGGCATTTCTTTCACACTGAACCCACAACAATTGTAGGCACACTATATCATCATTTACAAGCTTTAGTTTCTCACTTTCTCTTATTCTTGAGGATAAGGAACAATTGTATTCAATAAGGACAAGCAAAGAGGCTCTAAAAATCTCTCCAGTAAAGCCTTTCATTGATTGCTACAGGGGCATCCAATTTCTGAAGCCTCATTGAACATGCTTGGAACATGAGAATAATTAGATTTATAGAGGATTTGATGCATGATAACTGTATTTTCCAAAAAAAGGTATTTGCATTGCTAAATCAATAGCTCTGTCCTTACTGCCATTCAAATAAATCAAGCTAAGACAGCAAACTGCCAATTAACTTTAACAAGGGCATGGGTAGCAAACACTTTGAACTGAAGGAAAATATCCTAAAGTTAATTGATATATATATGCTATCAATTCGAACCAACCCAAGTTCTAATTGAGCCACGGGTGCATCCACCGACACCTTACTTTGAACCATCACTGAACCTCTAGTTTACCCTTTTGTTTGTGCTAGTCAACCAAGCATAAGCTAGTGAAAAACGAAAACCATAGACAATTAGCATAAACACAGTTGTGTTCTCTCATTTATTTCAGCTGAACATCATTCCATGTTCTGTGTAATTGACTGATATAACTACACTGATTACCACATAACCAAACGTATTGTGTTTTACAGGTGTAAAACTCATGCAAGTTTTCTTGTACCAATTGCATCCTTGAAAGGCTTTATAACTGTAACTACCTGTAGTGTAATTGACACTATCCAACAATGTCATTTTCCTCGTAATTAACTTAGGAAAACCTTTTGGGATCAGGGAAAACCCACGAAATGGAATATTAGTTATATTGCCAATAGAATGAGGATGGAATCTATACCCAAGTACATGTCTGAAAACTCTAGAAGGTAGCCAAAAAGCAAATTAAAGTAAACTTGAAAAGGAATGTCAGAAAGTTAAAGTGTCTACATCACAATCTACAAATACTACCAGTGAGGCAGTCTTTCGGTACCAAGTCCACAGTGTCCTAGGGTGACTGAGAATTATGGCTTTGAAATCCTACTGGAGTTGCCATCTTTTTCAGTATCAAGCCCAAACTGTCCCTTGTGCATGCCTGAATCGCCATTGGCACTTGTTATTTTAGTTCGCTTTTCTCAAATAAACATCAATGCAAGCAAGAAAAACAAAAACTTTCAAAACGCGCTCGTAAAATCCCGACAATCTAACAAAACCCGTTAAGTATTTTCTCCAGAATTCCTCTATTTGTTAGGCTAGGGTTTTACTGAGAAAACAAAAGGCACTGTTCATCCAGGATCCAGATCTAAATCAGGCAACCTAATTCCACAAAATCCCATGAAATCTTTAAAACCATGATACAAAAAAGAAAAAACAATTAATCCAATTGAACCAAAGAAAAGAAAACGAAAAACAATACCGGGATGTATTTGAATTTACGCCTGGGAGGCTCCTCGGTGACGTCGCCATTGGAGAGATTAGCAATTTCGTTAGTAGTATTAATATTGTTACCGTTGAAGTGGTTAGTAGTAGATGAGGAACCGTTGGATTGAGACAAAGGGGTCCACTTGTAAAGCAATAGATGGGAGCCGTTATTACCGTTAGAAGAGCTCGAATGATTAGCGGCTGAAGAAGAAGCAGCAGCAGCAGCATTAGTAGTAGCGTTATGGTGATGAGAGTGAAAGCTGTTGTGGTTGGATGATGGGTTGACATGGACCCATCTCTTCTTCCACTTCCTCACCGGCCCACTGAACACCGTGGCCGGCCCGTAGCGAGTGGAAGACCTCCCCAGCCGTGCCCCGACTCCTTCCATTATTACTTTCAAACCGGTGCCGGATCTACTACTAGTAGTAATCCTTCTCCTATCCTTTCTTTTCTTGTACAATTAGCTAATTGAAAAGGAAAAGGAAAATAAAATTCTCTCGTCTCTCTCTCTCTGCCTCCTTTTATTATTTTTATTAAAACAAATGTAGAGAGAGAGGGGAATGATGGGCTTTTGAAGGTTTGGTTTTGAACGCGGTTTGGGGTTATTTATGTCTACCAGCAGTGAATGGAGAAGGATTGCGAGGGCGGTTACGTAATAAATATAAAGGTTAACTCTTTTTGGGAGCTCAAAACTTGACTCTTTCCTTACCTTTCGCTATCTCTTTTTCCCTCTAGAGGAGGGGAGGAGAGGTTGCTGATATTTGATCCAATTATTGGTTTAGGTGGCTGCTTTGCCTTTGAAGATTTCATTAGCCATCTGGAAAGACGAAGAGGGTTTTGCTACGAGAGGAGGTGGTCCAAATGACTTTATTTTTGAATGGGCCTTTTAGTGGAAAAGGAAAACTGGTCCATCTTTGAATGGGCAGGGCAACAGCATGGAGTGACATCAACAAGCTTCGCATGGAGCATTAGATGTGCGGCTCAGATGTTTCTTCCAGCGAGAGACTTGATATAAAAAGCAGCCTCTAGCACCGGGAAGACACACCTCCCCGCTTTCACATCTTTTCTTCTCCGGTCACGGTGCTTTCATTCATTTAAGTCTTAGTGTATTGGGATGTTTTTGGGTAAGCTACATGTACCAAGGGGAGGCACACAAAAAATGGCCTTCCCCTTGAATTGCCAAAGCGGCTGTAGCTATATCAAATGAGATGCTAACTGGCCGGCTGTTGTGTGAGGTGGATTTTCCCATCTCCGATTGACTGATCTGCTTACCGAGCTTCTCACAATCTATTCATGTTATTGTCTGTCTGTCTGTCTGTCTTTGACAGAGATATATCAGATAAGATTAGACGGGAGAGCAGAGGGAAATGGCATAGGATTTAGCCTTATCAAGAGACCCCTCTCTTACATCAATCAATCAATCGTCACTTTCCAGGCTCTCTGCTTTGAATCTCCCAGCAGTCTGCGTCTATCCGTGACTACACTCTCTCTCTCTCTCTTCCTTCTTGCATTGCACATTTCAAAAGAAAAGACAAGAGGAGCATGTTAAAGCAGAACCTAGGAGAGAGCATCAGAGGCCAAAGGATCTTATATTAATAGTCTGTTCTGAACTTCTTTTGATCTATCCCATCTCCAATCTAAGCACTTTGAAAGCCATATCCCTGACCACAACACTTGTATAACAAAAAGAATGTTGCCTTACAGGCTTTGAACAGTTAACTTTTTATTAAGATTTTTATTTTAAATATTTTTAAAATTAAAAATATTTAAATTATATATGTAAAATCCAAAATATATAAATTTAACAATTAATCATATTTATAATAATTATCAAGTCTATATAATAATGTGAGTTTGATAAATATATTAAATTCAAAATATTTAAATTTAAATTTTGTAATTAATCAAGTTTAAGATATATTAACTTGGCAATCAATCAGGTCTAAAAATAATATAGGTTTGATAAAAATATCAAACTTAATATATTTAAACTTGATAATTAGCTAGGTTTAATGTACGTAGACATGACAATCAATCAAATTCAAAATAATAAGGACTTGGTAAATACTGGCACCCAAGGTGCTTGGATTTAACGGACAACTAAATTCAAAGTAATGTGAGTTTAGCACACATGTTAAACTTAAGGTATCTGGACTCAGCGGGCAGTCAAGTCTAAAGTGCTTGGACTTGACAATTAGTCAAGTCCAAAGTAATATAAGTCTGATAAATATGTGAGTTTCAAAGAACTTAAATATTACCAATTCTAAGGTGTTCTGCTTGATTCTAAATAATTTTTTACAATATAAATATTAAAGACATGATAATTATCATATCTTTCAATCTAAAATAATTATATACAGTAAAATAATAATTTCTTTATATTTTATAGGTGTGATTATAAATGTAAATAAAATCTCTTAAAGAACCCCATACGTGCAGTTTCATTAATAATATATAAGAGTTTTTTTGTTCCTTCCATTGATGCTACTAAAAGTATAAAACTTTTCGGTTTTTTTCATAGAAATGACAAGGTTTATAAAATATAAATAACCTCTAAACCATTTAGATAAATCACACACAAACTTTTTTTTTCTAAAAAAAATATACAAAGATTTTAAAATATTAATGAATTTAAAACTCAAAAATAAATATATTTGTTCTTGAAATTTAAAGTTTTTTAGAATTATTTATTGTTTTAAATTATTTAATATTCTGTTTATAAATATACTGATTTTATCATTAAATAATCTTTAAATTTTTCTGAGAATGTTTTTACATATATTCAAGGAGTTTTTTAAATTAAAAAAATTGAAATACTTTAACATATTAATTATGTATTTTAGATTTTAAAACATCATCTTGTTTCTTATTTAGCTGTCGTTTGAATCGTCTTTGTTGATAAAAAAAAAATGCAAGTATTTTCCTATAAGCGAAAGCACGCGGAGAAGCTTTTAGTAATGCCCTCTGCCTTTGCCAAGTGGAAGGCTGTGGTACCATGGCAATCAATTCTCTGAAGACAACATTAAAAAATGGCTTTCTTTCAATCCAACCTTGCTGGCAGAATAATCTCTATGGTTTTGTACTAAAAGCCTTCCCAACCTTTGCCCCCGATGCTAGCTCCCGACTTGGAAAGTATGCCACTGTCTTTGCCATGGGTGGTTATGGATCCACTCGGTCAACTGAAACTCCTGCCCTTGCCTATACCGCCCAACTGCTTTGCCTGTACTCCTAGCTCCCGAGGGTTAGGAAAAAGGACTGATCGAAGAAAGAAAGAGTCAAGCGATAGACAAGAGCCATAGATGTTTGCCTTTCTAACCTGCTGGTTAATTTTCACTTCCATAACAGTTATAATCGCAGCATTACATTACAGAAAAAACCAGTTGGTGTGGGAAAAACACTGTACACCCACTCACACAACACTGTTTTTCCCACTTTTGTTTACGAGTCTCTTTTTTTTTCCCTCTATCTCAAATTAGGTGTTGAGCCGTCTAGAATCACCGCTCTTTTTTCTTTTTGCCTTTTCCTTCTTTTTATTCAGAACAGAGGGGGCTGCTCTTGAAAAATGAAACCCCTATCCCTCTTTTACTCTTCCCTTCCCTTCCCGTCCTCTTTCTGTTTGCAGGGAAGCAGAGGGAGTAGAACCAGTAAAGGGAGCTTTAGGAAAGTGGGGGTTGTTTTTTGATGTTAGAGTCGGCACGAGATTGTTGTCGATTGGTTCATCAGGGAAGGGAGGGGGGAAGAAGTTGTTTACTTAACATGATAGATGGTTTATACCGAGTATAAAAGAGAAGGAAGCGGAGTAAGTCTGGGAAAGGGGGTATTTTTTTTTAAAAAAAAAGAGGAGGACTATAGGGTGTTTATTCATTCTTCTTATAATGGTTAAATAGTTGAAATTTGATTGTTTATTGTGATTTTGTGTTTTAATTATTGTTTTATTAACTAAAGCTGCTTTAATTTTTTATGGTTTTTTAAATTCTGATTTTTCTTCACGTTTTCACTGAGAAAGGAAGTGCCTTTTATTTCAATTTCATCTGGGATTTTGTTTCTGACATGTCCTGCACTGTTTGAGGATATAAACCATGTTAATTTCATATGGGGTGTGAAGCTCAGTTGTTTTATGTGCATATTTTCCAAATGAAATTCTTGTTCATATTATCATTATAGACAGTTGAAGCAGCAGCAGTAACCAGTGTGCTTTCAAGAAGATGGAGATATCTGTGGAGATTTATGCCAAACCTCAATTTGGATGTTTTTAATACTAGCAGAACGCCAAACTTAAGTGCTGCCTTCCCTTGTCTTTATCGCTTTCGAAGCAAAATTCCTCCCTTTAAGATTCCCAAATGAGAGGTAGTTACAAAACTAAATCATCAAAAGTATAACCCAAATGCTATTATTTCCTTATACACAGTGCTTAATTTACCCGTGGCCTTGGCCTTTGGCTAGCTAGTGGTAGTTACCAAAGCAATCTTCTGGAAATTAAATTGGCAACGATCGATCATGATCAGTTGATCACCTGTCTATGCCATTGCTTCTGAATGCAGCAGTTAAATGGCTAACTCCCAGTCCACCATTACTTGCGATATCATCTCTGCAGTAATAAACTCTGACTCGCAAAGTCTCAAACCCAGTAGCTCGTTTTGCAGGAGTGCCCTCGTGATCAGACTTCGATCCCGACGTTCTAGTTGACACTTCATTTAATGTTGTCCGCTTGTAATGACCAAACCACTTTGCTTGCAAGTACCCATTTCTCCTCCAAGGTGGCACGTGCATTCCCACGGCTTTCATGGATTCTCTCATTGCATTGCACATTAATCTCACAATCTGCTTAACATCCTCAGGCGTCCCAACGTACACTCGGGGAAAAACATCAAGCAATTCAGCGTAACGACTGGTGGGACGAGCAATTTCGAACTCTCCTGCAAAAAACACCTCAACAATGTAGCGATTTCCACTAACATTCACATCCACATACTCATAATCTCCTGCTGGATGCCTCCCAAATTTCTCCCACCGTGATTTGCAAAGACCTTTACAAGGACAGATCGATTGCGAACAAAATTAGATATTGACAAATAAGTAACATTGCTACTACATTTTAATTTTGATTGGTCAAAATGGTTAATAAATGAAATTGCCAATTCAAGATAAGTGTCGGCATCCGACATTGGAGCAAAATTGTATTTACATACATATTCAAATAATTCGTATGTTCATAAAAAAAATAAAAAAATCGTATGTATGATATGAGAGAAAACAAGTAAAACAAGTTATCTAAGCAAATTAAGGCATCTTTTTTTTTGGTATTGCAGGTTTTTTTTATATAGTTTTGATACGAGAAAAAACAAGTAAGATAACATCAATTTGATGTCTTTTCTCTTTGCAACAGCACAAAATGCCTTTAGCAGAAATAAGAGGTAAGAGAAAAAACGAATTAATAGAAAGACAGGTCGAGAAGGAAAAACATATATTTGTTTGTTTGTGTATACTAGATAGGGAAAATGCACTCACCAGCATCAAAGCCGCGGTCACGTAAACGAGACATCAATCTATGCTTAAAGCTTTGGGATGATCTTTCTCCTATGAACCCTATCTCTTTGCAAATCTTTTCTCTCACGTCATCTATGATATTCAGCAAATTCTCTAACCTTTCTTTGTTTTCAGAATAAGAGCAATCCGATGAGTCTTCAAGATGATCTCGATGACCCTTGTTGTTTTGATCTCCTCCAGTACCTCCAAATTGATTCCTATATTCTGTTTCAATAAAAGAATTCACAAGATCAGCAGAACTGTTGTCGGGAGAGAAGTGCTCGCTCCCACCACTCTCGTAAAGCCTAATAACCCGAGATGCCTCGTTGAAAGCTGCAGCTACCCTCTCGAACCTCACCAGGCCAGTGTTAGCCATATTTTCCCTTGACAAGCAGTACTGCTATATACTTTTCTTGATTCTCTCCACGCCTTTTAGTACATGCTTTCTTGAAACCAATCTTTTGATGCTATATATGTGTGTGTGAGGAGAATGATTTCAGTAGAAATTAAACAGAAACTTAAGGAAGAAGATGGTGTAAATTAAGATGTGGTGATACAGTGCTGTATGTATTCAGATTAAGGGAGAGGAAGGGCGACACAAAGATGTCGAAATTGTGAAGACAATTATATATATAACTGGAAGGATAGGGCTGAAGTGTGTGGGACTAGCTATGACTATGACCGTGTCCGTGTGTGTACGTGGGCTTGATTACGTTAATCTTGAAAGAATCTCTCTACTATTTAAGGTCTAGGTTCATAATTGTCTAATTGGCACGCATGCATTGCCTGTCGGCGCCCATCTAAATTTGGCAACATGAGTGTTAAAATAATTAAGATAAGGCTAGATTTCTAAATATTTTGTATATTATAAATGTATAAGTTAATTTAAATACAAATAAATTATATATAGGTTAAACTAAAAATATTATTCTATTCTTAATAAATAAAACTAGATAAATATTATTTAACATCTCTCCTCAAACTCAAGATACGGTAGCTATAAACATCGAGAGTTTGCCAACTAGAAAACAAAAACGAGAGATGGAATGCACCTTGGTAAAGAAATCTGCAATCTGTAAGGAAGAAGGAACAAAAGGAAAAGTAATGGTGTCATGCTTGAGATGATGACGAGTAAGATGACAATCGATCTCAATGTGCTTAGTTCGCTCATGGAAAACTGAGTTGTAAGCAATCTAAATAGAACTCTGGTTGTCACAATTAGGATGAGAAAAGAAAATTCACATATCAGCAAGTAACCAACGTAACCAAACAATCTCTTTGGTAGTAGATGTCATGACACAATATTCTACTTCGGTAGATGATTGAAAAACAATAGATTGTTTCTTGCTCTTTCAAGAAATAAAAGAATCGCCTAAAAAGATACAGAACCCGGTAACAGACTTGTGATCCGTGGGATCACTACCATGATCAGCATCAGAGTATGCACGCAACTCCAAGAAAGAGGTGGATGAAAGTAAAAGACTCTGAAAAACTGTACCCTGAAGATATCGCAAAATACGAAGAACAGCTGCCTAGTGAACAGTAGTAGGAGAAACAACAAACTAACTAACAACATGAACAACATATTCAATATCTGGACGAGTAATGGTGAGTTATACCAAACTCCCAACAATAGTGCGGTATAAAGTAGGATCTATCAAAGGTAAACCATCAGAAGAAGAGTACCTAGCGTTGACCTCAATAGGAGTATCTACAGTCTTGTTATCAGTAAATCTAGCCCGCTCAAGAATATCTGCAACATATTTCGACTGAGAAAGAAGGTAACCTCTAGGTGAGTATGCTACCTCAATACTCAGGAAATATCAAAGATAACCCAAATCCTTCATTTTAAATCGTCTAGCCAACTCTATCTTTAAGACCGAAATACCATCAATGTCATCACCAGTAATAATCATGTCATCAACATATAAAGACATAATGATACGACCTGCATCAATGCACTTAATAAAAAGAGCAGAATCATGACTGCTAGAAAAAAACCCAAGTGACGAGATCACAATAGAGAATTTCTCAAACCAAGCACAGGGTGCTTGTTTGAGATCATATAATGTTTTTTTTAAGCTTACAAACATATCCAGAGTCATGTGAAATACCAGGAGGGAGTGTCATATAAACTTCTTCTTGAAGATCTCCATTCAAGAAGGCATTTTTAACATCAAACTGAGAAATATGCCACTGACGAATCGAAGCTATGACAATAAGAGTACGAATAGTAGTTATTTTTGCAACCGGGGCAAATGTCTCCTCATAGTCCATACCATACTGTTGAGAGTATCCTTTTGCAACCAGTCTAGCTTTGCATCGCTCAATAGACCCATCAGAATTAGTCTTCATCTTATACACCCAACGACAACCAACGACACTCTTACCATGAGGGTGAGGAACCAAATCCCAAGTATCTGTCTTATGCAAAGCAGAAAGTTTCTCATTCATAGCTTGCTGCCAAAGCGGATCAAGAATTGCCTCTTTATAGGAAAAAGGCTTAAAGAGACAATGAATAGAAGCTAAAAAGGAAGTAAATGATGAAGAATAACAAGAATAAGCAAAATCTGGTAGTTTTGTGGACTTACCAATACGGATGGACTGATGTGGAGGTGGATCCATAATCTCAAATGAAGCTTGAGGGGCTGTAGATGAGAATGAAGCTTCAGGTGTGCCAGAGAGTAAAGTACTAGTACCTGCAGAGTTATTAATACAAATTGATCGAACATGGGGAGAGGTATCATTACCAGAATCCTTAGAAAATGGATCTATATAAATAAGATCAGTTTTAGTCAAGCTATGAGTAGTGGATGAAATAGAAAAGAAAGGTATATGCTCAAGGAAGATAACATGACGAGACACATAAAGTTTCTGAGTTATTGGATCAAAACAACGATACCTCTTTTTACCTTCACCATAACCTAGAAAGACACAAATAGCAAATTGAGAGGATAGTTTACTGCGTTCTACATGAGGACGAAGAACGAAACAAGTACAACCAAAGACTCTAAATGATGAATAATCAGGGACATACCCATATAACTTTTTAAAAGGAGATAGACCCGAACTATGAGAAGATGGAATTGTATTAATCAAACTTACAGCAGTAAGAACAGTTTCTCCCCAAAACTCAATAGGAACAAAAGCAGACAACAAGAGAGAACGAGCAGTTTCGACAATGTGTCTATGTTTTCTTTCAGCAACACCATTTTGCTTAGGAGTATCTGTACATGAAGTTTGGTGGATGGTTCCATCTAAGGCAAGCAATTGGTAAAATTTATTAGAGGTGTATTCCCCACCCAAATCACACCTAAAGCATTTGATCACAACAGAATGTTGAGTTTTGATAAGAGCTCGAAAAGCTGCATATATCTCAAAGAATTCAGAACGATGTTTCATTAAATAAACCCAACAATAACGAGTATGATCATCAATAAAAGAGACATAATATTAAGACCCTCCTTTTATAGCAACAGGAAAAGGTTCTCGTACATCAGAATGAATCAAATCAAATGGTGAAGAAGAAATAGAAATACTTCGATTAAAAGGTAAAATGAAAAATTTTGCCAGTTTACATCCACTACAATCAGAAATGTCACAAGTTTTCAAATTTTCTAAAACTCCTGTAGATGCCAAAAATCTCAAACGAGAAGACGAAACATGACCTAGACGGGAATATAAAAATAAAAACTAGAAGATGAAAGACTCAAACGAAAGGAAGACAAATCAATAGTAGTAGTAGCAGCGGCAGCAACGACAACTGGCACTTTTAACTCATCCAAAATATATAGTCCATTCTCCCTACGGCCTGTCCCAATCAGCTTCTGAGACTGCAGATCCTGTACACAACAAAAAGAACCTAAAAACATGATTAAATAATCACTAAAATCACATATTTGATCAACAGACGCAAGATTCAATTTGAGTTTTGGAATAAGATAAATATTAGGGAGAGACAAGTGAGGTGTGACAATAGAACCAACACTTGCTAAGGGTATAGGAGTGTCGTCATCAGTCATAACAGAAATTGAGGACAAATGAGACATAGAGGTAAAAGATGAAGAATCTGAAGACATATGATGGGAAGCACCTGAATCCAAGACCCATTCAGAGTTTGACATACCTGAGGAATTATGAGGCAACTGACCTATGAAAGAAGAAGCGGACATTGCTTATGGCTGCAAGGAGAGAAACTTTTGAAATTGCTCAGCCAAAGTATTAGGATCGGTAATAGAGCCTGGGGAAGCTACTGCTGCGGTATTGTGGTGTGGTGGTTTATAACCCTGAGGTGGTCTATGAGCATTAGATTGTGACTGGCTGCCAGACTTCCAAGCTTGATTCTGATGTCTTAACTTAGGACACTAAGCATTCCAATGACCTTTCTGCTTACAGAAACTGCACTCATCAAAGCCAACCCTTGTGTAGGACTTGTTCTGATGATTAGATAATGGCTTAGAAGGTACTGCTAGTACCGAAGGATTTGAAGCAGAAAGGATTCCCTTTTCAGAATAAGACTGAAGATGTATTTCTTCAGCCAATAACTCACTGACAACAGAGTCAACAGAAGGCAGTGGAGAACAATGTAGAATTGAACCTCTAAGTCCTTCGAAATCACTGTGAAGTGCTGTTAAAAACTGTACCAATCGTTGTTGCTCTCTACGCTCAATATAGGCACCATATGCCTTTAATTCTGTCAATTCTGTAAGAGCCAATTGATTCCAAAGATTTGTCATAGCATAATAAAACTCTTGAATACTCATATTTTTTTGATGAAGAGCTCGTATGTCATTCTCTAATTGATACTGTCTCATACTTCGCTAATTATGTACCTATCGAATGCTCAACAGAATTGTTCATCCAAGTAATGATCTTTGCATTATTTGTTTCCCATGTATTTATCAAAACAACATTCCCCTCCTCAATATTCTTAGGTATCATATAAGTTTCACTAACATACCCCCACATCTTCTTACCCTTAAGGAAATTTCTCATTACATAACTCCAATACGAATAGTTCTTCCCATCCAACCTCACACTCACACACTGAAGCGAATCATCTCTTTCAGTAGCCATAATCAACAGTCACAGAGAACCAGAATGCAAAAGCAGCGGAAAACAAAATATCAAATTGCAGAAACTGAATAGAAATTGCAGAAACTAAACAAATATCTTCTTGATGAAATACATAAATTATTGCAGAGACTAAATGCAAATACTAAATTGCAGAGGCTGAAGGAAAGACAAAATACTAAATTTTGCAGAAGCGGAAGACAAAATCTCACTTTAAAGTTAGATCCGTGAAGTTGTGTTCGGGATTAAGTCTCGTTCCATAAAATCAGCTCTGATACCATGTTAAAATAATTAAAATGAAACACAAAAAGGAGGCTAGATTTCTGAATGTTCTGTATATTATGAGTGCATAAGTTAACTTAAATATAAAGAAATTATATATAGGTTAAACTAAAAATATTATTCTACCCTTAATAAATAAGACTAAATAAATATTATTTAACACTGATAAGTTGCTGCTGCTTGATTTTCAGTATTTTATTTCTTAAGTAAAACGATACGCGGGCGGCATATTCCTGCCCGGACGTGCATGCGTTTATTTACTTCTCCTCTTTAAATTCGTTTTCTAATCTATGGATTTGAGTCTAACTCAACATAACTCACTCACTTGAATGACTCACACATGCGGTTATTTTTCCTTCTTTTTAATTAATTATAAAATTAAAAAGATTTTGATTGGTTCCTTTTGGGAGATGCCTACATGCATAGCTCTGTATATTCTACACTAATTGTTGATCATGAGTCATGACCCAACATGTACACATATATATCACTTAAGGTGATCCTTGAGCATATATAATAATAATAATAATAATAATAATAATAATAATATACTTTATACGATACGCCAGGGAATTAGAATATATATAATAGCATAAGAATATTTGTTGTTGGAATCGATTCTTTATTATAATTGAATTTAATTATATATAGTGTTTGCTTTGAATTTAATTGATCATAGATAAACTAAATTCATGTTTAAAATAGATAAAATTAATTCATTTTGTTTTGTTTTATATGTTACTTTTTACTTTTTTAATATATAGTCCATATATAAAGAGGATCAAATGCATAGATAGGTATATTAAAAAAGTTAGTTTTAATATAAAAATTCACCTCTTTAAAAAGAAAATTATAGATCAAAGAGGTGATCTCTAATTTATTTTTATACTATCTTTAGATTTGAATTTAATTTAAAATTCAATTATTAACCTTGGAAATAATTTCAAATGCATCAATCGGGTGTTTAATTATCAAGATCTGTACGTTTAGATTGAAATCATATCAATATTTAATGTTTTGTTTTTATTAAGGGAGATTAATTATAATATTTTAACGAGAATATTGGCAGAGATTAGTAGAAGCTAGGTGCATGGGTTGATCAGTGATATGCATGCATGACCAATAATGCTCGAGTAGTCAAGGATTGGATTCCTCAAGGACTACAGCTGAGCAATTGTAACAAGTAAATTATGAATGTCAAGATCAAGGATACATATTTTCCAGCCATGCTTTTCCTTAATTTCCTATATATATTCTTGGACGTGGAAAATAGCCGCGGTACTGCTCTTCTGACAAGACAAGTATTGAGGTGTTCTAAAGTTAAACTGAGGTTTCCTAAAGTCATTTACTTTCCATCACAGAGATAATATATATATATAAGAATATTAATTGATAAATAAATACAAAGCTACATATATATTAATTAAGTAGTAGTAGTAGAAGGAGGAGGATGGTACCTTGAACCGGACTGTGATTGGAGGTAGGTGCATTAGAGAAGAACACTAACCTTATCCTAATTAATTACCCCATTAGAGAGTCAAGAATTTGCCCGATGCTTATGTTGCGAATTTTGAATGGAAAAAGGAACATGCCTGCCTAATATATATTCCTACATGCATGCATGCATGCTTCTCATAGGTAGTTAGCTAGTTAGTTTGTCACACAACAAAACCTTTTTACGGGAGACTCTCCTCACCTATTATTTTGCATATGTACGTATATTTAGATGCGATTTAAAAATATATTTGGTTTAAAAAAACATTAAATAGAAAAAGAAAAGAAAAGACGAGAGCTTTCGGCTTCAATTTAATGGTAAATTCTGACCCAAGATGTTAGGGCAGGCAGAGAAGTGTTAAATGGGGTGTTTTACCCCATTAGAGTGTTAAATGGGCTTGAGCTGGGGTGTTAAATGGGATGCTGCATGATATGGAGGCCCGGGAACTTGCCGACTTAAGCATCAGCATCAAGAGAGAGAGAGAAAGGCCACTTTTGATTTTTGACTCGCAGAACATAGAGGGAAGAGCGAACGCGTAGACAACGACGACGAAAGCACTCGAGAAAAAGTCAAAAGTAGCCTCGCCAAATTAAAAAAAGGAGGAAAGAGTTTAATGCTTCTCTGGTTCTTTGGATCGTGCGTGCTGCAGCTGCTGCCTTGCCTCGCCTCTCGAAATGCCGAAAACAGAATCTCCTCTCCTCTCCTCCCTTCCTCCTCCTCTTCCCTGCCCTGCTTTCTTCGCCAGATTATTAATTAATTAAGTTATTTGTCTGTTAGCTTTCATTTCAGACAGAGACGGAGACGGAGACATGTATTCTTAAGCCCACCACAGACAATCAATTTCATCACCATATCCTTTCTTTTTTATTTCAACTACCTCAAGGTAAATCTTGCTTGCTTGATTCATTCATTCTTGTTAAAAGTAAATTACGAGGGATGGGTTGGATTGGATCTTATCGTTGTTTTCTTAAATCTTGATTATTTATTTACTAGATTTGATCATCATTGGAGTTGGGCTCAACCCCAGTTCTATCTCATCTCTTCCTGTTTGTATATTACTACGAGCCCTGAGCTCCTGCCTGTTTTCTTCACCTTTGCACGGCAAAGATGCACGCTTTTTCACATTTCGAGCGCAAATTAAATGAATTTTTTACATGAACAAAACGAAAAAGAAAAACCCGCGATTGTTCGGCCGTGCTCTCGATTTTTTCATGAATAATCTTCTCCATTGTTACGTTGTCTAACTGGATTTTTGGGTTGCTGAATCTGCAGACACTTGATCTATTCTGTTTACACCCTACTGAGATTAGAGAATTTGTCCAATCTTTTCAAAGTTTAAGGATACTTCAGCGAGAATGGCTGAGGGAGGAATATCGAGCTTCTGGGGTCCTGTCACGTCTACAACCGAGTGCTGTGAGAAGAATTATGCATATTCTTCTTATATTGCCGAATTCTACAACACCCTTTCTAATGTACCATGCATTCTTTTGGCACTCATTGGCCTTATAAACGCATTGAGGCAGCGGTTTGAGAAGAGATTTAGTGTTCTCCACATATCTAACATGATACTTGCTATTGGAAGCATGATTTTCCACGCCACTTTGCAACACGTGTAAGCATTACTCTCTGTTTTTTTTTTCCCTTCATCTTTTACACCGATGATCTCTTATTCAACAATTTTTTATCTATGGATAGTTCTCTCATGTTTGCTGGTAGAACACCTGGTAGCTTGATGAATGAAAATTTGAATAGAATGCATCATATGCTGGCAGTTGTGATAATTTATTCTGAATTTCCACAACTAAATAAAAATCCTTTAGTTTGAATTTTCTGTTGGTTTACATTGGCAATGCGGTCTTTATCGGGCAGCTCCGTTACTACTTTTTTGTCTTCAAGTCACAAATAAATTGTCCTTATCACAAATCATCATCATCATCGGTAGATGGTCATTAGATGCAGTTTGAACCATTGCTCTTGCCTTTCATTTGGGATAGTCTCCTTCCTGGTTCTGTATCTATGGTGTGCTCTAAAAAGATTGATGTGAGTGATTATCATTTGTATACATAAGTAGGGTTGCTGGTGCATAGGTTGTGGAGAAAACATTTAAATAGGCTAAGCTCGTGGAGCCATAATGGTTGTGAACTTTTGTATGACTTATCCTGTGAGAAATGTTTGTGTTACATCACAGTGCAAACTTCTTATTCTGCCCTCTGAAGGCAAGGAAATTCAAAATTGCATCGCTGCTTTCTTTCAGCAGTTATTAGAAAAGATGATATCTTTTTTCTTCAAAAAGTTGATTTAGATTCCATGTTTGTGTTATTTTCTATATCCTGGAGTCATCTCCTATCCCACCCTCTCATTTAAAGGCATTGATGATGTTGGATGGCTCAATGCCCAAAAAGGTACATGATTAGGAATGGCAGATAAGGGAATTTTTCGGGATGTGTGAAAATCTGATCATCCTTTTTACATGAGTTACATACATGAATAGAGTGGCACAGGGTTCATATTAGGAATTGACTTCAAGGAGCGAAAGAGAGTAGTTGGAAAGATCTGTTTTTGCTTCAGCCTCAAGTCCACATGGAAGCATTTGGCAGTCATCCAACAGATAGCTTTCTCAATAGTATACATGTCTGGTTAAAAGAGTTTGCATGCCTGAAAAGATATAAACGGCTCAGCTTCATGATGTATTTTCTTCTACATCCACCATTGCTGCAGGCTTAGTGCAATACATTCGTATTCTTGTCGAAATACAATCCACTGACACTTAGAAATGACATCCCACAATCAACAAGATGTCTCTCTCTCTCTCTACTTTTTTATGCTTACCTATATGGAGTGAGTATACTGAACTTCCATGAATGTTTTTTATTGTTGAGATTCACGCTTGAAGATGATGGTTGAAATTTATTTCCAGGCAACAACAGAGTGATGAAACCCCCATGGTATGGGAAATGCTCCTATATATGTACATCCTCCACTCACCAGATTGGCATTATCGCAGTACAATGCCGACCTTCCTCTTTCTGTATGGTGCTGTTTTTGCTGCTGTCCATTCAGTGGTGCGTTTTGGAATTGGCTTCAAGGTGCATTATGCGATCCTCTGCATCCTCTGCATCCCTCGAATGTACAAGTACTACATTTATACACAGGATGTCTCTGCTAAGCGGCTTGCAAAGATGTATGTGGCTACCCTTCTCATTGGTACTTTGTGTTGGCTTTTTGATCGTATTTTCTGCAAGGAGATATCAAGTTGGCCCATAAACCCACAGGGTCATGCTTTGTGGCATGTCTTTATGGGTTTTAATTCATACTTTGCAAACACGTTCTTGATGTTCTGCCGTGCTCAGCAACGGGGATGGTCCCCCAAAGTGGTCCATTTTATGGGCGTTCTTCCATATGTGAAGATTGAGAAACCGAAGGCTCAATGAAAGAAGTGAAACAATGAAATTATTAGTCTTTGCTCATTGTTTGAGGCACTTGGGAGTTTTGGCAGACAAGAAAGCAAGGATCATTCACTATTGTGTTCAACTAAACGGACCTGGTGGATAAAAATCAAACATGAAAATCTTTCTTGTTTGAGTAGAATATGTACAATACTTGTATGCTTTGCTGGAAGTTTCAGGTTAGATTGTTTGGGTTTTGATAGCTTCCTTTTATGTCCTAGAAACCTACAATACTGTGATGAATTTGTTTTGAACTCGTGAGAAATCATGAATTTTGGTTAAAAGAGTCTTGACTTTGCCCGTTCCTTTTGAGTGACTTGACTCGTTTCTGATTGGAAAGTTGCGAACTTAGTCATTAATCACCCTGATCATTCTTCCTATGTGATCCTTTTTCCTTCCAAGTAACTTCTCCTATGGCGGCATTACTGAGGTGGTTGGCGATGAGAGTTTCATAGCGAGCTCGGTTAGAGCTGTTTTCCATTGAAGGAAACGGGTTATTTTTTCTGCTTCCTTTGTTTGCCTTGGAGTACGAAGAAGGCAATCCCCCAATATTTCAGCTGAAAAGCGGGAGGACGGCATGCTTTATCAATCAAATAAATAGTCTGCTGCTGACACAGGGCACTCAATATTATCGTTAATTTTGGGTGGTGATGCATAGAAGACAATCATGTTTCAACTAACAAAAATGCTGAAGATTATGAAGGCTTAGCGTCTTCTTTTATTTTCTTTGTTGTTCTTATCATTATAATGTTTAGCTCTACACTTGGGTAATGAAGACGGTGGTGTGGATGGTGAGATTGTGCTGTCCTCACCACGCATACTGTCAGCTTTAGTATTGGAGTGCCGAAGGCAACAAAAAATATGCTTTCCGACTACTCATTGGTAGTCAACAAAATGCAAAAGAGTGAAAAATCATACGATGTGAAATCAAGGTCTGCTCATATTTTTAAGGATGTTCTGAAAAGTCACAACTCGCATTAACATCATCAGCTCATCGGACATCCAAGATGTGATGGACATTTGCAATTTTCTTAACTTCATTTGAAGTGCATTAACAGATTCATGGAGCACTGTAAAATTGACTTCAACAAAGTCGTATCTCTAGGCTTGTATGAATGCTGCCCCAAAACACTATCAGCACTTCCTTCGTCTTGGTAGAAAAGTAGGAGTTGTCTGTAACGCTGAGAAGAAGCAACAGCACCTATAAATACTGTCTAAACCAGCCCAAATGAATGGATATAATATAGATATTATTTACATACATATACATGCGTGATTATTTATATTTTTTAAATATATATTATTTTATTTTATAAGAAATAATAAATAGTACTTGAGCAATGAATACCCAAAAAAATACCCTATCAGGCATTAAATATCTAAAATTCTTACCCGATAAGTAATGAATAGGGTATGAATACAGTGAAAACTCGACCCGTTAATATCCGTTGCCATCCCTAAGTGTTACTGCATAATAATCTGCTAAAACTATACAGAGTGCATGCCCTAAAGAATGTGTCCACCGGAAATAGGAAAGATGACACCATATACAAACATTTCTTCCTTTCAGTGCAAGGCCACCTTGTACGAAACATGCTGGCAGGAGTTAAAGCATGCTATGGATGCAGACTATGCAAATCTAAGGATGTCAAGTCGGCCTTCCTTGGATCAATTCCCCAAGCCTCGTGTACAGAGTATACTGCTCCTCGTATGGGAGGCTTCTCAGTATCTACAAAACAGTAACACAGTGCACACAGATATTCATTGATCTACAAGAACATATATAGAAATATGAACCAATAATATGAACAACTTTTAAAAGTTCACCTGTTCCATGAGCATATCAACAGAGACGCTTTGAGGCACAACAAATGATTGATGATAGATGTATGCAAACACGGCCATCACCATCTATACCAAAGTATCAAATTAATCAGATAAGAAAACATGTGTGGCTGTGGCATGTATGGCACACCAACACTGAACTTGAAGTACACTATTGATTTACATGTTTTATTTTCAAATCTGCCTCGATAGATAAACAAAAAGTAGAGAACAGGCATCTACTCTTCAATAAACTTACAACACCTTGAATTTTGTAGTTCTTGGTTGAGAAGTGATCTCTGCTATTTAGTATCTCTCTGTTTATGGCAAAAGTACAAGTTTTGGTCTAAATCAAGGTTCCATATCTCTCTGTTAATGGCAAAAGTACAAGTTTTGGTCTAAATCAAGGTTCCAAGTAATCACATCCCGTGAGTATATCCATATATTATCAGATCAAATGATTTTTAAATATGAAGATGATGTACATGGATGCATGGCTCCATAGAATCAGCAGCCATTTATATGTTGTTAAAGCTGCTACAATTATGCAGCAAGCAAACTAATATACATCATGTGACAATCACTTGTAATCACTGAGAGGGTAGTAAAATGCACATAATGTTGTTTTTGGGCATTGCCAGTCAATTGTTCAATGAGTGTAACACAGAAGGTGAGAAGAGCTCCCAGATAAACAAACTACCATTTGTATAAACAATTCAAACTTCATTATATCTTACCTGGCAATCCATTCTATCTGTAATCCCTCCATGACCAGGAATACTATCGCCAAAGTCCTGTTGCAAATGAAAGATAACAAGTTAGAAGATATATAAACATCTGCAATGCCTGTCACACATCGCAACATCATTTTCCCCCTCAATTCTGGAGCCAAAAAGAACAAGAGCACACCTTTACTTTAAAGGCTCTTTTAAAGCCACTTGCAAAAAAGCCTCCGAAAGGTGCTATTATTGATGCAAACAAACCAAGACATAGAGCGTGCCATTGAACAGGTAGAATGGAGATCTCCTTCCAGGGGAACTAAATAAGAACAAGAACATGTTATATACATAAACACAGTGCAGTAACTTCCAAATTTCTTCCTGGAACTGCTTTTGATATGCTGAAATGGATGAACAAAATTAGTATTCAAAACCGTTGATAGCTAAATTAGTGGTGCCGGTTTATAGTGGAGGAATTATCAGGTAACAGATCCAAGGCTCTAGGACAACGTAATCGCATCAATTTTCAGAAAGAAAAACACAATAACAAGATAACATGTAAAAAGTTTTGGTCAGAACAAATAAGATGCTAGATGCATTCCTATTCAAGGCCCAAGTTCAACACGGTTCCAGCTGTACCAAGAATAGATCAATATTTTTGAGGTTGATTGCCTCTGGTGTGTGATAAGTCCATAGCTCAAAACTATCTGAGGCCTAATTGAATGTCAGCTTACTCACCCATTGAGGAATCCATCCAGGTAGAGTGAAATACTCTGGCTTAAACAAAGGCCCAGGATCACATTGCAGCCAACCAGTTGATAAATCCTGCAAAGCCACAAGTTTCTTTTACAGTGAACAACGCACCTATTAGGCTATTATGCAGTAATAACTTACATTTGGTCAAAAGAATTTACCTTCCTTGGACATGTTTGCCACTGAAAACGCCCCATGATGTTTGCAAGCTGCATAAACAACCATAGAATCAGTTAAGAGTCCAAGAATACTTATGAGGTGATGAGCATGGCCATGACAATTCTAACAGCAAAAAGAAACTAAAAAAATAAAACGTGATCATTTCCCCAATAATTCTTAGTTAAAAATAGCAAATATGGAATGGTCTCTTCTATTTACAATTAAACGCATCATTTATTGTAGCACACTTGATTTAATGACAAATTTCTGACAAAGGCAGCCTTGAGGTTACAATATGGGCAATTGGATGCCTGAGGTTTGATCATTAGGCAGCATTTGTCCATTAATTTTGACTTTTAAAGGGAGGGTGGGACACAGTGTCAGATTTCTGTTATTACAATTTTTGAAAAATAAAAATTGACTAAAAATTCGAAAAAAAGAGGTTCAAACAATAAAACTTACTAGTTTTTTTTGCTAATATTTTATTTATTTACCGCTGGAATTTTTTCTTTTTCAATTTTTTTTGCTGATTTTATATTTATTTAATGCATTCAAAAATCAATACAATAGAAAAATGTCAATAAACCTGGTAAACTTTGAGATACAAATTATGGACATCATAAAATCACCTGAATAAAAATTGGGAAAGCTCCAGATTTGAAATAAACAGAACAAGCATAACTAAAGGAGTCATATGTGACTACGATGGTTGCAACCCTCACATAGTTCAGATAAAATAAAAGCACAAGATGATGCAGTGAGCATAGCCACATCATAACTCTTGTATATCCTCACAGAAAAATGTGATTAGAATTAATTTTATTCCCAAAAAGTTGTCCAGCAAAAAGGAAGGCGAAACCATACTCACCACAAATGCAGAGATCATAGTTGTGATAGATGCTCCAATGAATCCCTCCCAAGTTTTCTTTGGAGATAACTTGATCAGAGGGGTTTTTCCAAAGAAGAAACCACATATATAAGCAAAAATGTCATTGATGACAATAAGGGTTGCTGGAAGAAGAAACCTACATTGCACAAAGAAAATCTATGCATGAGCACCAAAAAATCAATAACACGAGGCAGACAAATTTTGAACAAAATCAAAAAGCAATCAGTAACATAAGATAAAGAATAGCATATGAGATCAAATGGTACACAAACATGCTTAAATTGGCAACCGTGGATTGTCATTAGTGTTTACCATATGTTTGAAAACTAAGCTTTTTAAACACACACAAGAAAGAAGATTTTTGCACCACAAAAAACAAATATGAAACTAAACTTGAAAAATGAAAGGACAAAATAGCAGCAGATGACTTCATGACGCCATAATCCACACGCTCTCATTGACTAATACAACTTTTCCATGGACAAGGTTTTCGTTTAGTATCCGGCATTCATTGTCCTTTATATGTGTCATTGAACTTAGTAACAAGGATTACCATATAGCTCTTTATCCCTTCTTTTCCCGCCCTAGGACATGAAACAATTGGATTTTAGTTCTGAAAGGATTCCATAATTCTGCCCTCTAGGTATTCAGCAAACAGGAGTTCCAAACTCATTCAAATGAGCAATGGAAAAGCCAGGCATTGTTAAAATAAGTTGGAAAGGATTTCTTCGGACATTGGGAGAATAAAGTGACAGGGATCATGCCACAAAATGGAAACAAGATGCATGCCAATATAACCAAATGAGGAAGCTAAAAAAGCTCTTCCAGTCAGAGTTTAAAAATTACCAGAAAATTCCTTCAAAAATATTGGCTACAGTGAAAGATGACTGTGTAAACACCACAATTAGAATCATATGTGTCCAAGCATACTGGCCGAATTGATACTTGTACATCTTCTTCTTCAGTGTAAGAATAAACCACATAAAACCTGAGTTGATTTTACAAGTTATAATATCAATGCCAGAAGAATGCCAAGAACAAACTGCTGCTGCAGAGGGAACAAATTTGCAATGCCAGGAATAGGCTCTTACATAAAGCACAAACGTAACATATATGACAAACCTGCAATGTACAAGGAATAGCAGATAGCCATGTGATACTTGATTAGGCTGATCACTAGCTGATACAAGAATTTCCCTGAGGTTACAGTGTTGTAAAGACGTTGATTGAGTATGCGACCATACACAAATAGCATAGCAGTGAAGAAGAAGTGCCTGACACAGGAAAAGGAGAAACAGGCAAACCTATGTGAGACATGTAATAGATAGCATCTAAAAGTGAACTAGGATTGTAATGCAACTTAATCATGAGAAAATAACAGCATAAAAAAACACAATTTTTAACTTGAAAATAAAATTTATTCTGCCTACCAATTTAATAGTCTAAATCCTGGAAGTTGCCTTTCTTCATTTGCTTTCCTAAGTAAATTGAAGAGCTCTTTTGCCATATAGATTTGGATAACAACCACCATGGCAGTGATATAGAGATGTCCCATATAGACAACAAACGCAAAGCTCCCAATCATCCAAATTGTGGATTGAGCACGGATCCACATTGACTTGTATTTGTTCTGATCATTAACAAGTAAACGGCCACCATTTTCTTTACTAGCGTCTCCAACAGCCTAAGAGACCAAACAGAAGATTCATTATAGAAATCCATGTTTTTCATTTTTTTTAAAGGAAACCACTCTAGCTATCCAGCACATCTATGTTGTTTATAAGCAGTCCTCTAAATAAACAAAAATTTATCAAACTTGAAGCAACGAACCTCACTGGAACGCTTACGATGCCGGAGCCTAGCAATAGGCGTTGATGGTGCACCGGTGTTGTTATTATCCTTGTGCATAACTGATTCACTTTTACCCAATCAAAAACTAGAAAACCGCATGCATATGCGGTGTGCAAGAAACCGTCACCTAACCATCCATCAAATTTGCACATTACAATTGTTAGAAACCGCAGTTAATTCTGAAGTTGTGTTTTCGCACCAATAAAACACATGATGCAGCATGCAATCAAAGAGCACCACAATCTTTGTATTGAGTAAAACATTAAAAGTGTTATTTTGAAGCATAATAACCAGTTATAACCAGAATATCAAAAAAAAAATTATAATTATTGATCAATTACTAATCAGAAATACACTCTGAAAAAGCGGCAACTAACTAGCTAATTTGTAGTAAGCTTTCTCGCCTCAGATTTGCATTTGCATAACCTAACCTAATCGCATTAAAAGATATAATTGACGATTTTCGCAAAAACAAATTCTTCTATCGGTTTACTCACTCAGAGCTAAATTGGGTTAATTTACCCATTAATTAAACTTAAAAATCAAGACAACAAAAGAGAGATTCTCGGTTAAATCCATATCAGAAGTGTTGCTACTACTATTATAATTGAGAGAGAGAGACAAAAAAAGAATTGAACAAAAACTGAAGCTAAGGGATCTATACATCGTAAAAAAGAAGAAGAAGAAGAACATACAGACGAAATGAAGGAGGAAAGGGATTTGAAAGCACCTGTAATTAGGAGTTGCAGGTCGCAGCAGTGACGATAGGCAGAGACAAAGAGAGAATGTTTCAATTTCAATGATGATAACACCAATAACGAAGCAAAGATGAGAGTATAGAGAATCTGAGAATAAAAGGAAGGGAAGGCAGGCAAGCAAAGCAAAGAAGCGGTGAGATAGGCAGGGAGAGGTCGTGTCGTTAAGAGTTACAAACTTTCAGGAAAGGACTGCTTACAAACGACACTACTACACTAGAATTCTTCTTCCCCTTTTTTGTTTTTTTTTTTCTTTCGAAAATAAAATAAAAAAGATTCGGCCTTGGAAATTTCAACCAACACACGCTCTAGTGTACTCTCCTCTCCTCTCCTCTCCTCCAAAGGGGGCGGGCGTTAGATTCACGCTTTAGTCTTCTTGTTTACACGTGGATGATTCTTGGACCTTCCACGCAACATTATTAATGCCTTATCTTTCCAATTTAAAAAGTAATCCCTGCTTGTTCAATAATTGGGTTTAGGGGCCGTTTGGTGTTGAGAGGGGGGGTAGGCCTTGCCTGTTTTGAATATGTCTTGTTATTTTCATCTTGGGCCTTTGCTCCCGTATTGTATCGTACTGTACTAAGAGAAAACACGCGGCCCAGTGTGCTTTCCATGAACATCAACTGAAGGCGGCGGCGGCAGCAGGACCACCACTGAGCTGAAGCAAAAGTTGCTCCGTTTATTTCATTGGTCCAAAACTTCGCTGCTCTTGGCACCGCAGTAGAGAGAGGAGATCAAGAAAGCGTTGATGATGATGAACAAAGAGCCACGAGGGAGGAGGCCATGACGTGAGGGACATTTATGGATCCACACACGTCATGGGTCCGTCTAGTAGTACTGTATACTTCGTTGGTATAAACCGAGTAGTACTGTATAATTCTCGGACAAAAAAAGAGAGATTCTCGATATACTATACAGTAATTAATAACAAGGATGATCGGATCAGGAGGACTATTGACTATTTTATTTGATGAACAGAAGAAAAGAAGCGTACAGGCATGCATGCGAGGGGATCGGAGTATGAACTATGAAGACTCTCTACCAGTCCACTCATCTTCAATAGACAGTAGCAGTAATTTTCATCTTTCCGCCATTAATTCTAGTTAAGGAACAGCAGGAGGCTGGGGGGAATCTTCCCAACTGTATGTCTGTAACATCACGCAACGCAATCCATCTCTGTAGGAGTATTTCACACACTAGTACTTGGTAGCTAGTGCATGCACAGATCCACAGGCACTGCCTATTTGCCTTGAAATATAAGCAAATCTCAATTGTCTTCTTGTCCTATATATTATTAACCTGCGCATGCGCATACAACTCCCACCATTGCTCATATACTCTTATATCTATCTTTGTCCAACCATTTTGCATGCATGTGTGGCAAACATTTTTGTATGCCCACCACTCCTCTCTTCCATGTGCTGCCAGCCCACCTCCTTTTTCTTTCTCCTCCGCGCGATCCCACATACTACAAACCATGTATAATTTATACATGAATCCAATGGCCCGCCATCTATTTTTGAATTATGAAGTCCCGCCTAATGAATTTAAGGAGTTTAGACCATTGTCTTCTCGATCTTTTGTTTATTTATTATAATATTTCGTGGTGAAACTTATGTCCGAATCCCCTTTGTCTCCTTTGATTTTTTTAATTAATTACAAACCCAGAAACCTCTCAGTTGATCAGCAGGGGGCGTCCTCTTGTCTGCAAGCTGCAATTGAGATGGTAATTTTCAGATTAATTACTCACTGCCCACCTCTTATATATAATATAACTGATCCTCTCTGCATACAGAACAGCATTAAACTGATTGATTGGTGCACGAATATAACATTGTTCTCAGGTTTTATTTTTAGAATAAAATACTGTACATAGACGTTCTTGAAGCTATATATTAAGAAAGCATTTCTCTAATGAAAGAACGAAAGCAAGGGACGGTTGAAAAGCAGAAACACGTCTTAATTAGTGCTATGCCAATGGTATAGCTACTTAGCTAGGCACTTAATTAATTAAGAAGCATTTCCTTCTCAAGAAAAAGAGTGGATTAAGAGATGATCAGGAGCATTCTTTACAATTAATTAATGCATTAAAATACAGCAGGTGAATAGGTGGATAGTTGTGGCACTTTTACTCCTTTGATTGATATTTGAGGTGGCAGCGCGGAGACCACGACCAAAACTTTAAAGTTTGAATATTCCTAAAAAAACCTCTTTCAGAGGAAAAGAAACGAAGAAACTTTTCAGGAAGTGGGCCGGGTACGGATGAGGAATATTCTCTACATGGATTTTATATATATATATATATATATATAACTTGCTTTGCCTTGTTTTTGGTTATGGATGCATGTAACTATCAATTTCATGCATGCGCTGGTGAGGGAAAAAATATATATATCTCTTTAGAGATTAAATTATATGATTAGAAAAAACTAAATCTTCTACGAAAGTTACTGGGAATGAATTTTTTATTGATGTAATTACGAAATTGCTCTTCGACAAAACAATCTTAATTTGAAGAGGACATTGGGGAATAAGATTTCAGTATGGTATAATTATCTCTTATAAATTATACATAATTAGATTGGTAATTTCATTTTTTTATATACTGAAATTATTAATTTAACCTTAAAATAAATTAATTTGATGTCTATAACTCAGGAATATTCTTTGTATCTTTTAATCTTTTTAAAATAGTGTAATTATATTGATAACCAATGAAATTCTCATTCAAGAGTTTTTTTTTTAACATTTTACATTGGTTTTATTGTAAATTCCAAAATTACTTAGGGGTATTGTTATAAATTATATTTATTATATATAATTAGAAAAAAAAAAAATGACGCATGTGGACAACCCCTGCAATGTTTGAAAGTTTTTAAAGCTCCTGACGTCTTGGGCGGCATATACCCCTAACACGCATTGTGTTTGACGTCGACAACCATTTATATTTTTTTTCTTTTTGTATCTCCCACCCTCGAATTCTATGTCAACACCTTAAAAAAAATCAAACCAGCCCCTGCAATTTATTTCCCCTTAACATTTAGTCCTTCTCCTTTTTTGTTGTCTTTTTAATTTTATCATTTATTATTGAGTTGTTTAATATTTCGGGATGGCTTAGATCCAATTCTTTTAAACTTTTTTTCATTGTTATTTTTTTCTTATTTATTTATTGTTGTTGTATATTTTAGTTATATTATTGAAATTACGAGATGAACCAATGATTCCGGTCTCAATTTTTCTTTCCTTAGCATTTATTTTATGTTGAAAAAATACCTGTTTAACCCGCAGCGAACTACAAATCTAGTTATACTACTAAAATCAATGTATGTACATTTCCATTAAAAATTTTAAAAACCTGAACATAGCATATGATAAAAATTTGTTTGTTTTGTTAATTAAATTGATAAAATTTGTCACTAGCGATGCCAAGTAGACGATACCATTAATTACAAGTCAAAACTTTAAAAGAGCGAAAACACCTTAAATATAGAAAAACAATCAAAATATTCAATTTTTATTCATCTACATCTCCACTTGACGAAAGAATATTATAACCCTTTATATAGAAAAAAATAAACTAAAAAAAATATTCTCTTCAAATAGAAAAAAAAAAAAAAAAGAGAGAAAAGCATCATAATAAAAAATAGAAAAGCATCTATTTTCTTTTAAAAAACCTTTTAAGGTTAGAAAAAACTCGTACTCGAGTATAGTTTTTATTTTAAAATTATTCTTTATTAAGATTATTTTTTTATGTACAGATCACCTATTGTAGTTCCTTAACATTTTTGTGCAGGGTAACACATTGTAGATCTCTAATACAAGATCTTTGTGAGGGTTACCTCATTGTGGATCCTTGTGTGAGTCATTTGTTTATGAGTCTCATTAATCACCACTAGTATTTTAAATGACAACAACTGATATAAATAAAAACAATTACACGCTGTTTGCTAGATGTTTTTTTTGTTTTCTAAAAAGAACCTCATTATACACTTGCAACTTTTTTCACCCATTGTTATTTTATACTACACAATAAAACAAAACAATCACAAAGGATCTTTGGACTTAAATAAAGATATTTAACGCAAATAAAGATGTGAGAAAACGTTTAAAGATTTTAAAAAAATATCATAAATATAGAAATACAACTTAAATATTCAATTTTTATTCATTTACAACTTGATTTGTCAAAAAAAAAAAAACTATTGAAAACAAACTAGAAAACTCTAATAATTGTGAATAAAAAACATAAGCGGAGAAATATTTTTTTCAACTAGAAAAAAAAAACGAAAGGTAACGTCTCAATAAAGAATAAAAATAAAAAATATTTATTTTGTTAAAAAAGTGATGGCGTCACGAGGGTTATGAATTATGCTGGATTGAAAATCTCTGGTTACAAAAACAGTACACATCAGCGTCATGTGAAATTACGATGCGTCAAAACCACAGAGCAACACAAACACTCTGATTAATATTAGACTGTTTAATATATTTTTTATTTTTGTTTTTGTTTTTCACATAATTTCAAGCAAAAAATATTTAATAAATCACACTCCCTAAGCAAACTGTTCCTGCACATCTGTAAATAGGTTATTGGATCCAATCCCCTGCTCGGTCAACTGTCAAGCGAAACTTGGAACACAAATATACACTCCCACGCCCATACCTCCCTCTTATCCCTGTCATTAAAATCTCACACATCACCTCCACCCCACTACACCGAGAATTTCTCCCTGCGTTGAAAAGCTGCAAAAGTTGTCTTGAATCACAGCAAAATCTATTACACCTCTTACCCGCCCACCTTCACTCTTTCCTCCTTTTTTCCCCTTTTACTCCACTCCTATAAGCACACGCTTCCATGAGCAGTCCTCTTAATTGAGACTCTTGAATCAGAGCCCTCATGAGAAGGCAATCTCTAAGCTTCCTGCAAACCCGCCATAACTTTTTCTCCTTTCTTCCATCAAGATAGTCCTCGGTGGTGTTTCAGTACCACCTCTAGCCTCCTTTTCTTTCTTTCATTCCCTCGCATTAACATATCTCTCTCTTCATGGCCAAACCACAATCTCACGCTCTCTTCCTGTTTCTGCTGCTGCTTCTTGTCAATGCATGCCATCCCTCCCACCAAAACCAAAACAAGATAAGCCTCAACGATCTCGAGGCTCTAGCAGCCATAAAAGACAGCCTTACGGACATTCCAGGCTCAAACTTCTTCTCCACCTGGGACTTCACCTCACCAGATCCCTGCTCCACCTTCTCTGGCATTACTTGCTCTCTCAACCGAGTCACCATCCTCACACTCGGCACTGGTCTCTCTAACACACCTGGACTGGCTGGTTTCCTCTCCCCTTCCCTCTCCAACCTCACAGAATTAACCCAACTCATCCTCTACCCCGGCATCGTCACCGGCCCTATCCCTCCTCAACTGGGTCGACTCAGCAACCTCCGAGTCCTCTCATTAACCAACAATCGGTTAAAAGGTCCCATTCCCAGTTCATTGTCCTCACTCCCCAACCTGCACACTCTCGATCTGAGTTACAACCAGCTCACCGGGTCAATCCCGGCAGGTCTCTTCACCGAGTTGGCCCAGTTGAAAGTCATGATTCTGGCTTCAAACCAGTTATCCGGCGAGTTGCCAAGAATGGTGTCAGCAGAGATTCTGCATTTAGATTTGAAAGACAACAAATTAACAGGGACATTGCCGTTAAGGCTGCCGTCAACGATCCGTTACTTGTCAGCATCGAAGAACATGATGGGGGGCCCACTCAACGGCCTCCAATCGTTATCGGAGTTAGAGTTTCTAGACTTAAGCATGAACCAATTCAGTGGGCCCATACCTTCCTCTCTCCTGAGGCCCACTCTCTCTTCCTTGTTTTTGCAACGGAACAATTTATCGGGTGGAGTCCCATCACCGTCACCACCACCATCATCAATGTACGGTGAGGGGTCGATAGTGGACCTGAGCCACAATTTCCTGACTGGTGAATTGTCACCGGTTCTGGCTGCGGTGGAGACATTGTTCTTGAATAACAACCATCTGATGGGTAGGGTTCCTGAGGAGTACGTGAAGAGCGTGTATGGAGGCAGCACAAAAACACTGTACTTGCAACATAATTACATAACAGGGTTTCCGTTGGAAGCGGGGCTGGCATTGCCCGATACGTTGTCGTTATGCTTGACGTATAACTGCATGGTTCCGTCTGTGGGGTTGATGGGGTGTCCCGCCAGTGCCGGTGGGCAGCTATCGAGGCCACGGTCACAATGTGTGGTGTTCAACCATGGAAGGCCTATACCTTGACAATAATAATATTGATTGATGATCATCAAATCATACATATAGTTTCAGTATATATATATATATATATATAGCAATAATTTCTTGTCGTTTATACATACTATTGCTACGTCCATGAATCTACTGCATTATTGGCTATTAGTATATAGTACAGTGCTGCTATATATAATTAAATAGGAGCAACAAATTAAATCAATTTAAGGCCAAACTATTGACGATAAGTCATAGTAATAATTTTATTTCTTCTAGTAAATGGTTTGCTTTGGTTTTGGTGTGTTATAATTAAAGGGGAAGCCAGATATCGTTGGATGATAATGTTTTGGTTTTTAGCAGTTAGTTTTTATATATTTCAAGCTTTTGGTTTCATAAACGCAGGAAGTCAATAAATATTGTGTACGAGAGAACTGTGAATCCATCAAGATAGTAACACCAAAAGTGAATGAAACTAATAAATTATGTATATATCTTGGAGATACATCACGCACCCAAGAGTTCCTCCTTATTGTTATTCCAAGCTAGCTTGTGATCTTCCCTCCCTCTTCACCATGCACCACACACATGCACGAGCTAGGCTCCACATGGCGATCCGCGCGTTAATGCAAGCTAATTTTTAAATAATATATATGAAATAACAATTGGCTATTAAATTTGTGACTATCTAACACAAGACGTTGCAAAAAACAGATAAACAGTTGATAGGTTCAAAGGAAAAGAAAAGTAGTGTAACTGCCATGCATAATTAATAACTACAATAGTAGTACATGTAAGATTGCAGTGGATATATCTACTTTACAAATATAAAATCAATCCAAAAAATAAAGTGATTTCCAATAAAATAAATTAAAACTTCAAATATTTTCTAAGATTGCGATGGAGTACTAAAACAAAATGATGCATGTTGGTAATTAATGATCAGCGTATCTAGTGATCCTGTATTTTTTTATATTGTTAGAATTTGTATGGTAAATAACTAACCATGAGCAAGATTGAAGAAAATAGTTTGTTTTTTTCCTATATATGATATAAAAGTCCAAAAAATAAATAAATAAAGAACGGGTTGAATATAATTAAGAACATGATGTATTCCAGCCATGTTAATCCAAATGCATATCAAAGGCAATGAGAAACTAACATGGCTAGCTGCCTTTATTAAGCAATAAAACAATATGGTAAATGAGAGTGACAACACCTCCAAATTTGAGAAGCTTGGCATGCGTGGTTTCTTCACCAGTGGAGGTGAAGTGTGTTGTGCTGTAAGTTGTTGACTATTCTTTGCATCATTTGGATCTTGTCGAGGTTTGATGCATTAAAAATAAGAAAAACAATGATCAAGAAACTTGAAAAATGATTAATAAACAAGGAAACCAACATACAAAGATGATCTCATCAAAGGCAGAGAACGAAGAAAGCCTTGCCTTGATGGTGCTGCGTCACTATCTAAATGCAATCTTCTCTTTGCTTTAACTAGGAAGTTTGATGGACTCGTTGCTGATTATGTGGAAGTAGCTAATGTGGTTGTTAAATCCAAATTCTCGTGACATTAATAAACTGGTTATTAAAACCGAAATGCATGTTAAAACATATTTTTTGAAGTTTTTTTTTATTGTATGACAATACAATATGATTTTTTTTAGCTTTGAAAGACTAGACCGTATGCATCAAAACAAAAAAAAAATTAAAATTTTTTTCAATGTTTTGACCAAAATCGGGTATTTTAATACTAAATTTATATGTTTACGGTATAAAAATACAAACCAATATTAAGCAAAATTTAGTAGAAAAAAACTCGAAAAAAATACAAATTTCAAAACTTTTTTTGAATTGGGCCGGACTCGGCCCACCATTTTGGGCTAGGCCGGCGCTGCCAGCCCATTAAACAGTGGGCCTCTCTATTGTTCACATGCAACGTGAATAGTGGAGAGGAGGATTCAGAAGAAGAAGAAGGAGAAGGAAGAAGGTTGACCTACGATGGCTCACGGTGCTGCTGGCAGCGGTGGAGGTGGACGGACACAGCTGCTGGCGGCAGTGGAGGTGCCGGCGATGACCGTTCTCACTGTTTCTTCCCCTATTTTTCTCTCTTTGTTTTCCTTCTCTTCTTCTTCTTTTTTTCCTTTTTTTTCCTCTCTCGGTTCTCTCCTCTCTATCCCTTTTTTGCTCCCCTCTTTTTTCTCTCTCTTCTTTCTCTATATTCCTCTTTTTTTCCTTTTCTCTTTCTGTTTTCCTTCTCTTCTTCCTCTGTTTTTTCTTTTCTTTCTCTCTCTCGGCTTTTTCGTCCCCTTTTTTTTTCTTTGCTACTTTCTCTCCCCTGTATTTATAGGAAAAAACAAGGGGAGAGAGGCCTACTACCCCTGCTCAGTCATGGCGCAGTGGTAGGGCAACCACTATGCAGCCGCCCCAGGACCGCCCAAGGGGTGCATCCCCTCTGTTTTTCACCGCCCCGTGGTAGGCCATGGGTTAGAGTTTATGCAAGTGGGGTTATGTTCGACATCCTTTTGATGCTTTCAAAGAAAGAGGGAGAGAAAAGCAGGGGAGAAAAATTCTTCTTCTTTCCCTGCCTCGTGCGTCTAGGGGAAGAAGACCCATAGTGCAGTTCAAAATGGCACCGTTGGGTCCTTTTTTTTTTTTTGAAACAGTGGATGAAATAGCGTCGTTTTGGAAAAAATACATTGTTTCATTTAAAAGAAATGGCACCAAAAACATGTCAGCATCCAAATCAGTCCTTAATTTGTGATTTATTCAATCTAGTCCTCTATTGCAATTTTGATTTTAAAAATCAATTCAACTACATCCCTGCCAAATTCAATTGCCGGCCCTGAAGTTGGCCACCTTTTTCACATTGATCATTGGTCTTGAATTTATGCAATTGAACCCTTAATTGATCAATAAACTTCTAATTTTTTCAATTTAGTCCCTGATTCGGTCAATTACCGCCCCTCTATTTACGCGCGTTTTTCAGTTTGGTCCTTGGTTTCAGGTTTCTTCAATTAAGTTCCTAATTAGCCATCAAACTTCAATATTTATGCAATTAAGCTCATGATTTGACCAAATTAACTCTCAAAAATTATAATTTGACCCAGAACTTTAATTTCTTCCAATTAAAGCCCAAATTGACTTCAAAATTAATTTTTCTTGCAATCAAACCCTTCATAAATTTGATTAAACCTTCAATAAAATTTAATTGAGTCCATAAACATCTGATTTTGGACTTTTCTTCCTCAAATTGAATTTTCTTTGTCAATCAAGCTCTCATCAGTCAACGATATACTGTCAAATTTTAATCTTTGTATTTTTAAACCCCCTCAACCAATTTTTAGTTATTTTCTGGGCGTTTTGACATCCTCTTCTCACTGTTATTATTTTTTGAACTTTTTTTTTGCCTTTTAATCTAAATATATATTTTTGATTTTTTGGAAGAAAAAATTGAATTTGAGGAATAACCTAAAAAATAAGTTATGACACCTACGAAGCTACCTATTGGTTAAGCTCCCTAAGGTGACTTTGAGGGATATTATCAAAAACTTTTCATACGACTATGTCGGATCGATTTGTTGAAACCTGCAATAGCTTGTATAAATGGACCAAAAGCCAAAGGAAATGCAGAGCTGCTAAAAAAAAAAAAAACTTGCATTAACCCTGCATAAAAATAGAAAACGCTATAAAACTCGCTTCATTAAACAAGGCCAAGTTATAGTTTTTTTTAGCTAAAAAATAAAATGAAATAGAGGGAAGTACACATAGAAACATAATAGACAAAAGTAATTTGTTGAAAAATGACATGTTTGATTGAACATCATTAAAGAAACAAAGCATTTGCACAAACATAACATGACATATCTTAAAACATCTCATAAAAATGTTAGATTGAACATTATCAAAGAAACAAAAAAATTTATACAAACATGAATGGTATAACCTAAAACATCACATAATAGGTTTGCTGGCAAGCAATGAACATAAAAAAAAAAAAAGAAACACTAAGAAAATCATGTGATTGAATAGAATTTGATGGCACCCGTCCATGTTTAATAGCCATAACAAATGTCACTAGCCACAATAATGATTGTTATAGTCACTCCTAACATTGTTTTATTGGGCAATCCAACAAAGAATAAACATGTAGTGACTATTAAAGTTATAGCAGGCTAGTGCTAAAAGCAGAATAAAGAAATAACAACAAAAAAAGGCCAAGCCATTAAAAGGATGTGAGAAATCCAAGGAAGGCAACTCAAACAATCCAATTTCTTATTTGTTCCTCGTCAATTTCAGCTCCAAACCATCACACCCACACATATGCTAACAATTTAAAATTAAAAGAATTAGACATTCAAAACTGCTAAATCCGTAGAAGCCTAACACATTGAGAAAAGCAATAAACATCAACAATCAATGACAAAGCCATTCAAAGTGCAAAACACTGCAAAAAAAGCAATAAAGACCATTTAAGTTTCAAATTATTTCCTTCCTAACTCCAACTTGGAATCTGCAAGAAAAATAATCCAAAAAACTAATCATGAAAATAACTTAAAAAAAGCTTAGCATGCATGAAAAGAAATATCAAGGACCATGTCCTTTATTTATATCCATAACCCCCCTATTTCTTTCACCAAACCTAGCCTAGGAATGTGTTTGAATACCTAACCAAAAGCTAAAAAGAGTATATAGATCCAAAAGACAACACAACACCCAATAACCTTTAAAAAAAGAAAAACAAAACTCATGCAAGTCCACAAAGTTGAGATCATAGGATAACAAAAAAACAAGCCCAAAAAATAGAGAGGCAAACAAAAATTTGAGAGCAATCAAAGTTACTAAAACAAAAACCAACAACTCTACATAACAATCCTTGCCAATTAAAAACACAACATAGATCAAAACAAAATCCTCAAAACAATGATAAAATAAACTAAAACTCTAAAAAAAAAGTAAATATAGAGCTGCAACCATTTTAGAAACTAACTAAACATGGAAAAAAAAATTAAAGGACAACCAATGTATTTTACGCAAGCAACATATTCAAATCAGAATGGACATGCAACAGGTAACTAAATAAAGATCTCTCAACTTAACCTTAAACAAAATAATTAGAAAAAAAATAAACATTGCAATCACTGGAAAACAAGAGGACATATAATGACTAAGCTAACAAAACGAATATCAAACACATTATAAACTAGCTAGCTAAATAAAAATGCCAAAACAATAAACTTCCAAGACAATAACATGCCATGTGCAAAAGATACCACAAAACCAACCAAACAATAACCCAATAACCTAAGATATTGGCTAAAACAACCCATAATGTTTTTTTTTTTGAAAAAAAGCAAACACAAAACAATTGAAACCAAAAAGATAAGAGAAACAACCCCCAAAACATAGCAAACAAAAGCAGCTACTAGGAAATGTCCAATCCAAGAACAATAAAATGTTCCCCAACCACAAAACAACCTCTAAGCTTAGAAAAAAAAATTAAAACAAATAAAATAGAACCATAACAAAGCAACAGCTAATGCAAATGCACAAGCAACCAACCTGGTCAGTAAAGAGATCCTTGCCTAAAAAAGCACTGCAACAACCACCATAATCCAAACACACCCTACGATAAACCGTAAAACAAATAAGTAACCAAGACAACATCAACAACCTTAAACAACTTCTAAAACATGGCTAACAAATGTAGTCGCATGTCTCAAACTACCTAAAATGAAAATGACCCACAAAGTCCAGACAACCATATCTTTGGAAAAAGTCTCAGAGAATTAGAGCCGTGGGAAACTAATGACTTTTTAAGTGATGAACTTGCCACAGTAGCAGACCCAAAAACCCCCAACACTAGTAGATCCAAGACACAAGCTTATATAAAAAAAATCCAAGACAACAATATGCCATATGTAAGAGATATCACAAAATCAACCAAATAATGATTAAATAACTTGAGACACTAGCTAAAAAAAATCCATTAATGTTTTTTTAAAAGCAAACACAAAGCAGTCAAAACCAAAAGGATAAGGAAAACAACACCAAAAACATAGCAATCGAAGGCTGCCAGGAACTCTATGAGGTTTGCCTAATCCCAGAACAGTAAACATTCTCCCTAATCACAAAACAACCTTTAAGTTTAGAAAAAAAAACAAAATGAATCAAACAAAAGCACAACAAAGCAACTATTAATGCAAATACATATGCAATAAAACAATAAAACCTAGTCAGTAAAGAGACCTTTACCCAAAGAAGCACTGCAGCAACCACTAGAGCCCAAACACACTCCACGATAAACTACAAAACAGATAAACACCCAAAACAACATCAACAACCTTCAAGAATGCAACCAGATCACAGAGATGCTAACAGCCTAAAACCCCAAACTCCCTAGAACAAAAATAACCCTCCCAACCCAAACAACTAGAGCTTTGGAAAATGTTCTAGGAAACAAAATAATTGTTTCCACTGAAATATACAAAGACTGCGTGACTCTCTAAGAGAGAGTAGAAAGCAATTCCCTTTTAAACCATACAAGAACAAAAAAAAAATGACTGCCCTAACCAACCCTGGTAGCTAAATCCAATTGAGATCCCTATAATCAAGCAAAATCTAAAAGAAATAAGTGAAAGAATCAATTAAGCATAATGATAGTTAGCTTAACTGCCAAGAAAAAAGCCAAACAATAACCCATCAAGCCTTAAAGACCAAAAGAAAACATAAACATCCCGTGCAAAACCAATCAAAATCAAATCCTATTGCACCAGCCATACACTACCTCAATAATCACCAAGCAACCGGGTACATTGCGGGTAAGGCTTGCATTTAATGCCCAACCCTTCCACGCTCAACAAATTAGAAGAATGACAGCCCACCAAACACCCGTTGATTAGCCACAAACCAGCATTCGAAGCCAAACCAAAACCCCACAAATAAACCAGATCCATCAAGCCAAGACAACACCCCTCATTATATAGAAACACCAACATACCCAACCTCCCCTCCATACTCAACAAACTAGAAGAATGACAGTACACCAAACACCCATTGACCAGCTACAAACCAGCAACCGGAGCCAAGCCAAAACCCAACAAGCGCCCAGATCCATCCATTAAGCCAAGACAACTCCTCCCCTACACAGAGCCACCAACGCATTTAGCCTCAAAGAGAGCGTTCGGAAACGCAGGCCAATCTGCGTTTCCAAAAAATTCAAAAATTGTTTTTTGCTAAAAATTAATTTTTTTATTTGTTTTGAATCGTTTTAATATGCTGATCTCAAAAATAATTTTTAAAAGATGAAAAAACATCATTTTGATGCATTTCAGAATGAAAAACACTTTGAAAAGTAACCGCAACTACACTCCCAAACAGGTCATTGAAACTCCCAAGGCCACACATACACCCACAACTGAGAGCTAACTGACCAGAACCACCACCCCCCTCCCCTAAACCTCCTCACACGAGAAGAATTGTTCTAGTCCACAACACTGCTTGCCCTTAGAATCCACAGTAAATATCTTAGGCTTTTAGGGTTTTTTTTGGTAATAAGTGCACTCCCTAATTTCTCTTCTCTCTCTTTTAGCAGAAATAATGAACTTAATTTATGTTTAATAATATTCCTACTTGCCAATAATGGTTAATATTTTCTTATAAGATAAAATGTTAGTCCAATACCTATTTACTCCACATTGTTCTCGCTAAGTTACATCTCTCTCCTCTCAAAAAGGAAAAATTATTTTCTTTCTTCTTCAATGAGTCGCTTGCATGGAGTGGGACAATATAAATCTGAAGTGAAAGCCCTGCTACAGCCTTGCTACCTAGCTAGCACCATGACAAGAAAGCCCAGCAAAGCTTTCTTGTTCGCTAAAGAACGACGTAGCAAAAAAAGAAGAAATATTTCCAGGCCAGGAGCGATAGGAAAACTTTCAAAGAACGACCTCATCAATATTTTATCGCGACTCACCGCCAAAACTATTTTGACATGCTGCAGCGTTTGCAAAAGCTGGCGCAATTTAATCTCTGACCCGGAATTCGCTAATCGCCACTTTGAAAGAGATCATAATCAGGAGGAGGTTGTGCTTCGTCCAGATGGTCCTGGATCCCTCTCAAGAACCCTCATCTTGATTGATCTTGATCGGTTAAAGCCTTATGCACAGTTTTCTCTCCCCCTAAATGATCAGCTTCCTTTTTCTGGGATTGAAGTTGTGAATTCATGCAATGGCCTGCTGTGCTTGTCCAGTTACCTTGACAAGAACCCAGTTCTTGTATGCAACCCAATTACGAGAGAGTACATCAACATTCCAGCAACTCACACAGATCATCAGCAAGAAAGGCTGCAGGCCGTGGCTTCTGGGCTTGGCTTTAGTCTAAAGAGTAATCAGTATAAGTTGCTGAGGATATTTGATGTGGGATATGGTCATGGTTTTGATAATCTACGGTCACATGGAAGGCAGGCTGAGATATACACCCTTGGCAAAGGATCATGGAGAGTGATCGATCAATTTCCCCCACGAATCCCACACTCTTTCTTGTTTGGAACTTATTTGAAAGGAACTATTTCTTGGGCATGCGCTAACGATATTAATGATAAATTTGATTTCATAATTTCTTTCAACTTTGACAAGGAGCAGTTCGAATTTGTTTCGCTGCCTCCTTACTCTGCTGCAAATCACAAGGGTATAAGTGATTTAAGAATGCAAGGACTTGGAGGGTGTATCAGTGTATGCGACTTTTCTTGTGCTGAGTATTTCGACATTTGGCTCCTGAAAGATTTTGGGGGTAAGAAGAAAATCTGGAGCAAAGATTATCGTATTCATATGTTGCATGGAAAGGTTCATCAGCCTATAAGAATTCTAAATAATGAGGAGATTTTGATGATTCAAGGTTCGAACGCCATGGTTTCTTACAATCACTTGCGTATGAAACTCAGGCGTCATAAAATTTGTGGGATTCAATCAAATTTTGGAGCAAGTATTCACATTCCTAGTTTTGTTTCGCTCAAGGATATCGTAGGAGGCGATGAGGTGGAGGTGCTAATTGTCAAGGTAAAATGCATGTGAATCCTCAAGCTTCTAAACACCACAGAACCTTCGGTTTCTGTTCCGCTTCAGGTTCTATCAATGACTGACAGCAGTTTCACTTCTTCATTCATTAAGAAAAGAAACATCCCTTTCTAACTTTCATCGGGCAAAACGAACAATGTCAATCATTGTTTATTCAAACTTAGTTTTGTTATTCATTGCACCCCGCGATGATTTTTCTTTCATTTCAGTCACAGAACTTTATTTCTCTTATAATTTCATCCTCCCAAGTTATATTACCAAGCAGCTTTTTCTTCAACCCCCTGTCTTGTATACTAACTTGGAATCCAAGGAAATAAAAAGGAGAAGCAGCGAGCAAATAATAAAATAAAAAAAATTGACCCAGGGGCAGGGTACTTTCCTCGCTACCACATGCAGATAAACTTATTCAGAGATTCCTTGATTGGTGATTTCGGCCACAGCATGCTAATTCGGAAGTCTAATATAGAACAGAAAGCATTCTGTGGAAAACATTTTTCATGTTCTGTAAAAGGCAGGGTTCAATTATTAAAAAAAAAAAAAAAGAAAGAAAGAAAGAAAGAAAGAAAAATCATAAATGCCTTCAAGGCGTTGCAGATTTTGTTGCCTTTGGAACCTAACAAATGCAGTAGTAATTAAAACTTTAAATGATTCAAAATTGCGCCAAAATTACTGAACTTGTAAACTAACACATGATGCAACAATGTGTTTTATGGAGAAGAAAAAGGTCGATCGATAAACCCTCAGGCTCTAGTGCAATAAAAGAATACAAGACCACGGGTATATTGACAGACCAGAACAGCAAGCTGTCACTCATGCTATATCAATTAGCATGTGCTAGGCACCTTTTGAATTAGCAAGTAGACCAAGTACAAAAGAGAGTGTTTTGGTTAACTGAACACATTGTTTATATGTTCGAGCCATCAACTATTTGCACAAAATATCACTAATGATATATGAACAGGATGCCTTGCAAGCAATGAAACAGATCATGTTACAGCAACAACATTAGAGTTCAGCAAGAATGGCGGGGATGTAATGAGATAACAGTGCAGTGAGGGACTGAAATCCATTCAAAAGCTGCGTGTGGAAATCTTGGCCTTCCTCTCCAATCAATCTAAAGTGTACCCGAATAGCACTCTTGCATACGGCCATAAATTCAAGTAGTGCAGCGATGAGTTGCTGCAGTTCTTGCAAAGACAACCTTGCAGCAGGTTCACCTGACAGGAATGCCGTGCAGACACTCAAAACTCCACTGTTTACCTGTAACAATGCAGTCTGCCACCAGAAAAGAAAATTTTGCTTGGCCATGACAACAAATGTTTGAAAAACATGAAATTGGGCTTGATTTTGACCTAGCATCTATATATGTATCAATTTTGAATGGAAAATATAGAGGAACATCCCAAACAAATCCAAAGGCAACTCACTTGAACTGCAACACTGCCTTGGAGAATTCTCTGCAAACTTTGGAGACGTGGAAGTTGATCACCGTCAGAGCTGCGGGGCTCCTCGAGCTCATTTTGTAAGGCAGCTGTGCGAGTTTCAATCATTCCAATTGCATTCTCGACAGGTGAGAACTCAAGAGATTCAGATTTTATTACTAAAAGCCTGTTCACCAGAGCAGGGAATGAGCCTTCAGTCTGAAGAACAGACCAGACCTCCTCTTCCACTGATCTTCCAATCTGCCTTGGGTTTTACCATTTTTTGTAATTGGGTGTCAAACAAGAAGTGGTCAAATATGTGTGCACGTGCACGGACAGTTCCTGTGGAAAGAGAAAAGATTCTTTCTCATTTGCTTCCTAAATCTTCATCTTCCATGACTGGATTGACAGCGGTCATCTGCAGGTAGCAGATTCCAGGCTGCAGCTCATCTGCCTTCACTTGCCTAGAATCTGGGATAGTATGCAGTGTGTGATTGCCATCCATCTAAGACTCATAAATATGATTGAGTTTCTCCATTACAGAAACCTAGCTGTTACACATCACGGGCCTCTCACTACACATATTCCTTCCTATCTAGTTTCCCAAATCTTTCACCATGGAATCCCACCCTTTAATATGTGGCATCAGTGAATGGAATCCGGCTTGATTCTTGCTCCAAAATTGACTCATAAAGAACTGGGAGCTCAAAAGGTGTCTTTTTTTTTTAGAACAGAGAAAAGGACATAATAGAACAAGGATATAGCATCCTAAAAAGAGAAAACTCGAAAGAGAATGAGCCTTACAATCCTACTGAATATTTCGATAGACAAAAGGAACAAGATAATCTTCAAAAAATAGCAATGTGTAAAAACATTCCCCAAACACCAACCCCCCCACCCGAAGGTAGTACACAGTTGGAAAGCTAGGAAAGCCATTATTTATTATAAGAAATGCTTTGAATGGGAATGTTATCCACATATTCTACAGCTCCGCATCATACAAGTATTCAAGATCACAGCAAAATAGCACAACACCTACATTCTCTAGAAAATTTTACAACCCTTCCCCTACTATTTATGTGTTAATGATGTGTCACTCTAATGCTCTTTTCTTCTTTGTCTCAACTTTGAGCTTAATATGGAAAATAAGCAGCAATTTAAAAAAAAAAAAAAAATATATATATATATATATATATATATATATATATATATATATAGAGAGAGAGAGAGAGAGAGAGAGAGAGAGAGAGAGAGAGAGAGAGAAGCAGCAAAAATGTAAATCAATCAAAAAATATTGAATACAACAAGAATCAAATACGAACAAATTCAAACATTTGCATTGGTTAAGGGTAAAAGAAACACGAATACTACAGAAAACAGGCACAACTAGGTTCCTTAGAGATACTGGAAATGAAAGATATGAGAGAACACTACAAATGAAGTGGTATATTTACTGGAAAGAACGTTTATAGGCACCTGAAGCGATCGAGAGAGTGTTCATAAATAATTTATACACAGATAAAGTGAAAGAAATCAATATAAATGAATTACATCTCAACCACACCTGAAGCGAGTCCTCGGTATAGCTTTCCTTAACTTTATTTAAATTTGATATTTCAACCACAACAGAGATTCCACTTGAATAACCCAACTTTCCATCCAATGTGATCTTTGCTGCAGGCTCAAAAACACCGTCATGGGAGCTTGTGCCAGATACACTTGGAGCAAGAGGGCTGCTTCACCCTAGAAATTACAGCAATACTGTTATCAAATAACAGAACAATAGCCCAGGCAAAGGATTCTTTGTAAGGCATAATAAGAGACCAGATCTGCATTTTCTGCTTCTCTCTCTCACTCAAGCGCACCTATTCAGAAAGAGGGAAATCTATGTTATTCAAAAACAAAATTAAATAAGCACCACTCATCGGCAACTTATAAAGGATTGCATAGATGATTGAAAAATATGTTCCATGAATGTACAATTGATTAAGCATGTTTGAAGTGTAAGAACTAAAAAGCATAGAAAAAGGCCTTCAGAGGTAACAAGGTTAGTCCCACGAAAATGAAGAAACACTATAATGTAACTAGTGCGCCTGCTCTTTTTACATCCACCTCTTCATTCCTGCTTCTATTATTATATTACTCTTTTATTATCCCACTCTAAACCCTACATCTCGTTCCTCCTTTTCATTCTCTTGATTATCGAGAAAACAATAACAGTTGACCTATTATATTGGGCACCTAGTAGCACAATAAATTAGAATCATAGTCAGCTGTTTATGCCTCAAACCAAAACAAATGCATTTCAGCCCACCTTTTCACCCAATGATGCCTTCACAACATGTCAAATCCTATCAACCACCACTGTTAACTTTCTTTTATCTGGTCACAGAAAAAATTGAAACAAATTTTCAAGCTTCGATCTTTTATGCCACTTTTGAGGCCCCATATATTATCTGGTAGTTCATTCACAAATGAAAAGGGAAATATTGTTGAAAAGATTGTGGCTTGTAAGCAACTTGCTAACAAGGAAACGACATTGTCATTGATAGTATATGTTACATACTCTTGCAATATGGGAGGAGGTTAACGGGTTCTGTAAGACATTTTTTTTGGAACTTCATCACCTTGAAAAACAAGAGCTTCTATATTTGGCTGAAGAACATCAAGTGCTGGACATGCAGATCCTCAGCAGTGGTGGAAAGAAATTGATCAAAAGCGGGCTGGATTCTAACTTTAGGAACTTGTTGGCAGAGAACATATATTCTGATCATAATAACTGGAACTAGAAGTTAAAATCATCCTCTTCTTGACATGTGACAGGGTAATAAAAAGTATATTTAATAGGTATAACATCTTTTGATATATATATATTTTTTTTTGAGGGATTATAACATCTGTATCTTTTTATCTTTGAGAATACCCTAAAAAAATACATTTGACAACTTTAGAATCAAGTTTGTCCCGTTTTAATAAGGGTAAGTGCACAAAACATGAATATAAACATTTAAATACCTTTAGATGCGTCAATTTAAAACTTGTAACCTGCAAAACTTTAAGAGGAAATTTAAAATTTAACACGCGAAGCAATATATGAGATAAACAACTATAAGAACACCATATGACCAAAGCCTATTTGAAATGTGTATTTGTAACATTAAAGCACATGTTTTTTTAAGCAGATGATGATTTTTTTATTTAAAAACTTTATTTTGTTATAGTGTACCAACAGAACTAGTTTGATACAATATGTTTTTAGACATGTTTTCTGAATTTTTATCTGATCAGAATGTTTTAAGATGACCAGAAAATTAAATTGTAATTAACATATGAAAATCCTGAAAACTGGAAAATACATCACCTTAAACTTTAATAAATACATCTAAGTGACTCTAGAAAAATCGTTGATAAAAATTACAAAATATTTATAACCATCAAGTGCTGTATCGAAAAGTCCCCATATATTTGAGTGTATAAGTTCAAATGCATGAGTTACATGTGTAGTAGAATTATTGAACAAAAACTTGGATGATTTGGAAAAATGACAGATCTCACATTCAAGAGATTTCGAGATGGAAACTGAATGTATTTTACTAAGTACAGAATCTGAAGAATGTCCTAAATGACGATGTCAAATTACAAAATGAATTAGGGAACCGTGCTGGAAATTTCTGGGTCACAGGAACAATGACGGCGCGTTTGATCCACTCGTCACACCACTGGCGGCGCATGGGTTCACGCGCTGTCGTGAGAAAAAAAGGGAAACATGAGGGATATGGATTGGCTGCTTCCCCTCTTCTCTCCTGCACAGGCAATGACACCCTCCATCACCTGCAAAAGAAGATATCAACATAAACATTTCGATTTGTTTTCTTTTTTTAGATTTGTTTTTGTTTTCTTTTCTCAGTCTGTTGTTCTTTCCTTCTTCTTCCGGTGGCAGATCTGCTGTGGAGCGTGGAGTGACTCCCCGACGACTCACACAGTTAGAGACCCGTTGGATTGGGTAGATCACCGACCCCTCTTTCTTCTTTGGTTGGCAGTGAGGCAAGTAGAGGTCTAAGGAGAGGGAACAAACCATATTAAGCTTCGACTCCCTTCTCCTCTATTTCTCCTTGGGCTAGCGGAGAGGCAAGCAGAGGACTGCTGTTGAGAGGGAAAAGGGGACTCCTTTACCCTTTTTTTTCCAGTCTTGGCGAGTTGGTCAAAGATAGGGACGGGAGAGGAACGACTGAGAGAGGAGAATGAGGAGGGCTGCCTATGGGGTTGGTATTTTGTAGGGAAGATGGAGGGTAATCGGGACGACTGAGAGAGGGAAGATCTGGTGAGTTTTTGGCAAAGGGAGGGGGGTAGCTAGCTGAGAGAAGATGAAAAATTAGGTTTTTTAGGGTTCCTCTACTTTTCAGATGCCCCCTCACAAAAAAAATATTATTTTTTTTCTAAATGCTTGGTAAAACATTTGTACTTTAAATTTTTTAAAAAGAGTAATATCAACCACGATTTAATAAGAAAAATTAATAATTTTAAAAGTAACACGTTAAACATTGTTCAAAAGATTTTTGAAAATTAAATTTTTTTAATGCGATACTAAAAATAATAAACGATGTAAATATATTAAGAATGTATTTTTTTAAGGTTTTCGTTGTTTTTTGTTATTTTTATATTTTTTTTAATTTATCAAAAAATCTAAGTAGAAAATTGGGTATTAACAAAGTTGATGAATATTATAGATTAAAAAGGAGAGGAGAGTGGTGTTTGATGGGAGAAACAAACTAAATCTAAGAAGAAAAAGATTATGGAAGATTCTCATGAGTGACAGTTTCTTAACAAGAAGATGTCTATCTAGTTGTGAAAGCTTGAGAAGATCACTAAAGAGGAACATGCTTCTATTTACAAGAGTTTGATAAATGTTTGAGAGAATTATTTGATTGTTAATCATTTTTCTATTAAGAGTTAGTTGAAGTTTAAGGATATTCATTTTGTGCCAAAGAAAACTCAATTTAATTTGTTTGACAATGATACAAGGATGAACAAAATCAAGTTTATCTGGAAAGACTCAATAATCAATTTTTCGTGCCTTGATTCTTGAGGATAAGAATCTCGCAAAGGAAGAATATTGTTATAAACCTTGGTTGATTAGTGATAAGAGTTTAAAAAATAAGACAACAACCAGCTAACCTTAGCTAATGGCTAGGGAGTTTAATTCTATTTGGGAAGCAAGTATAAATTGTATAAACAAGAGAAGTTGTACAAAAACTAAGTAGACAATAAGATTCACGGACTATTATCTCTCACTCCCTTAAATTTCTTCTACTTTTTCCCTGAATTTCTTGTACACATTAGTTTGTTAAGGAATGAAGATTCTTAAGTGGGATCTTCAACAAAACCCATTTGGATTTGGAGGTTAAAAAAGATAGAAATTAGAAAGGCAAGTCGCCACTCATAGACAGGCGTTTTAACCTTCACACTTGATATGAGCTCATATGCCAAATTTATGTAATACTTGAGCTTTTGCATTGGTTCAGATTTGTTCTAAACATTTTGATTAGAAAGCCTGATTAGCCTGAGTAAAAAATACATAAATTCTGTATTCATTGAGCTAAAATTATACATCAAGGCATTTTATTTACACACTTGTTTGGAAGGAATTGATGAGGATTAACGAGCACGTTTAATAAAAAAAGAGGGTGATATTGTTTAATTCTAATTATGTTTGAGATAAAATGAACTAATGAAGAGGTTTGAGAATTAATTGACAGTGAGTCCATGTTTTGATACTAAATTGGGTTTCCCAATTATAAAATCCATCCATCTCTGTGCTTAAACCCCTTTTCATTTCATTTGCTTTTCTTCTACTTTTTCCCTGAATTTCTTGTAAACATTAGTTTGTTAAGGAAGGAAGATCCTGAAGTGGGATCTTCAACAAAACCCATTTGGATTTGAAGGTTAAAAAAGATAGAAATTAGAAAGGCAAGCCGCCACTCATAGACAGACGTTTTAACCTTCACACTTGATATGAGCTCATATACCAAATTTATGTAATACTTGAACTTTTGCATTGATTCAGATTTGTTCTAAACATTTTGATTAGAAAACCTGATTATCCTGAATAAAAAATACATAAATTCTGTATTTATTGAGTTAAAATTATATATCAAGACTTTTTATTTACACACTTGTTTGTGAGGAATTGACGAGGATTAACAAACACATTTAATAAAAAAAAAAGTGATATTATTTAATTTTAATTATGTTTGAGATAAAATGAACTAATGAAGAGATTTGAGAATTAATTAACAGTAATTCCATGTTTTGAGACTATATTGGGTTTTCCAATTATAAAATCTACCGATCTCTGTGCTTAAACCCCTTTTCATTTCATTTGCGATCGAAGTCAGCAGCAAACAAGTGAGTGAATACAATAGAGCAGCGGGAGGAAAGTGAAGGTGATGATCTCATGAGGAAGACGATGTTGCCTAGATGTCTTATTCGGCAACGCCTCACTCTCAACCGCCACTTCTCCTCCCTGTCCAACACAACCAAAGTGCCTGTCCTCTACAAGAGTCCGCAAATCAACGAATCAAACCACAACGATACCATAACTCTCCAGCTCTTTTCATGGGGCAGAGGCGCCTCTGGTCAACTTGGTGGCGGCATCGAAGAAATAAGGCTTTACCCAGCTCCAGTGGCCAACCTTCAGCTACCGCCTTCCTCCTTCACTCTTTCTCCAACCCCAGGCCAACTTGTTGACAATAACAACAAAAAGGGAGTGACTGAGGTGGGCATTTCTTGTGGGCTGTTCCATTCTGCAATTCTTGCTGATGGTCATTTTTGGATGTGGGGCAAAGGAGATGGAGGCCGTCTTGGCTTTGGACACGAGAATCCTGCTTTTCTACCTACTTTAAACCCTTTTTTGGATTCCGTTCGCTCTATTGCTTTGGGCGGCGTTCATTCTGCTGCAATCACTTCCCTTGGCCACATCTTTACCTGGTCATTACTGCACCCCTTCTATCAATATTTTTAAGAGACATTTCTTGTTGAAAAGAAAGAAAGAAAAAGATTCAGTCTTTCTTGATATTGTTTTATTAAAAATAAAGTTTACAGGGGCTATGGCGGTTTCGGTGCATTGGGACACTCTGTTTATCATAGAGAACTCTTCCCTAGACTGGTGGAAGGCTCCTGGGATGGAAAGATACGCTGTATTTCCACTAGTGGCACACATACCGCTGCTGTCACTGAATCAGGTTATTCAATCTTTTCTTCATCTATGCAAACAAGTAGCAACTATTTGTACATCTCAGTTGCAATATCTGTATATTTATTGCTTGGAGGTACATTTCCATGTACCTCGTACCTGTTTGCAAACTGCAACTGAAAAATTGCCTTTTATGCCGCATTGTGCTGTGTGTCTAACCCTGCAATGACCACTTCTCTATCTAAATCCTAAAGCCGAGTATAAACATTAGTTCATGTTTGTCTTTTGCTTGCTCTCACACATCTGGTTCCTATTTTGGATACAGGGGAAGTTTATACTTGGGGTCGAGAGGAAGGGGATGGTCGATTGGGCCTCGGCCCTGGCCGGGGTCCAAATGAAGGGGGTGGACTTAGTATACCCTGCAAAGTAAAAGCATTGCCCGTGCCTATGGCTACTGCGTCTTGTGGTGGATTTTTCACAATGGTGCTGACAGAGGAGGGGCAGATTTGGAACTGGGGAGGTAAGAATGATGCTTTCGTTTGCAGGACGTTCTCTTTCTTTTCTGTGCTACTGCTTGGATACAAGTATCTTTTTTATTTTTCAAAATGCAGTGAAGGAGCTTTAATGAAGTAATATCATGTACTAATTGCCATTCAGTGTTTGAAGAACACTGTCTCATGAACTGTCCTTTTCCATTCAGGTTACTCAGGGATATATAAAATTTTCGTTTCTCACTGCTTCTACTTCATTCCATTTGTATTGTTGGGCTTCCTTGTGGTGATGTGTTAACTTACACTAAATTAAATTAGCTGCCATTCCATTTTTTTGTTGCCTATGTTGCACATGGCCAAGATTGTATAGGAGAATGCTCCACACATTTTTTTTCCTTTAGTACTACTTCTACGCTCTTACAAAGTATTTATTTATGTACTTTCCTGTTCTTGAAGTGTGTTTTAAAATCTTGGCTGTTAATAAACAATGTCAGTTACTGTATTATGCACTTTCTTTGAAACGTTTGAGTGGAGTACAGAGTTTTATCTCTCGCAAAAGCACTGTATTTTAGGGGCACTGTTATAATATAAAGCTTTCATCTATGAATTTTTTATGTTAAATATGACTATATCTTAAAGAAAAACGAAGGTGAATGCTTCAATATTAGATGTAAGCTGTGTCTCTTCATGTGCATGATGCTATGGAATCATTTTTATGCTTGACTTTGAAATAAATTTTCCAAGATCTTTTTTGAGCAGTTAACTGGTGTGACAGATGGTGCTTTTTGTCATTTTTTAAATTTGAGCGAACTTTCATTTTCTTCACTTTGTTAGCACAAAAACAACACATTTAAAGTGTCTTGCCCTTTTTCTCAGCAAACTCAAACTATGAGCTTGGAAGAGGTGATAAGGTCGGTGGTTGGAGACCGAAACCAATTCCTAGCCTTGAAGATGTTCGTATCATTCAGATAGCAGGTGGTGGATATCACTGTCTTGCCTTGACTGGTAAAGTGACACCAAAACTTAATGATTGCAGCCACAATTGCAACTTTTTTTCTTTTTTCTTCTTTATCCTTGCCTCCTTTTAGATTGCATAGCATTTTCTACTATTTCTGATTCTTGATCATATTAGCAGATGAAGGTAAAGTACTCTCGTGGGGGTTTGGTGGACATGGTCAGCTGGGCCATTCTTCAATTCAAAGTCAGAAAATACCGGCAGTGATTGATGCTTTGGCTGATCAGCGTGTCATTTATATCGCCTGTGGAGGTTCATCTTCGGCAGCTATAACTGGTGAGTTGAGATATGATCTTAAAATGCATTTTCAGTACCTTTTTTTTTTAATGCAAGAGAAACTCTCCAATCCTACAATCTGGTTGATTCTACAAGGTTGCCGCATACTCTTGCCACGAGTTGCCCCTCTGGTAAATCAAAAAGCTGATGGCATTATATTACTGTCAGTTTTTGTACCGGCAAGATATGATTCTCACTTACTAGACATACTCTAATTTAACTCTTACATCAATTGGCAGTCAGCATTTGAAAGTGCTTTGAACTCGCACTAGTTGGCTTGACTATGATGATGATGGAAAGTCGACCCAAATCTACCTTATTTGTTATTTGGTCCTGCTGCCAACCTATTAATGATTGCAATTTGAAATTTCTTACAAATAATACCTAGGGCAACAAAAAATGTATTCTTCACCATTTTATTGAGTGGGTCTGACTTTTTATGCCAGGTGTTGATAATTTGTTGAATAAACATAATTTGATTTTTATGAAGTTTGGTATGGCCTCATATAGAATATAAGCCTACCCAGCAATTTGCTTGAACTTTTGAGCCAGTTGTTGACGGTGGCTGTCTTCATTTCTTGGTTGCTTTTCAATATCAGCATGCCACATGTTACCCCTGTTTGGCTAGATGCTCTTACTAATGTCAGCTGCATATTGTTTGGAGCGAGGCTTGGAATTGTCTTAACTTCGCATGTTTTTTGTCTTTAAAAGTGCTGTTGTGGTTTCTGTGTAGATAAAGGGAAGCTGTACATGTGGGGAAATGCCAAAGATTCTCAATTGGGAATACCTGGCTTGCCCGAGGTTCAATCATGCCCAGTTGAAGTCAAGTTTCTAATGGAGGATGATGGATTGGGACAGCACAGTGTGCTTTCGGTTTCAGTTGGCGCATCTCATGCAATGTGTTTGGTTTTGAGGTCAAGTTAAAGTTGGTCTTGTTGTTTGGAGGCATGTCAACACAGAGATTTGTCAATCTTGGATATCTTGCAATATCTAGTAGGCTTGGAATTGATACAAATCTGAGGATGAACTAATTTGAGGATGATTAGCAAATGAAAAAAATAGTGCCATGACATTAAGAAGATTAGCTTGTATTGGATCTTCCAGATTCAAGAGGATGTTCTGCCTCTGTCCGTTGTCTGAAATCCTTGCATCACCTGATCTGCTCATCTTTACTTCTCGTTGGTTATTCAAAGTCGTGCTTCCTTTGAAACTAACGTGGTTCCTAATTACTATTGAATGAATGAGAAGGCCATGTATCAACTGACTTCTTTGGTTATGGAAGAGTTCACAATTTTATTGAAGTGGTGGCACAAATGCAAGGTACCTCCATCATCTCATGTAATTCTTGCTATCGTTCCATCATGCAAGCATGTTGTCACAGTAGAAAGCGTGATTTCTAGTGAGTTTTGAGGTGGCTTTCATAATTAACTAGCCGCAGCTAAAATATCTTTTGGGTGATACCGGCTTTTCTTGGTGTTGTCTTTAGGCATGAGTAATTGCTCCATTTATGCGTTTGAGTCTGCCATGAGACCAATCCATGGAAATTCAATGTTGTTTAGTTGAAAATGGTGGTAATCGGTCAGTCTGACAGTTGAAATCAATGTTGAAAATTTGTGATTCATTAAAAAAGATAAAATAAAATCGGGAACAACTAAGAAGTAGTTTGCTTGCCTAGAAATTTGTTGTAGTTGAAAATGGTGGGATGAGAAGTTCTGAACTATTTTCACAACTCGAACCTATCATGCGAGAACCACTACCGCACTGAGAGTAATTAACTGTGCATATCATTATAATATGCCTTTGATATCTAGACAAAGATGATACTTTACAGTAGACCCATCCCTTTTTTGACGTACATCAATTCATTACCTGCAGAAACAGATCCTTGTTATTTTTAGATTCGTTTCTGGTAGTAGGATACGATCTCTGCTAAAGGAAAAACACTCATGTAAACAATACATAAAGGATCTCTTTTTTCATGTGTGAACTACTGGTTCTTTGTGAAGAAAAAAGGTGCCCAGAATGTTCTAAACTATGATATTACTAGAGATTGACTGAATGGAGAGAAGATTTTGGGAGCGTTGTCTCTCTTTTGCTTTATAATCGATCCCATGAAGCTTTGAGCGTGCAACAATCAACTGAAAGCCATTTGAAGTTCCTCTTCTGATGCTAGACAAGGTGCTGATGTTCCCATATGTTGTAGCTGCATATTATCATGCCAAATCATGGAGATAATGCAGCTACTCATCAGTTGGCAGAAATCCCTCATGGGAATGATCCCCATAAATTTGTTAGTTCTGTATGGCTGGAAAGTTTGCAGCGGAAACTATTTCTTCATGTTGCCCATTTCCCAAATTACTTGTTGATCATCAAAAAGCTTGTTTCTGCAGACTTCTGTAATATTTTTTTCTCGAATTGTTTACATATGTTCTGTCTGTGCATCAATCCTCTAGAACAAAATATTCGTAAAAGCAAGGAGTTTTTTTTCTTCAAGACATAGAACTTGGAAATTTTGTGGGCCACTAGTGTTCAGTTTTTCTGTCATTCATTTGGATTTACCTCTAATTGCTCATCGAAGCTCTCTGCACTTGAATTTGCATCCTAAACACTTCATTATACATACATTTAAATCTAAATGGTGTAGGGAAATTATTTTTTCCACACCTAAAATTACTTGGATTACAACAGTAATTTATAGTATAATTTTTTTTTTTTTACATTTTTTCATGTTTTTTTTCCAACTTTCTCCTTTTTTTTTTTACTTTTCTTTTTTTTTTTGCATTTTTTTTCTTTTTTATTTTCAAAATTATTTTTGTTGATTTTACTTTTTAAATAATAAGCTGGTTAAAAATCTTGCTTTATAATTTTTTTTCTTTAAAATAGTGTATATTGTTGCGGTGTTTTCCCACATAATATTTTTATTTTATTTTTTTATTTTTTAAAATTATATTTGTTGATTTTTTTAATATTGAACTAGTTAAAAATTTTGCTTTGTAATTTTTTTTTAAAACACTGGATTCCACACAATGTTATTTCACATAGTTTTTCTATTTTATTTTTTATTTTTTAAAATTATATTTGTCAATTTTTTTTTAATATTGAGCTGATTAAGAATTTAGTTTTGTAATTTTTTTCTTTAAAACATTGTTAATTGCTACAATGTTTGGTTTTTTTTAATGATTTTCTCTGAAATTATCTTTTATCTTTTATTTTTTAATATTGAACTGGTTAAAAATTACAGTTACAATATGTGAGGAAATCACTGTAACTTTCTTCACAAATTAATGTGGATTGCTATAATGTTTTTTTCCCACATAGTTTTTTTCTATTTTATTATGTTTTTCTCTAAAATTGTCTGTCATTTTTATTTTTTAAATATTAAGCTAGTTAAGAATTCAATTACAAGTAAATACAAGTTTTTCCTCACAAAACACTATGGATTTATACAGTTTTTCCTTACATGGTTTTTTTTTTCCAATTTCTTCTGTGTTTTTTTTTTGTAATATTTTTTTTTCAAAATTATCTTCGTCATTTTTTTTTATATTGAGTTGATTAGAATTTAACTTTGTAATAAAGCTTAATCATGTGGGGAAAACATTGTAACTTTCATCACAAAACATTGTGGATTGCTATAGTGTCTCTCCACATGGTTTTTTTTCTTATAATTTTTTCCAAATTATCTTTGTCAATTTTAATTTTTTTTAATATTGAGTTGTTTGAGAATTACAATTACAAGTCATTACAAATAAGGCTAAAGCACGTGGGGAAGCATTGTAGTTTTCATCACAAAACACTGTGAATTGCTACAGTGTTTCCAACATGTTTTGTTCTCTCTTTTTTTGGTGTTTTTTTTGTTATTTTTTTTCTAAAATTATCTCTGTCGATTTTTTTTTAATATTGAGTTAATTAACATTTAGCTTTGTAAATTTTTTTCTTTAATACACTGTGAATTATCACAGTGTTTTTCCATATGATTTTTTTTTAAAATTATCTTTGTCGATTTTTTTAAATATTGATTTGGTTAAAAATTATAATTACAATAAAGCTAAATCATATGAGGAAAGCTACGTTGTTTTTCTCACAAAACACCGTGGATTGCTAAAATATTTCTCTAAATTGTTTTTTATTTTATTTTATTAGGGAAAACACTATAGTTTTCCTTACAAAACATTGTCAATTGCTACCTCATTTTTCCTCATGGATATTTTTCTTTCCAAAATTATCTTTGTTGGTTTTTTTTTTAATATTAAGTTGGTAGAGAATTTAGCTTTGTAATTTTTTTTCCTTTTTATTAACAGAAAAGTTAAATCATATGGCGAAAACAGTGTATCTTTCCTCACAAAATACTGTAGATTGCTACAAATTATTTTGTTCAGTCTCTAGGTTTTTGATCACCAACACAACTTTTTTTTCTATCATGAAATATTTGCTTCATCATACCTTTAGTTTCTGTTACTTATCTAGCGCTAGTTCACAATTATAACACTATTAAGTGCATTTATTTTATAAGCCCGCGGCAGCGTGCGGGCATGTCATCTCGTTTTATTGATAAAACGTGGCAGGAAACATATGAATTAGTAAAATGATATAATATTAAATTTATTTTTAAAAGAAAAGTCTAAACTTGCCTTTTTTTTCTTTCAATCAAATCCTTTTTAATTTTTCTTTTCAATTTTATTTTTCAATATTTCATTGATCTTGAATTGTATTTCATAATTTGTTATAGTTTGCTTTTTACGAAGTTATCGCCTCTCAAATAAACATCTTAATATTTGGTTGGTGGTCAATTACGAACACCTATTTCGATTGAATTCTTTTTAGCTTATTTTTATTATTATTTATTTTCAATTTCGTTCTTATATTTTCCTTGGTGTTCTCAAGTCGGTAGGTCATGACCTGTTGATGCTCGAGTTTATAGGTATTTGCCTTGGAGTTCTCAAATCGGTAGGTCTTTACTCAACAATGCTTGGATCAGTAGGTCTTAGTCTGTTGGTGCTCAAGTATGTGGGTATTTGCCTTAGATTTCTTAGGTCAGTAGGTCTCGGATCGATGGTGCTCGAGGTGATAGGTATTTTACTTGGAGTTTTCAAGTAGATAGGTCATGGCTTAATGGTGCTCGCGTCAATAGGTATTTGGCTTAGAGTTTTCTTGTCGATTGGTATTGACCCATCGGAGCTCGAGTCTGTAGGTATTTTGCCTTGGAGTTCTCGGGTTGATAAATCTCGGCCCGATGATGCTTGGGTTATAGGTATTTTCCTTGTTATTCTCGGGTTGGAAGGTAGTTGACTTGAAGTTCTTAGGTCAATAGGTCTCGGCTCGACAATGCTCGAGTTCCTAGGTATTTGCCTTGTTGTTCTCGGGTCGGTAGGTCTTAGCTTGTCGGTGCTTGGGTTAATAGGTATTTGCCTTGGATTTCCTGGGTTTGTAGGTCTCGGCCTGACGGTGCTCGATTCAATAGGTATTTGACTTTGAGATCGGCATGACTCAACCTGTCAATGCTCTTGTCTGTAGGTAAATGCCTTGGATTTCTTGAGTCAGTAGATCTCAACCTGTCAATGCTCGAGTGTGTAGGTATTTGCCTTAGATTTCTTGGGTCAGAAGGTATTGACATGTTGAAACTCAGGTCGGTTGGTATTTCCCTTTGAGTCTAAGGGTCGGTAGGTCTCGACTTGGTTGTGCTATGGTTGGTAGGTATTTTCCTTGGAGTTTTTGGGTGCTAATTCTTTGCCTATTGGTGCTCGGGTCTAAAGGTATTTGTCTTTGATTTCTTGGGTTGGTAGGTCTCGACCTGTCGATGCTCGGGTTGGGTTGTATTTGCCTTGAATTTCTTGGGTTGGTAGGTCTCGCCACGAAGGTGCTAAGGTCGGTAGGTATTTGTGTAAATCCCATTCTTAATAGTGGAATTTTCAACTGAGAAACAATAAATCAAGAAATATTTGTTATGACTAGAGATAAAAATCCTGTAAATTAGTTAAAATTCTAGGCAAGAATAAATATGATGTTGCATACAAAAAAATATTGATGGATTGGAGTTTTGATGAAAATAACATTTAGAATATAAAATGAATGACATTATTGAAATTATAGAGAGAAATCCATATCATTTTCCGTTAAAACGTGCCGGCCATTGTTAAGAGAGCAACTTAGAGAATTTTGTTTTTCTCCTCTTTTATTGTTTTACTTGCTCGAGTCCATAGGGCTTTAGCCTCCCATATAAGCTGGTTATGTTTACGTCCTGTAAGAAAGAGATGGTTTTGTAGCTGTTTCTTATCACTTTAATGCAAGACTAACCATTCTGTCACTCAAGGACCAGTTTGGTTTGGTTTGGTTTCCTTAGGGTTGGCTGCTTTTGGTTTTTTAGCTTAAAATGGGAACAAAGGGTTGGTTGCTTTTGGTCATTGCCATAACAGGTATAATTCCCTAGTGTTTTAACTTTAGAGCACGTTAAGGAGTTGAAGTGAGTAGTTTTGGATCTTCATAGTTTGTTTAGGGCCCTTGGAGTTAATTAAACCTGTGGACTCCCTGAGCTCATAAATAATACAATAGCTCATAGCACTTTTTACCAAAAATAAAAAAATAAAATTTGTTGCATGTATTTATGTACTTTATATTAAGTTTATAAATCCTATTAGAACATGTATCAAATTAAGTTTCTAAACCAACATACACAAACCTTTAAAAACTAACTTGTGTTCTCAAAACCTAATAAAAAAATATTTTGTTATTCGTCTTTAATGTTTAACTGTTTAAGGTTCAAGGACTTACATCAAACCTTTTTCTTGACTGTTAAGAGGAGTAGTATATTTCTTGAATTTTTTATACAAATAAGGTTTTAAGTTTAATATTCACTGACATTAAAGTCAAGATTATTAAAATTTCACTGTGTAATATTTACTAATGTTAGAATTGAGAATATTATTTTTCAGTCCAATATTTATTGATTTTAGAGTTAGGAATATCAAGTTTTCTTTATGTAATATTCATCAATGCCAGTATTGAGAGTATTATTTTCATTCAAATATTCATTGATGCCAAAGTCATGGATATAATGCATTTTCAGTATAATATTCACCAATGCCAAAATTAAAAATATTATTTTCAGTATAATATTCATTTATGCTAAAGTCAAGAGAATAAAGATACCATAGAAAATATGACCTCATCTAGGCTTCTTTTATGGACCTTTCTTAGGACATCTAGGTTTGAACCATTAATAAAGGTTTAAATCATTATAGTGAACCTCTTATCACTCTGTATATATACCGCTAACAGATTAAGCACAACAAAGTATTAGTAATTTTAAAACAAGATTAGTAATGCAATTTATCTTAGGTATGACACTTTAAGATGATAATATCTTTTCCCTAACATAAACAATCATTTATATTAAATCTTTGATGATCAGTCAAGGTTTCTAGTGACTTGAGACATAGCTAGAATAATTTTTTAGAGGGGTCCAAAATTAATATAACAAGATATATAATTTTTTTCTAATATATCATACATAAGTTGTTAACACAAATTAAATTAAAACTAATAAAAAAAGTATTCTTACATATTTATTTTAATTGTGCTCGTCGTTTTTTCATGGAATAGATATCATCAATTATAATATCTATTGTAAATTTTTCAGCAATTTCTTTTTCTATATAAACAATCAAATAATATATAAGAAAATCATCCTTCATTCAATTGCGAAGTCTTGTTTTAAAAATCTTCATTGCTGAAAAAACTCATTCAGTAGTTGTTGTCAAAACAAGAAGAGTCAAAATAAGCTAAATTAATCTGTCAATTAGTGAATAATGGTTGATTTTTTAGTTTCTAACAATCCTTAACATAAATAAACAATCAATGAAAAATTCTTTAACTCTGGAAGATTGGAAACATCAAACTTATAATGTTGTAACTAGAATCTCAAATGAATTTTTTATTGGTTAGAAAAATCTTCATGATAGAACTTATGAACAAGCCTACTTATATCTTCAACATTGAATAATTTGTAGATATTTTTATAATCAAAAGTTGTACTCAACATGAGAAGCTCGGTTGCCTGCTCACTGAATCTATTATTTAGCTCTTGTAATTGTTGATCAATGATAGATGTAAATATATCAACTCGGTAGTGATGCTTAATTGTTATTGATTTTTTTTTAAGGAGAGATTGTCCCAAATTAGAAAAACAAACACCCCTATTAGAAACTTCAATGTCTCGATGCTTACAAAATGATGTCACTTCCTCTAAAAGAGTTTTCCAACCATCATCTCTTAACTTTTAAAGAATTCTTTCTGCTAGACACTAAATACATAACATTTAAAATGTCTTAAGATTTCTATAGCAAGGTTTGGTAAAGAATATCAATAATTCCCATAACATTCTTCATTACATGTAAGATGATTGTAAAATCAAAAGATATTAGCAACATAATTGCAAAAATTGCATCACCACGTTGAGAATAAGTAGATACATTTGAAGCAATGTTCTCAAGAACCAAACAAGTTGCGTCGTATATTTTTATCAGATTACAAATTGATTTAAAGTGCGAATCCCATCTACTATCTCCAAGTCACTACAAACCACCTACTTGACTAGCTTATTTACTCTTTTTAATCTCACTAATATCAATTAATGTTCAATTGTAGTTGATTAAAAGCTTGACTAATAACGTTAACAATAAAAATCATGTTATAAAAAAAGGTGTGAACATGAGATACTTCTCTGGCTGCAACAATAAGAGTCAATTGTAATTGATGGGCTAAACAATATACATAATATACATAAAGACAATCTTTAATGAATAAAACTTGCAATCCATTCCACTCTCCATACATGTTACAAGCACCATTATACCATTGACCTCTAAAATTTTGAATATCAAGATTGTGATGAGATAAAACAGAGGAAATCTCTTTCTTAAGATTTAAAGCAGTTATATCTTTGATGTGCACTATATTCAAAAAATATTTTCGTATAAATCCACTTCTACCAATAAACTTAATAACAAAGATTATTAACAATAAACTAAAACTGCTCAGTGTTTCACTATGCAAGTCCACAATGAAACGCTGAGCTGTCTTCTTTTTCTTTCTTTTTATTTCTTTTTGTTTTTTTTGTTTTTGTTTTTTTTTGTTTTTTTTCGTTTTCTATGCCTTTATGAGTTTTTTTTTTGCTTTTTTCTTTGTTTTTTTTTCTTTTCATGAATTTTTTTTGTTTAATTTAGTTTGTTAATGTTAATTTTTTTCATATAGTTATCAGATTTTCATGACACGGATTCCGGGTTTGAACGGTTAACCTGATTTGACGAGTTAACTTGAAATATTTTTTTTTGCTTTTTTTCTTTTCAATTAATTAAATTATAACTAAAACGGCTCAGTTTGTTACTGTGGACTGCATAGTGCAGTCCACAGTAAAAGAAGAGCTTTTTTTTTCATTTTTTTAGTTTTTTTTTCTTTTCGTTTTCTGAGCTGTCTTTTTTTCCATTTTTTTATGCCTTTAGGTTTTTTTTTGTTTTTTTAATTTTTTTTTCTTTTAATAAATTTTGTTTGTTTGTTAATGTTAATTTTTTTTATTTAGTTATCAGACTTTTATGACACAGATACCAGGTTTAATAGGTTAACATGATTTGACGAGTTAACCCATAAATTTTTTTTTAAATTTTTTTCTTTTTAATTAATTTTTTTTGTTTACTTTAGTTTGTTAATGTTAAATTTCTTTCTATTTAGTTATTAGACTTTCATGACACATATCTCAGGTTTCATGGGTTAACCTAGTTTCACGGGTTAACCCAGTTAATTTTGGGTTAACCCGTCAATTTTTTTTTATTTTTTTAATAATTTTTTTATTTAATTTAGTTTGTTAATGTTAAATTTTTTTTTTTTAGTTATCAGACTTTCATGACACAGATCCCAGGTTTAACGGGTTAACTTGGTTTAACGAGTTAACCCAGAATTTTTTTTCTTTTTAATTAATTTTTTTTTGTTTAGTTTAGTTTGTTAATTTTAAATTTATTTCTATTTAGTTATCAGAATTTCATGACACATATCTCGGGTTTTACGGGTTAACCTGGTTTCACGGGTTAGCCCAATTAATTCTGGGTTAACCTGTCATTTTTTTTTTTAATGTAGTTATCAAACTTTTATGATGTGAATCTCAGGTTTGACAGGTTAACCTGGTTTGAAGGGTTAACCCAGTTAATTCAGATTTTTTTTCTTTTTCTTCATTAGTTTTCTCTTCCTGTTGGTTTTTTTCTTTGTTTTTTTCTTTTTCGTTAATCTATTTAATTATCACATTTTTGTGACACTACATTGCAGCTAGACCCACATCCAAGGCTATTGGGTCTGGTGTTGCAATCAGACTCACTTAAACTTGAGTTATGTAAGTTTAATATTATTATTAATATTATAAATATTACTCTTTGGTCAAGCGTTGCAGCTAGATCCAAGGCTTTTGGGTATATCTTTGCAGAAAAACCTAACACTCTTAAATCTTAGCCTTTTTTGATATTTTTTATGCAAGAAAAAAAATTTAATCCATGGCGTATGCCTTTGTTTTTTTTCCTTTTCTTTTCCTTTTTAAGCCTTTTACTGTGGACTGTACAGTGCAGTCCACAGTCAAAAAGCTGATGCCTTTAGTTTTTTTTAGTTTTTTTCTTTTCTTTTTTAATTTACTTTCTTAATATGAAATTTTTTCTATTTAATTATCAGACTTTTATGACACGGATCCTAGATTTGACGGGTTAACCCAGTTGATTTAGAGTTAATTTAGATTTTTTTTTCTCTTTTTTCATTAGTTTTTTTTTTCTTATAGGTTTTTTTTCCTTTATTTTTTCTTTTTAATTAATATTTTTTATTTAATTTAGTTCATTAATATTAATTTTTTTCTATTTAGTTATCGACTGATGCCTTTAGTTTTTATTTTTTTCTTTTTTTTTATGCCTTTGATTGTGGACTGCACAGTGCAGTCCACAGTAAAAAGGGTGATGCCTTTTATTTGTTTTTGTTTTTTTTTCCTTTTTAGTTAATTTTTTTGTTTAATTTAGTTTGTTAATGTTAAATTTTTTTCTATTTAGTTATCAAACTTTCATGACATGGATCTCGGGTTTGATGGGTTAACCTGGTTTCACGGGTTAGCCCAATTAATTCTGTGTTAACTCGTCAATTTTTTTTTTCTATTTAGTTATCAAACTTTCACAACACGAATCCAAAGTTTGACGAGTTAACTCGGTTTGAAGGGTTAGCCCAGTTAATTCAAAAAACATTTATTTTTCTTCATTAGTTTTTTTAAACCTGTTGGTTTTTTTCTTTATTTTTTTCTTTTTAATTAATCTATTTGATTATCACACTTTTATGACACGACCTTGTAGCTAGACCCACATCCAAGGCTATTGGATTTGATATTGCGGTCAAACCCACTTAAACTTGGATCATGCAAGTTTAATGTTATTATTAATATTATAAATATTACTCTTGGGTCAAGTGTTGCAGCCAAACCAAAGACTCCTGGGTATAGCTTTGCAAAAAGACGTAACACTTTTAGATCTTAGTTTTTTTTGATATTTTTTATGCAAAAAAAATTAACTCGCGGCATCTCGTGGGTCATGTAACTAGTTTGTTCTATTTTGGATTCATCTCAAGCCTCATCAACAATTAAATAAAATTTTGCATCATCAATTTCACGATGAACTGAAGAATGAATATTTCTAGCAAAAACATGTGAAATTTATTTTTGAATATAATGTGATGTGTGTTTAGTATTTTATGGAATATTACCCAAAATAAGTGTATCAATTTGTTTATTGTATAATGCTAAAATTTCCACCGTTTAAAGAAAATTATCCTGGCTTTTTTTTTTTTTTTTATTCTGGTCGTTCATCATATTCTTGAAAAGCATATGCTTAATTATTTTAATTGCATTATGTAGTAAGATACTATAGCCTCATCCTTTCAAAACATTGTTTTTATATTATCTCTAATTCTTTTTGATGATGAAGTTTATACCTTTTGATGATCACTTTAATAATACTAAAAATGACTTAGTCAGATGGCAGCATAAAATTTTGATTCGTGCTTATATCATTAATATACATGTAAAATAAACAAATTAAATCAAAAGGGTTTATAAAAATTATAATGCTAACATTATGATATTAAGGCATCCATTATTATTTATTTCACAAAACTATACGTACGCAGTGTAATGTTTTCAAGGCATCCGTTATTATTTATTGTAGAAAACAACACCCTTCTTTGACATTATTCCATTATATAATTATATGGAATGCCTATGGATGGCATTAACATTTAGGCCCTGGTAAATACAAAAGGAAATGCAGGACCATCCAAGGCTAGCAATCTTTTGTCATCCTCTATCAAAATGCCAGCAGATCCACACCTTGGCCTATCACAAGTTGGACAGGATTCAGTAGGACACCATGAGAAACTGTAGACACCTCCATTATTGTCAATCCTGAAGTATGATTTGTCTCCTGCTGTCACGATAAATCGCCTTCCTGTTTCTGGATCCTCCTCCCCTACCCTCCAGGCAGTAGACTGGATACAAATAGTTAATGCTTGGAATTGCACACTCAAGTCCCTGGATTCCCTGATGATGGTCTCTCCAGAAGTGTATGGAGTGAAGATGACTGAAGTGCCATTTGGTTCAGCACTTGCCAGGGGTTCCTGGCCAACGTAAAAAGGGCAACTAATTCCGTTCCGGTTGACTAAGGTTAAACCACCTGCAACATCAGTTATACCAGGAAGTATGTAGTATTCAACACCGGTTTCAAGAGGCTGACCGCTGGTGTCGAGCACTGGAGGGCTCTGGTCATCGGCTGGCTGAGCTAAACTACATATGGCCATAGTTAGCCAAACGAAGCTTAATGTAGTTCCGATACTTGTCATGGTTGTAAGTGTTCGCACAAGAAAAATCAGCTATAAGATCTTGTTTTGCTTAATTATACTTCTACAACTTAGAAATAAGCGCAATATATAGGAAAATGCCGAGAGAAAGTTCACGCTGTTGTTGTCTTATCCCTTTAATTACTACAATTACTTGCACCGTAAGGATGTGCAGCTCAGACTTCAGGCTGTTTCCGTGTTTGAATAAGCAGCAAGATGGTTGTATAACCGTCCGAGGTTGAAAATTTCAAGTCCTATGCAGGAAATTTGTCACCAGGATTGACTATCCAAGTTCACCATTTAAGCAAGTTATCATTATCCAATATGGCCAACCCTTTTGGTACTTAGTACTTGGGGTTGGGTAGCTGCTAGAAGATATATAATAACATGAAATTGTTCAAGTAAAAATTAACACGAAATTACTACGTCGACAATCCTATTTGCAATTTGCACTTTGCCAGCTTGGTGGAAACTCTGGTTATCACATCGCATCACACCCGGCGGTCGCACATTCCTAATTCTCCTTGCCAAGCCCCGGAAAATTTAATTGTAAATCTTGTGTCTAAGGCATAGCCACAAGGAGATGGCATGGTTTGAAAAGTCTCAGTTTCTAATTTTATGAAGACAAACACAAATCAGCTGCATATATATTTATTGTATTGGCAACTAAGCTTAGTTTAGAATTGGGTTTCATAAAAAAATATTTTTTTTTTATATTATTGAATTATTTTAATATGTTAATGTTAAATAATTTTTTAAAATAAAAAATATTATTTTAATATATTTTTAAATAAAAAATACTTTAAAAAAATATTATTTCAACAAAGAATCACATTACACGAGCAAGCCCACAGGCAATGCCTTGTTAGATAGGAACGTCGACTTTTCTACAAGGAAGAGGACAGCAGTTCTGGAAACGGAGAGATTTGTTAGGGCAAATTGTTTTACAGACACGTCTAATTAAGTTATCGCAAATAAAACAATGCAATGTCAAAGATGGTTTAATTGTGCTGGATGTACGCTTCATTATTGGGGTTCAAGAATATTTAATTAATTGGATGAACCTTGAGTTTTGTTTTTCAAAGTTAATAGTTGACAAATTCTATAATAATAAACAATTTAATTAATTTGTAGTAGTTAACATACTATAGGATTAAAATTGTTACAAGGAAAAAAAATACAGTAATTTAATTAAAACAAAATCACGTGCATAAATCTTTATAATAAAAAAAACTATTTATTAATAATAAATATTTTTTCATAATTAATAAATTATAAAAAAAACATGTCCCCTCAATCTTTTCATGGTAGACTATTAGGGAAAACACTATTCATTTAAATAATGTTTTTTTATTTGGTCCTTATAATTTTTTACACTTTGGTCCCTTAATTTCTTTGTCTCTTATTTGGCTCTTTAGAATTGTTTTAATATGCAAGTAGTCTTGTGGCTTGTTTTTCATTACTGTGTGGAGATCTCCATGTGTCGAGTAAATATTTTGTCATCATTTGAATTCTTAATTTTGTAAAATAAAATTTAATTTTAATAATTTAAAATAATTAGAGATTTAAGGATCAAATTTGAAGTTTTAAAAAATATTCAATCCCTTTAGGAAAATATTTTGCTAACAGGAAGTTTAGGTCCCTTTTTTAATTTTGATACCTAAATTTTTTTAATTTAATTATTTTTTATTTTCATAATTTAGGATTTTAATTAATAGTTTGTTCTGGTTGCCTTTTGTCAATAGCTTTTTAATAACCATTTTACTTTAAATAACAATGGATAAAAGAAGTGATCACATAATTAGAGGAGGTCAATGAAACACAAAGACACAAGCACAAATATTAATATATCTTCTTGCGTGGCTAGGATCACATTGATCACTTGAAAGAGCATTTAAATAACTATTCTTCCAAAGACCACTACAAGTATTTTCCAATATTATACCAATTTTTAGATTTTCAAAAAAAAATAATAGAAAATATTTTTTAAATAAATAAAAAATGAATGAATAAAAAATAATTTGAGAATTGGTTCAAAACAATACAAATTAAAAAGTTTAAGGACTAGTAAGGATGAATTATAAATGTGAGAGTCAATTTGATCAAAAATTGAAAGAATTAATAAGTTTGGGGACTTAATTAAACTCTGATTTAATTAACTAATACAATCAAGGGCTTAATTGAGGACATAACAAAGTTTGGGGCTGATTTGGGTTAAAATTGCAAGAAATTAAAATCCAATGATCAAAGTGAATAGGAGGTGATATCATAGGAGTTTAATTGATTTTTTCAAGGGTAATTTTGAAAGAATTAAAAGTTGAAGAGTCAATTAAGAACTAAATTGAATAATTCAGAAATAAAGGATTGTATTGTAAATGACGCTAAAAGCCATGGGTCCAATTGCAATTGATCCAGGGTCAAAATTAAAAAAACAAAAGAGATTTTCCTTGAACAGGGGCCTAAGTGATAAATGTCAGAAGTTAAGGGGGCAATTTGAAAGTAGCCATTTCAGATGATACGGCGCCGTTTCAATTCAAACTGGTCATCACCTTCTTCGTTACCCCGGGGAAAACCGACTGAGCAGGAAGGAGAAGCGATTCGACTCATCCAGCTGGCCACGATCCCTCTCGCCCCTACGATGCATGCCATTACTGAGGCGACCGCATGGCATTCTCTGGCTTTATAAAAGCCAGAGAAAGGCCACGAACCGAGGAGGACGAAACGAACGAAAGAACAGAAAAACCAGGGGGAAAACCAGAGAGAGCAAACACAGGGACGAAGAGGGAAACCAGAGAACAGAGGGGAGACCCGGACGAACGAACAGAGAATACCAGGAGGAAAAACCCAGAAAAAGAAGACGGCGAAGAAGAACACTCGCAGCAAAAACAAAAAGAAAACACACAGACTGAAATAAAACGCAAAGAAAAAGAATAGACAGAGACAGTATAGAGAGAGAGTTAAGAGAACACAGGAGAAAAAGAATTTGAAGAACGGAGAGACAAAGAGAAAACAGGCGACCAAAACAAGTGAAGATAAGAAGAAACAGAGGAGAGTGTCTGTTCGGCCAGCAGCCTCACGTCTTCATCGCCATCGTCTTCGTCTTTAAGTAGCAGCCCCTGCCCCTGAAACGAGTAAGCTTCTTCCCTGCGTTCTGTGTTTGCATTACACTGTGCGAAGGTAATTATAATTACTTTCGCACTGTGCGACACGCACGCATGCGTGCTGCTTGAGCTAATTTATATATAAAAAAATAAAAATATAATTACTTCCATACATATCTTTTTATATATATAAAAAAAACAAAAAATATATATATACTTTGCTTTCAATTCAAATTTTACTAGTTTATTTATTAGCGCTAGAATCAGAAATACTATACTTTTTTTGTGTTACGTAATATTTATCAACACCAGAGTCAAAAATATTACAAGCAGATCATTGGTACTTTGGTAATATAATTCAACAAACTCTTAGCAATTTAAGACAAAACCAACAACGCAACCTACCTCAGGTAATACGCTTAAGGGTGATAATTTCTTTCCTTTTGCGTATAATTTTTGTTGACCAGTTAGGGTTTCTAGTGACCATAATATTAGATAACGACTCCTTAAATAAGACCTCCCCCAAAAAACAAGATGTCAAATATCTATTTTTTTCGCATTGATATTTAATTTTTAAAGATCATCGTGATGTTGAGTGTGACAAATCAAATATTAAGATTAATAATCATAGTTATCAGACCCGATCCGGTAGTTGACCCGGTAAAATGATCGGGTCACGGGTCTTGTGGGTTGACCCGGGTCAAGAACAAAAATACACATTAATATAGTTCTTTTGACATAAAATATCACATTAATATATATATGCTAGCATAATTAATAAGAAAATATCACATTAATATATGTACTAGCATAATTAATTAGCATCAATAGATTACAAGGTGCATTTATCTTCAAAGAAACAAACATTTAACATAATTTAAAAATAATGATAATAAAATAATAAGTTGTTCTAGTGATACATAATTTAACATAATAGATATAAGGTGATAACATTCAAACTCTAGTTTGCATTAGAATCCATAAATCAATATTTTAACTCCATTTTGCATTAGAATCCATAAATCAACATCTTCATCTGCATAAAGAAAATAAAAAATTTTAGAATATGTTGAACACTAATGTAATTTTAAAAAAAAAATGGTAAAGTACAAGACCTCATTGGAATAACCACACTTTTTCTTCACAACATCTTTACTCTGGTTGAATATAAGCATTGAGTACTTCAGTGTCCATAGGAGCAAAATTTGAATCAAATACTAATGGAATTGAGCCAACCTCATTAATGCCTATTGAAACATCATCATGCTCTTGTGTATCTTCATCATCACAGTCATCTTCAATCTCATTTATATTTATCAAATCTACAATTGAAACATATTTAATCAATAAACATTATAGTCATGACACAAAGTGAAAGATCAAATCTTCCATTACCTTCATTTAAAGTATCTTGAATAGTCATGGTTGATAAATTACGACGACAGATCTCTACTTCTTCAGTTGTTAAAGATGATAGATCATCTTCTACTATCCGATTTTCAGTATCAGAAAATGCCTCAAAATTAATTGAATCATAATTCCATCCTTTCCAATAATTTCACAAAAATCAAAGTTAAGGTACCCAATATGAGTATCAATGATGCTATGTAATAATATAAATAACTTTTGAAGACTTAGAGAAAAGAAAATACTTTTGTTTTAATCTCAGATTATAGTGGACATAAACTAGGTCATTAAGTCTATGATGCTCCAATCGATTTCTCTTCTTAGAGTGGGTGTGCTAAAAAATACTCCAATTCCTCTCGCATCCTGAAGAACTACAAGTTTGACTTAAAACTCGTATAGCTAGCTTTTGGAGATTTGGAGCTCAAGTTCCATACAACACCCACCATTCATTTATATACAAAATTAATAAGTTAGATTATATCAAGATAATATTTTTAAATTACTTTGAATATGAAAATAATAATATACCTGGAGGTAAAATGATACGATCATTTTTCGCAAACACTCTACCAAAGTCATGTTCTGCATTCCTAAACAACTTCATTTCACTTGTAAGCTTGCTTAGCAGAATTGCATTTTCATTTGCATACTTCTCAACAACATCTAGAAGTCCGAAAATGGTTTTTATATATTTATCCATTAGATTGACATCACACTGAAATCAAGGATTCGACCAAAATCCCGCTGCATAAAGCTTCCTATACAATTGTCCATCCCATCTATTATTAATGATGTCTATGAAAGGTTGCACCTTAGTTCTTTTCTTTTGAAATCTCCTCAACATTTCTTCCTTTGTAGAATGGATAGCCTCATATAAATATCTCATAGTAGGTCTATCATCACTATCAACAATTCATAGAACTCGAACCAATGGTTTGGTCATTCGTACAATTGATGCACATTCTTCCCAAAATGTAGAGTTCAATACACTATCAAAAACCTTTTTCCTTTGTTATCTTTAGCATAAGCAGAGGAGACCAATTCTCTAGATGTCACCATAGCTCTCAAATTATCTTTGTGTACTAAAATGCTTTGCAAAGTTATAAAATTAGTAGCAAAACGAGTAGGAGCAGGTCGAAATATTTCTTTCCATCCAGTGAACTTCCTAATCAAATATAGTGTATAACAATGATTATAAACATATTTTGTAATACTAAAAGCATGATCAACAACAGAACAAACTGATTGTAGCTTACCAACATCTTGGAGTATGAGGTTGATACAATTGGCAGCACATGGAGACCAAAATTTTGAAGGAAATTCTTCCACCAACAACTTGCAAGCAGCAACATAATTAGAAGCATTATCGGTCACCATATGCACAATATTTTCAGGCCCAACAAATAAAACAACCTCTCTAAACAATTTATGCAACAACACAGCAGTCTTTGAGGCCTCTGATGCATCTACTGTTTTTAAAAAAATAGTTCATTTAGGGCAATATACTAAGAAATTAATTAAAGTTCTCCTCTTTTGATCTGTCCATCCATCAACCATTAATGTGCAACCGGTCTTCTTCCAAGTTTCTCGATAACTCTCAACAAAAATCTTCACTTCATCAACCGCCTTTGCTAGGTAATAACCACGAAGAGAATGGAAATTTGGTCCTTTATAACCAGGACCTATGGTTGTTGTACCATCTATAGCATACTGATAGTAAACAGAGTTTGCAGCATTAAATGGCACACATGCATCAATCATCCATTTTACTATAGCAAGATCACATCGTTCGATAGCTTCTTTGTTTTTTCAATAACTTTGAAGAGACTTTTGAGCACCATGAGTTGTTCTTGGAATAAAAAATGCCCCTAATGTTATATTTTCTTTCTGTTTTCCACAACTTGCAGATGATTGTTTAACAACACCAGTGATTTTACTCTTTTCTTTATTGGCAACCTTCGGTGGTAACATTAGCTTCTTACCATTAGCTTCAGCATCATCATCTTCATTATCATCATCATCGCCTTTATAATCATCTTCTAATTGTCTAATCATCCTCTCCTTATGCTCTCTTTGTTTAACGCTATATGGATTGAAATCTGCTTCAATTTCTCTAGCTCTCCTTTTTCTTTTCAACATTCCCCTGAAGATTCAGAAGCATTTGATGATGAACATCCGGAGGACATTTGCAGCATTGTTCCACTTCTCCTTTAGTTCCAGCTAAATGTTGCTTGAATTGATTAATGCCTCCACCCGTAAAAACTTTGGCACAATATAAGCATACTAATTTGGTTTTCTTACATCCCACACTAAGTTCAGGAGCTTCTCTGCAATGACCCCATGCCAAATCTATTTTTCTTTTTATACCACTTGATGTTGATATAGAAATTGAAGGTTCAGATAATTGAGTAGTTGAAGGAATGCTATTTGAAGTGCTACCATGTTGAGAAGCCATTTTATAAACCTATAGTAAATCAAATTAAACTAACATGATGAATAAAAAGGTTGCATGTGTTGGAAGTGGTACTTGCAGTATGCAATGCATATGAAAAAAACTTGAATTAATAATGTGACAACATATTTAAGAAGAAAGGATGCATTGATCATGTTCAACTAATAATCCGGATTTAAGGATAACAGTTTCAGAACAATTAATCTATCACATGATGAATAGCTAGACATACCAAACATTATTGATGAACAATAATTTAGAACAGGAACTAGAAGCAATTATTCAACATGGTGTTAGATCAGGAAGTGTTACATTTAGACCATATTCACTTCTCAAATTACTAGTATTACACACTGTGCTCATTATTGGGGGAAAGTGAGCCCATGCATAAGAGTAATTGAAATAGAAGCATCTCTCAAACACTAAAACTAAACTACTAATGTAGGTGATTGCTTAATAAAACTCACCTGTCAAAGTTAACCAAACCAATCCAAGTTTCTAGTCAAAAACTGGTCAACTAAGGGAAATAAACAATCTGCATTAAACTTCTTGGTCCATAAAAATTACTGAAAATATGTAAGATACATTTGCATCAAGCTAGAAAAATAAAAGCTGAATTAATTAATTGATGGCACATTTAGAAAACACCCACGCATAGATAAACTAAGCCACTTCAGATTCATAAGAAATAACAGAACAAAATTTGATTGCAAATATAACAAAATAGCAAGCATCACATAATATGGCAGTGGCTAATTATAACATTGGATTTTACAAAAGTCAAAGAAAATAAATAAATAAAAAAAGAGGATTATGTTGTTCATCTGAACTGTTTAATGATCTTTCTCTATAATTGTTTAGTTAGTTTCTGGGAATTGGAATGGAAATCATTAACATAAAAAAAAAGAATACCATTAACAAATTTGAAATAGCTCTTGAAAACTGAACATTGTCCACTCAAACTTTAGCAGCTGTATTATTGCAAAAAGAGGAAGTACCTGGCTTATAACAGTGGAATCTAGCTTCTCTTTGGGACCACTGGTGCAGACTGCAGAGTTCTACAAGATCATGAGAAGATCCAGTAAGGGGCTAGAATATTCAAAGAAAAAAAAGAGAGAAACCCAGCAGAGCTACTATTAGAAGATACCTGCAAAAGAATATAATTTGATTGTTCGAACTGCAGAGAAAGAAATTAGGGTAAAAAATTAGCTTTCCTTTTGCTTTCCCAAATTTCCCAAGATAGGTGAGTTAGTATATATAGTCCGGGTCTCACCCGGGTCAGGCTGAGTCATGCCGGTTTTTTCCTTGCACCGGTCTTTTATGTTGCCCGAACCGGTCCAGGTTTAATAACACTGTTAATAATCTTATTCTTCTTTTTAAGTTTATAAATCCATAAAACAATTCTATAATTATTGATTGAGATTCTTTCTCATTATCACTAAAGCTAAAAGGTGTTTCCCCACACCTGTTAGCACTGCGGATTACTTAATTCACAATGTTGTTGTTGTTGTTGTTGTTGTTGTTGTTGTTGTTGTATTTTAACCTTTTTTTTCTTTGGTTATTGATTTTTTTTCTAATTTAGTTCTTATATGATATGTTTATGGGGTTTAGATTTATTTTAATTTATCTTTTATATGGTTATTGGAGTAACAAAAAAATATTCTAGTATCAGGTTGGTATAAAAAAAAATCTCAGCATCACAGTATGATCTATTTTTAAAAGTTTAGTTAAATAGAAATTGATTTTAAAAAAAAACTAGATAAATAAACTTTGTGGATTCAATGATATAGTTTGGCAAGGTAACCCTAGTTGCCTCGATTTGCGAGTTTAGCATGATACTTTTTTTTCTTTTTGTTCTAATTGAACTTGATTATATAATTTTTTATTTTTTTTATTATATAGTTAAAAAAATAGCTTTGGAAAAGCAAACATGTTATTAAATTTTAGAAAGTTAATGGGCCTGTTGACGAGTATGGAAAGTTTCACTTTTCTTTTTCTTTTTTTCTTTGTTTATAAATTCATTTTTTTTATTTCATCATTTGATATTGAACTGATTGAGAATGGAGTTTCATAATTTGATTCGTTTTGTTTTCTATAAGGTTATCATAATCTTTTAAAAAAATTCATTGGTTTGATGCTCGATTTTACGATTGTCTATTTTTGTTATCATATAGCTAAATAAACAATGGTTTAGAAAAAAAAAAGTTATCAATCCCAATAAAGTCTATTACCCAGTTTGACGTGTTGAGAAATATAATTCACGATTTATTTTTTTAGTTTCTGATCCTTTAATTTTTCTAGCTGTTTCTTTATTTCACTCTTATTTAATATTGGATTGGTTGAGAAATGAAATTCATGATTTTTTTTCTACTTTCTATAGGGTTATCACAATCTCGAATAAATATTTTTTTTAGGGTTGAAAGCATCTAATATTACCATAAAATTAACAAAAATAATTTATAAAAACAATAAAGTTATTAAACCTATTGAAGTCCATAACCTACGTCGCAGGGTGACGAAAGTCAATTCAATCCGACATCATCTTAATATAAAAAAAATTATTGTCTTAAAGTTTTTTAAAAGTCATGTCATGTTTTTTATTGGTCATTTAAGTTGTCTTTGGATCTATTAAATTGAATAATCATTTTAGATCAGTTCTCACACGGTTTAATTTAAAACTCGAGCTAGTCAAGGAGCCAAGTTGGCAGGTTTTAAGATCAAATCATTTGATTGAATTTAATGATATTGCCAAAAAAATCTTCATACTCTTAACATCGTTTTTAAATTTTTAAAAAGAAAAATCTGACCCACAACGAAGCGCTTGTGGATATGCTAGTTATAATTATAACAAAAGCTAAATGGTGTGGAGAAATCACTATAGATTAAGAGACATTTCACTGTGGATTGTAATAGTAGTTTAACTTTCAATTTTTTTTTATCTTTTCGTGAGATTTTTTTTGGCTTTCTTTTTCTTCCCTAACAAGTGGGTGGCACTCGTGCTATTAAGGAGGCGCATTTGACACTTTCTGGTGGTTAAATTTGGTCATCTACCATCTCACTAGATGTGCACTTGTGCCCTCTTCCATATGGTGTGACGCGTATAGACAGATAATGATTGGATTGCCGCCGGTGATCGATTGTTTGAGTTTTTTCTTTCTTTTCTCTTTCATGACGACTAAAGTGTGCAATTGTCCTCTTTATTTTTTGTTTGTTAGATCAGGCATGTTTTCCATACCCAAGCACATTAGATTTGGTGTGGCTGTCAGACCCAAGACGAGACCAACACACCTTGGGTCTGGCATGGTTTGACAGACTCGTGCGCCTGGGTCCATGCCAAACCAGCGTACTTGGGTCTGGTAACCATGCCAGATCCAAGAGTCTTGGGTCGGGTGACTTTACCAGACACAAGTGACTTTAATCTTAGCTAGTGATAATTAAAATGTTGAAACTTATAATTTTTTTTTAAAAAACATTTAAACTATCCTTGAAGTATTTTAAACAGAAATCCAAGTTCAAAAATTATTTATAAACAAAAAATCATAAAAAAATCTAATTTAACATTTTAGATTTAAAAATTCAGATTTTATCTTTCCATTGAAATAATTTATTTTTTTATGTTTATAAATTTGTTATTCCTTCAATAGAAATTCTATCTTCTCTCTCTATTTTTTTTCTTTTTTGTAACTATTTTTTTAATTCAATACCCAAGCGCCTAGACCTAACAACAATGCAGATCAAGGCAACTTGGATCTTTTTAATAGTCGAATCTAAGACGTTTAAAATATTTTTTATATTTTAAAAAAATTAATATTAACACGTTGCCAGCACAAGTCATAATATAAAAAAGATTAGATCTAAAATTAGTATAAATAGGGATTTTCTACTTTATTTCATCAGATTTTATTTTAAAAGTAAAATCATATCTTATAACTTTTGATAGGATAACCTTTCTCAGCCAAATACTCTGTATTTCTGCGCTCATAATGCATTTCTAACAGTAAAAGCGGGCTTCTTTCTACGACTTTTGTTAAAGCTGCAGCCTTTATGACCCCTTATTGGATCTTCACCTAGGCCTGCAGAGAGTGTGCTTTAATTTTATATATTTTATTTTGTGCTTAAATAGAGTGTGTTTCATGACAGTCAGTTGGGCAACTAAAGACCCATTAGATTTTTGCCTGCTTTCGTTTTCTTGTTTTCTCGGTCCCATTTCGTGTTATCCTCCGCACAAGTCTTTTTTTTAATTCGTTTTCCTCCTAGCATTTATTTTCAAATAGACAACGCAACAACCCCAGTCCTCTGCATTAATATTTAATGAGCTTAATGATAATATATATTTTTTTTATTCCCGTTGGTTACCTAAATCAGTTTATGCATATCTTAACTAATCTGCACAGATTTTGAAGTTAATAATCAGATAAGTCTCCAATGACCATCAATATTAATAACTTTAGAGCTCGAATCTTAAACAACAAGAGAGCAAGCCATTGATCCTAATTTTTTTTATTATTGAATCACCTAGTAGATAAATTAATGATAATAAATTTTTTAATTGAATAAGTACATGAAGAGAACCTTATATTATTTATTAATATTTATCTTGATAGTCTGGTTATTTGTGAATAAACAAGTCTTTTTCAATATTAATATTTGAGATCGGTGATCTTACTAGAACATTCAAGCAAATTCCGAAGTATGCCAAATTCTTGAAGGAGTTGTGTACTACCAAGAGAGCTTTCAAACTAAAAGGTCACGAAACGGTAAGTATGAGTGAAGTTGTATCTGCTGTTGTTCTAAAAAATATGCCTTTGAAGCAAAAGGACCCAGGTGCGTTTACTATCCCATGTGTTATTGGTAATGCTAGTTTCAAAAGGGCCTTATGCGATTTAGGTGCATCCATTAGTGTTATGCCTAAACATGTTTATGATTCTCTTAGTCTGGAACCTCTGAATAAAACTAGTATTATCATACAACTTGCGGATTGTAGTTGTCACGACCCGAATCCCGGGTCCATGACCGGCAACGCAGGAGCGGTAGGTTTCTACCTTGCACTTTAACCTCACAATCAACATAAACATATTCCCCAAACATAACCTCATTCGAAGGGATAGCTACACACAAAGGACTCTCTAACAAAATGGGTTGTTTAGTAAACCTTAAAGCAAAATATGACGACACGAAAGAATGAGTTGCCCCCGTGTCAAATAACACTCTAGCCTCGAAGGAACATATTAAGAGTGTACCTGAGACAACAGTATTGGATGTCTGGGCATCCTGCTGAGTAATGGCAAAAACTCGTGCCTGTCTCTGACTTGTTGGCGCAAAACCTCTACCGCCTACTCCACGGCCCCGCTGGCCACGCCCACCAGCTCCACGACCACCCTGAAACACAGAATGGCTAGCTGACTGAGTCCGAGTGGAAGATGTAATCGGTACAGAAGCACCAGGCTTGGACCACCGCTTGTTCGGACAATCCCTTAACAAGTGATCAGTCTGCCCGCAACCGAAACAAGCTCCTGTCTGTCTATAACAAACTGTGCCATAATGCCTAGACCCACAAGACTGACATTGAGGCCTCCCATCTGAACCTTGTGGTGTTAACTGAACAGTACCTCGGCTCTGAGTCGGACCAGCTCCACTCATGCTAGGTCTATTGTTTCCTCTGATAATAGACCTCGACAAGAAATTCCTTGACTGATTTAATTGGCCCTGCCGGCCCCCATGTCCCCTGCTAGGACCTGTATCAGACCGCTGCTGAAAAGAGAACTGATTTGCCACTTTTGAATAATAGTTCGCAAGATTATTTATCTTGGTATACATATACATATATATACTAAACATATCATATTATCATATACATATCATATACATACTAAACGTATCATCATAACGTAGTGGACTATATGTCAGAGATCAGATGACACCCGAAGGTGACCAGATGACACCCGAAGGTGACCAGACCAGATGACACCCGAAGGTGACCACTGTGGGATGATCAGTCGCCACAGGCTGATGCCTCTCTCACCAGCTAGGTATACATACAGAATACTATGTGCACACAGGCTAACTACTCTCCGTTAGCATGGAGTTACTGACAAGTCCCATATCAAGGCATAATAGATATTCACATAATCATCAAGAAACGTATATCATATCAAATAGGATTTACTTTGACAGATTGCGAGTGCAAATTCAAGAATAAATGAGTACTCGGAAAATAAGCAACATATATAATTATTCAAGGAATTAACGAGTTGTACTCAT
>Ga0325414_1000016_pt1 | contig 83011 bp, 69 predicted proteins | sample PopdelMetagenome_8_FD_206183 | JGI IMG/M metagenome (GOLD analysis project Ga0325414, IMG submission 206183) | Populus deltoides microbial communities from Bellville, Georgia, United States - Leaf-PdKOR-R3 | ecosystem: Host-associated > Plants > Phyllosphere > Phylloplane/Leaf | place: USA... | reverse complement strand
GAAAGGAACTTGATTTGTTGTTAACATAAGTTATAATCATGAATGCCTGACAACATTTACAAGTATTAGCATTATTCGAATAAAATAACTAATGTAATCATGTTAACAATTTATAATCTGATTGGAATCTCCTTTGTGTGTGGTTTCCAATTAAATAATAAGAGTTTATACTATATTTGTTTGAAATACCATTAGTGGATCCTCTAACCTTGACATTTGTTGTTATCATTGTTTAATCCTTACGTTAATCTTCCATCTCAAAGTTCTCATCAACTTCTTCTTCTTCTTAATCTTTATTATTATCATTATTATTATTATTATTATTATTATTATTATTATTATTATTATTACTACTACTACTAGTAGTATTATTATTATTGTTGTTGTTGTTGTTGTTGTTATTATTGTTACTATTATTGTTGTATTATTGTTGCTTATAATTTATACAATTAACCTCCCTGTGGTTCGACCCCGGTCTTGCCGGGTTATTTATTACTTCGACACTCCTGCACTTGGGAGAAGACATCAATCTTTTGGTCGTGTCAATTGATGAGTCCATTAATTACATAGAAGCAATATTTGGTATTAATTCTAAAAAATAGCTTGAAGCATGAAATCTGAAATGGATTCCATATACAGCAACCAAGTATGGACTTTCGTTGATCCATCTGAACGATTAAAACTCATTGAATGTAAATGGGTATTTAAGAGAGACTGACATAGATGAGAATGTATAAACGTACAAAGCTAGACTAGTTGTTAAAGGTTACAAACAAAGACAAGGTGTTGACTTTGATGAAACCTTCTTAACAGTAGCTATGTTAAAATTTATAAAGATTTTGCTCGCTATAGTTGTATACTATGATTATGAGATTTAGTAAATGGATGTCAAAACTGCATTCCTGAGTGAAAATCTTCATGAGGATGTGTATATGACCCAACCTGAAGGTTTTGAATCTAAGAAATTTACCAACGAAGTATGCAAGCTACAAAAATTCATTTATGGATTTAAGCAAACTTTAAATAGTTTGAATATCCGTTTTGATGAGACAATCAATAGTTTGATTTCATCAAAAATATGTATGAACCTTATGTTTACATGTTAGCGGGAGTAGTGTCGTTTTCTTAATCTTATATATAGATGACATGTTACTAATAGGAAACAACATTCTTTTACTTCAATCAATAAAGATTTGATTGTCTAAGAATTTCTCCATAAAGGATATGGGAGAAGCAACCTATATATTAAGAATTAAGATCTATAGAGATAAATCTAAAAGATTGCTTGGATTGTCTCAATCCACGTACATAAATAAGATGCTAAAATGATTTAGCATGAAAGATCGGATCTTCAAATAATAAATCTCTAAACAACTCTAGATTTGTCTTACGGGATCCTAGGGACTCCCAAATATTACATTACATTTACCATTTCTGTTGTGTGTATGGATTTCAAAAACCTAACAAGCAGTTAATCGCCCAAGCCCACTTTTATACTAGCATAACCCACTACTTGCATGAACCATTACACACTACCTGTCAATTTTGACACTATTAGAGTGGATTGTCAGGGCCTATGACAACTTATAGGTAATGTGTTCATTGGTGTACTTTTATAACCAGGCCTTTAATAAACTTCCCTTATGCACTCGTTAAAATAAAAGTGAGGTACTCTTGTACTTTGTCTTCAATCTACTACAAGTTTGTATTGTTCTTCTATGAAACCTTCTAGTTTTGCTTCCATTTCACCAAGAAGGTGCGTACTATGACTTGCTCCTCTTTGGGTTCTCCTTGTCTTCATGGAATGGTTTCAAGGAGCTCACAAGGAATGCAGGGTTAAGTTTCAATCACTCATGTAACCTTAGCATAAAAGCCACAACTCCCTCCATTTCTGTGACTTTGAAACACCCATGATATCTCAACACCAACCCTCATGGCGTAGCCTTACCAATGATCTTTCAAATCTGCAAAGTTAACTTAAATAATACCTTGTCACCTTTGTTAAACTACAATAGTCTCCTCTTCAAGTTCACATATTTATGCATTGATATACATCATGATTCTAACATGGAAGGGGTTGATTCTAATGTTTATGGGCATTTAGATGGTCCAATGATGAGAACTCTGGCAAAATAACTACAAAATACCTTAACAAGGTAAATTAGTATGACTAAAACTTCAGTGAGTTTGGAGGCTTGTAAACTGAATGGAAATGGTTCAAATATGTTTGTTTGTTTTCAAATAAGGCTTAAGTCATGATTTGAGAGTTTTGAAGAATTTGGGATTGCTGTTAGCTCATGGATTTAAAATTTAAGCCTGAATTTTTCATCATTGTATTGCATTGGAAAATAAACCTATTCTACATAGTTTTCAAGTTCAGAATGTCATCTTTCTAGTTTGTCCAACCATGCATGCATTGGAGTTTTGTATGAAAAGTTATAGTTGTTTTAATTTTTGTATATTTGTGTTTGTGTTCTACAAGTCAAAAACATGTGCTACTTATTATTTGTCTAGTTTTCTGAAAAAAGTTATTTAAGTAGGTCTCAATTATGTCATTTTGGTATTTTCTAAACTTGGAGAGTTGTTCAAAGTATATAATGATGTTCAAACCAAATATTAGGACTTTTGAAATAATATAAAACTTTTCAACTTCTTATTTAGAGAATTTTCTTCCTTGTTCTTCCATTTCCAGAATTGGTTGAAGAACAATTCAGATTTATCACTTTTAATTACAAAAAGTGTGACGTTTTTATCTTGATAGAAATTCCTTTGTGACATCTTCGACTTATCAAAAAGTTTCATTCAGACTTTATCTCTTATTTCCATTACAATTCATATAATTTTCAACCTAAATACCATAAGAAAAATATCATATAACTAAACCTACCTTCCTTCATCTTCATATCATATTCCTAGTTCGTTCGGGCTAGGAAGCTAAGGCATATCATTTTGGTATCAGAGCCAAGGTTTCAAAACTGATTTGGGATTTTGTATGTGGCTAACTTGGGATAAAAAAATATCAATGACTGTGGATTAAAACACATTGTTTTATTTGACTTGGATTTGGATTGGAATGAGTTTTTCCTTGTTGATTGTGATGGATGTTCATATTTTTCATTGAATTTGTGTTCTAAGTTGAAAGATATTGTTATTTGAATTTGTATGTGAATTGTGGGAAATTAATATACTATGGCTAGAGAAAGAGATGAAATTCTGGGTGGAATTAGTTTAGATAAGCACAACTTATTGGGTTACAACGATCTCATGACAAGATTCGAGAAGAATTGATATACTATGCAAATAATACAAATGAACAATTTCCAACCGCAACAAAGGCAAGCTTATAGGGTGCAATGAAATACTGTCGTAGAGGCTGAATTGGGGATGATGAGGCTAGTGAAAAGGGTAGATCGAAAAGGCAGAATAATCACCTTTCTAGTGGAATTAAACTTAAAGTTCCATCAATTAGAGGTGGTAGCTAACATGAAGAGTGCTTGGAGTGGGTCAGAAGGTTAAGAAGGTGTTCGATTGGTATAAGTATACTAATGAATAGATAGTAATGCGATAAAAGCATTGAATGCTTCAAAACCTATTTCCACATCTTCATAAACATGGAATGCATCTAAACGAGATGAGAAAGTGGGGTTTAGTAAAGGGAGTACAAGTTCAGACTATACAAAAGATAAAGAAAAGGTGATCGAACCTCAACATCCTAATAGGTCGCGAGACATTAAATGTTTCAAATGTTTACAGCATAGGCATATATTGCTTCTAAATGTCTAAACAAGAGAGTTATGGTGGTGCATAGAAAACATGGGGAGTTGGTTAGTAGGGATGAGTTTGAAACTGAAGTTGAGGATGCGATAGAAAAGGATGAGCAAAAAGAAGATTTTGAACCAGTAGAAGGAGATTTGTTAGTAGTGCAGTGGGTTTTGAATGCACAAGTTGACATTAATGAAGAACAATATGAGAACATCTTTCATACGAGATGTCAAATTCAAGATAAGGTATGTGGAATGATCATTAACAATGGAAGTTGTACTAATGTTGCGTTCACTATATTGGCAGAGAAATAGAGTTTAGCTATTGTTTCACATCTTAAATTGTATAGTTTACAATGACTTAACAAGTATAGAGAGATTCGAGTGACAAAGCAGGTTCGTGTGTTTTTTTTTCCCCATCAAAACCTATCGTGATGAGGTTTTATGTAATGTGGCTTTGATGTCAGCTAACCATGTTTTATTAAAGCGTTCATGGCAATTTAATAAAGAAGTGACCTATAATGGACAAAAAAATACTTACACATTTATGCTGAACAGGAAGAAGGTGAATTTGTTGCCATTAAATTCTCGGCAAGTTAGAAAGGATCAATTGTTAAGTCAACAAAAGGAGGTGAAATTGAGTAAAAGGCTTATGTTAGCCAAAAAAAAAAAGACATCGAGCAAGTATTAGCTTCAATCAGGGTTGTTTTCATGGTATGGGTGAAACTATTATTACAAGTAGAGAATGTAGAATTACCAAGATGAATTATGAAGCTGCTTGAGGAGTTTTTCGATTTGTTTCCAGAAGAATTACCTAAAGGTTTACAACATATTTATGAGATTGAGCATCAAATTGACTTGATGTCAGGAGCTTCACTTCCTAACAGATTAACCTATAGGTGTCATCCAAATGAGGGAAAAGAGATTCAATCAGGTTGGTGAGCTCTTAGAGAATGGCTATGTGCGAGAGTCAATTAGTCTATAATTTGTGTCTACCTTGCTTATGCTAAAGAAAGATGGTTCCATGCGGATATGTGTGTAGACAGCCATGCAATCAACAAAATAACAATGAAGTATCGATTTTCTATACTTGGACTTGATGATTTGCTTGACGAGTTGTATGGTGTTGCGTTGATTTCTAAAATTGATTTGATGAGTGGTTATCATCAAATTAGGATGAAAAAGAGCTATGAATGGAAAACAACATTTAAAACTAAATACGGGTTGTATGAATGGATGGTAATGCCATTTGGGCTATTTAATGCACCTAGTACATTTATGTGACTTATGAATCATGTTTTGATCAAACATATTGGATTTGTCTATTGTCGTATATTTTGATGTATAGTGATAATCATATGGAGCATCTTATGGTTGTATTTGAAGCTTTGTGTGATGCTAAATTGTATAGGAAACTAAAGAAGTGTCATTTTTATCAAGAAAGTGTTGGGTTTCTTGGTTATATAATTTCTAGTAGTGGGGTTAAGGTTGACAAAACAAACGATAAAAGCAATTAAATATTGGTTGAAACCTGCTAGTATTGTTGATGTAAAGAGTTTCAATGGTTTAGCTACATTTTATCAGTGATTTTTGAAGAACTTCGGTTCTATAGTTGAACCTTTGACTGAATGTTTGAAAAAAAGAAAGTGAGTTTTAGTGAAGCTAAAATGCATAGAAATCTTTTGAGTTGATTAAAGAGAAGTTATGCACTACTATTGTTCTAGCACTTCTAGATTTTGTTAAGATGTTTGAGATAGAGTATAATACTTCTAGGGTTGGAATTGGGGTTGTGTTAATGCAAGAAATGAGGCCTATTGCATACTTTAGTGAAAATGCATTTATATTATTAAATTGATAATATATTAATTTATTTAATTATATTTTATTTAAAATTATGATTTATATTTTGACCAACTTATTAGAGAACTTGGGATTGCACACGTAAGAACTATTTGTCAGGAATTAAAATAAGTCGATTAATCAATTGTAAATAAATTGTAAATAAATTTTAAAAATTAAAAAATAACATGTATTTAATATAAGAAATTGCAATTCTAGACCTAGAAACAATCAAGTAAGAACTTGATTGAATAAATTTCTAAAATTAGCCTAAAATAATATGTGATATTATTTAAGGGACAAATTAATATTTTATCATTATATGGTTTATTAAGTTTTTCTATAAATAGAAAGTTATGGCACTTACTTTTTATAACTATAGTATAGTACATAAACACCTAAAACACAATAGAAAAGAATTAAAACTTAAAGTATAGCAATTCATCTTCTAAAAAAACTTGAAGCAAATATTCAAAGCCAAAATAAATATATGATCTTCATGATAAATCCTAAACAATTTTATATCTGTTTAATAAGATCTTTCGTACTCTTGAAAAATTATCGTCCCGCTGCATCTATTTATCTCGGGAAACCCAACACTTGTATGGTCACATTAAAGTCCTAAGGCTGGTGAGAGTCAAATCGGTGCATCATTTTAATACGAAAAAGAAATTACTGGGTGTGTTTGCTTAATTCAGATGGGTGAATCAGAGTAGCCATACTAGAACTCTACAAACAACGCAGCTGCTTGTTAACGCATCAAAACAGTTTTAAGGCTGAACGTCCCAAAACTGCACACCAAGAGCCTAACTCAGCATTTAAAAAAACACCAATGGCTGGTTAGCACCACCAGGAACCAAAAAGCATCCCCATCCCCTGAAACCCTAACCAGAGAAAGTAACAACAACTCCACCTGGTTAGCCTGGGCTCACACTTCCCTGTGTCCACGATTCTCAAATCTCAAATTCTTATAGACAAGCCTCAGGAGGATTAAAATCATCAAGAATGCGATAACCACAGACAGATAGGTTTTACTAAACTATGAACGAAAGCTGCCTCAATGAATTCTACCAAAAACCTAAGACTAGCTTATCCTCGGCATTCGTCGTAACCCGCTAGGTTTTGCTTTCCGACTTGATTAATAACTAGATTGTGTGACCAATGATGATAAACCTAGGAATCAAATCAAACATCAAAAGTCCCGAATAAACTTTCATTCAAATATCACAGAAAACCCAAACTTTCACAGAAATTAATCCTAATTAATCACCAAAACCCGCTTTAATCGTTGCATTCAAACCCAGACATTCAATTTAAAGAGAGAGAATCAACATTCATCAATTACTAAATCTGTAAATCCAAATCCCTAAACAGAGACTAAAAATGACACGCAGCATAAATTAACAATCTCTAACCGGATCGGATCTACTTGGGTGGAGCAGGGCCAACGGGCGGGGCACCAAGAAGGCTTTGCTGCTGGAGCTCGAGCTCGTTGAGTTGCTGCTCACGGTCCATCTCGATAATCAAAGGAACGGCCAGGATTAAGAAAGTGGTCCCGGCAATCCAGGCGGCCTTGCCTGTGCTTTTAAGGAGTTTTTTGGCGACAAAAACGGCGTCGGAGGCTGCTTGCTTTCCTTTAGATACGATTTGAGAGTTGTTGATTTTAGCCAGGATGTTTGGTTCCTGCTTTGAAGAGCCTCGCCGGTCCGGGAGTGAGAGTCCGCCTCTTCGTGACTGCGAAGCCATGGTCGATGACAGGTGAGCAGCACCCGGAGTACCAGCAGCGGCAGCAGGGTTTCGGGTTGATTAAGGGTTTTATGTGTTCCAGACTCAGCTTTTGCGACTGCCTTGTCGTGCCAAATTACCCTAATATCCTTGGAATTAATCAAATAACAAGGGAATCTGGAGGATTATCCAGAAAATGACAATAAGGCTAAAATCTAGATTTGTCAGCCCCTCTAAACTTATTGATTCTAAATTAGTCCCAAAAAAAAATAACTTACTGTTCACCTAAATAAGATGCCACTAGATATTTTTTTTTAACATAAAAAATAATATTTAGGCTATAGAATTTTTTTTATAATGTTATTAAATTTAATCTAATGAATTAATTTTGAAATATCTTAGCCTCACTTATTACATGGTTTTTGTTTTTAATTAAATAATATAAGAATTATCATAATGTGATCTAGTCGATTTAACAGTTCCAAGGATAACTTGAATGATTAGTAAAAACCATGAAGAGTTGTTCAATTTTGACTTCTCATTTTATTTCAGAACAAATTCTTAAATATATACAGCATCTACAAATTTATATTAGGACAGCTATTAACTACACATAAATAGGTATTATTGTTAGGTTCTGATTTATAGGAAATGATATCTAACTTTCTGTTCTTACTCCCTACAAATCAGCTTTAAATCTGTCTTAATTACTTCAGAATCTTCAACACTCCCCCTCAAGCTGGATGGAAGAGATCTTTCATTCCCAGCTTGTCCAAGGTGTTTTTGAACACAGAATTATGAACACCTTTAGTAAGTATATCAACAAGTTGTTCCTCAGTAGGCACATAAGGAGTGCATATCAATCCACCCTCTAACTTTTCTTCGATGAAATGTTTGTCTATATCCACATGTTTAGTTCTATCATGTTGCACTAGATTGTGTGTTATTGCAATGGCAGACTTATTGTCACAGTACAACTTCATTGATACATCCCACTTGATTCTTAACTCTTCTAGAATAATCTTCATCCATAGTAACTTATAAATTCCAAGGGCCATTGATCTAAATTCTACTTCTACACTTGATCTTGACATAACACTCTGTTTTTTGCTTCTCCATGTCACAAGATTTCCTCCCAGCAAAGTACAATAACCTGATGTTGATCTTTTATCTGTTAATGCACTAGCATAGTCTGCATAGCATTCAAGGTTCAAATTCCCATGATTTTTATATAAAATTCCTTTCCATGAGTAGACTTTAAGTATCTGAGGAGTCTATACACTGCCTAGAGATGTGAATCTTTTAGGTTGTGCATAAATTGACTCACTACACTCACAACATAAGCAATGTCTGGACGAGTGTGAGTTAAGTAAATCAACTTTCCAACTAACCTTTGGTATTGACCCTTGTCAGTTGTGGCTCCTTCCTTATCATTCTCAGGTATGTGCTTTAGATCAATAGGTGTTTCACATGGTCTGCAGTCTACCATTCCTATTTCCTTTAGAAGGTCAAGAATATACTTCTGTTTAGAGATAAAAAAATCCCATTTTCTGAATGTGCCACTTCTATATCAAGAAAGTATTTCAACTTCCCCAATTCCTTGATTTCAAATTCTACTGAAAGTCTCTTTCACAACATCTCTTTCCACAAAGTTATCACCTGTTATTATAATGTCATCAACATAAACAATCACAATAGTAACTCTCCCTAAAATGGAGTGTTTGATGAACAAAGTATATTTTATTGGCTTTGTCGATATCCTATAAAAACCATGGCTTTGGTGAACCTTTCAAACCAGGCTCTAGGAGACTGTTTTAAGCCATAGAGTGCCTTCTTTAGTCTACAGACCTGGTTGGGAAGAAGGGAGTGACTGAATCCTGGTGGTGGATCCATATAAACCTCTTCTTCCAACTCTCCATGTAAGGCATTCTTAACATCATATTGCTGCATACACCATCCAAGATTAGCAGATAAAGAAAACAGAATTCGAATGGTGTTCATCTTAGCAACTGGAGAAAATATCTCTTGATAATCTATCCCAAATGTTTGTGTAAATCCTTTTGCAACTAGCCTGGCTTTATACCTTTCTAGGCTGCCATCAACTTTATATTTTAGGACATAAACCCACTTACACCCTATTGTTTTCTTCTCTTTTGGTAACTCTATTATTTCACAGTTTGATTCCTGTCTAGTGCATTCATCTCTTCTCTCATAGCAGTTTTCCAATTCTCATTTCTTAAAGCCTCATACAAGGTTTTTGGGATAGGTATGGTGTTTATTTTTGAGAGAAAGGCTTTGTATGATGTGAGAACTTTTGAAATGATATAAAATTAGCTATAAGATATAAGAGATTCGTAGTGCATTCTCTTCTTCCTTTTCTAGTAGCAATTAGCTGATCAAGGTCAGGAGTAGGTAGAGATGAATGAGAAAGTTCATTACCTTGCTCTGGTTCGGATTCTTGAGCTTGCAAGAGAGTCAAATTAGGTTGTATCCTTCTTCTATATACCTGAAGAGGTCTGTTAACAGTAGTTTCTCCCTGCAGAGTAATATTTAGAGACTCACAGGAGGATGAAATGGGAGATGATTGCTGCCTAGATAGGATTTGGAATGAAAAAAATGTCAAAGTCATTGTTAGTATTATCTTCTGTGTTGTTTTCCTCCCCATGAAGAGAAGATTTGTTGAAGAGAGACTGATTTTTATTAAAACTTACATCTTTTGACGCAAGAAATCTCTTTGAAGACGAATGATAACATTTATAACCTTTTTGTGTGATGGAATATCCTATGAAAACACACTTAAGAGCTATAACATCAAGTTTGTCTCGTTGATGTTTATAAATGTGAACATAGGTGACACACCTAAAGATCCTAGGGGGAATTTTAGAAAAAAAATATATTCTTTGGAAAGAATTCTAAAAAATAGTTTAAAGGACTTTTGAAACCAATAATTTTTTGGAACTTGATGTTGGAAAAGTAAAGCTCGAGTAGTTTTAAAGAGATGTCTATTTTTTCTTTCTGCTAGCCCATTTTATTAGGGAGTATTGACACAAGATGATTGATGAATAATCCCTTCTTTTTCAAAGTATAGTGATAAAATCTAATTAAAGTAGTCCTTAGCATTATCAATTCTAAAACCCTTAATGCTAACCTCAAATTGATTCCTTATCATAGTTGTAAGGTTTGGAAGGATATGACTCACATTAGATTTTCTTTTAAGAAGGTAAACCAAGTCATTCGGGTGCAATCATCAATAAATGTTACAAAACCTTTTGCTCCTGAAATATTAGAAATGTTATATGAACCCCATATATCCGAGTGAATTATAGTAAATTGAGACATAGATCTTGAATCACTTATAGGAAAAAGCATTCTATGGTGCTTTGCAAATTCACAGATTTCACAATGAAATTGTTCAACATCAAGATTTTTAAATAAAGATGGAAACATGTTCCTAAGAGTCTTAAATGATAGATATCCTAAACGACGATGATGATTCCAAACATCAGTTTTATTAGAATTAACTGAAATGAATGATAGAGAAGGGGAGTTACTACTGCTGCCTTGCACTCCAGGCATGTACAGCCCATCCTTGACAGCTTGCCCACTCGTCCTCCATGTAGCTAGGTCCTGAAATATGCAGTGATCAAGAAAGAAAGTTACACTATAATTTATGTCTTTAATTAGTTTTTGGATAGACAACAGCTTTGCAGTAAGATTAGGAACATGTAATACTCTTTTAAGAGTAAATACAGGATTAAGAGGGATTGTTTCCTGGCCTACAACTGTGGTTAGAGATCCATCAGCCACTATAATTTTCTTAATGCTAGGACAAGGTTGATCTGATGTGAAGGCACCTGCAGAATAAGTGATATGGTCTGTTGCACATGAGTCAATGACCCAGATGCTAGAATGGTTCTTGTTTGAGGCACTAAAGACATGATAAATTGGAATTTTAGCATTTTAAGCAAGAGAGCATGATCCAGATGGTTTCTCCATTGTGTTGAGTACAGTTCTTAGGCGTTCAATCTCCTCTTTGTTGAATCCTCTCACCTTTAGGGTGCTGCCTCTTCTGAATTTGTTAAGTGTGCATGTCCTCTTAAATGGTTCCATTTGTATCCTCAATTACGCCCCATCCTTGGTGGTTTTCCATGGAGTTTCCAACAGGTCTTCTTTGTATGACCTATTTTCTTGCAATAGTTACAAAACTGATCATTTTTAAAGAATTTTCTCCCTCCAGTCTTCACCACTTCTGCACCATTCATGGCATCATTTTGGTTTCTGCTAGCATCACTTAGGTTCCTACTATTAGTTATCATCATAATAGAACCTTTAGTATTTGAGACCTCAAGTATCACAGTTCTCCTTCCTTCTTCAACCCTTATTACTGAGAATACCTTATTGAGTGAGGGCAGAGATTCATTTCCAAGTATCTGGACTCACATTTGATCAAATTCTATGTTGAGTCCTACAAGAAATTCAAAGATCATTTCTCTTTCTACATAATTCTTTAAAATCACAGCATCATCACTACACTGCATCTTAAAATCCTGATAATGGTCCAATTCCAACCAGAAACTTTTCATAGTATTGTAATATTCAATAAACATCATATTACCTTGTTTGGTTATTGAAAGCTTCGTCTTAATCTCATAGATTAATGCAGCATCCTTCACTTTAGAGTAGGTCTGTCTTACTGCATCCCATATGTCTTTTGTTATAACCAGAAACATATAAGACCCACAAACTTCTGGCATAATAGAGTTCCATAGCCATGACATAATCATGGAGTTTTCTTCATCCCAGAGTGTAAACTTTAGGTCTTCTTGACTGGGAGGATTGTCCATCAAATGATTAATCTTTCTCTTTTCCTTTGAGAAAGGTTTTTACTATATGTGACCACTTTAGATAGTTTCTTTCATTCAGTCGGTAGAATGACTGTAAACTCTAGAATTTCCCTGATATTTGGGTTTCTTTTGTAGTGTTTTCAGACATGTTTTCATATCTGGACAGGTCTGCTAGAGCAAGTGACTAGGATTGTCAGGACAGATGGGAAAAGAAGATGAGAAATCCCAGATTTAGAGAGAGATAGGCTCACAAAAAAATAGGCTCGGTTTAGGCTTTAATATCATATAGAGAGTTGTTAAATTCTGACTTCTCACTTTATTTCAGAATGAATTCTTGAATATATACAATATCTACATATCTATATTAGGACAGCTATTAACTACACATAAATAGGTATTATTGCCAGGTTCTAATTTATAGGAAAGGATATCTGACTTTCTGTTTTTACTCCCTACAAATCAGCTTCAAATCTGTCTTAATTACTTTAGAATCTTCAACAAAAACATTGTTTGACTTTAAAAAAATCTTCAAGATAATATTTTTTTTAAAATATTGAGACGATAATATGTTAGACCGACCTGAGTTTCATGACTTAACTCAGACCGACCTGAGTTTCATGACTTAACTCATCAAACATGTGACCGGAGTCATGGATTCCACTAGATTTAAAATTTTATTTTCTTAAACTATTTTTTATTTAATTATACGATAACAAAAATAGACATATGCAAAACTAAGTACCTACCTAATGTTCGAATGTTTGTTTAAAATTGTAATAACTTTGTAAAAAAACCAAAATAAATTATGAAGACCAATTCAAAATCAATAAAATATTGAAGGAGAAAATTAAAAAAAAACAGAAAAATCCAATGTTAAATGATGAAATTATATAAAAAAAAACAAAGGAAAAAGAAAGATGCCAAGAAATCGAGCTTAGGTTGTGCCTCTACCTTTAAAAAAGAGGAAAATTATCTTGATCATCCTTTAGTTAGGTCATTTCTTACGTTGCCTCTATTTTTTCAGAGTAAATTTATATCTTGGAGTTTATAAGTTTATAACACTTTACATCCCCACTCATGGGCATTAAAAAATTAACAAAAAAGTGAGATTATTTACAAGATTATCATTATATTTTAATTAATGACTACAAAACCCTTATATTAAATATTACAACTTTACTATCAAACTAAAAGTTACTACTTTACCACCAAACTAATATTATAACCTTGCCACATATTAAAAAAAAAAAACTTTCACAATTAAAATTTCAATGAAAAATATCATTATCATCAAGTTTTTTTATTCTAATCATCATCATCAATATCATCACTGAAAACAACATTCATCCTTTCTTCAAACCCTTCTTTTTACAGACATTCAAAAACACCATATCATTTTCATCATCATCCATCGCAATTAGAGAAAAGAATGAAATATAATTTATAATTATATTCTTTTTCAAAATTACATATTATTGTTCTTATGATTACATGAATTTAAACTTATACAAAAGTAAAGTTCTCTGAACTCCTAAGATCTTTCATGTGATGCCGACCCTAAAAATTAATTTCATATTAAAATAAATTAACCCTCTTTTTTTCATAACAGATATAACGGGACAACATAATAATTACTAAATTTAATTGAACTACTATATTTAATTATAATTAAGTTATCGAATAACTTAATTAACTCCTTCACGAATAAGAAGAATTTTTATGGTTCCACGTTAGTTGACAAACCAAATCCAGGTACCAACACTCACAACCCGGAATAGCGCACCAATCCTATCACACAGGGCAAACTGACTCATTCTCACAAGTCTTATCAAACAGGGCAAATTGGTCAACACAAACCAGACCCATCAAATAGGATAAACTGGTCAACACAATCCAGTCCCATCAAACATGGCAAACTGGTCAACACATAGATAAGACAATTGTATAATTAGACAGTAAAAGAAATTTATCTAGCAATTCTCAATAGAATTTAAAAGAAGTGAGGTGTCGAGTACTTACCTGAAGTCTGAGGATGATATGCAGGGTCCTATCTTGATGCTTCCTCTATTGCCTATCCTGTAACAACAACCACCCATCAATTTCTTACATAATATAATTGATTTCTCAAACATCTATCATTTTGTTAATTAAGCTACCTCAATTAGTTTTCCTTTATTTAGAGAAAATACATGTTTTCTTTAAATTTCATTGACCATCTCATGACCTCAAGTCAATAATCAATCTACCATGATTCCTACACACCATATTCTGAAATTAAAATTCACTATACAATTTTACAATTTCTTTATTCTTTAGCTGAATATACCATCCACATGGGTGGGAATTTTCGTTGAAAATTTAGGTAACTAACGTACGCATTACTCATTAAATTACTCAACAACAATACCACATTGGTATTCATCATCAAATCTCCATCAATTTATCATTTTCCTAAAATTGTCATTTTTTGACCGAAAGGGTTGATATGGGTGAAAATATATTTTCTTTCAAACTCTTTTTTTTTAATCAATCCACTACCCCATCATTAATTGTTGGTAATAATACATAAAGATCAAGATTTCTTAACAATAATTCACCCGTCCCCCCGAAAAATATTAGTATAGTCAAACCTCCCTACTTTGAAAGGGTGGATTTCTCCTTTTTTATATAGCTAGAGTGTGAATTTCCTTTTGAGATACTGAACAATGTTATCACACAAAAAATTAATATCATTTTTTAAACAACAATCTCCCCCCTAAAACCCGTAAAATGTCGAACCCCTTTTAAAGAGGGAGACAAATTTTTCTTTCAATTTTCTTAAATTGAAATATTACCTAATACTTTTTTTATTATTCATTTAAACACTAATCCATCATCAATTCACTTATCATGAATTTCCCAATACTTAGTTCAACACTTACATCATACTAAAACATTTCAAAATGCCAAAACATGAAAAACTACATAATCAATGGTTATGAACAAGCTTATCACTTTGAGTTTCAAAGGGAAATGAGAGATTTGAATATCAAAACTTCCCATAACACACTTCTATTCCTCTCATCTTTCTCCTTGTTTTGTCATGACACCCCTTAAATTAAAATCTCTTTGATTTTTTTTCTTCAATTTCCTACCTTAATGCACTTCTATCTTGCTCTAATCCTTTAAAATCACCTTTGAATGAGGAGCTTTAGTGGATTTGTTTTGGGTGTTTTATCTCATAATTTCTCTTCCCTCTCTTGCCCTATGCTTAGCCGACCATTTTAAAAGAAATAAGGACATTATTCATGCTTTTATGGTGTGGATATTTGTCTCCATTTCACTTTAGTCCTTGCACTTTCATTATTTATGTATTTAACCCCATCTTTCTTTACTTCCATTTATTTAGTTTTAGTTGTCTAATTATTTGCATTCATTTCAATTTTACCCTCATTGTATTATTTTATTTTAACCATTTTAATTTTAACTTGGTCATTTGTTGTTTTTTCAAAATTATCTCTCGCCATATAAAATTTTTTCCCATTTTTTTTATCACGACCATGACTATTGCGATAATTAAATTTTGTTGAGTTTTACAACTACAACCAATATTTTGACTAGTAGAATGGTTATAAGTGAATTTAGCTTGTGGTAATAATACAACATCTTAATCTCTAATATTCTTCTTCACCAAACTTCTAAAAAAACTTCCCGAACTTCGATTGATGAATTTAGTTTTCCTATTAGTTTGTAGATGATGAGTAGTGCTAAATTGAAGATAGTATCAAGTTTCCTTCAAAATATACGCCGAAAAGGAATCATGAACTTAGAATCTCAATTTGAAGTTATTGTTTTTGGAATGTCATAAAGTCTAACAATCTTCTTAAAGTATAAATCAACAATATTAGTAGCATCAAATGTTTTGCTATATGGAACAAAGTGTGTCATTTTAGAGAAACGATCAACCACCACCATAACTGAATATTTGTTCCTTGAACTTTTAGGCAAGCCTAGCATAAAATTCATATTGACATCTTTCTAAGGAGCTTTAGTGACTGGAAGCGAGGTGTATAAACCTAAATTTTGACTATGATTTAACAATATGGCATGTCCTACAAAGTTGTATGAACCTTATAACATCTCTTTCCATCTTTGGCTAAAAGAAATTGTCTTGGATAACAACTAGTGTTTTGTCTCTCTTAAAGTGTCCACTAAGTCCATCGCTATAAGCTTCAAAGATAATGGCTTCCCTCAAAGAACCTTGAGAAATACATAAACAATTTCATTTTAAAAGATAACCCTCCATCATAACAAAATGCTTGGAAACACCACTTTAGCATTTAGTCTATATCTTGTCGAAATCATCATCATGCTTGTAAAGATCTTTTAAAACTTCTAAACATGTCACTTCCATTTGCATATTAATAAATAACAAATGGCTTTGACTCAAAGTATCAGCAATAACATTATGAACTCCAAATTTGTGCTTCATAGAAAAATTGAAAGTTTGTAGAAATTGAACCCAAATGGCATGTCTTTGGCTAAGTTTTTGCTGGCTATTAAGAAATTTCAAAACCTCATGATAAAAAAATATCACAAATGGTTTTAGAGGTAGATATTAATACCAATGGTCTAAAGCGTGAACAATGGCATAAAACTCACTGTCATAAACTGAATATTTCCTCTATGATTCATTGAGCTTCTCATTATAAAAAACAATATGTTTGATCTCTTGGCTAAGAACATCACCAATGACAACATTAAATGCATCACATTTAACTTCAAAAACTTTTTGGAAATCAGGTATACAAAGAATAAGTGCATTGGTCACCTTTTATTTCATAACTTCAAAACTCTTCTCTAACTTGTTAGTCCATTTGAAACTCCCTTCTTTCAAGCATTCAATGATTGGAGCAATAATAGTGCTAAAAGTTTTTATGAAATGCCGATAAAAGAGATTTTAAACCATGAAAACTATGAACATCATGAAGAGTTTAAGGACACGACCAATTAAGAATTGCTTCAATCTTTCTAGGATTCATCTTCACGTCTTCACCAGAAACAACAAAACCTAAAAAACAAGGTTGTTGGTGCAGAATTCACACTTCTTCAAATTAGCATAGAATTTTTAACTCCTCAAAGTCTGAAATACTACTTGCAAATGACTAAGATGCTCCTCTTTATCCTTATTGTATGTAAGAATATCATCAAAGTAAACAATAATAAATCTACCAATAAAAGATTTAAACATATCATTCATCATCCGCGTAAAAGTAATAGGTGAATTATAAAGATCAAATGGCATAACCATCCATTCAAAAAGTCTATCCCTCGTTTTGAAGGTTATTTCCCATTCATCAACAACTCTCATTTAGATATGATGGTTGCCATTTCTAAGATCAATATTTGAAAAGGTGATAGCACCATAAAGCTAATATAGTAAGTCTTCTAGCCGAGAAATAGGAAATCGATAGCCAATAATGATTTTATTCACTGCTCAATTATCAATACATATTCTTCACGAGCCACCCTTCTTTGGAACAAGAAGAGAGGGCATAACACATGGACTTTTACTTTTCTTTACCAAGCCTTTCAAAATCAACTCATCAACCTATTTTCATAACTTTGTATATTTGATAGGACTCGTTCGATATGATGCTTTGTTAGGAAACAGAGCACCCTGAATGAAATTAATGCAATGCTAAATATCTCTCATCGAAGGAAATCCAAGTGGTATATCTTCAAGAATCACATCAAATAACCCATCAAGCAAATGTTGAGCTTCATGAGGTAAATAATTTATTTCAGCATTTTCCTAAGAAACAGCAATAATGTAAGCCAAATCAACATCATTAACAAGTTTTTTCCATTTCAAAACAAGTAACCATGAGTGTTTCCACCCCTTTAAAAGGTTTGAAAATAAGTTCATGTTTAAAAAGACCTAATATAATCTTCACACCATCTTTTACAAAAGAATAAGTATTCTTAAAGCCATCATGTTGAACTTTCCTATCATATTGTCATGGATGACCAAAAATAAATAACATATATCCGTAGATATTACATCACACCAAACCTAATTATAATACTTTTTCCAATGGAAAATGATACAAGACATATATTCGTTACCTTTTATTCATGCTTCTTTTCTAGCCATCTCAATTTATAGGGTTAAGGGTGTTTTTCCATCTTGAGCTACAACTTGTTCATCATATCAGTATATACAATATTAGCGCAAGCACAAGTATCAATGATCACGTCACAAACTTTCCCATTTGCACTGCAACATGTGTAAAAAAAATATCACAACGAATCAAATCTTCACTCTCATCATGAACAACACTCAAACTTCTCTAAATGATAAGTAAGTCACCTTGATCAACATAAGTCACTTTATCTTCTTGATTTGATTCATTTAGTAAGTCATCTTCACTAGCTATCTCTTCCTCCATAATAACAACAATTTTACGATTCAGACAATCAGAGGCAATATATCCATACCATTGACACTTAAAACACTTCTTTGAATTAGAACTTGAGGAACCAGCTACTTTAGGACCAACCCCAACACTTCCCTTCTCCATAGCCTTATAATAGAAGACTTTGTTGTTGTAGTACTCTTTGAGAATGAATTACTCCCCCTAATAGAAGAGCTCTTCTTAGATATCATTTTCTAGCTAGTCCTTTTAACCTCTTTTTGTTGCTTCTCCACATTCAGAGCAAGTTTTCTAACATCATTGAATGTCCAATAAGGATGCAATAGAACCATATTAGAAACTCTCTTTTTTAACCCACCAAAGTATCGGGTTATTATTTGCTCCTCAGGCTTAACAATATCGCACTTAAGCATGAGCAATTCAAATTTCATTATATACTCTTCTACGACCAGTCTAGATTGCCTCATAAAAGTCTCTTGTCGATAATGTTCAGACAAGAATCTCTTATTAATCTTCCTTTTCATCTTCTTTCAATACTTGATCTTACTTCTGCCTTCATGAGCCTTTTCCTTCTTAAGATTCTCCCAGCTTAAGGAAGCATATTTTCTAGGCTTAAAAGCCATTAAATTTACTTCTTTTTTTCATCAGGATACTCTTTAAAATAAAAAAAATCCTCTCAACAGTTTGAAGTCAAAAAATAAAATCTTCAGGTTGCATTTTCCTTTCAAGTTCAGGAATATCAACTCCCACATCAAAATCTTGATAAGGTCTTATATTCCTTCTTCTTTGATGTTGAGAAGAAGAATTGTCACTATCATTATTGTGTGGTCTACGATGAAAAGGATTAACATCCTCTTCATTATTGGTAGAGGAACCAATTTCAATGTTATTCTTATCATCAGCATCATTATCTCAATTCTTATATTGTTCAAGACACTCCTAGAGTTGCTAGATTTTCCTTCTCATTTCATCATTTCAAGAGCACGAATGTCCCTTTTGAATTCTTACACGCGACGCCCACAAACAACCATGGTTGTAAATCCAAAGCTTTGATACCAACTTGATACCGTGAAGGTATAGAAGTCACAAAGTTGCAGGTCTCTCACACAAATGATAATTTTCACTCACCGCTCTAAGGTACAAAACTAAAAAGATACAAAAATGAATAACAAACTCACCTCCCTAAAGATACAAATAAAATTACTAGTGTAGAGATACAAAGTTAAAGAATAAGTCCACCACTCACAAAGGAGATACATAACTTCATATTGTTCCAAAAGGCCAAGTCAAAAGACTCTTAATTCACATTTTGCCAAAAGATCTCAATACATAGTTTGATTCAACTTTATATACTTCGATCAACCCTCTATGTCTAAAAAAACACCAAGATAATATAATTAAGACCCAAATAAATTACTTTGACATAAAACTAAATAAATAATAATTACCACTTGTTTGTGACTCATTAGAAACACAAACACACTTAGAAAGCTTTAAAATTAAAACAAACATATTTTTTTGTAGAAAACTACATTGTATGCATAATTGGACAATTTTGAAAGATCACGTTCTAAACTTAAAAGCCATATAGGATAAGATTATTTTTTCAAGCAATAAAAAGATGAAACATTAGGCTAAAAGCTGGCTCATGGGTGACTGTAAACAACAGGAAGAATTTCACTCTTGTCTTATATATATACATATGAAGCTAAATCAGGTGACAAAAGTCTTGTTCATCAAGACTTATTGCACTGTGGATTGGAACAATGTTAGCAAAAGTCTTGTTCATCAAGATTCATGGCACTGTGGATTGGAAAAGTGTAATGACAAAGCTGCCCTTTTCACAGAGAGGTGCAAAGACTGTTGGGGGAGGGTAGGGTTGTTTTTTTCATTGGGATGCATTTGACATTAAAGGAATAGTTTGAGAGAAAATGATCAGTGCAAATTTTGGTGGAGTAGGGTGGGGCTGCAGACACCTGACGCTATGCTGGCATGCCCTGCCACAAAGAGGTGCAAAGACTGTAGGGGGAGGGTGGGGTTGTCTTTTTATTGGGATGCATTTGACATTAAAGGAATGGTTTGGGAGAAAATGGTCAATGTAAATTTTGGTGGGGCAAGGTAAGGCTATAGGCCCTAGGCTGCAGACACCTGGCGTTAGGTTGCCTGCCCTACCATAGAGAGTTCCAAAGGCTGCAAACACTTGGCGCTAGGCTGCCATGCCCTACCATATAGAGTTCTAAAGGCTACAGGAGGGTGGGGTTATACCCAAGCTACAGACACTTGGCGCTAGGTTGCAGACCCAGACAAGTAGGTCTGCAAAACAGTGTGCTTGGGGTCTAAAGGGTTGCTGGGTCATTGCAGGAAGACCCAATAATGTTGGGTCTTGCTTACACTAGAACCCAATGACGTTGAGTCTTGTTGGACCTATTAGAGTTAGGTCCTGCCCCCAACAGGAACTAAGACTTTAAATAGATGAAATTTTTTTTATATTGTACAAAAATTAGGTGGTGATATATTTTTTTTTCATTTGAAGTTGGGTTGGATTTTCTTATTAAAGCATGTTTGTTTTTGCCTTTCAAAAATGCTTTTTTTTAAAAAAATATTTTTTTCTTTACTTCAAATTAAGATTTTTATTTTTTTTCACTTGAATTTTTTTCAAAATAAAAGCATTCAGAAAAATTATAATTCCAATATTGTCATATTAAAGTTGATGGAGTTCTAAATAATTTTTTTATTTACATAATTTACTATATATATTTGTAAATAAGAGAATTTTTATCAATAAAATCCATTAAAAAAATTCATAAATACTATAATATAATATTATTTTGGGTCAACGTTGCTGGGTCATTCTGCCAAACATGACCCAATAATGCTGGGCCTTGTTGCTAGCAGGACCCAACGTTGCTAGGTTCTTTTGCCAAGCATGACCCAATGATGTTGGGACCAGATGGGTACCCAACTGCTGGGTCATTCTGCCAAGCATGACCCAATGATTCTGGGACATTCTGTAAAGCATGACCCAATGATGTTGGGCCCTGCTGACAACAACGTTGGGCCTAGATGGATACTCAGTTGTTGGGTCCTTCTAACTAGACCCAAGTTCATTGGGTCTGGCACTGCTGCCAGACCTAATGATAATGCGTTTGGGTGCCAACAGGCCCTAGTTGCGGTGGGCCCAGCTGAAGTAGGACCCATTAAAGATGGGCCCTGCCTCTACTAGGACCCAGCAGCGATGGGCCCAAAGCATCGAACGGGACCTAGCAGCGGTAGGCCTAAATATATACCCAGCTGTTGGGTCATTTTGTCAAGCATGACCTAATGATGCTGGGTCCTTCTGTCAAACATGACCCAATGATGTTGGGCCCTGTTGCTTGGCCCAGATGGATACCCAACTATTGGGTCCTTTTGTCAAGCATGACCCAATGATGTTAGGTCCAGATGGATACTCGGCTATTGGATCCTTTTGCCAAAACCCAAGTTTATTGAGTGTGGCACTACCCAAGACCCAATGATAGTGGGTCTAGGTGCCCAGCAGCTTTGGGCCCAGCTGAAGCAAGATCCACTGAAGTTGGGACCTGCTTCTACTAGGACCCAGCAGCGGGTGGCCAGAGCTACGAGCAGGACCCACTAAAGTTGGGCCCTGCTACCACCAGGACCTAGTAGAGATGGGCTCTGCTGCCAGCCCCAGCTAGACCCACTCGCCGGATTAACCCGAAACTCAGGCGACTCGGCAAAAACTCGATAAAATTCTTTTTTTTTCAATTTTTTTTCTCCTACCTAGAGACCATTTTATTTCATATTTTTCAGTTGATTACTAACTCATTTCAAAGGTCACTATATAAATACTAGAAAAATATTTTATTTTTTCAATGTGGGATTTGAAGCCCTTGTATATATACTCTATGTTCACAAGAAAAAAAAAGTTATGTTCTTTTAATGTGGGATAAAAAATCTTTTTGGTTTAAATACTTTAACTTGGAAGAATAAGATAGTATCTTTTCAATGTGGGATAAAAAACCTTTTGAGATAATCTTTTAAAACTTAATTGTTTACAACTTGTATAGCCTATATTTACATTGATTATTTCTTAATTTTTTTCATATAAAATATTAAAACCTCAAATATTTTTTTTCTAATTTTCTTGGTTTGACCCAAGTCAACCCGTGTAACCCAGGACCCGACCCCTTGGCCGAGTGAACCACATGTCGGGTTTGATAATTATGGTTGTCATGAAAATATATTTTTTGATTTGTTATATTTTTTGAACTATCAAAATACGTTGAAAAGATCTATATAAATAATTTTTGTATAAAAATTAAAATATTTAACCTACGACAGAGCGCAGGTCACATAGCTAGTGTGTGTGAGTATGTGTGTGTGTGTATTACGCCAAGGAATGAAACCCATGGCTGCTGGGTATTAATGTCAGCAGGACCGAGGAGCAGTGGGCCCAGAGCTGCGAGTAGGACCCAGTAGCGGTGGGCTCTGCTGCTAGCCCCAGCTGCCAGCAGGACCCACTAGCTGGGTTAACCCGAAACTCGGGCGACCTGGTAGAGTCCCTTTTTTTCAATGTGGGATTTGAAACCGTTATATATATGCTCTATGTTTACAAGAAAAAATATTATGTTTTTTCAAAGTGGGATAAAAAATCTTTTTAGTTTAAATACTTCAATTTAGAAAAATAAGATAGTATCTTTCCAATGAATATATATAAGGTTGTTAAAATCACGATTCAACTCGTAAAATCACACCTAGTCTCTCATCACTAATGTTATAAACAAAAGCTATTTATAGCGTAGTCAAATGTTCTGAAAGTTTTTTTTAATTTTTTTAAGTTATAAATTAATATTTTTTTATATTTTTGAATTGTTTTAATGTATTAATATTAAAATAAAAAATATATTATGTATAACACATGTATTATGGTATTTTTTTAAGAAAAATTTAATTAGAAGCATATGATGTTTGGTTTAATTATAAAGCTGATTTGAGTTGTTTTTTGAATTGTTGAAATTATAGAAAAAATTATTCTATTCCGCTGATTTTTGAAAGAAATTAATAATGCTCCCTCGCAGCAACGGAAACATAATTCAAAGAGCAAGTTCAGTAACATGTTTCACTGCCAATGTGTCAGCTGCAGAATCTGTTCTTGGTTTATAAGTTAAGAAAGCAGAAAAATGGAACTTTAATTTTCATTTCCTCTGGTACCCCTTTGCTTCTATTTCACTTTTCACAAGCTCATCCAGGCATTAATGTTGTCTAGCCATGGTCCTCGTGAACAGCTTCTTGATTTTAAATCAAATCAAACCCCACCCTTGAGGCAACTTCAGAAGAAAACATCACATCTGAATTCAAATTTGAAAAAAAAACAAAGGCCAAACAGTGAGTGTGATGCCTCCCAAGCTGGCGTTTTCTTTTCTTTTATGTTTTTTTCTTTTTCTTTACTTTTCTCACGAACTCCAATTCTGACGTATTTTAAAACGCAGCCTCAAAGTGACCATTTAAAAGCCTTCACTTTTATTTCCATTACCGTTGATGAAAACTGAAACTGGGCAGTCTAATATTGTTCATCCATCGTTGATGAAAACTGAAACTGGGCAGTCTAATATTGTTCATCCATTTACACAAAAGAAGTAGGCTTTTAATTGTCCTGGAATTATGTTCTCTTCATCGTTACTTTGTGAAAAAATCTGCTTCGCCTAACGTGGAATGTTTTGTTTTTGGATTTCCAAGTGTATCCAAAGATCAAGGTGAGGAAACAGGAAGAAGATGATGAATACTCCCCCCCAAATGATCATGTATCTACGCCTTCTTTAAGGGTTAAAAGTGAATCTCCATCTGTGGAAGGTTGTGGTTCCCACGCTTCAGGTATTAGCTACTCGCTAGATAGTATAACTAAATGAAATATTATTGGCTGGTTGCAGCCTTGCAGAGTTAACTTAATTCAAAACTACCTGAACTTCTTGCAGAAGAAGAAAATCAAAGTGATTCTTCACCTTCAATGGCAAGATTTGCAAAGCCTTGTTTCGTCAGAAACTTGAAAGCACAGCCATTTTCTGCACCCAAAGGTTCACTCTCTCTTACATTATTTAAGACATGGTGCTGTTCTGCCGGTGTTTGATGCAGAAACATTGTTGCCATGAGTACTGACAGAATACTACTTGCAGGCAAATTGAAGGACAACAGACGTATTGGAGAGAATAGAAAACTTAGTCTCGGAGCCAAATCAGCTTTGCGTCCTCGAGCAGTCTTGTCTAGTCCTGGTATCTTGTTTACATCATTCCTCTAAATTGAAATATTTCTCGCTATTGAATTTCTTTCAAGGTGTACCTAGTTTTTCAACTGCAGATTGCTAGTTTTTACATGGATTTGCTTGCAGACAATGACGGGATAATTGGGAAGAGAAACAAATGGAAGAATGAAAGAACCTTGACTTTGAAAAGTTGTAATTCTGAGCTGACGAAGCCTGCTGAAACCAAGGTTATTGCAAATCAGGGTAAATCAGAGAGTCCTCTGAACATAAGAAAGTGCTTCAAGGTGGGTCCATGTGCATCCAGTAACACAGGTGCTCTTAAGCAAAAGGGACTTTCAAAGATCAGCAGTCCGGTCTAGAACACGAAATCAAGCTTCATTGAGATTTAAATACTTGTCATTACTGCTGCGTTGCTTGTTTATACTTTTATCAAGTCACTTGGCTTTGGAAAGCTTTATTTTTTTCTAGGTGTCAAGTGATATGTTACCTTACTTTATCAGCGACGGTTCTCTATTCAATTGATTTATATTCAGATTTATCATTCATAGTTCATAGTTAATATGCATCCGAAGGAGCATTAAATCATGCTCGGTGAGAGATGACGTCTCAAAAAATTCAAGTAATTTAGGAATAGGGTTTTCAAATTAGATACTCGGTTAATCAATTGATTATAGCAATTTCATCCATTTTTCCTATCCAAGGTAATTGATAGTTTATAGTTGGTGCTTGGTAGGTCAAGGTGGCTTGTGGCTATTACCTACAAAAGGTCTCTTTTAATAGAGGTGGGGACTCTCCAATGCTTAAATAACTTTTTTTTAGATAGATAAAATACAATAATATTATAAAAAGAGATGCTCTAAAAATACATATGTAATAGAGAATGAAGATTGTGAACATTTGTTCTGAAGGTCTCATGATGTATTTATAGACCATGAGTAATGTCCTTTTATGGAGAAAAAGGGTCGGAGTGTAACTTTATCTTTGTAATATTTTGAGTTACATTGTGAGTTTATATTCCATTTATTTTATCCAGCTAAAAGATGGAGAAATGATTGGTCATGAGAGACTTTAATATATCTAATGATTTTGGTGGAGTATAGAGTTGTATAATTAATTCTATTTGTTGAGAAATAATTCATCTATAATTTTATATATAAATTTATAGCATTGATAGTGTTAAACTCAATCATCTCTTGAATCTGACAAGCGCTAGACCCAACGTGTCTGGGCTAGGCACACTGCCAAGTCCACCACGGCTTGGTCTGGCCAGCGCCAGACCCAACGTCGGGGGCTTGGCGCAATGCCAAGCCCAATCGTGGCTAGGTCTTGTGAGCGCCAAACCCAATGTCCTATCAAGCCCATCTATGGCTGGGTCCGGCCGATGCCACACCCAACGCCTAGGGCTTGGTGCACTGCCAAGCCCATTTGTGGCCAGGTCTAACCAGCGCCAAACCTAATGCCCGAGGCTTGGAGCACTACCAAGCCCCTAACATTCGGGGTTTGGCATGCTGCCAAACCTATCTATGTTTGGATCTGACCAGTGCTAGACCCAACGGCCGGGGTTGGAGCACTACCAAGCCCAATCACAGTTGGGTCTGACTATCACCAGACTCAAGGTGCTTTCACTGGGGCGTGTTTGTGTTGTGAAAAATTTATACCGTAAGTTTTTCTTGATCCAATGTTTTTTTAGTAAAGATATACTAATGAAATCTTTGGTTCATCATTAGACATTTAGTCTTTGAGATAAAATAATATGCAAAGACTTTAATTAACTTTCAGTTCGGGTAAAGAGATATGTTTTGCTCGTATAAAAAAGGAGTGTAAGTTAGAAAAGGTGAGAAAAAAATATGCATCTAGACTGAAAGATATTCTTTTAGATGTAAAATGCCAAGAATATGTACTTAGAAAAAATCTAAGAGATTGAGGATATCATGCCCATCATTTATACAAATTCCTAAGTGGTTGTGTGGAACTTGAATAAGGTAAACCTATACCTAGAAGTTTCTAAGTAATTATAGATTCTTTGGAGAGTAGGAGCTTGTAGTTTTTCTAGCATTTTCATGGGGCTTAAAAGCACCCAAAACCTATACTAACATAGTAGCACTCAAAACATGTCCAGTACTATGTCAGTCTGGACCTTTACTTAGTGTTTTTTTTTTTTTTTCATATCTAAAGATATAAAACTCCAAATAAGTCAAGACTAGTTCCATTTAAAAAATAACATCTATACCTACAATGTTTTTAGAAAGACACCAACTCCAAATTACATTGTTTTCAAGTTGTAATTTTGACTAGAATTTGGCTAGTAAAACTATCATAATTTTAATTACATGAAAGATAAATTTGACAAACACACTAAGTATTTTCATGCATCACAACATTCATTATCATTACTCCATGTTCAAAGAAACTCTTATTTCCTACACATTTTCAAGAACCCTAGAATCACAACATTAGGGGATTTTTAATTATTCTTTACTAACTATGAAATCAATGAGGAAAACTAATGAAGAACACTTTTATCAATAATTTCGAGTTCAAATTGAAGAGTTCTTACTAATTTCTTATTCAATTGTTCTTCTTCTTTATCACCCATACTTGTCCCTCAAGTTCCTCTCCTCTAACCAAGCTTTCTAATTTCATCCTAAATGTGTTTCTCTCCTCATAAACCTATTTGCAAGCTTCAATCTTATAATTTGGAAAGATTTCTTAAATGATTTTTTAAGAAAAGCAAGAGAGAAGCCTCTTCCTCTTTTTTTAGCTACTGTTCCACGTGAACAGTAGCAGCAAACATAGTTACATTAGGTTTTATGGATCAATTACTATTATACCCCAACTTATCCCCCCCAAAAAAAATCTTGGTTTATTGCATTGACCCGACACTGTGTTTTCATTTTCAAGGTCTTCCCGAATCTGATCGACCTCAAATGTTAACCTAAGTTAAAATAGTGTGTCTTAATATTTCATGTAAAATTTCAGCCCGATCCAACGATCAAATTGGAAGATACGTTCAATATTGTAAACTAGATAGTTGAAAATTTCACACCAAAAATTCAAATTTCGCATACCATATAATTTACTTAAATCATCTTGAGTCTTAGACTAATTCTTTGGAGATTCCTATTCATAATTATCATAAAATATTTCTCTGAGTTTCTTACCACTTTTAGTCCCAATAATGCGATTGTGCGTGGGGATTATACTAAAATTCAATATTTCTCGCGTAAATGATCATGCATTGATTTATTTGATATTTCCTTCTATTTTACACATAATATCACCCAATTTACAAAATTTTCTCCTTCAAATTATTATTTTTACCTGGTTATGGAGTTTTCACAATTTATCGTTAACTAATATTTCGCATACTATTTTATTACTTTAGCTTCTCTAAATTTTAAATTAACATCCCGAAAATGTTCATCTCAATTCATAAGATTTTCTCTCTAATATATCGTTTTTCAATTAATAGCTACCATATTTAACCTAGATTTATCTATGTTTGACTGGGGGTTTACATTCTCCCCTCCTTTTAAAATTTTGTCCTCAAAACTTGAATTCATATATCTATCTAGAACCAAACCTAGATATTTCTCACCTTTCCTACAAGCATACACAATTGTTTTTTTTTCTTTTTTTTTAGCAGCACTTCAGATCATGAACTCTTTTAGTTTCGTTTTGAGTGTTAACCTTAAAGTTGAAATTTATTCTTCTTTTTCAATCCTTAGATGTCACTTTTATTATCTTCTAAAGAGGTGAGATATTCGAAATTCAGGTCTTCATTGGAATAAGTCCAATGAAAAGCACCACTTTTCTTATCAATTATCAGTTGATCATGATGTTTAAGGTGGTTTGGTCTTTATTATCCATGTTATTTTTCACTAAAATTCATTATGCAATAACAATTCAGGTCATACCTTGCTTTTATATTTCTAAGCTAACCATTTATTCCTTCAAGTGAATTCTTTGTCTAAGAAGGTAAACATAGATTTGCTTTCTAATCTCCTAGTTTTCAGGGTTAGATACTTGAATCATTTATGATCATTTATCTCCACATCTTTTTCATAAGAAATCAATTACTATTATCCATTTCATTCTACATCATAATAGAAATCATTACATCTTAAAGTACAAGTCATCTTTTATCATTATCTACTCAAAACCTTTTATACCAGCCCCAAGCCATTCCCTTTTGTATAAGTACGATTTAAAGCATTATACACTTTAACAATTTCATTTCTAATCCATTCTTTTTACATACAATTTAACCAATTTACTAAAAAAAATCATTCACTTATGTTCAACGAGAAAGAACATCGGTTATACTCACAACACCTCCGAGTATTAACCATTTAGAGGTGAGGGCCATGCTCCATTTCCAGTCCATACCATCATAAATTCACCATATAAATTTGATATTTCAATTATAGTTTGAAACATAGTTTTGAAACCCGGCCCGGCCTGACAGGTTGACTCGGGACCCGGCCAACCCGGGGCTGGAACCGGGCCGAGTTAAAGAAAAAACAGGGGAAGGAAAAACCCAGTGTGACCCGGCTGACCCAGTTGACCCGACAAGACCCGGTTGCAAACCCGTTGACTTTTGTTTTTTTCGTTTTGTTTTTTTACTAAAACGATGTCGTTTTGATTTTTTCTTAAAAAATTGACTCGACCGACCCGATGACCCGGTCAAAACCCAGAACCCGGGCCTTGAACCGGGCCAGGTCTTAAAACTATGGTTAAAAATTCTACCGAGTCACTATCATAAGCTTTGATACCAACTGTAACAACCTGAAATTTCCATGTAACTTTTATATTTCTAATCAGCATGTCTAAGTATAATGGGGTAATTTGTTTTGAGCAATTTGTCTAACAACACGTCCCATTATTGATTCTTTGGTTTACCAAATTTACAACAGTGTTTTTCCCCTATAACTTACACATTACCTCAGTTCTTTTCTTATCCTCCTAGGTAACACAATATCAAATAACTCTATTACATATACGTAGTAGCCTTCAGCTACCTACCAATTCAATTGTTTCTTCATTTGATTCTTTCACATTGTTTCTCACAATTCATCTTATATTCTTTTCATTTTCCATTTACTTAAAACATACATGTGATGGATATATACATACATAAACACACACATATACATAACAATAAAGATGTAATAACCAAATGCTAGAAATATAATCATACCATTTAGTACATTTCAAGGTGAAGTTATTGACACAATTTTAAGTATTCATAGTATATAAAAATAAGTACATAACAAAATTATAAATAGTGAAACGACACAATCAGTGCTAGGCCACTTCATGACATATCCCTTCCTAAGAGAATTAGACATTCCTAGGATTAGTGTTAAGGGGCCTTCAGCCATCATCTAGAGAAAATAAAAGGTCATTTTAAATAAATTATTCATATTCAAGAAACTTATATTTTTATCAAGGATTATATATCTTGAGGTGATCTGAGATATAGGTATAAGGGAGGTTCTTAGAAGGAAACATGTCTTGTAGATGACACTAAGATGTTTGCTTAGAATACCCTGATTACTTCACTTGGAAGGTCAGTCATGCTGGTTGTTCTTGTAAAAACAAAAAGATCTATGTCATAGCAAACTGGCTTTTTCAACTCGTATGTGATTTTCCATGAATTGCTTCAAACTAGACAAACTTCTATCTGGTAAGGCATAAAGTTTTCTCCAGATGACATGTTCTCTTACTCCTCTTATTAAGGCTTGTAAGGCCACTGGCTCAATCAATTCTTCTACCTTGAACATCTCCTTGTTGAATCTCCTCAAATATACACATGTAAACTTTCCCTTTTATTGAGTAACACTAAACAATCCTATGTAGTTTTTATTGGAGGGTATGTTGGTGCTAAAGTGTGCCACTAGCTTGGCGCATATGTCACTGAACCCTTCAATAGAGTTAGATTCCAAGTTGTTATACCAAGCATGCGCAGATCCTTTAAAGGTTGTAAGGAGTATCTTGCATATTGAGTCATGATCATGGATGATCAACTTCAAGTTACTACATATATTTTGTATATGCTCTCTTAGGTCGGCTAAGCCATCATAGTTGCCCAAACTTGTTTTAATGGAAATATAGTTTTTAGGGAGTCGAGTGCTCAATGTGTGTTTGGACAAGGAAGAAACTCTCAACTAATGAGGGCTATAGACATTCCTTTAGGTATGCTTATACATAAATTGTCTCTTAATTTGTTGTCTGTTGGGCTCTTGGGAACCCTGAGAGCTTGGCGTAGAATGACGATTATATTGCCCGATGTCCATCCCATAGTAACTAGGGGGAGTACATTCGGAGTGTGTTACTCTATGTATGGGTATGGCAACAATTACTTGAGAGACTTCCACGAATATCATTCTTAGTAGTCTCTTCTGGGTAGTGTAATCATTTATGGGCTTCTTGTGCAACCGGTGGAAATGACGCTAAGGCATTGTGTGTTGTTAAGGGCGTTAAGACTTGTTAGGATGGCAAGGTTTGATTCTACCCCCGGGTTACCAATACAGCTTGGGTGAGGAGTTGTACCTGACTAGTGAGTTGTTGAAGTTCTTGTTGGGTAGGAGTGTCCGGGATAACAAATTGATTTGTCCTGCGTCCTAGTCCAAGTGGGCATTGGTTGTGTGCCATGAAATGCCCTAAAAATGCTAAAAACAAGTTTTAGAAAACAATCAATGGCATTTTGATCAATTTTCCCACCGACGGCGCCACTGATGATGTCCTAAAAATTCCTAATCTAGGAATATGGCTCCCAAGTTGGATAGTCAGTTAATCAATTGGTTCTAGCAATCTCATCCATTCTCCCTAGCCAAGGTGGTTGATAGCTTATACTTTATGTTTGGTAGCTTGTAGCTAGTAGCTAGTAATTGCAAAAGATCCCCTTTGATGGAGGTGAGGACTCTTCGATGCTTAAAAAAGTATCTTTTTAGAGAAAGAAAATATAATAATTTTCTAAAAAGAGATGCTCTAAAAATATATATGTAGTAAAGAATGAAGATTGTGAACCTTTGCTCTGAAGGTCTCATGATGTATTTATAACTCATGAGTTTTGTCCTTTTATGGAGAAAATGGCTATAGTGTAACTTCATCTTTATGATATTTTGAGTTGCATTGTGAATTTATTCCACTCATATTATCTAGCTAAAAGATGGGAGAAATGAATGGCCATGAACAACTTTAATACATTTAATGGTCTTGATGGAGTAAAGACTTGTATAATTATGCCTATTTGTTGAGAAATAATTTCTCTATGATTTTATATAAAAATCTATAGAATTGATAGTGTTAAACCCAATCATCTCTTGAATATGACCAGCACCAGACCCAACGTGTCTGGGCTAGGCACACTACCAAGCACATTTGTGGCTGGGTTTGATTAGCGCCAGAACCAATGCTCAGGGCTTAGTGCACTGTCAAACCCATCGCGACTGGGTCAAGTTAGCTCCAGACACAACACCCGAGGCTTTGCGCATTGCCAATCCCAATCATGGATGGGTCTGGTCAGCGTCAGACCCAACGCTCGGGGCTTGGTGTACTGCTAAACCTTTTTATGGTTGGGTCTTGCCAGCGTCAATCCCAACGCCCAAGACTTGACGCATTGCCAATCCCAAGCGTGGTTGGGTCTGACTAATGTCAGACCCAACACCCAAGGCTTAATACACTGTCAAGCCTAATCATGGTTGGGTCTGGCCAACGCCAGACCCAACATCAGGGGCCTGACACACTATCAAGCCCATCTGTGGCTGGGTCTAGCCAGCGCTAGACCCAAAGCCTGAGGCTCGGCTCACTACCAAGCCCAAACATGGCTAGTTCTGGTCAGCGCCATACCCAATTCTCGGGGCTTGACTCACTACCAAGCCCAATCACAGCTGAGTTTGACTAGTGCCAAACCCAACGCACCTTCACCGAACGTATTTGTGTTCCGGAAAATTTATACCCGTAAGTTTTTCTTGATCCAGTGTTTTTTTGGTAAAGATATATTGATAAAATCTTGGTTTATCAACATGGAAGTTAATCTCTAATATAAGTTCTTTAACATGGAACATTAACATGTTTTGAACAAGTTATGGGTGAACGAAAAATTAATCTCAAAGAACCCTTAGTTGACATGTTTTGGTGAAACTTAAAACCCTTTAAAAGAACAATATCTCATGTAAGAAAGATATAAAACTTTCTTGGTGTTTATAAAATGAGTAGTTGAAAAGTTAAAATTAAACTCAAATGACACCCAAACTTTTAGAGTGGAGAGATCCTAAGAAAAGTGGGCTTTAGGTTTAAACCCGCACGCGCATGTTGACCCAACTTGGGTTTGAGTTTTTTGTAAAATAATATTTTATGCCATAAAAGGTCATTTTTTTGTCAACTGAATTCAGGACTTAGGCCTAGTCAATGAATTTTAATAATCTCTTTCATGAGCATTTTATGTTAACAATTTTTCCAGCTAAAAAAAATTTAGATTTATGATCACTATATTCAGATTTAATTCTTTATTTATGATGGCTAATCAAAGGTTAAATGCTAAAAATTAATTCTTTAACCTTTTAACTTTTAAAATTCACTATAAAAATAGAGTGAAGGAAAAGTTTAAAACAATGTTTTTTCAGATTTTTATGCACTCTTCCTCACCTCATATTTTAGTGTTTTCTTCTCTTTTTATGCTTTGGTTTTTCTTCCAAATCTAGAGCTTAGGTGCATCATGTTAAGAGATACTTGCGTTACACAATCTTTGTTTCAAAGACCTTGTTTAGAAGTGCATTTAAATTAAGGTGGTGTCGTTGAAATCTTAGGAGGCATAATGCAAACATCATAATTGCATATGTGAGAAGCAATAAAGTCTTAAGATCAAATGATTCTTTCTTGACAACAACAAAAGTTTCATCATTTTAAAGTATTTTAACAAGTAAATGTCATTCTTTGTTTTAATTTAAGTATGGTTATTTTTATTTTTATTTTTATTTTTAGTATGCATGCTAGTATTCTTTTATTATCAATTACAAGTTTGAATAGATGTTTAATATGCATGCTAGTATTCTTTTATTATATTTATGTTGAAAGCATGTTTGACTTGAGTTTTATATTTGTCATGATTATAGATTTAAAAATGTAAGCATTCTAGGCTTCCTTTGAACTATTTGTATGTTTTTAATGCTCCTGTTATAATAAACTAAACATCTTTGCTTGTTAGTCTAATATATTTATACATTGTAAAAAACATTTGAAAGCAAGAAACATATAAATTCATATAAGAAAATTAACAAATAAAAAAAAATAAATCAAGCAAAAGCACAATAATAAAATGAATTCAATGATTGACCAAATTGAATTCTAATATATTAATATGGAAATATTTATCAACCAAATTGATGGTGAAATATTCTATTCTATCAAAGACTCTCCCTCGAGTAGAATTGTAGAATTGAAATTAGCTACACACAATAACCTATGGTATTTCTGTGCAAGTTTAATAACACGTAAACACATTAAGTCCTATAATATTTCAAAACAATAACCGCACAAATAACATTAGCATATTTTTGTTTTTTGCTCAATTCATAAAATACTTAATAAGAAGCAAATAATATGTATAATCTTTTGATATTAATATGCATATGCTTAATAAGGATTGATAAATACTTCAATAATATAAATATGAAATTTAAAAATGTCTTTGAGAGGCTATATTATAGCTTTAGCAATAATATTTAGCTTATAGTCATATTATTACAAACCAAAATCTTTATATAATTCATGGTGAAAGTGAAATAATAAATATAGCAAAAAACCAAGAAGAAAAGTATAAGGAATAAACTCTATCTGGATTAAATTTCTCAATTGTTAACAAACTTAAATTCAATCTTCTTCTTATTTTTATTGTACCCAACTTGAATTGCAAATTTCAATATTGAAAAACCCTTGCCCTCAACTTGAATTGTCTTTTAATTGATTCTTTTCTTTTTTTTTCTCCAATTCCCCTTCAAAAACAAGTAGGTTTTTACCTTTGACCGCTTAATTTTCTCTATCAGAACAACTTATTTTAAGATAGTGATCATCATCAAAGTTGAAGGGTTCCTCTCATCTTTATCTTACCATTAAAATTGCTTTGATTGGACATCTATAACAAAAATCATGTATGTTTTGCTAAGATACATAAGTTTCTAATCCTTAAGAAAGGAAACTTCACTTTCCTCATTTCATTCATGTAAAACGTGTACATAAGTCAAATAAACCTTTTCAAGATTAATTTTTTTTATTTAATTAGCTTCTAAATAGACATCATCAATGCCATAAATCAAAATCCAAGTAGAGCCAAAGCATAGTTGGAATTTCAAGAATTAAATGTTGATTTCTCACTCCAAAGCATTCCATGAATTTATTTGAAAATAAATAAGATTGAGAAATTGAAGATAAACTAGAACAAAAATTGAAAGTAAGAGAGTGGTAAAATCATATAAAAATTAAGCACATAAAATACCCATAAACTTAGATTTGCTAGTCCTCAAGCAAAAGAAGAAGAAGAAGAAAAAGACAAAAACTAGATGAAATGGTTGATGCTTTACAAAAATGCCTTATAGATTGAGCAAGGGTAATTATTCAAATAAAAGTCTAAACATTGAACAAGCTTTGAAACTAATTCAATAGTTCACCGAAAACCTTTTAGTATGTGTGTGAAAACAATCTCAACCTTTATCAAAGATGTTTTTGAACATCATATGCCCAATTTTCAAATCCGCTCTCCTCTAATGCATAATCAGTACATTATCAAATATCAAAGGGTTCATAATATAAGGTTAAGGTGGTAGGTCCAAGCAAAGAAAATATATGGAAACAGGATTCCATTCTCTTATTGTAAAGACGCCATTTTTACTTCTTTTTAAACAAAGTCCCATTCTCCAAGATTCTTTGTAAAAATACAAGATGAGTGTTGCAATTTAAGATGGATGTGGATAGCCTTATGATTAAAGGATAGAAAAGGTTATTTGTGTTATCAAGTTTCAAGTGGATGACTAAGGAAGCAATGATGAAAAAGGTTGGTTTGAAAGGCTCAAACATTTTAAAGATGGCCTAATTAATCATTAAAGATAAAATAAAGAAGAGAAGCTTATTCTAAAGACTCTTAAGTTACATATCATCCCTAGAAGCTTTAAAAGAAAATGAAGAGGAGAGAAAAAGTCCTTGAAATTATGCTGAAGAGATGCGGTGTTAGGGCGTGAAGGCACTGTGCAAAGAAAAGGCCCTCCCTCCTTTTTTCTTCTTCTTATTTTATATATAATTGAAGATAAAATAACCAAAGTGACGCAATATATTGTCCCTAGTGTGGATTTCTAATATTGGGATCTCGGATAGTTAGTACTTGTTTGTTATTGAGTTTTGAAAACACTTTCAAAAAATTTTAATTTTTTTTTATGTTTCAAATTATTATTTTTTTGTATTTTCAGATCATTTTGATGTGCTGATGTCAAAAATAATTTTTTTAAAAATAAAAAATATTATTTTGATATATTTCTGAACAAAAATTTCTTTAAAAAATAACATTACCACACTCTCAACTACCCTTTTAATTGTTTTTAAACTGCAGGTGAAATCGAACCCTAATCCTTCTACCTCCAAAGATTTAAGTGTCGCACACTACTAGGGCTTATTTGGGATTTTGGTTGCGATTCAAAGTGTTTTTCGCTTAGAAATGCATCAAAATAATATTTTTTTATTATTTTTTAAAAATTATTTTTGATATCAGCATATCAAAATAATTTGAAAACATAAATAAAAATTATTTTTAGAAAAGCGAGCACTAAAGCTAAAACACTCTTTGATTTCTTTAGGCAACTATCTTTTCATATATCCTCAGTTGACATCTGGATAAGCTATTCTACCATTTATTTTTAGCTTCAATTGTTTTCTACATATTGTCATATGTTCTTACTTTTATTACATCTATTTTTTTTTATTAGTTGTTTTTTATAAATATATTTAATTGTCAATATTTTTTTATTGCAGGCTATGGTTCTTAGATGCGAGCCAAGCTTGTTAGAGCTTTTAGTTGAAATGCATCTGCAGAGTGATGACCGCCAAAATGGGTGCAATAACTCATTAATAGTGAAGCTCAGTGCTTTGTGGTATGTTGATTTTCAATCATTTTTTTCTTAAGTTATATTTTCTTGAATTTGATGAGTTATTTTTTCTTTTCAATATACATATAATAGCCGGTTGAAGGAGAGATACGGGGACAATCATTCAACCCATCAGGATATCGATCAGATTTGTGGTTAGAGGCAAGATCGCCCGATGGACCTGTTAGAAATCGATGTACGAACTCTCAAACACTACGGTCGAGAACTTGCAAACGACCCGTAGTGCTTTGACTATTGAAAGCTCGCAATCGATCCTGAGCATTCAAACTTTGAAGTTCATGGCGATGTTAAACCAATGGATACATGATCAAATGACTCATCTTAATGATAAATATGAGTGACTCACTACTGATTATGAAGAATTTTGCCAATTGATAATAGAGATGAGATCACAGATAGGTGGTTCATGTGCACTCCCTAATTGGCCCCACAGTCCCGACCATGACCAGCCTCCTCCTTCTCCTCCTCCAGCGTCATCTCTATTTTATATTTATTATATTTTAACGTACAAATTATTAAATTTGTAATAAATATTTAATTTTTATATTTATTTATTTTATTTTATTTTCTACTTCTATTCAATATATTTTTAAAAATATATATTTTTAAAATATTACTGACGGGATTACCGATAGCACAACTTTATTGGTATATTTTAGATAGTTAAAAAACAATTACTGTAAATGCTACTATTACTGATGGGGTTACCGACAAAACTAGACCGTTGGTATATTCCTAAGAGTTGGCAAAGAATTACTGCAAATGCCACTTTTACTATTAATGTGCTGACAAAATTAAAAATGGTATTATGTTGATGATATGTTATATTTATCGATGGAATAAAATGGATAAATTTTTTTAGGCGCACTTTGTCCATCTGTAAATCCATCGGTATATTTATTACCGATAGTCCATAAATTACCGATGAAATTTTTTTTGACGAACTGTTTCTGTCCGTGAGTCTGTCAGTAACATACATACCAACAAAATGCTAGTGTAAATACTAATTGAAATTTTCATCGATAAAATTGTTAAACCTAGTAGGGTAGGGTAAATTCCAAGTAATGTGCACCCTCTCTTATCAATATATTCTCGGGTTAAATGTTTCTGGATTGAGCGAGACTTGCTTTAAGTGACTCTATTGGATTACTTTTTTCAAATATCTCGACCACAAGCTCATTAACTATATCTATATTTTAGCAAGTATTAAATGTTGAAGGATAGTTCATTACTTTGAATACATTGAATGTAACAACTTGCCTTGTTGGACATCTATAATAATTCTTAATTTCAATTTTCTTATTTCTTTTATTGCAAAAGGTAATCAATTTCACTTGCTCTTTTGAATTATTCTTCATATTGCTTGTAAATGACCCTTAAAATCTCTCAAACATCATATTGTCCAATTGCCCTACTTGTCTTTCAAAATTACAAATAGAAGCTTATTGATTTTAGAGCCTGGTTTTGGATTTATTGATGTATAGAGTGAGCAAGTCCTCGAGGTTGGGCTTTTTTTTTCTTACGACTAAAATCTCTTTTGTTTTATAGCATTTTGAGAATTATTCTAAGAAAAATTTGGATAATTACACCAACTTTGATTATATGTATTTGAACAAGCCGTCTTTGCATCCATTTTTCAAAATAATCCTTAATTAACACCTACACTTATGTGATTCCCTACATAAATTTCACATATAATATTAGATGCTTGAATTGCATTTATATTAATATTAGATGCTTGAATTGCATTTATATTGATATTATCTAATATTTTATTTAAATTTAAAACTTGATTAACTATAGTAGAAAATGTTGGGTTTCTCGAAAGCATGTAAACGCAATGGAAACGGTAATTTAAAATTATTTTGGAGTCCCAAGAATCCTGTTAAACAATCTAGAGTCGTTTATGTTTTATATGAAGATTATCTAAAGTTCATAACTTCTTTATGAGGTTTGATTAGTTTCTTTATGGTTAAGTTATTGTAAACCATAAACATTCCAAGTGTCTGACCTCTAATAGGAATTCACACAAATCACCAATGAAAATCTCTTAAAACTATTTTTAGGACAGATTGATCAATATGTCTTTGAGTGCTAACTGTCTATTTTTGTTTTTGGTATTTCTTTGTACATATATTTTGTAACTTGCATAGTTTTTTCTCTCAACATAAAAAAATAAAGCATGATATTCTATTTATAAGGAAATCCTAATAACCCTATAAATAAGAAAAATATCATTTTTTCCCCTAAATAATATCACATATATTATTTTAGAGTAAATTTAGAAACTTATACAATCAAGTCCCTACTTAATTTTTTTAAGTCTAGAATTGAAATCCATGTATTAATTACATTCAAATTTTAATTTCTAAAACTTATTTGCAATCAAGTCACACTTGATTAATCATCCCAATCTAATTTCAAACCAATGGTTTTTATTGTGTATGATGCATTAGGTTTTTAATATGTAGACTCAAATATAAATTATAATCCTAATAAAAATAGGATTAAATAAATTAAACAATTTAATTTATTTTCAATTCAACAATTGATTGATTTATATTTGAAGATCAAGTGCACTGTTTAACAACATGTCTCAATCCCCTAAACATTATGAAAGTCATATATGATTTGACTTAGTATTTTTGTGAGTAGTTTCATGATGTAATTATTATTCCTCCATTAAGAATATTTTAATTTTGACATTATAGTATAAAGTGTGTTTGCTTTATCAAATCATGTTTGTTCTCAGCACTTATAGTCATTGATTCTTTAAATAAGGTTTGAGATATTTTTAAATTTTATTCCATATTGCATAAGGATTTTGTCATCAATACTATTTAAGAACATGTTAAACATTTCTCATGGTTCACCTAGAGTAATGAATCCTCTTTTAATTACTCAAATACCTTTATATAGTTCATGTTATACTCAATGTTTGCCCGTTTGTTATCCTTGATTAGGACAATGTGAAGTTAGGATCAAAGCTAACATTCTCTATATAAGATAATATGGTGATCTCAAGTCTAAGGATCACTTACATGATTGTCATGTGAGTCTTTTCATATATACAAGTAATCTCTTTATATAAAATTCTCATACGGTTTATTTTAGTGTACATGTCATCTGATAAGTACTTACATCAACTTATAAAAACAACTATTTCATTTCATAAAGGAAATAATATAATATGTATCAGTCTCAACAACTCAAATTAATGTCCATTCTTAATAGAGCATTAAATATAAACATTTAGAAACAATGCTTTAATGTAATAGAAATCTCATAATTATCACCATTTTATAATTTTCTTTACAAAGTTTTTTTTTATCCCAAGAACTTTATCTTTACTCTAGATTCGTTGATCAAACATTATCTTCATTAATCAAAGATAAATGAATATTAAAGATAAAAAAAACCATTATTAATTATAAATATATTTTGCATGAATAAAGTTAATACCACAATGTAACTAACTAATTGTCTACATGACATATACAACAACAAAAAAAATCATCTAATTCTAAAATCTTCAATAATTAGCTTAGCCAGTAAAAATGCTCATAGAGGTCGTTGTGGCCACATAAAAGTAATTAAAATCCATACCTTGTTGAGAGTAGGTGGCCCTTTTATTAGCCCTCATCTCCTTCACCTTCACCTTTCAATATATATAGATAACTTTTTTTAAGAAAAAAAAAAGAGAAAATAATGTAACTGAAAATAGGAGGGAGTGTCTTTACTCTCATAATCCTTGTAAAATTTGCTTTTGCCACCATAAAAGGCATTTTCTAAGTAGATATTTGAGACATGACAAAATGGAAAGATTGAGTTCCCAATCAGTTCCCAATCAACCTAATATTGAAGGATGAATTGCAAAAGAAATTTAATTAAAAAAAGACATAAAAAACAATCTGAGTCAACTTAGATTAACCCGTCAAACTCATAATTCAGGTTATGAGACTAAGATAACATCATAGAAAGTAAACTAAAAAAATGACTCATGTCAACCCGCTAAACCCGGGTCATGAAACTGAGATAACCCTATAGAAAACAAATTATGAATTCTAATTTGTAATAAACTCATTATTAAAGGATAAAATTGAAAAAAAATCAATCTAAAAAAGGACACGATAAAATGACCCGAGTCTATCCAAGTTAACTTGCAAAAGCCGTTACTTGGTTTCTGAAATCGAAATAACCTCTTAGAAAGTAAACCGAAAAAAAATATAAGGCCTAATTCCCAATCAATCCAATGTCGAATGGTAAAATTAAAAAAAAATAATTCAAGTCAATTAGACTAATCCACCAAACCTGCGACATAAGTCATAAGACTAAGATAGTTACAAAGAAAGTAAACTTTAACAAATCATGAAATCCAAGTCTTAATAAATGAAATATTAAAGAATAAAATCTAGAAAAAAAATATGAATTTAAAAAAACAAAAAATTCAAAGGAAAAAAAATATTATTATAATAAATAGTATTTTATGAGATGGTGCATAGTAAAAACATCATTTTTTTTTGTTAACAACAACACGTGTCACCTATAGAACCGATTATAAATTAACACCTCTAATTTTGAAAAATAATTAAATGATGCCTCTAGTTTTAAAAACTAATTAACTAGTTCTTTTTTTCATTTTTTGTTCCTTCCCAATTTATTTCTAAGAAATATAAAAAAGAATTGGGTAATGTAAATATTAATGAGAAAGTAAGACATTTTTTTGAGATAAATTAGTATTAAATTAAGCATGTTCATCATCAGTTAAGGGATTAATTAAATATTTTTTTATATTAAAGAGACTATTTAATTCATTTTTCAAAATTAAAGGAGCTAATTTATAATTTACTCCCATGCACTATATAAAAACCGATCTCCGCGTCGGCAACTCACTTTGCTCTCGCGCCTCTCGGTGTTTCTGGAGTTTAGTTACCCACCAAAATCCGAAACTCAAAAAAGCAACCCAAAACCCAAAGCTCTCTCAATCAATATTAGAGAGGCCAAACTCTAATCTAGAACTTTCTATCGAGCCAAACGCGGCGTCGTTTCTGCACTACGAGGTAACTCCATTTTCTCTCTCGTCTCTTCCTCTTAGTTACGGCCTTCACTTAGGGTTTTGCGTTCAAGACCTCGAAATTAGGGTTTATTCGTTGTTCTTATTGCTTCATTATCTGTCAAGCCATTTGCGATCTGATTCTATGTTTGTAAGTGAATCGAATGGGTATAGAATTGCGTGTAATATTTGCTCTCATTTTTTCCGAATTAGTTTCTAAATTTTGTGAATATGTTGGATTAGCAATAGCATAATTGTTGTTTTATTATATTAATTATGATTGGAGGCTTGAATGCTTTAATTAAATCCGTGTCAATCGTGTTCAACAAAATGAATTCAAGGCTGAAACGAATTGCGTGGTTTCCTGGATTTTCTTAGAACATGATAATTAATAATGTCTTATGCTTGTATTATCGCAGCTTATACTGTAGCAGTACAAGTTGTAGAGTATGGGAGATAGTGAGACAGTAGTAACTGAACCATCTGCAGTTATGGATTATACAGCGGCTGGCTATACTTCTACTGGCTATGCTGATGCCATTTCAAATGTTGTTCCTGGTCCCGGCGTTTACACTGCAGAGGGTACTGGGAATTTCACTGCTTCTTTTGTTGCAGCGCAGGCAGCTTATACTGGAAATGCATGTGGTACAGATTCTACTTCTGTTGTGCTAGATGGTCATGTAGAGGCAACGCATGGGACAGAGGCAGTTGTTGGAATGGACAGTACTACTAACAATGCAGCTGTGGCAGAAAATGCATCTATTGCGCCACCTCAAGCTTCTGGGTATGATTCAGCTGTAAATGGAAACATCGGTACTGAAGCTGGAGTTGTGGTATCAGTTGAGAATGGAAATGCCGGAGAGGTTGTGGGTGGAGCTGATGCTGTGCAACAGTTCGTGGATGGTTCTGGTATGTCTTCTCTGCCATGCTTGTTATATGTATACGTGTTAGTTGAGATTATAATATAGCCTTTTAAAGAATATAGGTTGTACAATATGGTAAGCATGCCGCATAAGAGCTTGTGATGTTGACCTTGCTATACAAGAATGGGAGGGGTTTATCATTTCTCCAAATGTATTAATGGAATTTACCTGACTCTGAAAACTTTTAACTAGGTAGAGCTTCCTTTGTTTTCCATTTCTTGAATGATCTCACAAAGGACTAGTAAATTTCCTTGTGCACAGCTGATAATAGGATGCATGCTACTGCTGTCTGATGCAAAGTAAGAGCAAGGTTTTTACAATTTCATGTGACACTTTATTGGTCCATGTATCTTTTGAATCCCAGTGACACACTAAAGTATTATCTTTTCTTTTTCAAGTGACTCTTAGGCATTTCAACTTTTTTTCCTTTTCTTTTCAAGGCATATAGGTGGTTAACATGATGGTTTTGTTCTTATGCATGAAACGTAGTGGAGCTTTGTAGCAAATGCTTCACATATTCTTCAATCTGAATCTAAATGGGAACAGTGAAATGATTGATGAGCACAGCAGGCTGTTCACTCAAATCCGGTTGAAAAGTTGATATAAGATACAATCCTTGAAAAGCTTATGCCAATTGTGTAGGAGTCCTTCGATCCTTGTTCCAATAATAACTTTGATGAATAATTTTCTTGAACTCATATTGTTGACTTCCTTGCTTTCCCTTTTAGGGTCGACTGGAGAGTCTGTTTGCTTGTGAAATGAATGTTTCCATGTTATTGACATTCTCTATTTTTTCTTCTTTTTTCCTCCAAAACTGTATGCAGATGATTCTATTCAGCAGTTATTAGGCGTTACCTAATGCTTTCTCCCTTTCTTTAGTGCCAGAAATGTCAGCTGAAGAAGACCGGCTGTGGAGCATTGTGAAGGCTAATTCTTTGGATTTTGATGCATGGACTGCCTTGATAGATGAGACGGAGAAGGTGGCTGGGGTATGAAATATCAGACACATGATGAACTGCTGGTTTCTGTTCTCATATTTTTACTGGCAAACATATTTTTTCTCGTGCAAATTAAAGATATTTTGAACTTCCTGAATTTCAGAAAATGGAGCAAATTTGTTTTTGTTTGATCTTCCATAAGTTGGATGAAAAGCAGATTACCTTCAAGACATCTTTTAAGCTGGTCCCAGATGTACTCAAATGATTAAACTGTCAATGAATCTGTAGGAAATTAGGATTTGACAATTAAATAATAGAGGAAAACGAATTACTATGCTATACCAATTATCAATTGAAGCTAATTCTTATTCTTTCTGAACTTACTTTGTTTTATATGTATGTAGCTGCAATCTGAGTGCTTGTTCTAGTGGAGCTAACATGTTCACCTATACATTATGCAGGACAAGATATTGAAAATTCGAAAAGTGTATGATGCTTTTTTGGGTGAATTTCCATTGTGTTATGGATATTGGAAGAAGTATGCAGATCATGAAGCACGCCTTGGTTTTATGGACAAATTTGTGGAGGTCTATGAACGGGCTGTTCTCGGGGTCACGTACTCGGTGGACATTTGGTTGCACTATTGCATGTCTGCCATATCCATGTATGGAGATCCAGAGACCATTAGAAGGTAATAGCTGTACACACATCTGTTCTGTTATCAGCCCATGTTGGAATCACGATCATTTGGTTTCCTGTGTCACAAGGACTTGGTGATTTTTGTCTCTCTCTAACATTATTTCAGTGCGCCTGCAACAGTGATTTCTCACATAATGGCGAAAGGTTTGATGGGAATGCTTTAGAAATACATTTTTCTTGTGCAAACCTTTTAACTTTAGGCTGCTGGATGAGTAGCTGTTTGATTCTTTTTAAGTATGCCAACTCTATTTTTTCCGGCCTCATTACACCCCATCTCTCCTTCCTCCTTTCAAGGGCGCCATCATAGTAATGTAGTTAATTATGAATTATGGCTGTCTTAAACTGAGACTCTGAGGTGCTTCAATATGCAAAATGCTGCTGGGAAGATCTCATCAAATAAAGGCTAAGATGGCCTCATTCTGTGCTGGATTTCAGACATAGAATGGTTTTATCAGGAAGGTAAATGCAGCATTTGGAAGTGTCGTGCTGTTAAGAGTGAATTGTTCCTTGTCCTTCAGCAATATTCTCGGGTCTACAATTTATGGAAGTGTCTGCATTGATTGTGCTGTGCCCATATTTATATCTTAACCATATGTTTCTCTTTTTCTTTGAATCAGGCTTTTTGAGCGAGGATTAGCTTATGTTGGAACAGATTATCTGTCTTACCCCCTTTGGGACAAGTACATCGAATATGAAGAGGTGCATGCAGAGTGGGGCCGTGTTGCCATGATTTATACACGGATATTAGAGGTTCCTAACAGAAAGCTGGATGATTATTTCAATAGGTAATATTCTGTTCTAGCATTCGCATATTATTGGCTAACTTCATTTATTGAGTTGATGATTTGTGTTATATAATTATGAAATCTTTTTATTCCATAATATCATTTTTTACATGTTGAAATGTGTCTGTAGCTGGTTTAGTTATTTTGTATTTGTTTGAGCAGACAACTCTTTGTTTTCTCATGCATAAATTTTGGTGCAGGTGCCATTTTTACTCTATATTTTGTGATAATAATAGTCTTCAGATTAGGATCAGTTAGTTAAGCTTCGTACTTTTATTTTTTTTATCTGCACACTATCAAAGCTTGTGTGCATTAGATTCGATGTCGTCCCATGTTTTGAATGTGACAATTAGTTGGTTTTGGCTGCAGACTAAGTTTTGTAACACTTGACTGTTTTGTTGACTTAATGGTTCTTGTTCCCCCCTCGTGAACTTCATTTTGAATCGAGTGATGTCCCTACTTCGGGATTGCAAGCGGTTTCTTGTGTGTATGAACACCTTTCCCATTTCAAACATAAAGGTCTTTCACTAGAAAGTAGATTCGTGTTGGTTTTTTCTTTAAACTATCACTGTATTTTACTGGGAAACAGGTGGTTGTCAACTCTAGGGCATTGCCATGACTTGTACTTACCCTGATGTACTCATATGAGACATTTATGGATGCCTCATATGGGCTTGGGTGCTTGGGTTGATCCTTCAAATATGGGAAACTTGGAAAAAATGTATATATCCATTTCTGATGTGGAAGTTATCTTACTCCTATATTTGAGTATGAGTAACATGCCTTCTTGATCTGTGTCCAAGTTAGTATTTACTTCACTAACAGGTTGTTGGGGTTCTAGAAAAATGTTTGCATGTATGCTTCTAGTAAAGTCCAGGTTTTCATGTGTAGCATGTTGCGTTTTTGGCATATGTATTACTTCATTCTTTGTACTTTTACAGGGGTTGTCCATCTGAAAGGTATCTGGCATGGCAGGCTACAATGCCATCTGAAATAAACATCGGATCTTTGCTAAATTTGACTTTACTGGATCTTTTTACTGTGTCTTCCCAAAAAGTCTGCTGATTGATTAGCTTTGACTTAGATGTGCTTTTTGTTCGTATCTCAGTTGCTCTACAAAGTTCTTGTCCTTCACAATGGTTACTATGTGTTTCTAGATGCTGTTAAGTTCAAATACCTTGTTTTATATTCGTTGGTGATCTTCTAGCATGGATCTAGATTCCACACCACAAATTATTTACTCTGTTTTTTTTACATGGATTTCACCTTTCTGTTCTTTGACAAGGTTATTTCTTATCAAAGAAAAAAAGGGCCATGAGAAGTGTTTTGCTTAAATATGATTGTTGAGTGCAGATACATGACACAAGCATTAAGAAAAAAGCGAATGAGAAGTGTAGTTTTACTTATGTTCTTTTTGTTGGCCTTCAGATTTAAGGCTTTTGCTGCAAGTCGACCTTTAGCAGAATTAAGGACTGCTGAGGAAGCAGCTGCTGCTGCTGCTGCAGCACGTACACTTCTGGAGGATGGTGGCCAAGCAGACGAGGGAGAGGTCCACCCTGATGCAGCTGAACTGCCTTCTAAACCTGTAAGTGCTGGCTTAGGAGAAGCAGAGGAGTTGGAGAAGTATATCACCGTTAGAGAAGAGATATATAAGAAAGCTAAAGAGTTCGATTCTAAGATCTCTGACTTTGAAAATGCTATTAGGAGGCCCTACTTTCATGTGCGGCCCCTTAATGTCACAGAGCTTGAAAATTGGCATAACTATTTGGATATGATAGAAAGAGAGGATGACTTCAATAAGGTATTTGGGTTTGTTTAAGTTCTTCATTGATTTTTTTGGTTTTTAGTTTTTAGCTGTACCTTGTTATACGTTGGCTTACAGTTAAGTAATATCTGCTGCATCATATGCTTTATTGGCTAAACCATTGGATGAAGCAACATTTTTAACGGGAAATTGAACTGAGACTAAAGCATGGGCCTCGATTTGGTTTCTATGAGGCTAAGTATTTCAAACCCTCGTTTGTCAGTAGACTAGGTTCCTGTATGTGTTAATGTTTTATTCTTCTTAAAATTCATATGTTATGCATGCAGGTATCTTCTTGCCTTCCTATACATCTTCTGTCTGGCAAGGAGGGTCCCTCCTTTCGTATTTGAGGGGCCTTTCTGTTCCCCAATGGAGTATTTCTTATGCATATCTCCTTTGTGCTTTGTGTCTTTCCTTTTGTTAATATGGTGATGGATTCAATTGTACCTTCTAGACTGTGATGGCATGTTTTCTTGAGTCAGGTGGTCAAGCTATATGAAAGATGCATAATAGCATGTGCCAATTATACCGAGTATTGGATACGCTATGTCTTGTGCATGGAAGCCTATGGGAATATGGATCTTGCAAATAATGCTCTCGCTCGTGCAACTCAAGTATTTGTCAAGGTGTGAAGTTTCTGAGGCTTGTTCTATTGCTTTGTATTATCTTTTGCTTTGTATTATCTTTTGTTTTTAGTTATTGCATGTCATGGTAAACTTTTGGTAATTGCCGTGGATTTAATTCTGCTTTTATGTTTTTTATACAAACCAAAATGTTGCAACGTGCTAGTTGTCTAATGCATTAATTAAAATGAAGCTGCATGGCTTCATGTTAGCAGCGCTGTTTGCCTTGTCTCTTACTTTACCTACTTTCATCATCATGCCTGGACTTTATGAACTGAATATTTAACAGAGACAACCAGAGATTCACCTTTTTGCGGCGCGCTTCAAAGAGCAAAATGGGGATATACCTGGTGCTCGAGCTGCATACCGAGTTGTGCATGCTGAAATTGCCCCTGGTCTTCTTGAAGCAATCACTAAGCATGCAAACATGGAGCATCGGTTGGTAAGATAGCTGTGGCAAGTTTTTAGGACTTCTCAATTGTGATTGAGATGCCACATGGTTTGACTTATTTCTTCTGTTACCCAGGGGAATCTTGAAGATGCCTTCTCCTTATATGAACAGGCCATAGCCATTGAAAAGGGAAAAGAGCATTCACAAGTGCTACCAGCATTGTATGCACAATATGCCCGGTTCATATATTTGGTAGGTCTATGTGTGCTGTGCATATTTGTGAGGCTTTTTCTTTTTTTCTTTATAATCTTTGAATTCTAATGGCTGTGTATAACTTCAGATATGATTTCCTGGTATACCAGTTTTTCTCTTCTTGTTACCATTTATTCTAAATGCCTGATGTATTGGATCAGTGTTCTTGATATTTTCATCCTCTCTGCAATGTTTTTTGGTTCATCCTTTTTAATGCAGGCATCAAAAAATGTAGAGAAAGCCAGAGAGGTTCTAGTCGAAGCACTTGAGAATGCCCAATTTTCAAAGCCACTTCTCGAGGTTTCTTCTCTCCCTCTCTCTCTCTCTCTCTGTAGTTGAGCATGAAAACACTATCTTTGTTAAGCTATAACTCCTACAATGCTCTCCTGTTACTAATATTCTGTTTGTTGTTACATCTGTATGCAGGCCGTGATACATCTCGAGACATTTCTGCCACAGCCGAAACGAATCGATTATATTGATTCGTTGGTTGATAACTTCATTTTGACCAGCTCGGACAGTGTCAATGCTGCTAGTGCTTCTGAGAGGGAAGAGCTGTCTTGCATTTTCTTGGAGGTAGTCAATGTTTTTCTTTTATCCATTTTCAAATCTACCTTCTGATATAAGAATTTAATCAAATTTTGGCTTACAGTTAACCTTACTGTTAACAGTTATATGACTTTACGCTTCCGTGTAGAATTCTTTCTCTCTCCATTGATATGGGTCGTACTATGTTAGAAGTTCAAAAGATTTACTATTCCATTGAAGAGGATGTTAAGAATTGCATTGTGGTGTGCGTCGAGGAGGCATAAGTAGACTCTGGAATCTAGTTTGGTTTACATTTTATCAAATTACAGACTTCCTTCTGCTATACAATCTGGAATACTGTTCGAAATTTATTAGTGTATTACAGGGCATACTCTAGTTCAGTCACTGCACAATGAATATATGTTAATATGATATCGATTTTGTACATTTTGCTGGCAATGGTTATCCTTAAGATTGTTGAGTTTCTTGGCTGAGGATTCTGGTGTTGGAATGGGCTGGGCCTAGTTTTCTCATCACATTTCCTTGTGTTTTCGTTGGTTTTTCCCCCATCAGTTTTTAGGTATCTTTGGAGATGCTCAATCTATAAAGAAGGCTGCTGATCGGCATGCCAAGTTCTTCTTACCCCACAGTAGCAAGTCAGAATTGAAAAAGCGCCATGCAGAGGATTACCTTTCTTCGGATAGGGAAAAAATAGCCAAACCCTACTCTGATGCCACCTCGCCCGCACAGTCTCTGATGGGGGCATACGCAAGTGCACAAAATCAATGGACAGCTGGTTATGGTTTACAGCCTCAAGCCTGGCCACCAGCCACACAAGTACAGGCACAACAGTGGACTCCAGGCTATAACCAACAAGTAGGTTACCGTTTTACTCAAGGACACTAGTAATTTGATAATGAATGATGCCGCATGCTTGTCTTCAGGCATCGTCAAGTGTCTTGCAAGCAGTATTATCGTTTACCTCATGGAAGTGATATTCCAAATTTTATTCTTTTATGTAATTAGGCTGCATATGGTGGTTATGGAGGCAGCTATACTAGTCCTCAAGTTCCTACATCAGGTGCACAGGGTGCTGCTTATGGTGCTTATCCTCCTACCTATCCTGCCCAGGTAAAAAAAAAAAAAGAAAAGAAAAGAGGGGGGGCTCACTTGTCTATACACTACTGGAATGAAAAAACCGCTTTTCCTTCTTCTTGACATCTTACTTCCTGTTTCTATAACTGATGGTGTTTTTATGATTCGAGCAGGCTTTCCCGCAACAGAGTTACGCGCAGCCACCAGCAGCAGCACTGACTCCAGTGCAGCAGCCAGCCTCTATTCCACAACCTTACTATGGGAGTTACTACTGATCTGGCAGGAATTATCCTGCGTGTATCCTTCTCTTCCTTTGTGCCCATCTCTTTGCTGAATCTACTCGTAACATCGGGTTTTTTTTGGAACAAGGGGCAGCATGGTGTGGTGTAGGCAAAAATGCACACAAGGGAGAGGAAGATGAGAAAGTAATCTCTGTTGGTAGCGGTTGTACTTAGGTGAACGATTAAAATCTTTTGCCCTTATCCCTCCCCCCGTGTTCATAACATTTGTCTTGCACACGTACAAGAACGTAAATATCCTCGGAAAACGGTTAATTCCTTTAGTTAGTTTACTCAAATCCTCTCGATTTTGGTGGTGGTTCACGCAACTAAACTCCTGTTGATGGTGGTTGTGCTTGCTGTGAGTGTCTCAGGGAGTACTCTTAGTTTAGATCAGTGTGCGGGTCGTGTTAAATCTCTCTCTCTCTCTCTCTCTCTCTCTCTCTTTTCTATATAATACGTAAGAAGAAATGTCTAGGCAAATTAATACAAATTATAAAAGCTAACTGAGTGAATTTGTCAGACTACTTGTTATGTGGATTATGAGAATTGAGGTCATCTTAATTATGAATCTTAACGAAAATGAAGAGAATTTATTAAAAAAAAAAATATTATTTTAATTCGTCCTCAAGGAACCTGATTGTTAAAGGCAGTGTACACTTGTCGGAACTTGGCTGTGTTGCGCATAAAATATTGATTTAAACATCTCTATGGTAAAGAGAGAGCTCTCGCAGCTGCTCTTCTCTTTCCGCCCGGTCCTCTTCATTAAAGAAATACTAATTTAAGAACCCTCTTTGAGAGCAATAATTTAATAGAGGTTGGTTTTAAACCCCGGGGCTTTCGCCTCTACTGCTTCGCGCTGGAGCAGGAGGAGGAGGAGTTTTTTGTTTTTTCCCCTCGCTGTAGGTGTGGGTGCCTGGATACGCACGCTTCAAAAAAAAGAAGAAAAAAGAAGGTGGTCGTTTTCTGCTCTGCATAGCTTCTTGCGCCCCCTAGTCCTGTGGAGGCAAGGATTGTCTGCTCCGCTCCCACTTTTGGAGTCCGGCCGCCACCTCTAGTCCCTCTGTTGCAAGAAAATGCTGTGAATAACTTCTTACCTGACAGTCACAGATTCACTTGTGGAAAATCGTATGGAGCAAAACCAACCAAGCCACTCCGCGGTCGTGACGGTTAAGAGCGTACAGCCATGATTTAGTATATATATCATCATCCTCGCTCTCTCTATCACAAAACCCTAATCCTCTCCCTCTCTCTCCCTCTCTCTTTCTATCTTACGAAAGTAAGTCTGTGACCACTCGCTGTTTGTTGTAAACAAGAAATATCATAATCACAAACCCTAACTAAATCTCAGTGTCTCTCTCTCCACTCTCTCTAGTTCCTCGTGTTGCTGCTGCTGCTGCTGCTGTTGTTGTTTAACAAGGGTAATTGACTGGTTATTAAAAATGGCGGCGAGTGCATATCCATCTGTAAACGCAGTTCAGGTACGATTCCATATTTGTTGTTTGAACCTTTATCTCTGGTTGGTTGGTGAGTGTTGATTTTTGTTTGCTAGGTTGGTTCCTACTTTGTAGGGCAGTACTATCAGGTTCTCCAACAACATCCAGATCTCGTACATCAATTCTATGCGGGTAGCAGTAACATGACTCGTATCGATGCCGGTTCTACTGAATCTGCCAACACAATGCTGGTACTCCTCCTCCTCCTTCCATGCGGATTGTTTTGATTCTTGCATGTATGCCTAACTCCGCCGGCGAAGGTTTCTGCCCAATACAATCGGGGTTGAAATAGGAATCCAAGAAGAATTATTTATTCTGTTAGGAAAATTCTTAACAGTCAGTTATTTCGTCATTTTCCCTTGTGGAATTTACTCACCTTCTTTTTGCTTCTCCTTCGTTTCTCTCCAGCAAATCCATGCACTTGTCATGTCTCTAAACCTCACTGCAATTGAAATCAAGACCATCAATTCTGTCGATTCATGGAATGGAGGTGTTCTGGTGATGGTGTCTGGGTCTGTCAAGACCAAGGATTTTGTTAACAGAAGGATATTTGTGCAGACCTTTTTCCTGGCTCCACAGGAGAAGGGTTACTATGTCCTCAATGATATCTTTCTGTTTGTTGATGATGGGGCTGCTTACCAACAAGACCTGCCACCTGAAAACATCCACATGCAACATCCAGCGCCTATATCATCCGACGAGACTTTCGATGCCCAATTAGATTCTTCCAACCCTCTACCAGAGGCTCCAGGTAATAGGATGATGACGTGTGCAGTGAAGCATTGATTCAATTGTGAATTGAGTAGTTTTGCCTGGGGCTGTGTGGTGATACATCGTTGTGGTCTAGTTACCCCTTTTTTTATTTGTTTGGTTATGAAACTTCAATATGAAAGCTGATCCCTGCCTGCTTGTCCTTGGGCTTTGGCTGAAGCTGTGCAAAGGATGGGGATGCGATGAGTGCTCAAGTTTGGATCTAGCAATTGAACTGAAAAAATGAGGACTATACTCGTGTACAATTGTGTGGTTTAAAATGCAATTGAACTTTTAAATCTCTGGGACAGTTCTTAGCTGCTGAGGGTCATTTGATAGGACAAAGTACCGCTGCATGTCATTTGGTCTAATCTGTGAGTTTTGGCAGTTTCTGACTACGATTTGGAGGAAGAAGCTAGAGAATGCGTGAACTCGGTTCGTATAGATGATGATCCAATTGACAAGTACAGTCTCCCTGAGCAACAGCACCAAGAAGACTTGGAGACTGAAATTGTTGTAGAAGAAACACCTGTAGATGAAACAGCTGCTTCATTTCAAGCTGCTGTAAATGCTGTGCAAGATTTCCCAACTGCTGCTCCAGACGAACCATTGGAAGAGCCTCCAAAGAAAACTTATGCTTCAATAGTAGGCATCTATTCTTTGCTTGTGCGTGTTTCTTGTTTGGTTTTGCATGTACCTCTGCATCTTTGTGGTTTTCAGCTACACGAAGCATATCTAAAATGATTTAGAAGTGGTTATTTCAACATTTGAGTACTATAAAATCTGATTAATGCTTTAACTTTTTTTATGCTTTCTTAATATAGAAAGCCAGGGTTACATGATACATCAACTCCGTAAAAGATGTGAAAGATCAAGATGATAAACTTTGCACATATGTAGTAAAATTTAAATCAGAAAAAGACAAAGTATGTACAAGCGAGCACGGGTTGGTATTTGCATAAAATATTACGGGAATAGAGTTATTTTTATTTTCATGCTTTCCCCTGCAGTATCGTTACTGTCAACTTATTTTAGTTGGAACGTGAAAAGTGGAGTAATTTTTAATCTGTATTTTTTTCTGATGGTGGATGTGTGATAGTTACAGGTTTCTAAGGGGCAGTTTTCATCATCAGTTGCCACTCGGCCACCTGTTAACAAGAGCGTCCCTACTACTTCTGATTGGAATCACATGCCGACACCCACTGCTCAGCAGCCAGAATCTGTGTTGTCATCTGCACCAGAATCTGGAATAGAGGTTACAGAGGATAGCTTGGGACTAGATGAAGGTCAAACTCTTGATTCTACCTTAAAACTTTATCTTAATACATGACTTCCAACACTCTAGTGATATTTTTCTCCCTTGGCTGGACTTTTGAGTGATCTTGCTTAATTTATTCATTCTACCTTACTTTTGAATGAAACTCTTGAATTTATGCTTTGGGAGGAGTTGATGTCTTACTCTTTTTTAATTGCCCACATGATCCTTGCCGTCAGGAAAATATTTGTGCAATGGCTAAACTTTAAACATAAACGATTTTATTGGCAGCAGCAGCACTAGTTGGGTGACTTGACCTCTGTGCATAATGTTTTTTTATGGCTTCTCTCTCTCTCTCTCTCTCTCTCTCTTCCTGAATGATATTCATATATGCAAGTTGCATTCTAAATGTTTGAAACTTGGGAGAACATATTGCTGTTTGAAAATTACGTAACTGGAAAACATCAAGTTGATTCTTGATCATCCTCTCATACAGGTGAACTAAAATCTGTCTATGTGAGAAACTTGCCCTCTGATATTACTGCTGAAGAAATTGAGGAGGAGTTTAAACACTTTGGGAGAATCAAACCTGATGGTGTATTTGTTAGGAACCGCAAGGTGAACTTTTTTTGTCTTCTCTTCCCTCTTCATATTGGCATGTAACCTTGACTTTGGCTGAAATAGCAATTGATTCATGCAGGATGTTGTTGGTGTTTGCTATGCTTTTGTTGAGTTTGAAGATCTTCTGAGTGTTCAAAATGCAATCAAGGTTTGAATTTGATATCATGAAAAAATTGTTTTCTTTTATCTTATTAACTTGCCAACTAATCAATGCCCGTTGTTGATACATGCTTCTGTTTGCTTGTTCATATCCTTTAGCATCTATATGCATGAACTTTCTTATTCACTAGATTTAACTTCTTTAGTTTTGGCTTTGTTTAAATCTCATTTGATTTTCTTTTGTTGTGCAAAGATTTGGTTAGAGGCTATCAATTAAAGCTATGGTTTCTATGTTTTGCTATTAATATGTGCAAAACATGAACTGTCAGATATGGGGAACCTTCTAAAATTGAAGATAGAAATTTAAATCCATGTCTATATTTTGGAAAACATGAACATCTTTATTCAATAGTATTTATTGCATTCTTCGTGATGCAAACAGTGGGCATGTTTATGCCTAGAGGTTTCGGCATTTTCTAGTGCTGTTTTTTGCTTGCAGTATTTCTCCAGATCAACTTTTTTATTTATATTTTTCATGGTTTTTGAATGTAGGCATCTCCAATACAGCTGGCTGGAAGGGCAGTCTACATTGAGGAGCGAAGATCAAGCAGCAGCATTGCTTCTCGAGGTGGAAGTATGTGCATACATTTCTCCTCATTTATTTATTTAGCTGTAATTGTTAGGTGGAAAAGTCCTTTTCTATTATGATGTTAAAATCAAATAATACCTATGAGATCAATTAAGTTAACTGTAGACATGGATGGCATGCCAATAGTTCATGTTCACATGTGCATGCGTCCAGGACAGTCTTACAAGTTTTAAACTCCAGGAACTGTCACGCGTGTTGTGCCAGCATAATCTGTGGGGAGAAGCGCACAGCCATATTACGAACCAAATAGAGGTATCATGTACAGTCAGGTCAATAAGTTGCAGTCCTAGGTTTTCAAAGATAGTATATGCACTCACTTAATTGAGGAACAGGCACAGCCATCCACATGCATGTACAGTGCATACAAACTTTTTGTCATCAAATGATTCTGAAGCTAAAAATTGAACAAAAGCATTATATTGCTCAGAACAGTAACTCTAGGATGGTTATGGGTAGGAGTCAAAGAGGATGGGTGGAGTGAGTGATGGTAGCGCCATCATATCTGGTTGATAATCTTTTCATTTTAAGCAGTGGCAGTTTTGATAGAATTGATGCCACAAAAAGGTGTTTGTTTGTGGTGATTGTGATGTAATCCATTATAGATGCACGATAACCTTAATGGCCGAGGTGGTGGCTGCTATGTTTGCTCATGTGCCTGTGATAGGACTTAGATTTTCCATGTTGCTTTTGGTAAGTAATATTACTGTCATCAAATGCCACATCCTTGTGTTTTGTGTCGCGCGCATAGAGCAGCCAATGCTTTAAACCCTTGTATTACTGAAGTAGCATTGCAAAACAGATTTGTATATTGTTGTGCTGTGTGCAGGAGGAAGGGGAAGAGGGAGAGGTTACCAAACAGATGCTCCAAGGGGGCGTTTTGGTGCCCGCAGTTTGTGCAGGGGAGGCAATCAAGATGTTGGTGGTGACTACAGCAGAGCAAGAGGCAGTGGTTTCTATCAGCGTGCTTTACAATAGGGCAAAAGGTATCAGGGAATGATAGTGTGGAAAGGAAGAATCGCTCTGTCTGTATTTGATCCGAAGGTGGTGGTTATACAGGATTTTTGAGTTGCTGATCCCTGATCGAATATTTCCCTCGATTGTGCCCTACTTTTAAAGTGTGTCATCTCCACGGAAAAGGAGTTTCTACGCGTGATTTTTCTGATGCTACACATACGCCTCGAATGGTTTTTACCATACAGTTCGAGTGTGTAAATTTTGATTCAAGCCCGACATGGTGGTGTATGGATTTGATGTGCTAATTTTATGGGTTAGAAGAGTAATCTTCTCTTAATGAAAAATGAACGCTTTTGTTATGGTCCCAAGATTGCGATCGAGTTACAGGGCGATTGACTGTAAAATCCACCTGTAAAGAATGGTGTTTACTCGACTTTCTTCCCTTATGATCTATTTTGAAAATATGTGAAGGGTTTATTTAAGAGAGAACCCAACGATCTCAATGCAGATAAGATTCAAATTTCTTTTCCATCACTCAATGTCTCTGCTTACAATTTAAACAACTTGTTCAATAACCAACTCCTAAAAAGTTGCATCACTATTGCACTATCGAAACCATTAGCATAAAAATAGAAATAACAATTAAATAAAATGAGATAGAAATAACAATTAAATAAAATGAGATATGCATGAAATCTGCCAACTGGAGCATAATGCAATACTAGCCATCCTAGCTTCAACTTCCAGTAATTTTAGCAGCCACAACTCCTAGTCTTTAGCAGCCACATCACCCACATCTCTGATACATTTCCCTTTAGCCAACTTCTTATCCACGTGGACGTTGTTCATAACGTTACCGCCTCCATTAATATGACACTTGGCTGCAAGTGCAAAAGAAGGAAAACGGCTACTGAAAGATGACACATCTTCCCAAAAAGAATCTGCAGGAGACAAACCGTCCCAATGGACCAAAACTTGGTGTGTATTGTGAATAAAACGAGAATCCAGAATAGCTTTGGGCAGAGGTTGAAGCTCTCCCTGTGTGAGAACAGGTAAGGAAGGTTCAATGGAAACAGATGTGCCATGGAAAGGTTTGAGGCAGGACACATGAAAAACAGGGTGGAGTTTGGTGGAAGAAGGAAGTTCTAATTTGTAAGCCACAATGCCTATTTTGGCTATAATAGGAAAAGGGCCATAGAAACAGGGAGAGAGTTTAGTGTATTTGGAGGAAGAAAGGCTAAGCTGGCGGTGAGGGTGCAGTTTGAGTAAAACATGAATAGGACAATGCTTAGCATCATATCGAGCCTTCATGGAATTCTGAGCTTGAATTAATCGGTTGCGAAGGTTCTGAAGAACCAAGTCTCGATTGAATAATTCCTGATCAACGGCTTCGAGTTTAGCAACACTAGGACAATAAGACAGCATAGTGGGAGGAGACCGACCATAAACGACCCCAAAAGGAGTGGCTTTAAGAGAAGAGTGGTAGCTAGTGTTGTAACAGTACTCTACCCAAGGCAGCCATTGAAACCAGCGGCGAGGACGGTCACTGGTAAAGCAACACAGATACATCTCGATAGTGCGGTTGACAACCTCGGTCTGTCCATCACTCTGGGGATGATAAGCTGGACTAAAAGCCAATTTGGTGCCACTCAAGCGAAACAATTCAGTCCAAAACAAACTGGTGAATGTGACGTCACCATCACTCACAATAGTTTCAGGCAAACCATGAAGTTTGAAAATATTGTCAAAGAATAAGCGAGCAACACTCACTGCTGTATATGGATGAGCAAGGGGAAGGAGATGTGTATACTTTGAAAAACGGTCGACCACCACCAATAAAACCGACTTCCCTTGGGAGGGCGGTAGGCCTTCAATGAAATCCATAGAGATGTCGGACCAGATTTGAAGTGGAATAGGTAAAGGCTGGAGGAGTCCTGCAGGATGCAAATGTTCGGTTTTGTGTTTCTGGCATACCACACAATGACGCACAAAAGTCTGAATGGAAGTCTTCATCCCTTGCCAATAGAAATCTTGTGTAACACGATGCAGTGTCTTCTGATAGCCTTCATGACCACTATTGTGGAGAGCTGAAATAATAGGCTGAACCAGAGGAGAAGTGTGCAGCAAATAAACCCGCCGTTTGAAGAAAATCAGACCATCCTTGTATTCCCACGGTCCCACCGCCTCTCCTTTTTGGATATTACTTAGCAACAATTGCAACTGATCGGATTTCTGAATCTCCAAGCGAATCAAATTGAAAAGAGACAGGAGCGGCATGGAAATTGAAGTAAGACTTGGTTGGTCTTCCAAGCAACGAGATAAAGCATCAGCCACTGTATTATGTTTACCTGCACGATATTCTACGGCAAAATCAAAACCCATGAGTTTACTTAACCAATGTTGATGGGGTGAAGTGATGATGCGTTGGTCCAGTAAAAATTTGAGACTGTAATGATCTGTCCGGATGAGAAAGTGACGTCCCCACAAATAAGCTCTCCAATGACGAACCGCCTTAGCTAAACCAATGAGCTCTTTTTCATAAGCAGGAAGACTTTTATAATGACTCGCCAGGGGTCTACTGAAGTATGCAATTGGCTGCCCATTCTGTTGTAACACAGCCCCCATTCCTGTATCAGAGGCATCACATTCTAAAATGAACAGGGTGGTGAAGTCTGGAAGTGCCAATACAGGAGTGCTGGTCATAGCAATTTTTAAATGTTCAAATGCTTGAGTCGCCTCATCTGTCCAGGTGAATGAATCTCTGCGTAACATAGCTGTATGGGGACCTGCAATATTGCCATAATTTTGAACAAATTTACGATAATAGCCGGTGAGGCCCAAAAAACCTCGCAAGCCTTTTACAGTGGTCGGTTTTGGCCAGTCAATCATCGCTGCAATTTTACTATTGTCTACAACAACCCCTTCTCCTGAGATAATATGGCCGAGATAGGATACTTGGCGTTGAGCAATGCAGCACTTGGAACGCTTGAGAAATAATTGGTGAATAGACAGGATATCAAAGACAAGCCACAAGTGTGCTAAATGATCTGTCCAGGAGTGACTATAGACAAGAATATCATCAAAAAACACCAGTATGAACTTACGTAGGTGTAGCTGGAATACCTCATTCATCAAAGCTTGGAATGTGCTAGGGGCATTGGTCAGGCCGAAAGGCATCACCAAGAACTTAAAGTGGCCGTGATGAGTGCGAAACGCTGTCTTTTCTATGTCTGTCGGATACATTTTGATTTGATGATACCCTGAGCGCAAATCCAATTTTTTGAAATATTTTGCACCGTGTAATTCCTCCAATAATTCATCAATCACCGGTATAGGGAATTTATCTTTGATGGTCTTAGAATTCAGGGCTCTGTAATCGACGCAGAATCGCCATGTGTTATCGACTTTAGTGACCAAAAGGACTGGTGAGGAATAAGGAGATTGACTAGGCTTGATGATACCCCGTTCTAACATATCTTTGCACTGCCTCTCAATTTCATCTTTCTGTGCATGAGGAAATCTGTATGGATGCACCATGACAGGATGTGTTCCTGGCTCCAAATTGATGCGATGATCATAGGATCTTGCGGGTGGAAGGCCCCGTGGTTCTTGAAATATAGCATCAAATTCAGTCAAAAGATTGTCAAGATCTGTATCGAAAGGTGACTCCATGTTTGCAGCTTGAAGTTGTACAGTTGGAGTAGAATGTGGGCTATCAGTTCCTTGTAGTTCCATAACTCTGCCATTTTGTTTAAAAACCATGGATTTGGCTTTGAAATCCCATAGGATGGGACCCAATGTCTGTAGCCAATTCACTCCCAAAACAGCATCAACCCCATTTAACTTTAAAATATAGAAGTCAATATGAATTAATTGATTTCCCATCGTAACAGGAACATTCGGACACTGACCTGGACTTCTGATTTTGCTGCCATTGGCAACCACAACCTGCAATCCCTTCATTGGTTCACCCGTCAGTCCTAGTTTTGTCACCCACCGAGAGCCCAGGAAGCTATGAGTACTTCCTGAATCAATTAAAATCAGTAAGTGATGATGTCCAATGATGCCCTGAATTCTCATCGTTTTGCCTCCAGAATTCTTGCCCATGATGGCATGTAAAGATATTTCTGGTGGAAGATCTTCTTCAAATTCATGGTCCTCGTTATCTTCCTGGACGGATTCATCCACCGCATCAAGCCAGAACAAGCGCTTGCATTGATGTCCCCGATTGTAAACCTCATCACAGTTGAAGCATAAACCTTTGGCTCGTCTTTCATCCATCTCATGCCGGCTAAGTCGTTTGAAAGTTTTTTGGTTGGAAGAACCGGATGATGTATTTGATGATGGTTTATTGGCGGACGGTATGAACCGCTTGGCTCCACTTCGTCTCTCATATAAATGTGCGAGACTCATGGCACTAATTAAATCTTTGGGTCTGTGCAATTCTACCTCAATTGCGATGTATTCCTGTAACCCACTGATGAAAATCTCCACTTCTTGTTCTGTTGTGAGAGGACCTGCTCGGGCTGCCAATTGCTCAAACTTACGTTGAAATTCCTCCACGGTGCCGCCTTGTCTTAGCTTGGAAAGTTCCCCCAGTTTATTGCTTTGAATGGATGGACCAAAACGAAGATGGCATTGTCGTTTAAATTCTTCCCAAGACATTCCAGGACGATCCCTATCCAATTTGAGGAACCAAACTTGTGCATCCTCATCTAAGTGATACGAAGCAATTTCTACCTTTTCTTCCTCTGGAATATGCTGGTGGCGGAAGAAATGATCACAACGACTCAGCCATGCAAGCGGGTCAATTTTTCCATCATAAAGAGGAAATTCCAGCCTGTTGTATCTGGGTAGTTGTGCACGCCCCTCCAACCGATTACCCGCCTGAGGATGTCCTCGATTCACACTTCCATTATCTCCATGTTGAGCCTTTAACCTGGTAGCCGCTAAATCCCAAGAAAGTTCTTCAATGCGAGCAGAGAGATGCTCTCTTTCTGTTCGATCGTGTTGGCGGTTCTCCTGATACATCTTCATGAAGGTCTCAAATTGAACCTGTAGATTGTTTGAAGAATCACCCATAACTTCCTGCTCTGATACCAATTTGTTATGGTCCTAAGATTGCGATCGAGTTACAGGGCGATTGACTGTAAAATCCACCTGTAAAGAATGGTGTTTACTCGACTTTCTTCCCTTATGACCTATTTTGAAAATATGTGAAGGGCTCGTTTAAGAGAGAACCCAACGATCTCAATGCAGATAAGATTCAAATTTCTTCTCCATTACTCAATGTCTCTGCTTACAATGTAAACAACTTGTTCAATAACCAACTCCTAAAAAGTTGCACCACTATTGCACTATCGAAACCATTAGCATAAAAATAGAAATAACAATTAAATAAAATGAGATATGCATGAAATCTGCCAGCTGGAGCATAATGCAATACTGGCCATCCTAGCTTCAACTTCCAGTATTTTTAGCAGCCACAACTCCTAGTCTTTAGCAGCCACATCACCCACATCTCTGATACATTTCCCTTTAGCCATCTTCTTATCCACGTGGACATTGTTCATAACATTTTCCTCTATCCTCCCTAAAGGTCTCGCTTTGTCTGCGGAATATTTGTCATTACGGTGTCGGAGCTTTATCACTAAAAATCCCTTTGCTGTTTTGGTCAATCACTAATCAGAATTAGACTCGAAGAATTGAAACAGGACTTACATGATACAACAGTTGAGCATGGTTCCTTAGAAACAAAGGGTTGCCAGGATTTTCCTGCACCATCCTCTTACAATATTCCTCTGTGCCATGCATGTTTCCATCATCTCCACCTCCTGAATCAAACTCACAGCGACTGCTGCCACCACAACCACGATCAATACCAAGACCTCTTGCAAGATGCATCTCTTCACCTTTCTTCTTCAAAATTTACTTTCCAAATTCTATCCATGACTCTCACCTCCTCAGTTAAAACCATGTTCTCCATCTCATTACCATCTCATTACTTAAACCATAGTGTCTGGGTTCCGTGTTCACATTTTCCATTTCTTCTCTTCCCCTCTCATCTTGAACATCACTCTCTTCTTATCATCATGGTGATAATATCATGATGGTGATTGTCACTGCTGTTGTTAGGACTGTCTGAGAAAGATGATGTTAGAAATATTTAGGACGAAACAAATATAGAGTTGACTTAGAGATGTGAAAACAATTAAAATTTACGTTTTTTTATTATATTGTTTTATATATAGTAACAAGTTTTTAATATACTTGAAATATCACGATGAAACGATATGATTGTTCATGAAATAGTATGACTGTTCATGAAACAGTTATACTTTAAATTAAACTAAATAGTTGCTATTTAGTTTTATCTTAACAATCACAAATATCATAATTAATTACAAAAACTAATTCAATGATGAATTAATCTCACTAACATATTAAGTTCAAAGTGCTTAAGTGTCAAATGTCATATTTTGATATTATAAATATCCATATAATAATATTAGGAAGCCCACTATGAGAGTTCTTCCACCATGACTTAATTTACTACACAATACAAACCCACACTTATAAACATTAGGAGGGAATGTCTATTTTCAATGTGGGATAAACATCTTTTATTTCTTTATTCATTTACAAACTATACCAACAGATGAGAGTAGGGATCTAAAAATTGGTGTTTAAGAGCTTCTTAGCAACATGGTAATTTATGATTTGCAGCCCTTCTAGCCACCATAACCAAGGGTGTAGTTTGATAATGCATGTAAAAACATCAACTTGTTTCCTTGCACAAGTTGTAAAGGGAAGGTTATAAATAGAGATGGGTGGGCAGGGTAGGATACCTGGAAAGTTTTGATTTTTCAATTTGAAAATTAGGTCTTCAAGTGTTATTTTGGCTTTTCTTGTCTTTCCATGGGTATGTATAGTAGTTATAGAACCACACTTCAATGCTCTTGACACATGTTCTTTACATGTTGCAGTCTAATTTGGCGTTCTTTTTTGCTTCTAGCCATATCGGGGTGCAATTGGACGATTATTTTCATCGAACAGTGAATCATTCATGGTTGAGTTTCTCAAAACACATATATGCAATGAAAACGATAAATTTGAGATTTTTTTTAAAAGTTTCAAGGATCTCTCTAGACAGATTTAGAGTTTTTAAGATTTATACAAAGATTACCTGAAGATCAAAATTTCTTTTCGGTTTTGAATATTTGCTTCAAGGCCGGGTTATCGTAAACCACAAGTCATCTAATTGTCTAGTCTCTAATGATAATCCACATGAACCACTAGTGAGAAATCTCCTAAATCCTTTAAGGAGAGAGGGATTGTTATACCTTAATGCGCCAACTCTTTTCTTTTGTGTTTTAGGTGTTTATATATTATACTCTACTTGTTCATCAAACCTTCCATAAAATAAGAGGCATGACATTCTGTTTATAGAGAAACTTAAAAAATTCTATAAATAAAAAAATATAAATTTGCTCCTTAAAATAATATCACATATATTATTTTATGCTAATTTTAGAAATTTATTCAGTCAAGTCCTTACTTGATTGTTTCTAGGTTTAGAATTGTAATTTCCTATATTAATTACATTCTAGTCCTCAATTTCTAAAATTTATTTACAATCAAGTCACACTTGATTAATCATTCCATTTTAGTTTATGACCAATGGTTCTTATATGTGTGATCCATTATGTTCCCTAATAAGTTAGCCAAAAAATAAATCACAATCCTAAATAAAATAGGATTAAATAATTAAATAAATAGATTGAACTTGTCATGATCCTCCAAATAGTAGGAAAATCATGAATAATTTGACTTAACTTTTCAGTGATCAGTTTCTTAGTGTAATTATTATCCCTTCATCAACAATGTTCTGATTTAAACATTATAGTAAGGAGTGTGTCTACCATGTCAAATCATGTTTGTTACAAATATCATAGTTATTTATTTGAATAAGATTTAAAACTCTTTTCAAATCTCATTCCACCTTGTGCAATGATTTGCAATCAAAACTATTTGAAAACATATGAAATATTTTTTCTAATTCACTTCGGGCGATGAATCCTCTTTTTATTACTTAAACACCTTCATATAGTTTATGTTATACATAATATCTACCCATTTGTTACCTTTGATTAGGACAACGTGTAGTAGGATCAAAACATAACACTCTCTATATAAGATAACTTAGTGATTTCAAGTATAAGGATCACTAACACAACTGTTACGTTAGCCTTTCCATAGATATAGATGATCTCTCTATATGGAATTTTCATGCAATTTAGTTCAGTATACATGTCTTTTGACAAGCACTTACATTTAGTTCTAGGTATCCCTCATACCTTAGTTTATGAGAACAACTACTTCCTTTCATAAAGAAAAGAACATAATATATATTAGTCTCAACAACTCTAATTAATATCTAGTCTTAATATAACATTGACTAGGAATATTTAGGAACAATGCTTTAATGCAATAGAAATCTCATAATAATAACAACTTAATAATTTTATTTGCAAAGCATTTTTGCCCCAAAAACTTTATCTTTACTCCAGATTTATTATTCAAATATTTGATGAATATTAATAAATTAAATATATATACAAGAACAAAGTCAATGTCACATGTAATCAATCGATTGACTACATGACATATACACTAACAATATCACACATGTACTATAGTCAATCACTCATGTACTAAAGTCAATCATTCATGTATCAAATATCATATCGCTCTACTTGATGATAATGCTTTTACTAGGACAAGGACTTACTAAGAGGATTTGCAATATTTTTTTCAATAGGTGCTCACTCTATCTTTACATCTTCCTTTCTATGATTCTCTAATCAAATAGAATTGTTTAAGTATATATTTGGATCATTAATGAGACCTTAGTTTGTTTGCTTGTGCAATAGCTCCATTGTTATCACAGTACATGGCTATTGAATCAATAATAATAGGAACTACACCTAATTCAGTGATGAACTTCTTGATCCAAACAACCTCTTTTATCTCTTCAAATGTAAAGGTGTACTCAACTTTAGTTGTAGAATATAGTTTGTCTTTTATTTGGAACTCTTATAACTTGCAACACCATTATTTAGAGTGAAATATAACCAAATTGGATTTTCTATTTTCAATATCTTATTGAACACTAACATCTAAATAACAATGAACTACTAGTTCATCTCTTTCAAAAAAAAAAAAAGAAAATATTCTTAATTCTTTTTAAGTAATTAAGAATATTTTTAACTATCTTTTAGTGACTATCACCTGTATTAGATTTTATCTACTCGTTGTGCTCAAAGCAGAAAATACATCTGATCTTGTACATAACATCACATATATTATGGATCTTATATCCATAGTATATGGAATTTTTTCCATTCTATCTCTCTCAATTTATGTTTTAGGACACATATCTTTGGAAAGAGTATTATATGTGAAATAGATAAGTATCATTGTAGAAACACAAATTTTCTACCAATCAAATTTCACCATGTGTTATTTTATTCTTTAAAAGAAAGGATAAAATAAAATTGAAATAAATAACATGGAAAATAAATGAGCCTTCATATATTTCTTGGCCAATGAAAAGTTGACACTTGGTATGAGATATTCAAGATATCTTGTCATAAATACAAAATCCCAACATATATCTTTTCATAAATGTAAGATCCTGTTAATAAATATCAACCAATAAAATTATGCCATGTGGGATTGGAAAAGGACCTGAGAGCCCTTACAGATCTCTATAAATAGAGGGCCTCAACCTAAAGGAAGGGGATTCCTGTAGATACAAATTTTCTTCAAGACAAGCTCTTCAAGCAAGGAAGCTCTCTCAAAAGTTCTCAAGCCTCCTTCATCGACGCTTGAAGTCTACAAAGAACAAAGCTCTATTGGATCAAGCCTAAACGCCCCATTAGAGTTCTTCAAACAACACTTTGAAGACAAATCAAAGGTACTCTTCAAAGCATCAAATCACCAAAGGATTTCTTGGAGATACAAATTTTCTTCAAGACAAGCTTTTCAAGCAATGAAGCTCTCTCTTCAAGTAAGGAAGCTCTCTCAAAAGTTCTCAAGCCTCCTTCATCGACGCTTGAAGTCTACAAAGAACAAAGCTCTGTTGGATCAAGCCTAAACGCCCCATTAGAGTTCTTCAAACAACACTTTGAAGACAAATCAAAGGTACTCTTCAAAGCATCAAATCACCAAAGGATTTTTTGGAGATACAAATTTTCTTCAAGACAAGCTCTTCAAGCAAGGAAGCTCTCTCAAAAGTTCTCAAGCCTCCTTCATTTACGCTTGAAGTCTACAAAGAACGAAGCTCTGTTGGATCAAGTCAAAACGCCCCATAAGAGTTCTTCAACAACACTTTGAAGACAAATCATAGGTACTCATCAAAGCATCAAATCACCAAAAGGATTTCGGGAGATACAAATTTCCTTCAAGACAAGCTCTGCAAGCAAGGAAGCTCTCTCTCTCTCTCTCTCTCTCTCTCTCTCTTCAAGCAAGGAAGCTCTCTCAAAGAGTTCTTAAGCCTCCTTCATCTATGCTTAAAGTCTACAAAGAACGAAGCTCTGTTGGATCAAGCCTAAACGCCCCATAAGAGTTCTTCAACAACACTTTGAAGACAAATCAAAGGTACTCTTTAAGGTATCAAATCACCAAATCTCGCTAAGCTCTATTGGATCAAGCTTAAATGCCTCATAAGAGTTCTTCAACAACACTTTGAAGACGAATCAAAGGTACTCTTCAAAGCATCAAATCACAAAATCTCGCTTCGTAATACATGCCTAAATTCGCGTTCTTGCAAAGCACAAATCTCGACTTGATTACTCAAATAAATCAAGTCACCATACATCAAATCCAAGGGAAGAATCAGAGGATTGTCATATTTTTTTCAAAGAATATATTACATAGAGATTGTACCCATTCATATATTTAATAAAATCATATATTTGAACACGTGTGCTTGTTTAATTTCAGGTGCTCAAAATTGTGTCTACAAATTTCTAGCGACTCCACTGGGGAGATCTCTACCTCTCATCTCTTCCATTCAAGAAAGAATTTTCAACAAACTCTCAAAGGCAACTAGTAGGAACATGATCACCATTGTCGCTTCGAAAAGCAACAAGGCCACTGATACAAGTCACCGAGATACTATTGAAGATTCCTCAACCCCGCCATTGAAAACAAAATCCATCATCGAGTTGTATGCACAAACTAAGCCGACTCTCAAGATGACATCAACTTCGAATGCAAGAGGGGCACAAGATCTTGCCTCAAAGATGAAGCCACAAGCAACTCTACTATAAAAGTCAAGTGGGGCTCGTGAAATTCTCTTCGGCACTCAAGGCGACTTTGACAATTCATCTATGGAAACTTCTTCATGTCAATCACCAAGTAAGGCTTTGGGTTTCGGCACCATGTCAGTGATGACGATCGGGATAACATCTTTGGAGGATCAAATGGCTAACTTGATAAAAATCATCGAGGGGTTTTCGACTTCACTTAAGGCAAAAGATCACGAAATAACAAAGTTGATGAACAAATTTGAGAGCTTGAACGAAGAAAGCCAAACCTCGACTACCAAGGCTTTTCAAGTAGATCAACTAGATGTCATTGAGGAGTCTGCAATCGGAGCTATGAAGAATATACGCGGTATTACTGATGGCATCTTCACCACAAATCAACTGAAAGAACTCATCAAGGAAGCCATCAAAGACCAAGTAGAAAGCTCAGTTCAACCCTCATATTCTTATGCGAAACCATACACCCAACGAATTGACCTGCTAAAGATGCCTCCGAACTATCAACCACCAAAGTTTCAACAATTCGATGGCAAAGGGAATCCTAGGCAACATATAGCTTACTTTGTGGAGACTTGTAACAATGCCGGAACTAATGACGATCTTATGGTAAAACAGTTTGTTCGTTTCTTGAAAGGTAATGTCTTCGATTAGTTTACTGACTTGGAGTCTGGCTTGATCGATACTTGGGAGCAACTGGAGCGCGAGTTTCTTAACCGCTTTTACAACACTTGTCGTGTGGTTAGCATGATTGAACTCACTAATGCACGTCAATGGAAGGAAGAGCTTGTTATTGATTACATTCATCGGTGGAGAAACCTTAGCCTCAACTGTAGGGATCGGCTCACCGAAACTTCTACGTTAGACATGTATATTCAAGGGATGCATTGGGGACTACGCTATATTTTACAAGGTATCAAACCAAAGTCTTTTGAAGAATTGGCTACTCGAGCACACGACATGGAACTTAGCATGCGGTAGCTGAAAGCTCATCATTACCTATGTAAGAGCCAATGAGAAACAAGCTTAAAGGTCATAGATTTGAAAAGAGCACTTCAAAGGTTGAGGGAAAGCAATCTTTAGTAGTTAACTCGACTGTAATAAGGGTACCAGCTGCAGTTAAGAGGAATGATTGGGCGACATCAGCTACTTTTAAAAAAGGTGAAATAAAGAAACCATCCCTGAAAGAGCGACAAGAAAATATGTATCCATTCCCCGACTCTGACATATCTAGGATGTTGGATGATTTGCTTGAGTCAAATATCATTGAGTTACCGAAGGTGAACCGACCTGATGAAGCAAACCAAGTGGACAATCCAAACTATTGCAAATACCATCGCTTGATTAGTCATCCCATAGAGAAGTGCTTTGTGCTGAAAGATAAGATCATGAGGCTACACGAGAATGGAGATATCGTTTTAGATGATGAAGTAGCAGCCTCTAATGTCACAACCATGGTCAATTTAGGACCACGTCAGTCACTCCTTACAATAAGTTTTGGCTCCTTTGAACCTATAGAGCTTGACATCGTTTTGCCTACGAGCTTCACTGCATCCTCAAGTCAAACTTCATGTATAACCCTCGCACCTCATGTTGACAACTCGAAACTTGATTCATTTGAAAATTATGATGACAAAGGATGGACTTTAGTCATGCATAGAAGAGGAAGGAAGAGGCGCATACAAATGACAAAGCCAACTAGAATGAGGATCTCAATGGTGAGGAAGCTAATTGATGAGCTGATAAGCCAAAAGATTCAACGAAAATCCATACCAGTTAAAAATAAAGGTTTTTCAGCTCAAAGTCTAAGGAAGCCTGTTACACTGAATGGGTACATGCCAATAGAGACGAGAAGGATTGAAAATGCACTTGCTACTTGCTATCATATTGATAAAGATAAAACTCTTATTAAACCTGTCATGAAGGAAAATCATGCTTACTTTTCAAACTTGGCTCATGGTGTTTGCATAGCAGAGATATCCTTTAACGACGAAGACTTGTTGCTTGGATCAAAACTCCATAATCAGTTGTCGTTCATTAAAGGATATGTTGATGAAAATATGGTGAATCATATCTTGGTGGATGATGGCTCGACGGTCAATATACTACCTCTTAAGACTATGAAAGAGCTGGGGATTCCTATGGATGAACTCTTCTCAAGTCATCTGATGATTCAAGGTTTTAATCAAGAAGGGCAAAACACCATAGGAAAGATAAGGCTTGCGATACACATGGAAGATGTGAAGTTCAATGCACTTTTCCATGTCATAGATGTCAAAACTACTTATAATATGCTACTTGGACGACCATGGATACATGAAAATGGTATCATCTCTTCAACGCTCCACCAATGTTTTAAGTATTGCCAAGATGGGGGCAACAAATTCCTCTTCAAATGGGATAACCCTTATGTGGTTCAAGAAGTCTACACCAACAGAGCTTCGTTCTTTGTTGCTGTTTGAGCCAATATGATTGTTCACATGGAAAAAGAGGGATAAGTAAACCTCAAAACACAATCATAACATGGAAATCCAGGTAACAAGACACAAGTGAAGGCAAAATATAGACTTTATTAATAGAAAGAAGAATTGTATTACATAAAGTATGTAGCCTCAATAGAAAGTCACAAGCCGGTGTTACCAAAACAAAAAAATTCCAAAGCATAAGAAACCATTATCATACTACGGTTTCCAGCTATGTCCTTCTAACTCCTTTTGTTTGGTCTCCAACAATCCTTTCAATTTTTGAAGAATGGCTGCGTTGGTTTCACTTATCACAGGGGAAACAAATAGTGTGGTGATCTCTGCTTGAATGCCGAAGGTAATGATTTTCCTCTCAGAAAGCTTTTCATCACACGCCTTGAGAGATGACTCTAACTCAGTCTTCTTACTCTGCAGCTCCATCAATTGTTCCGCTATTTTTGTTATCTCAGTATGAGTGGTGGAAATGGATCTAGATGCCTCGTCTTCAAAAGCTTATGAATCTTTAAGTTGCACTTCAAGCTTTTCAACATCTAAGGCTCGTTGCTCTGATGTCATCATAGGAGATAATGAAGACTCTAAGTGAATAAACTTTTTAGCATCCTCAATCACCTTAGTCAACATTCTTCTGATAGAGGAGCAATCAACCTTTATATCTTCAATGGAGTGGAGGATCTTCTTAACTTCACCAGCCAGGTTAGGAATATAATGGATCGGTGTACGAACAATCTTATTTCTGATGCTCTCCCAACATTTGATAGTAAATTCAGATCTTATCTCTCCTATTATGTCATCAACACAATACCTAGTAACTATAGTAACTCCTGAAGGCTCAAAGGCAGTAGTAGGTCCAAGATTATGTAAGTTGATCACTATATTAAAGATCGGTGGAGGTGGATTAGGCTGCTCATGTGGTAAACTAAATGAAGGATGAGAGTTTCCATTCCCAGCAGCTAAAATATTGAAAGGGTTAGGGCTAGCAATAGAAGCAACACTCATTTCTGGCCCAATATACATATCAAAGTCATTCCCCAGGTCTTGTTGACTAAGCTGAAACAAAGAACAAAAAAAAAGGGGGGGTTAATATATGACAAGTAATATGAATTGAAAAGAAAAAAAAGTGTCAAACTAGTTCTTCAATATTGTTTGGCATGATTGATGCACTAGGGACTCCATGAAGGAAACCCGAGCCGCAAGGATTGAACACTTTCTTGGTACGTTTTAAACGCTTCCAATGATGATCACTGTTTTCATGCTCACTGTCCTCAACATTTAAGATTGTTTCAAAATTGCCTTCTTTCTCCTGCTACATGCATATCCTTATAAGCATCTCAATAAAAAAAAAGGGAATTAATAAGGCATATAAAAAAGGGACAAGTATTTATTTACCAATTGTGGAGAAAAAGGATTGTGCACTTCTTTCCTTTGCCTCTGAGGAGTTAGAGAATTTCTTATTGAGATGATCTTTTGAAGTACTCACTCTCTTCACACTAGGAATCACAAGTCATGTCCTCTTTATGTGGGCAGATGTTTGAGTACCATCTTCCTTGCCTAAATCAACATCAACTGTCCGCTTATCTCTTTTATAGGTAGGAGAAGATTGTTTTTTTTTGGTTAAGAGAGGGTCATTCTTCTTTTCTTTTGTCCTTCGAGATGCTATGGCAATATTAGCAGGACTTTTGAGAATGATCTTCACCTCTGGAGAACAAACTTTAGACCACTTCGGAGTCCACCAGTCCATGTAACGTTTAGTCACCAAAGGAAGTTTATCACTTGGGGGCAATGGAAGCTTGCACTGAGAATGAGTTTTGAGTTTGGTAAAACTACGCCAAAGTTGGGATACATCCTACAAGGTTGGAACTCCAGTTCTCCCTTCAAAGTCACAGGGAACATGTTGGCAAAACCCAAATTGTCTACTGAATCTATCAGGACAGTAAGACTCAATAATAAAAGTATTATCATAACGAAGAGTCAAATAGCCTGATCGAATACACATAAAGTAGTCACTCTTGAGGACTTATAAGTTGCCATCATCACACAAGACCACAACTTTGGCCAGGGGAAGTAATGCAGGAAATATGACTCTCTTGGGATCCCTGAAAAGAGCATTAGCTTGAGATTCATTGAAATGTTTGGCCAACCTCATGCCAGTATATTTTGTCATCCCAACTAACTTGGCAGGACTAATGGCTATTTGATGGGTGCCAAATTTTTCTGCAAGCCAACTGCTGAGAAAATGAATAGGAAAAGGGATGTCTCGTGCGGTCACACTTAATGCAGACTGGAATTCCTTTAGACCTTTGAAGATACTTGCTAGAACTGGTATCATAAGAGAGAATTGCCTTCCAACCGCCATCATGGATGCTACTTTGAAAGTACTAGGACGAATGAAACCAACGTCCTTACTAGGAAATACAAATTTGCATAGCCAACATGAAAGAAAAGCCGCTAAATAAACTTCATCTTGCATATGAGAAGGGACATTAAGCTCTTTAAAAGGATGAATGAATTTGCTGGAACGAACACGAGACTTATCAATTGAGCCAGATGGATAGGTAGTCTTATTGGATCTGCTAGACTTACCCACATAAAAGGTACCCTGTATCTCCAATCATCTTGAAACCAGAAATCTACCCAATCTTGAAAGGTCATTACATGGTCACCATCAATGGTCTGACATTTTTATGAAAGGCGATGAATAGGTACTTCCAGCTCTTTGGAAGAAAAGAACATCCTTTCTTGTGAGCTTCATTAAGTTCATCAGCAGAAGGGATGACTTCATCATAAAAAGTACCAAAAATAGGAAGGCCGCTACATGATTTTAACTCCCAAAGGGATATAGACTCCTCGCCATTTGGGGTAGATAGCGTGTTGGTAGCAGGATTCCAATGGCTATAGAAAGAAAGGATAACATTTATCTGCCAGTCATATGTAAAAAGGGATGCAAAAATAGTGTCTCGAATATGTGCCCTCTCGAGGATTGGCTCGTAATGTTTCAAAATATCTTCTGTCCGTTCCCAATACTCGGGAGTATACTTAAGTGCATCGGAGATTGGGAAATAATCCTTGCAAGTAGCATTTCCATCACGTTTACGATAGTCTAATGACGGCAGATCAGCTAGAAAAGTTGTTGAATGTAGAAAGGATGATTGAAGTTGTAAAACTGATCGAGGCAAACCACCATGACCATAAAGTTCATAAGAAGTCTCCAATGACTAGGAAGTCAAATGCTTGATGCTTTTGGAAGACCGCTTCTTAGCAAATGGACCAATGACAGGTTCATATACGCGAAGGCTTGTCCGATGATACTTCTCATCAATTACTAAGAATCTTTTAGTGGAAGAAGAAGAATTCCTGAAAAGCACCATCTAAAAAGAAAAGGGAGACATAAAAATGCGTGAATTAGATGCATATTTGAAAGAAAAGAGGGGGGACAAGATTATAAATCCCATGATATTTATATGTCCTAAGAAAAAAAATCTAATGATAAAAAGGGAGAGAATAAAAACTTACCTTGATCAAGAGCTAAAGAAAAGTGATGCTCCAATGTTAAGAAATTTATGACTTGCCAAAATTGATGACGTGTTAAAAACAGCAACCGTGACCCTTAAGAAACAACTTGTCAAGCACCAAGGCTTGTGAAGTATTACGGCAAGAGAATTTAGATCACCCAAAGAAACCTGCAACCCTACAATAAGAATAGATGTTAATTAATGGAAACAGGCGGGCTCACCAATAACTCAATCAGGCTTAGTCAAGTCTATTTCAATAACAAGTTTGCGCCATCGATCATGCAGTTGTAGAAGAAGAAAAGGTTGTTTTTGGTTAACACACACATGTCAACAATATGTTCTTCCTCAACATTGAAAAGCTGCAGGAAGAATTTATAAGACTAGGCGAGCAAACAACGTTTGATTTCTGATGCAAACAAGAAGAAAAAAAAAACACTTGCGGAAGCTCTTTTATTTATAAGGCTAAGATGGTAGAATTGCTTTGGCGCTCATGTCTGATGAATTCTAGAGCAATGGGAGAACTCGCCTTGAACTCGCAATGTTTGCAGAAATAAACTAGAGCTGAGAGAACACCACATGAACTATCAATTCAGGGCTGAGAATATATCATAATTTATGGCAGCAGTGATTAGGGAGCACTGGTGACAAGGATGCTGAATCCCTTGCAGCAACTTCAACCATGAATATGCCTGATGAACAAGGTATTTGCAATTCTGGACCATTGGTTCAAAGATCATGTAAATTCACACATAAAGCTTGAGAAACTACATGAATGAAACCAGTTCACAAGCTGAAACAACAAAGTTGAAAATCTGCTCCGATTGGTTTGTAAGCATAATGGACATCCAAGTTAAGGTTTTGCAATGCTGACAACAGTGAGAAGAATGATTAAGTGGAATCTGTATCGCATCCAAATTTCAATATTTGATGAGGTTCTGCATATAAATCATGTGAAATCTGTCTACAACAGACGAATACATCCAATTCTATAAGCTTTTGAATCTATCTACAAACCAGAATTATATCCTGCATACACAAAAAAAAGGGTGCAGTTGTAATAAAACAAAAGGAGGAATGGGGACGTGCGTGCCGGGACTGCTGTGTGGAGGCTGCACTATTAGTGAAGAAACAGAAGTATTGCTAGGTTGAGGCTGCACCGTTAGTTAAATTCAAACTTGAGCAGTACCAAACATGGTTTAATGATATCATCGAGCAGTCACCTGACCCGACAATGTTTTGCTTGACCTTTGGCGGACCAATTCTGCCCATAGATGCTGACAGACACTTGGCAATCTTCACGAAGCAGCCAAAAAGTTTGATATTGATTTTGAAGCGAGACATTTGGTTTCCAGGTTGATGCTACGCGGTTAATAAAAAAGCAACAGGAAGTGCTGCGTGGTCGGTAACAGAAAAAGAGCAATGTAATGTTCTTTTATAACCGCCTCAGTGATTCTTTCCTAATCTAAAAAAAATCTTTTCTTTTTCTGTGAAAGCAAAGTCGGCTTCCAGTACAGGAAATTGTTTTGTTCTCTTTCTTAATAATTCATTCACGTTGGACAATTCATTCAGAAAAAAAAAAAAGGTCAATTAAGCTAAGTCAGGCTATCAGTATGGGAGGACCTTTTGTTTACTCTAAGCAGCTAATTCACTCTAAGCAATTCATTTAGAAAAGAAAGTCAATTAAACAAAGCAATTTACGTGATAAGTTATTTTGCTCTCTGGACATTCTTCCAGGAAAAGGTTGAAATTAATGAAGGATGGAGGGCACAGTTCCCAAGGCAATGAGAAAAGGGAGTTGCAACTTTCATAATTCATAACTTGCTAACCGTTGGTCGGAATCACTGCGTCGTTGGATTCAGCACAATGAGATCTCTAGAACAAGAAGTTGTAGTGACCACTTCCAGTGAAAAAAAAAAGTTCCTGCAGCCCAGTCAAAGTGTTTGTTGCTATTAGGGTATAAAGATAAATTTTGCTTGGTCCTGAATATGCAACAGTTTCAAATGAGGTATTGAATTTGGATATTTTATCATTTGGTTTGATAAAGTTCCATAAATTTTCAATTTTGACTATCATATTTTATTTTCACAATAAGATTTATCTACTTGTTGTGAAAATGAAATACGGTCAAATCAAATTTTAGTTGAAAATATACAACCCTCCCAACCATATTTTTTGAGACATGCCCACTTGTTTCGAAAGTAAGTGAACTTGTCTCGAGGGGGCATCTGTAGAAACACAAATTTTCTACCAATCAAATTTCGCCATGTGTTATTCTATTCATTAAAAGAAAGGATAAAATAAAATTGAAATAAATTACATGGAAAATAAATGAGCCTTCATATATTTCTTGGCCAATGAAAAGTTGACACTTGGTATGAGATATTCAAGATATCTTGTCATAAATACAAGATCCCAACATATATCTTTTCATAAATGTAAGATCCCGTCAATAAATATCAACCAATAAAATTATGCCATGTGGCATTGAAAAAGGACCCGAGAGCCCTTACAGATCTCTATAAATAGAGGGCCTCAACCTAAAGGAAGGGGATTCCTGTAGATACAAATTTTCTTCAAGACAAACTCTTCAAGCAAGGAAGCTCTCTCTTCAAGCAAGGAAGCTCTCTCAAAAGTTCTCAAGCCTCCTTCATGGACACTTGAAGTCTACAAAGAACAAAGCTTTGTTGGATCAAGCCTAAACGCCCCATTAGAGTTCTTCAAACAACACTTTGAAGAAAAATCAAAGGTACTCTTCAAAGCATCAAATCACCAAAGGATTTCTTGGAGATACAAATTTTCTTCAAGACAAGCTCTTCAAGCAAGGAAGCTCTCTCAAAAGTTCTCAAGCCTCCTTTATCTACGCTTCAAGTCTACAAAGAACGAAGCTCTGTTGGATCAAGCCAAAACGCCCCATAAGAGTTCTTCAATAACACTTTGAAGACAAATTAAAGGTACTCATCAAAGCATCAAATCACCAAAAGGATTCCAGGAGATACAAATTTCCTTCAAGACAAGCTCTGCAAGTAAGGAAACTCTCTCTCTCTCTCTCTCTCTCTCTCTCTCTCTCTTCAAGCAAGGAAGCTCTCTCAAAGAGTTCTCAAGCCTCCTTCATCTACGCTTGAAGTCTACAAAGAATGAAGCTCTGTTGGATCAAGCCAAAACGCCTCATAAGAGTTCTTCAACAACACTTTGAAGACAAATCAAAGGTACTCTTCAAGGCATCAAATCACTAAATCTCGCTAAGCTCTGTTGGATCAAGCCTAAACGCCCCATAAGAGTTCTTCAACAACACTTTAAAGACGAATCAAAGGTACTCTTCAAAGCATCAAATCACCAAATCTCGCTTTGTAATACACTCCTAAATTCGCGTTCTTGCAAAGCACAAATCTCGACTTGATTACTCAAATAAATCAAGTCACCATACATCAAATCCAAGGGAAGAATGAGAGGATTGTCATATTCTTTTGAAAGAATATATTACATAGAGATTGTACCCATTCATATATGTAATAAAATCATATATTTGTACACGTGTGCTTATTTAATTTCAGGTGCTCAAAATTGTGTCTACAATCATCTTTTGGATTCTTTCATGCTAAACCGTTTTAGCATATTGTCTATGTACATGGATTGAGACAATAAAAGCAACCTTTTTTAGATCTATCTTTATAAATTTTTATTCCTATTATATAGATTGCTTCTCTCATATCCTTCACAGAAAAGTTCTTGGACAACTAAATCTTTACTAACTATAACAAAGAAATGTTGTTTTTTATTAATAATATGTTGTCTACATATAATATTACAAAAACAACTTCACTCCCACTAACATTTTTATAAACACAAGTCTTATCCATATTTTTGATAAAATCAAACTATTTTATTATCTCATCAAAATGGATATCCCAACTCCTTAAAGCTTGCTTAATTTCACAAATAATTTTTTATAACTTGCATATTTTATTGGCAAATTCCTTAGATTTAAAACTTTCAAGTTGTGTCATATAAACATCTTCTTGAAGACTCTTATTCAGGAATATAATTTCGACATCCATTTGCCAAATCTTATATTCATACTATGTAGCTATAACAACCAAAATCTTTATAGATTTTAATATAGTTACCGGCAAGAAGGTTTCATCAAAGTCAACCTATTTGTTTTTGTTTGTAACCTTTGGTAACTAGTCTAGCTTTTGTTTGTTTGTAATTATCATCCATGTTAATCTTCATCTTAAAGATCCACTTATATCCAATAGGTTTTACTCCTCCAAATGGATCAACCAAGTTTCATATATGGTTGGTGTATATGAAATTCATTTTAGATTTCATGGTCTCAAGCCATTTCTTAGAATCATGAAATGATACTGATTCGATGTAATTGGTAGATTCATCAAGTATAAGCAACTCATCATTTTTAGATTTCATGAGAAGCCCATATCTTATTGGTGAATGACGTGTCCTACCAAATCTATAAAGTTTTTATGTTTTTTTAGCTTCAGGATGAACATCCAATATTATAGCCTCATGCTTAGGTTCTATTTGGATATCATTTTGTGGTTCTTGAACTTCTTCCAAGTTCTATTTCCTCCTATTTCTTCCTTTAAGAATAAATTCTTTCTTTAGAAAGATAACATGTTTTTTAGATAAATATTTTTGCTCAATAGGATATATAAATAATATCTAATAGTTTCTTTCGGATAACCATATACTTATATTTATTTGACTTAGTTCCTAGCGTTTTAGATACAATACGCTTCACATTATCATCATATCTCAAATCTTTAAGTATGATAATATTAATTTGAATTTGAAAAAAAACAATAACAAAATTATAGAAATGTCTTAATAATAATAATAATAATAATAATAATAATAATACAACAACAACACACACACGCATATAAGAAGATAACCTCAATCCCTCTCTTTCCTTTCAAACACCATGTGGAGAAGATTGAATTTAACATTATTTTAGGAATCCTAAAATTGATAACAATATCTTTAACATTATCAACTTATGATTTAGAAACTGCACAGGATTAGAATGGTGCTAGGTTTGGAGTGCTTAAGGAGGACCCATGTTAGATAGCATGCAAAATGGCTAGAGATCAAATTGATATCGGGTCTAGAACACTCGAGGATCATAAAAGAACCAAAACTAAGGCCTTTAGAGATCAGGTCTAGGGTGTTTAAGAATCAAGCTAAGATTGGATTTAGAACACTCGGGGATTGGAACGGTGCCAAGTCCCAAACGCCCAAGGATAGGATTGAAATTGGGCCAAAACTAGATTCAAGACGTTTGAGAGATTTGATTAGCAATGTGTTCAAGGAGTCAATACATCAAGTCAAGAACAAATCCAAGACATCTAAGATAAAAGACAAGATTGGGTTTGAATTGTCTAGAAATTGGCCTGAGATCGATTTAGTGTTTATTTTGAAGCAAAGCACTCGTGTAGGGGCAACCCTATAACATAGGTTGCCATAACATCCCCAAGCTCTATATTTTTAAGACCCATATAGTATTAGGTTTAAATAGAATACTTTCCATGCGATGCTGATAGGTTAGATCATTTTTTTTAAAAAATAAATATTCAAAGTTGCAAGGAACTCTTTTGCATTGTCATTAAACTTAGCTAAGCAAAACCTTCTGACCAACTCCCTGTCTAGCCCAAGTTTTAAAATGTTTAGGCGGTGCTTGGTTTTTTCTCTACAATTATGATGAAAGTCATCAAGCAGTATCACATAATCCATTAAAGGTGTTAATTGGACCTATTACAAGGTCAAGAGTCAAAAAGATCAAATAAGCATTTAATGAACTAATTCAACATATTTGGATCAAGTCAAGCATCAAGATGAGTTCAAATGATCAGAATTTAATTAATATAATTCATACAAGATAAGGAGTTAGGAAAGCCTATTATCTTGCGAATTGGGTAAGAAATCTTGGTAGCTTGCAAATTGGACAATGAGAGGCTGTTTTGAGCTTATTTTTTCTCATGCACAATTTTAATCTAACAAACATAACTTTATATCTGATTGGACATCGGGAAGGATAATTTTAGTCTAACAATCATTTGATGAGGCTAATTTGTTTTCAAAATATTATAAAGGTGTTGTTTCCTATATGATTAAAATTTTGTAGCGATCAGACATCGAGAAGGCTTTGCGATAGATCTTAAAATATACTATGCGAAAATGACATTATTTTCCTAGTTGGTTTAAGATTATTTTTTCCTATTTTATTGATAACTATTTTTTTTATTTCCTCAAAAAATTTTAGGATGTTTTACCTAGTATAAATAGAGTTATTTAGCTTGTATGTAAGAGTTTTTTTTAGTCTTAGCTTTATTTCAAAATAATATTGTTTGTGTGAAGTTACTCATACTTTTAGTTCTTCATCAAACTCTTCAATACTTATTAAATTTTAATTGTCTTTGTGGCATTCATCCTTATACCTTCAATTCTTGATTCTTTATAATCAATGAGTTGGGGTTCATTCTAATAACTTTGGTTTCTTGGTTTAGGTAGTCATTGGATCAAATTTTTTTCAATATGATTTTAGCTTTCTTGGGTTGTATTTTATCTTGGTTGAGTTCTAGGGTTTTTGTCCTCCAAGTTCACATCAATTGCTATCAAAGCATGAATATGAAATTAGGTTATTTATATATCTTTAGATTTACATGTTATTTATTTTGATCTTTGTTCTTAAATTTGTGTCAACCCTATAAAAAAATGTTTATGTTAAATTAGGTCTATAAAGACATGTTAAAAAAGCGTTTTCACCTAGTATCTAGGTCATTAGAAATCCTAACTCATTTTTTAGAGTTCTAAGCTAAGGGGTCAGTTACGCTAAAAAAAAGATATCATCACCCTACAACGTCCTATATAAGGTAAGTTGTGTTGCCACTCAATTTTTGACTCATGTTTTGATAAAATTTTCAAAAAATAAAAAAATAACGAAAAACAACAAAAATCCAAAAAATATTTTTTTTTAATATATTTGCATTGTTTTTAGCATTTTTAACATCATCTCAAAAGAATTTAAATTTTTAAAGATCTTGGGAACGCATTTGACTTGTAATGCGTTATTTTTAAAATCACCGATTTTCCTCATTCGAGTCGATATTAATAAGAAAAATCCAAAAAAATAAAAAAAATCAAATCTATAAAAAAAAAGAGTTGAGGGACCAAGTTGGAAACCTACCAGTAATTTTACCTATAAATACTGGTCTCCACAACATACACAAAGGGGGGCAATTTTGCATATTTGGGAGGCAACACAAACAAAACCCTAAGCCTAAGCCTAACCCTAAAACTCCATCTTCTCCAAGCCGCCGCTCCCTCCCTTGGAAAAGAAAACCCTCACCGTAGCACCCATCCACACGGTTCCCACATCATCTTCTCCTTTTCCAACCAACAACACAGAGCCCCTCCCTTTTGATTTTCCTCTTCCTTTAGCCGGACAAGCATCCGATCCCAGCCAAAAGAGCAGCCGCATCTGCACTGCCCCCCATTTCCTTTACCTCTGCATTTCCTCCCCTTAAACCAAGAGACCCGACCTTTCCCTTCTCAACTATTCTCCCTCTCAGCTGCTCCTCTCTTAGCCACCGCAGCACTGCCGAGAGCACCGCCTTCCAGCCTACAGCCGACAGATCTTCCCTCTTCAACCGGCCACAAGCCACGGTCTCCCTCATCAGCACAGATGCGACACAGCTCCCCTCATCGGCGCAGACCAGCCTTCAGTAGTAACCCCCGCTGTCTTTCTCATCTCCTTCCCACCAGCCTTGCAGCGGTGTCTCCTTCCCATCACAGCAACGCTGCCTCCTTACTCATAACGTTGGGTCCTCCATGGTAGATCTGCCACCGGGGAAGAAGAAAAGAACAGCAGATAGAAAACAAAAAAATAAAAGTAGATCTAAAATAGAAAACAAATCGACTGTTTGTGGTGTTTTCTTGGCTTTGCAGGTGACGTTGTTTCTCACCACTGGCGAGGGCGGGAAGAAGGGATGAAGCTGTGACTGACCCCTGCTTGCCTGCGTCTCCGGCGGCGGCGTGTGAACCCAGGCGCTGCCAGTGGCGGTGGCGCGTGGATAGACGCGCCCCACTGTTCAAAGGCCCAGAAACCTTCCTCAGCACTGTTCCTGCAGATTCCAGGAGGCTTTGGATTTTTTATGGGTTGTTTTTGTAATTTTTAAATTGTTTAATGTAATTTTGTTTAGTTTTTTTTTGAATTTTTATAATTTGTAATTTGTATGTAAAAAAGGAAAAAAAGAAAAAAATATAGTAAAAGTGAATGTGTGTGTTTGTATTTGTTTTATGGATGTTTTATTTTATTTTATTATAAAATTGCAAAGAATAAAGAAGAATTTAATATTTTGATTTGCTCACGATTAAGAATTATAAACTTACATGTAAGTTATATTTCTAATATCCGATGAAAAAAAATAAAATTTTTAAAACTTCTTTAACACATCAAAGCCACGAAGCAGCTTACCTCAGGTAGGGTGCGTTAGGGGTGCTAATACCTTCCCTAACCACAACCAGTCCCTTACCCGTGAATCTCTAACAAGACCAGTACATCTGGGTTTCCTAGTAGCCCTCAATTAAATACTAGATGACGACTCCCAAAAACCAATCAAGCTAATAAAACAAAGAATCGCCAAGCTGCCACCGCGCAGGTGATGTGCGATAGAATGACGACTCCACTGGTGAAGGTACTGTTTCTGACAATATTGGACTAAGCTTTGTGTATTTGATGTGTTTATGTTTTGGCATTTTTATCTTATTTTATTTTTGTTTTATCCATGCATTTTTAGAATTGTTTCATGCATCACATGTATTTATTTTTGAAAGCACACATAAGTTTTTAGGTTAGGTGGGGAACTAGCAATCTACCCTATGACTATTGGTCAGGGTTCAGATGCATGAAAAACCCAACTCATATCTGAGTGCTTGGTTGGTAATGATGGGTATACGTACCTTAACCATTTCTTGCAACGCCCCTATACTGTCTTTACAAAGATCGTCACTAGATAAATATGAGACCCTTTTGAGACCAGATAGAAAACTTACCCATGTTCACATAATGAATAGAACCTTTCCTTAGGTTGTATGTGCTATCGTTTCAGGGCAAACCCTTCTTGAAGCATCTTGAACTCAAGACTTGTGGGTGACTGTCACGACCAAAAGATTGATGTCTTCTCCCAAGTGCAGGAGTGTCGAAGTAATAAATAACCCGGCAAGACCGAGGTCGAACCACAGGGAGGTGAATTATATAAATTACAAATAAAAACAGATTTGAAGAGAATAATAACAGAAAATGAGTTGAAGAGAGTTTTGGGATGTGATATTGATGTAAGGATTAAACAATGATAAAAACAAATGTCAAGGTTAGAGGATTCACTAATGGTATTTCAAATAAATATAATATAAACTCTTTTTATTACTCAACTAGAAACCACACACAAAGGAGGTTCTAATCGGATGATTTATCATTAATG
>Ga0325414_1000014_pt1 | contig 84850 bp, 52 predicted proteins | sample PopdelMetagenome_8_FD_206183 | JGI IMG/M metagenome (GOLD analysis project Ga0325414, IMG submission 206183) | Populus deltoides microbial communities from Bellville, Georgia, United States - Leaf-PdKOR-R3 | ecosystem: Host-associated > Plants > Phyllosphere > Phylloplane/Leaf | place: USA... | reverse complement strand
TGAACTCTCGAGATATGATTCTCAGGACATTGAATGGGATGATCATGGTGATTCTAGTCATGGACAAGGGACCCTGTATGATTCTGATGGGTCATTGACACCTGAACTTCAAGGCAGATATGAAGCTTCAGAGGAGAACAAGCTATCAAATGATAGTTTGGTATTTAACGAAATATACACGATTGACAATATCAGTTCTGAATCAGAAGATGAAAACATGAAAGGAAACGGAAGAGTGCATCTTGAGTTCGAAGAGAGCAAAACAAAACCTGGATTTGATAGGACGCCATCTAATTCAAGTTCAGATTCCGACGGGAACATGTGGAATGACAGATATCAACTTTCAGATTCACTCCCCCACAATAAGCCAGTAGGTAACGAGATGGTTTCATATTTGGTTGACAAGAAGGCTGAGAGGGAACAAGTGAGCATTCCATCACCAAAGCACCATGACTTGGACTTGTACAGAAAGACTAATTTACTTGCAGATGAAAACCAACACATCAGAGAGTATAATGCAGTTCATGACGAAGATGTCTCTTATGAGGATGAAAATAATCTTCCATACCAATCTCCAAAGTGGATTCCACTCAAATCTCATGCCGATGCCATGATAAATCCCAAAAAAGGAAACTATGAGTACAAAACCGCACACTCCACAACTTCTGCTGAGAATTTAAGTACACGTTCAAACATAGACAGGAAGCGTTTATCAGTGAGGACTAGAAGAGCAAGGGGGGCCTGAAAAGAATAAGTGAAAAGCACCAAAATTTTGTTTCCTTGGTTCCGTTCAGTTTTTGCTAAGCCATATGTATAGGATTTCATAATTTTATTTCTTCATATTTTGTTTCATAAATAATTGGCGGTTTGCACATTCAATATGAAATAATAGATAAGAAAAATATTCTTTTCTCTGCTTCACAGGACTTTCATGTCCACGCACAGGTCTCTCTAACTCCCAATATTGAAGATGAGAAAACATGGCAAGTCAAAATGGCCTTTTTGTTAACTGAAGGTTTAATTTTCAGAGATTCAGACTCTCAAATGAACTTTAAACTTCTCATGCCTTTTATAGCAGAATTTCAGAATTTTGTACTGCAATAAATAGATGGACAAAAGTTAGTTATATTTTTCACTAAACAAAGATTTTCTCAAGGCATATTTTAGTAGAAACGCTTCAGGCATATATTCAAATTAGAGGGCAGGTGGGATTTAGTAGTTTGTGAATAGAATGCAAGCACATCGTGCCAAACTCAATTGGTAGGCCTTGATTTTCAAACTCGGTTTAAATCACGCCATTCTAATTATGGGCTTCGTCTCTGAAAGGACGGCTTTATTTTGTGTGTTTGCATAATCTAAAAGACAGACATAACTCATCAACTATCTATCAGATGCAGAAGACCAGGAAAATGCAGGCTTAACTGGAAGTTCATAACATATTCTAAGTTCAGATTCAAAGGATTTTTGTTGCCTGTAACTGAAATTCAGGCAATATGCGTGTTAACTTTCTAACATGGTGACTAACAGGATGCAGTCAATTGGCTACGATAGACACTAGTGTTCCAGCATTATTAACATTTTGGATGCCGCATCAGGCACCTGTACCATCTAACAATTAACAAGTTTTCAGGTTTTCGAATCCATGCGTTTTACTGTATTGAACAGTGATTTAAACAGCATCGAGAGGATTCCAATCATTGACATTCCCAATTACTCTGTTTTCGGTCTTCAAGATACGATTTCCCGAATATGATTAAAATTACAGAAACAAAGTTAATGAAAAAAACCCCAGCAATATGCAACTTGAACTTGTTGATTAAGAATGGCAAACAAAGAAATCATATCACATCACACTCCAGTAAATTGTCTTCTAGGGCACGATATACAAATTACAGAGATTAAGCAACCCCGTGTTTCATAATTTTAACAAAGACAGTCCAAACAATCCAAATAAATCTAATGTAATATTTTACTGTGAACCAAACTATACCACATTAAGCCTAAATTTTAAAACTTCTCTGTATTTGTAACTAAATTACTATTGATTGGAACCTGTATCCTGCCACAATTCAATGATATCAGTAGCCTGATTGAGAAGAGCATGCAATTGCTTCCGCGATATCCACGGCTTGCCTTCTAACAATAGTCTAAGCTCCTCCCAAGCATCTTCCTTGGTCCAAAAGTAGTAGGGACTCAAAGGGATTGTGCCATGGCCTGGTATCACTTGGTTTAGTGCAATTCCAATTACCTTCTGCATCCAAATGAACTTCAATACTACTCTTGGTTTCTCTATTGGCTTCACCACCACTCCAAGCTTCTACAATATTAAAAAGAAAAAAAGAAAAGTTTCCTTTAACAAATCAATTCTTTCACTAATGTTTTGCCCTATCTTCTCACTATCAAAAAAGATTAAAGGGAAAGTAAACAAAAACCCTTTTAACACATTGCATCAAATCAATTCCATAAGACCCAATTGGGTTCGCTATTCAATCAAGAACAAGAAAACAATGGCATAAACAAATAAGTAAGATAAAACAAGTTCCTTGTTGCTAAATCATACATAAAGAAAAGGGCATTCAAAGGTAAGGTATGTGTGTGCAAAATAACCTCTTTCTCAGTGGATGTTTCGTTTTCTTTTTCTTCTTCAGGGAGTGTTTGTTGAGCTTTTGGAGCAGAAAGTTTGAGTCTTGCTGGGGTTTTGAGAGTAGAAAGGGATTTTAAGTGAAAACAAGAAGGTTTTGGTTTGATAGAGAATATAGGGGTTTTAAGGGGTTTACGCAGGAGGCTCTGTGAAGGAAATGTTGAGGGTTGTAAGTGGGTTTGGATTTTGGGTTGTGTGGCCATGGATGCCAACATCTTTCTACCTGTCCTTGTGTTCTTTGAGACAAGAGAGAGATTCTGGGAACCAAGAAGCCACTTTGAAGAAGTATCTTCGCCTGTTTCTCTGTTTCAGGAATTGTGACCAGAGGAGACTAATGGATAAAGGTTCGGGTCCGGTTAATTCGAATTCGAATCTTGGTTGAGTCAAAACTATTGGCTAATGGACACCCACTCCCTTAAATCCAAAAATACCTTTCACTCTTTTGAATTTTGGGATTTTTTTTCCACATATTTTATTTACAAAAAAATTAAATAAAAAATATTTACTTGAAAAATAGAATAAATAAAATAGTTTGTCAAATGTTAAATTATGAATTATACTTACGCATGTTCTTTAGTGTATGGCCAAGTCCAACTAAGTTTTAATGTTGTGAAACCGTGCTATCTAGAAGTTTATTTTTTTTTATGCAAAATAAATTTTATTATTATTTAATATAATAATATTAAAAATAAATTTTATTATATATTTTTTTAAAAAATATTTTAAAACATAATTGTTAGCAAGCTATCTCTTTACAAATGAAAGGGCCGAAGGCTCTTGACTACAGTTGAGAAACGAACATAAAATCCTGATACAAATTAGCAGAAAATCAGACCAATTAATCACATACATAGCCAGCTAATCAGCTTGATTTAATTAATTAGTTGAAAACTAAGGAAATTGATGGCAGAAGTTTCTTAATCCCAATTCCCGAACCCATTTGCTTTGATTCCTTTAATGTTCCTAAGTTAATTAGTTTACAAGATGAGTTTTATTGCTATAACTTTGCTTGTCACGTCTGCTGTTGTTGGTTCAAGTTTTTGGAGGAAAATATTTCAGAATGTCGTGGGTTGCTCCCTTCCAATTTTCTCCGACTCGGAGGTTGATAAAACAATTATATTATAAAGAAAGGAAACTAAGCCATGAGATAATTTTAATGCGTTAATCAACTGTACTTTTTTAGCCCAAATTAATGGTTCTTTTAAAAAAAATAAAAATAAAGTGGAATTAAAAGACAGGATATCAAAATAAAAAAGACAGAGAAAATTCTCTTCTTTTTAGTTAATAGGCAATTCATCCTTTTAGTTTTCAAATATTCATAAACTTCATTATCCTCAATTTTCGGTCCTTGATTTGTATGAGGTGAGAGACAGTTGTCGGATTTCAATGTAGAGAGAGAGAGTCGTTATTTACACCAATATCAACTATCAAAATGGTTAAAATATATGACAATGAGTTTCATTCAATGAAAGGAGTTTTATAATGGTTGTTTAGAACCTTAATTTTACCTAAAAACACATTGAAGTCGAGAAAGAAAAACTTTACCTGATTTGATTTTGTAATTTAGACCAGTTTTTAGGTCTATTACGTTAGTAAATCAGTTTCTAGAATTTCTAATAGTATTTTTAAGGTGTTTTTGGATTAAATGAGTTTTTAAGACAAAAAATTTACTTTTATTTTTCAGTCACCATAATGGTGGCTGAAATTTGGGTATACAGACAATGTGTTGTCTATTAAATTTTTTTTTTCCAAAGAAAATAATGATAGACGACAAGTCATTAGCTTCCTAAAAAGATTTTAAAAAATAAAGGTCTAGGCGCACGAGTTTGGACTTTTTTTTTAATGATAGATTTTGAATGTCTACATGTTTGGGCTCTTTTTTTAAATGCCCAAGTGTATTGGAGCACCAAGCCTACATGTCTAGGCTTTTTTTAGCTTTTTATGAAAGAATTTTATTTTATATTTAGGTGAAAAAAATTTAAGAAATTTTTTTTATTAAAGTCAATTGAGTCCATTACCCAAATCGTAGATTTGACGGGTTAAGCCACAACTTTTGGCCTATTATTTTGTTAAAAAAATCATTTTTGGTTTCTCAATTAAAAAAAAAACCAATTTCATCTTTTATGATATGTTTTTTTAGCTTAAAATAAAAAAAAAGAACCTCTTTTTGGTTATTTAGCTTAAAACAATTAGGCTTGTTTTTGCTATCTTGATCCCACCCACATGTCTTGGTTAGTTTTTGCTTGAAAAAATTTATTTCATACATAAATATTCTCATGCGCTTTATTATTGTATAATTAAATGATAGAAATGCTTCGGGATAAAAAAAAATATTGAATCTAGTGATGTGCATAATCTAAGTCGCGAGTTTGACTAGTTTACTTAAGTTCACTTAGGGTTTTTTTTTTTTTTAAATCAAGTGTTGTTTTTTTTACCAATTTCATCCTTCAGCATTGAGTTAATTGGAGATTGAGCTTTCCAATTTATTTTCTACAAGATTATCCCTACAAGTTTTGCAGGTCAACCTAAGTTAAACAAGATAAATCTAATATGTTATTGTCTCAATATTAAATAAAAATATCATTTAGCATGTCGTCATCTCAACATTTTTTTTAAAAAAATATCTACTAATATGTAGCAAAATTTGAATTCATGTTTAAAATTGTTTTTAACAACACGTTAGCAATACCTAGAATTTTTTTTTTTGCATTAGATTTTTTTTGTTCCAACTCGTGGCATAGTTCAGGCCAATGATCTAATTATAAGAAAATCTAAAAGGTGTGGTGAATCCACTATGCAAAATGCATTGTGGATCCTCTCACATGACATTTTGGATGAACTGTTCACAATGCTTTTTTTTTTTTTTTTTTATTTGGCCCTTAGAGACCAAATTGTAGGATAATATATTAGGGATGGGTAAAATTGAAAGATGAAGAATCAAAGTAAAAAACACAGAGGTAATAGGTTGCTTTAACAAAGTTTAGGTGAAATGTTTATTGTAGTCCCTAGACTTTTCAAATTATAAATACTGAGTCCATTCGATTTCTAAAATTTAAGGGCAAAATCAATTTTGGTCACAAACTTCATTTTTTTTTTGGTTCCTTATTTGAGAGAGGTGAGAGAAAGTCGATGAAATCCGATATTAAAGAGAGAATTTTGTTGGCACCAATTTTGGCTAAAAAATGTCGATATAGATGTCAAATTGTTCTATTTGATGAGGGGAGTTCACAATGTGTTTTTACTTTAAAATTTCCTAGAAAAACATATTTGAGCTCCGTAAGATTTTTGATTTTGGGTTGATTTTGAGTTTTAGGATGATTTTTTAGGTTTGTTGAGGACATAAATGGGTTTATCAAGTTGTCTAGGTGTTTTGAATAAAAAGAATGGTTTGAAGAATGAGTTTTTGGGTTGAAAAAACTTTTGCCCTGATTTTCCAGGCACCACTGCGACAAAAAAAACTTGACAATATCAGACAACATGTCATCTAACTTATTAAAAAAACAAATTAAGGTGGATGACATCTCGTCGAATCCATCTAAAATAAAAAACAATTAAGGGCCTACACCTGGACCCTTACTAGATAGATCAAGCCTAGCAGCGCCTGATATTTTTTTAAAAAAATTAATTAATGCATTTTTATATGTATTTTTCAAAATAAATTTTAAATATATATTTAAATTAATACCCTTTCTCTTTTTTATTTTGTTTATTTAGCCTCTTTTAAATATAGGTTATTTTTTAGTTATTTTGGAAGCATTTAAGTTTTTAAGAGATTGTTCTAATTGATTTATAATTCTTTTATGTTTTATATAAATGAAATTTATTTTTTAAAAAAATATTTATTTTCTGATAATATTTTTAATATGTATAACCTTGCATAATATTTTTATTTTTTATTTAATTCAATCAATTTAATGTGTGTCTATTTTTATTATCATTTGATTAAATAAAAAAAATCAATATTTATGAATAAAGTCCTTGAACACAACTATGTTAAAGGCTTGAGTTGGATGCCAAATATCTTGATCTATATCTGCCTTTTAATTTTTTTTATTTTTATTTTTATTTTTATTTATCATTAATAACTTTCTATTTATTTATTAACACATATAGTTCTTAATTTATTTAATTTGATATATACATAAGCTTTTCATTTTCACTTGGTATTTTTTATATAAAAAATACGTCGAAAAAGCTTGCATATTCATTTTTTTTAGAAAAAAATTGATCCACGACGGAACACAAATCAAATAGCTAGTTTTATTCTAGACAATGTTGTCTTCCAATTTAACAATTTTATTCCAGAATTGTTTAAAAAAAGACTTATTTTATACATATCTCTTCAACAAAAAATTGTTTTTGGCTTTTTTGTATTTGTCTTTTATATGTGAAACATTACTCAAACATAATTCTAGAGTATTCAAATATCACCTATCCCTAAATGTGTGAATTAATATTAAAAAAAACATGATATTCTTGCATAAGCTAAGCTTATTGTTGTTTTAAATCAAGTTGGTTTGGATGAAATAGAGGAAAATATCTTAGTTTATTAAGGGTTGTTGCTATCTACCAATTTTCTCCAAATTTGTTGCAACCATAGTTTAGTTAGATTTGCATCGATAATGAACATACAGATAAGGGGAATTTTGATAAGATGACCATAATCAATGAGAGGTTTTGCAATAATCCTATGGCTTTTGGCGTATTTTTTTTATATATTGCACATTTTCACGAGCCCATAAAGAAACTCATTAGACATACAACTCATTAGACATAGTATGTCTAATGAGTTTCTTTATGGGCGCGCGTGCGCACACCCACACATATAAAGTACCTACATTGCCATTTGCCAAGTTCCTTAACCCTAACAAAGAAAAATACAAGCTATATTTTGAAGAAGTTACTAGATGGTGGTTGTGATACACCGCGGACCGACTTAACTTTTTCTTCAATGTAAATAAAAAAGATGTTAAAACAACACAAGTGTTACTAAGAAATAAAAAAAAATCTAAGACTCGAATCGTTATCATAATTAGATTTAATTAGTTCAGTTAATTTAAATAACGCGAATAAAAAATACAATGACAATAAATAAACTGGAAAAAAATTATCAATATAAAAAGAATGTTTTGGCGACACCAACGTATTTAAAGAAACAAGACAAATATGAGACCCAGGTCATTGATTTGATTAGGTTCAACAAGCTCGGCTTAATGATACAACTAAAAAAGACATCAATAATAAACAAAACAAAAAATAGCAATAATTAACTATATATAAAAGAATGAGCTACCAATATAATAATTGGGAGGAGAAAAAAGAAAATAATATTGGAGACTAATCCTCACTTCGCTATGGACATCGTTTTCTTAACCCAAAATCTGAAGTTATTAGGAGAAGTTCCAATATATGATACATATTATTCGCTAATGCACTCTTTCAAGTGAAAGCCTTTTATGCTTGAAACTTGCACAGATTTACATTATATGTGCTTAATTTTATTAATTAAAATAAGGTTGGTGAGATTAGAACTTATGACCATTTGACCGTCAAATCTTTGATATCATATCAAAGAACCATCTTAACCAAAAAATTCAAATTGTTAGGTTAAACCCTGAGATATGATTTATATTAGTCTCTCTTACTTACTTATATATATATATATATATAGACACACACACACACCCATGAGTGCGTGTCATTAAGTGAGTCTTTCCAAGTGGTTGCAATCATTCAAAAAATTTCATCATCTTGGAAAAACTCCAAGAACTATCTCAAACATAAGGGCAATGGGATAAGATTTGAAGACCTCATTTTAAGGTTGAGGATAGAAAATGATGATAAGTTAACTAAAAAGAGAACTAACTCTTCTAGTGCCCTAAAAGTAAATGTTATGGAACAAATGGTAAGGTCTCATAACAAAAATAAAAAAAGTTTGTTGTGAAAGGTAAAGGAATTGCCAAAAAGTTCAATGACAAGTGTTTTATCTATAACAAAATTAGGCATCTGACCAAAGATTGCAGAAACATGAGTAAGCAAGGAAACCCTATGAAAAGGATTACTCAAGCCAATGTCACCGAGGTTAATCACTTTACTAATAAAGTTTCAGAAATGAACTTGTCTTATGTTGTTTTTGAAGTCAACCTTATCAAAAATCCTGAGTAGTGCTAAGTTGAAATTGGTGCTACAAGACAGGTATGCACTAAGAAGATGATGTTTTTCACTTACAAATAAGTGGATGGAGAAAACCTATATATGAAAAACTCATCAACCTTCAAAGTACTAGGTGTTGGAAAGGTCATACTGAAGATGATTTCTAGAAAGTTTTTTACCCTCAATAATGTATTACATGTTATTGATATTAGGAAGATCTTAATGTCTAGCTCATTGTTGAGAAAAAATGGTTGTAAAATGGTTTTTTCAGAGTGATAAATTTATACTCTTTAAGAGTGGTATGCTTGTAGAAAATAAATATCTGTGTGATAACCTTTTTGAAATAAATATAATGATCATTGTAACTAATAATGAGAACACAAATAAGAATGTCTCTTCTTCTTATTTGCTTGAGTCTTGTGATGTGTGGCGTGATAGGTTAGGTCATATGAATTATAATTTATGTAAAGGTTAATAAACCATGAATTATTACTAAGTATGATTTTTGAGAAAAATCTATGGAATTTGTGTAAAATCAAAATTCACAAGACTTTCTTTTCAAACAATTGAAAGAAGAAGTGAACATCTAGACTTAATCCACTCAAATATTAGTGATTTAAAGTTTGTGCAAACGAGAGGCGGAAAAAATTATTATATTACTTTTATAAATGATTGCACAAGGTATTGTTAAACCTATTTTCTTAGGAGCAAAGATGAAGTTCTTGAAATGTTTAAACATTATAAAAATAAAGTCGAAAATCAACTTAACAAAAAGATAAAAGATAGTAAGAATATAAAGCACCAATTGGTGAATTTTGTTTTCAAAATGTTATTATCTATCAAACTATTATTCTTTATGTGCACAACAAAATAACATTACAAAACATAAAAATGAAACATTATAAGAAATTATTAATGTCATGTTGATAAGTTTGAGAGCACCTCAGAATTTATAGGGGAGTCAATTTTAACTGTCAATTATATATTTAAAAAATACCCCATAAAAAGTTAGTTAAGACACCATATGAATTATTGAAAGGTGAAAGATCTTCCTACAAATACCTCAAAGTGTAAGGTGTCTTGTAAAGGTAGCAATATCTGATCCTAAAAAGGTCAAGATATGACATAAAACTATATATTGTGTATTTATCGGATATACATGCAATAGTAGTGCATATTAATTTCTTATACACGAGTCAAGTATTGAAGATATTCATCTTAATACTATATGGAATCAAGGAATGTTATATTCTTTGAGGATGTATTTACATGGAAGGAAGCATGAGAAAATCATTCATTAAGAGAATGATTGAGCCTAGCTGAAGTAATTATCATCAATCAGAAAATGATGAAGTTGAGCTTAGAAAGAGTAAAATGGAAAAAATGACCAAAATACTTAGTCCTATTTTTTTTAACATGTTAGAAAATAAACCTTAAACCTACTCTGAAGCAATGTCCTATCAAGAAGCTTCTTATTGGAAGGAGACAGTCAATAGTGAAATTGAATCCATTATAAATATTTGAATTGATCTTTTTCCTGAAAGTAAACATTTAGGCCATAAATGGATCTTTAAAAGAAAAATAAAAGCTAATGGCACTATTGATAAATATAAAGATAGACTTGTTGTTAAAGGTTTTAGTCAATAAAAAGGTATGGACTATTTTGACACATATTCATCTATGTCAAGAATAACTTTCACATGAATATTAATAGTCATTGCAACTATAAGCTTGAAATACATCAAATAAATGTAAAGACAACTTTCTTAAATGGTGAACTTGAAAAGAAGATTTATATGGAACAACTCGATGAGTTTGTTGTCAATGGGCAAGAGAATAAAGTTTGTAAACTTATCAAATCATTATATGGTTTGAAACAAGCACCTAAACAATGACATGAAAAGTTTGACAAGGTTATGTTATCAACTGAATTCAAAATCAACGAAGTTGATAAATGTGTTTATGTAAAAAAACACAGATAAAAGCTATGTCATTGTATGTATCTATGTGGATGATATGCTAGTTTTAGGCAACAATGATCATATAATCAGTATACTAAGAAAATAGTAACTAACAAGTTTAACATAAAAAATTTAGGTGTTACAAATATCATACTAGGAATAAAATTTTTTAAGACATCTAATGAATTGATATTGTCCCAAGGTCATTATATTAAGAAAGTTTTCAAGAAATTTTCTAAAGATGACAATATCACTGTCAAAATACCAATTGATATAAGTGTATAACTATCCAAGAATAGAGGTAAGAGAATTAACCAATTTAAATATTCTTGAATAATTAGAGGTCTAATGTACGTTATGAACTGTATAAAGCTTGATATTGTTTATTCAGTTAGTAAACTGAGTAGATTTATAAGTAATCCAAGTATGGGTAATTGGAAGGCAATAAAAAGGATATTCTAAGTATTTGAGATACACCTTGAACTATGAGCTACACTATTCTGGTTACCTTGCAGTACTAGAAGGGTAGAGTAACTCTAATTGGATATCTAAGACTAAGGATTTGAAATCTACAAATGGATATATCTTCACACTTGGTGGAGCAGATGTGTCATGGAAATCCTTTAAACAAACATGTATCACTAGATCCATAATGAAATTAGAGTTTATTGCTTTTAATAAAGCTGAAGAGAAAGTCAAATGGATTTAGAATTTCTTAAAAGATATTCCATGTTGGCTGAAATCATTGCTAATTATTTGTGTTTATTGCGATAGTCAGTCAGCAATTGAAAGGGCACAAAGTAGTTTGTATAATGGGAAGTCTAAACATATATGTCATAGACATAATATCATTAAACACTTGCTCTCAAATAGAATTATTTTCATTCACTATATAAAGTCAAAGGAAAATATTACGAATCCGTTAATCGAAGGTTTGATGAGAGAGTTTGTGTATAATTCATCGAGAAGAATGGGTTTAAAGCTTTTAAAAGATGAAAGAATGTAATGATGGTATACATACCTAGTTGATCGGAGATCCCAAAACCAAGGTTCAAATGAAAAACTAAGTCATATAACATTCTCGGTAGCACTAGAAAATTATTATTTCTTGTTTATTCCTATGATGAAATAAGTGTTGGCCACAACGTGATAAAGGGTGAGCTAAGCTCTTAATGATTTTCATATCATGGTACAACAAGTGGAGGATAGCAAAATACTCTTAATGAAAGATCACTTACATGAGTGAGAATATATGGTCGTTTCTTTGAGAATTTCAATAAAGGTTGAATCCTCTAAAACATTCATGAATTCAAGAGTTGTTTAGGGTCAAAATGAACACAACGGTGAGAACGAAAGAAATCTCTAGGTAGAGAACTATATGAGTACTATTGTCTTGGTTTATATAAAAGGTTGAATTGTTCAAGATATCATGTTCACTATTTAGTCAAGTAATTCTGATAGTATTTCACTAAAAAAAGTTCAAAATCAAACTATCATAATGTAGTAATCTACCAAATCAGTATCTCTCAATAAATCTTTGAGTCATTTTTAAACTGTTGAGATAGTTTCTCTTCATATGGGGGATTGTTGGAAATTTGTTTAAAATAAACAAATTACAGGGGAATGGAAAATTAATCTCAAAGAACCCTTGGTTTTTTCACTTAAAGAACTCTTGGTTTTTCTAGATTTAATTCTTGATTTATTATGGTTGATAATGGTGGGAATTAATTTTTATTAATTCCTCAACTTTTTAGCTTCCAAGATTCATTTTAAAAAGGGGATGAAGAAAGATTTTCTAACTTGAATTTTTAATATTTTTTCACAATCTTTCTCACCTCATTTTTAGTGTTTTTATTTTTTTTAATGCTTTGGTTTTCCTCCAAAATCTAGAGCTTAGATTCATCTTGTTTAAAGATATTTGAGTTTTATTTTCTTTAGTTCACACACCTTGTTTACAAGTGTATTTAAACCAAGGTGGTATTGCTGAAATCTTAGAAGGGATATTGCAAACATCATAGTTACACAAGTGAAAAGTAATAAAGCTTTAAGAACAAAATATTCATCATTGATTACAACAAAAATCTCATTATTTTAAAGTATTTTAACAAGTAAATACCTTTTTTTGTTTTAATTTAAACATATATAGATTTTTATTATTAATACGCATGCTAGGACTTTGAATTAGTATTAATTGTAAGTTTGGATATATAGTTAGTATGCATGCTAATATTATGTTTGTGTTGATAACGTGTTTGTCTTGAGTTATTATTTTGCATGTTTATTGATTTAAACAAGTATGAACTTTAGACTTTTCTTAAAAACTTTTTTATGTTTAGCATGCTTTATTATAATAACTTAAACATCATTACTTTCTAATTTTAAAGTGAATGTTCTTCAAGTTGTTTAAAAGTTTATAATAGTATAGTAGTTTATTTATGTATTATTTGATTCCTTGTTATTTTTCAATCAAGTTTTTTCTTAATAAAATTTCAAAACTAAATGATACAATAGTATTTTCTTAAAATATAAAGAATAATTAAAAATTTAAATTTAAAATAAAATATAACATATAAATTATTTTTTAAAATCATTACCTTTTAATTTTGGTTTCAAGATATAAACTTTCTAAATTCAATTTCAATCAAGGAATTTTAAAAATTGATACCAAATTGAAAAAAAAAAATACTACACAAGATCTGTTAATAATTTTGTTTAAATATATATAATTATAACGACTATGATAATAAAAATAAATAAATATATATATATATATATATATGATAATATAGTTAAATTATCAAATAACTAATTAAATATGAATAATCAAACAACTAAAATTGTATCATACTTTCTTTTTAATAAATTTGATGGGGGTTTAAATTTCTAAAGTAGGGATATTTTTATCGGTTAATATGAAAATATATACTAGAAGGATATTGTGGATAATGAACTAGAATATTTAGATTAGAAATAATTGAAATAATAGGGATAGATTGAAGAATAACCGTCATGTTGAGCTAACTTCAAAAAAAAAAAAAAAAATTTGAAGAGGGAACCTAAATGATTCTAATATTTACAATCATTTTTTCATAAAAACAAAAATCATTCATCAATTTATTAATTGATTTGTTGATTGCTACATGAAAACTCCATTTCAAATTATTCAATTTCAAATCATATGGATTTTTGGTATTATGCTATTGCTATTTTCTCTATAAATTGTATTATACTTCATCATTCTTTCATAGATTTTAAAAATAATGTAAGAAATTGTCTATTCTATTTTTATTAGCATTTCTCTTGAAAAATAATAGTTAGATACGAAGGATATTATTTTCAGTTTTTGTTAACATAACTTCACCAAATCTACTCAAAATTTAGAGCAAAATGCAATCTAAGAATGTTATATTAATAAAATAGTTTACAAGAGAAAACTCATATATTAAAAGATTCATCAAGACAAAATCTCTTGAACAAATAATTTTTTTAAAAAAATAATAATTTTAGTGTAACTTCTTGAGTACATTGGGAGGTTAATGTATTACTAGTTATTTAACACTATGAATAAAAAAAACAAAAACAAAAAACTACTTGGAAAGCCATTAAAAATGTTATATGGATTTCTCTAAAATAGCGTGTGCTCCAATATTCTCACCATACCAATTTTAATATCTTAAGCTATCTTATGATTGTAAGGAATACTCACAATTTAATATAATTCTAAGCTTAGTACCCATAATTCACCAAGATTCTCAGGTTTTGTTTCTCTTTGGTAACTTCCTCTTGATTCTCTTAATTTTGTTGTTCATGCTGTAAACTCTTTCCAAAACATCTTGAATCAATTTAAATTCAGATAATTCACAACTCCATGATCAATCTCATCATCACAATCCTTCGTACCAAACTTTAACAAGGACAGAAATTTGTAAATAGCCAAAAAAAAAAAAGAATTAAATCTTTAGTTCATTGGGTGTGACTACGATTTATGCCCAACCTTCTTTCAGAAAAGACATTGGTGGAGGTAAGATGTTTGGAACATTGTCACACCATGTTGGCCAACCTCAATTTAAATTGAAACAATACTTTAAAGCATTCAAAAACAAAGAACTCACCCTGGATGCTCTTATAATCCAAGTTCAGATTCAAAAGGAAGCTCCTTCGTTGCCTGTCATAGAAATGGAAATGGAATACAGGGGGAGAATATAGTGCATTAACTTGCTGCTATTTGGTTGTAAACTAACCTGTAATCTATTTGGCCCTGAATTCTGCAAGTTTTGACTTCCAAAGTTGGAGCTGACGACTCAACTGTATTATGCAATATTCAAAACTAAGTAGAAATTAAAAATCCAGATAAAAACAATTTCAAATCCCATTGTTTGATGGATATAGTAGTTGGGGCAGGTTTGAGTCCCCATGGATATAAATTACTCTTACAAATGCTGTGTCTTGGACAAATATCCTCTTACCATCAATTTGAAGTCCCAGTACTCTCACTACAAACTAGAAGCTAGTTTAGTTCCTTGCAGTGGGGAATTGTCCCATGATGCAAGAACCCAGCAGGGGTCAAGACCATGCTTCCACATGGTATCTACCATCCTTTTCCAATCTCCTAAGCTGCAAAACAGCAGTTTCCCTCGAAACTCCAGCCTCTTCGGATATAATTTCCTCCAAGGCTGACATTACATCTGAAGGCATTTTGGTTGATGAACCAGAGACGTATATTGAAGCCCCCTCCACTAACAAATTCCAAACCCTCTGGCTCTGTTCCCGCATCTTATGCTGCACATAAACTTTTTGTGGCTGATCTCTTGAGAAGGCTACATAAAACCCTCCACCCCTTGCTATGGATAGCGGTCCACTGTTTTGTGCATGAGACAACCAAAAATCCTTGTACAAGAAGTCATTCTCCTGATTTCGACAACCAAAGAACAACATAATAGGAGCAGCTGAGCCGGACATGTCTTGTATGGCTCTTTCCTCTACAAATCCACGAAAAGGAGCGCAGCCTGTACCAGGCCCAACGAGTACAAGGGGAATTGATGGTGGTGGAGGAGGAAGGGAGCCTTTGCAAAACCATGCTGGAATATATACACCTGTTCATTCAAATAAAAGTTATCGTATAACAGGTGACATGGATCGCTCAATTGGAAAGTTTCAGTTGCATTTTAGCATACCCATACCATCTTGTGGATCAAGTCCAGCTAGCCACGTAGAGCAGAGACCAGTTCGCTTCCTCTTAAAAGGAGTTGTCCATGAAACTACATTCACAGTCAAGTGGACTTGATTGGGGTGAGCTGAAGGGGAAGAAGAAATGGAGAAAGCCCTTGTTTTCAATGGAGGAACCAACTGCACCAGCCACTCAAATGGCATTTGCACAGAAGGGAAATCTTCCAGTACCTATATTGAAAAGATACAATCAAGTCCTTGCAAGGAGCCACTAAACTATCCTAACATGTAAAAGTGGAGCAGCTCAACTCTGATAAACTATTTAAAATGCTGGAGCTTCTCCTACATCCTTTGAGAGAGGACAAACCTAGCATTGTAAAAGGTCAAAGTTCCTATTACCGTTAACCTAGTAATTGACCAATTAAGAAAAAGCAGTGTGTCCTATTTGCATAGCTTAATTTACATACTACAGTTGTTATCTTCGCACAAAAGCCCACACACAGAGTGTAGATAATTATTCGGTTTTGTTGACTTCAAGTATATTCCTAGAGTAGTATTACATTCAATAGAAGCACATCACAGTATGATCTAAAAGAGAAACTTAATTTAAGTGTGTGAGGTTTTATTTCAGCAAAATAAACTGATAACATATACCAACATTGTGAAGAAATGAATGTCAACAAAAGATGCTCAACAAATAATGCACAATGCACCATCAATTATGTGCAATAACTCACCTCTAGAACAGTTCTTCGTTCCTTCTGGTTGTACTCGTAAAGATCATCTCTTCCTTCAGGAGAGGCAAAATATTGAAGTCTCTCCTTTTCATGTTCGGCTGTTGCAAAATAACTCATAACCTGAATGAGAAAAGGATTGTCAGTATATAAGACAACAGAATAGCACAGGCTTGTGGCAACACCACAACAATCAAAACTGAGCTAGCAAGGAGCATGGATATAAGATTCGATTAGGAAAAATACATGACTTTCTTAATTTCTTTCCTTCAATTGAAAGGAAAAAATTCCAATTACAAAGCTTCAACCTTAATTTCCATTAGAACCATTGACTAGGGGAAACCGGCAATGCTAGTTGGAAAATCAGAAATTGTAAGTTGCCTCACTTTATTATACAAGTTGGCAAAGACCAGAGCATAGTGAAGCTGAGCAACTAAAACTCCCAATCTTATCAACATCTATGGTAAATGGCTTCTAATTCAATAGAATAGGATTAAAAAAAAAAACAAAGAAATATTTTAATAGATCAAACATTTCCATACCACAGCTAGACATAGGTTATTACATGAGAAAGTTTTGAAAATAATGTAGCTATTGAATGGGGATGAACTACTTTGTGTTGAAACATATGAAAAAGGTGCTGCCACCAAATCTATTTCTCCTTATCATTACTGTTATGAAATGTCAATTTAAGACAGTTTTAATTATTCATGTAAGAAAAATAGAGTAATTCAAATTTACATGTGCAAGAAAAGTACAATAATAGTTGGGCACCAATTTTGAATTTACCAATATCATTTTCCAAAATACATCTTTTCTTCCATTTTCTAAAGAAAGAACCAAAAGTGCAATCCTAAATAGCCTCTTCCTGTTTAATTCATTTTCCGAGATAATTTTTTCTCTGGCTCAAATGTGATGAGCAGGAGAAAAAGAGGAAATGGAATATAGAGAAGGATTGGAGAAGCAAGTAAAAACAGCATGTTACATAAGATGGCATCTTTTGTTTGCTTGAAGATAGAAGAACAAAAAACATACAGCATCCTTGCCTCGAAGAAATAGCGCCTAGGGGAAGCTGATGCAATATCCATGGTCAATTCCACGAAAGTTTTCAATTTTATAGGGACTTTGTAGTCATTGCCTTCAGCATCACGATGACAACTCTCCATCCCTATAGGATGCACCTGAAACAAAATGCATTGCCCATTATTTAGGATAAAGAGTGTGACAGCTATATCGAAGGTGCAAAGTATGACTTGTGCTTCCCCCATAAGCAAGTCAGGGGAAATATGATAAGTAATGAAGTGGCTGGTAACAAACAGAATGAAAAAAAAGATTTCAGCTTGCAAGTGTTCAGCTCAAACGTGCCATAAAGGTTAAGGACTATTCTATTTTGAACTACTGATTTATCAATCTAAAGGTGCACCAAGAATAATATATTAAAAATTCAATATAGGCTGGAAAATGAAGATGTAATGAACATTAAATGAAAAGTAGGTACTGTTTATGATGTTACAACGGATGATAGTTATTTCTCACATTGTTTAAGTTTCAATACATGATAAACACCTAACACATTTCCAGTTGAGTATGTGACTGTGAGAGCTGAGAATATGTCTACATTGCTGGATAAAGCAATGTGCTGAAGGTAAGCCATTGATGAAGTACCTCTCCAATCCAGCGAGCCAGGGATATGACTCGATTTCAAACTGTTCACTAGTGGCTTGCTTCCTGTTATATGATATTCTAATACCAAGATGCATTAAGAATGCAGGCTACTAAGCCTACAAACTAAATTTTTTTTATGTTCATGGAATAAACATAATTTAATAAAATCACTTTCACAAGGACTGCATCTATTTCAACAACTGAGCAAAGATCCTCAGTGAAGTCCTTGATGCAAGAGCAACAAATAAAGGAAGTCTCTGCCAACAAGGGAATGACTTACAGTGATGAGAGATTCAGGATTCAAATTACAACACTGAAGGAAAGCATCCACTGCAGCAGGATCTTGACCAGGAAGAACTTCCAGGACATCACCAACTCCATATTCAATTATCTGTGCAGAGGGTAGAGCACACATAAAAGACACCAAATTGAACTCATTTGATATCAAATTATAATTGAGGTGCTTTGGAATACAAAATCATGTGTGCTCAATCAGAACAAAACAGAGAACTTACAGATGTAACAAACTCAAATTCAAAATGGCGCACATCTTTTCCACAGCCAGCTCTACACAATGGTTGATTCTTGATCTACACAAGTAAGGATAAATGAACAGAGAAATACAGAAGATGCAAAGATGATGCAAAGATTGACCAGGCAATTGCTCAAGAGAAAGGGAGGAGATTAGTTCTTTTCGATACTGCTTATCGTTTCAAAATAACCTTCTCAATAGGATGAGAAGGTAATAGGTCAAATTTCCATATGGCTAATTAAATCAATTAGAGAAAGAACACTACAGATACAAGTGTCCAGAAACAGACGAAGTAGAGGATGAGAATACTAAAGCCTTCAGCTTTTGAACTACAAAATGTACACGGATTCTGCCATCAACAGAGGCTAAATAAAATGTTGACCAGCAGCCCCTGCTAATAGCAAGAAGCTCCCAACAATTACACAAGTTCTCATGCATGATACCTACATGACTTTCTGTATAGAAATTGGAGTTTCAAGTATCAGATAGGAGTATCACAAGGAATTTTATTACAAATTGGTTTGCATTAAGAGCCAGATGATTTGGTGTTTCAGGTTATGATGACAAGCATTTAAGCTTACCATTTTAAGAAAGCAGTCAGGAATATTCTTGATATGAGAAACTTTTCCAGGAGACATGGAGCGAGCTCTACCAGTTTGCATCTGCACATGATCAAGACCTGGTATGACCATAAGGCATAAAAACATAAGTGAAAAAAACCTAATTCTGCAAATTAATTTATTAAAAAAATTTTATTAAAAAAATTGTAAGCAACAAGGCTACATTTTCCAATTTCCAAGTTAAACTGGGTAGGCAGAACAAAGTGAAACTGCACAATTTAATTAGCAAATACAATCATTTCATTTTCATTGATAAAGGGAATAAAATGCATGTTTAGTAATATTTATCTTTGATGTTTGTATGGACAGAGCATTGACTATCTGGGGTTCAGTTATATTACATCGGTCATCACATACTCTAGCCAAGGTTTCTAACATGTACAAACTCGATTTCCAACTCCTACATGACATGAATGAGATGGTCAACTATAAATAAAACAAATGGTTAAGGCAGTAATGCCAATAGCCATTGCACTAGCAAGGTGGTAGACACGCATCGCACAAAAGAAGTATCCCAACCTCAAACCCTACAACAGCCATATTTATTGACACAGAAAAAATGGTTTTATTCTTGAATAAAAAATGGTTGTACCCTGCAATCACTAGGCTGAAAAACCAGCAAACTCACACACATATATTAACCAAAACATGTTTTTTTTTCCTTTTCTACATTCACAGAATCTCCACCAGATATTTTCCAACTCATCACACAGAAATGTGCATAAACCCCCACTAAAGAGAATAATGCATTCAGAGCATACCTTGGCCCTTGCAATGGAATGGCATTCAATCACAAGAATATATAACAAGAAACCATATCCAAAATGTAGAAGCATTAAACAAAGACAATTGGTAATTGTAATAGCTAAAAAGAAAATGCATAGCCAAACAACTGAATTACCTTGAGCAGAAGATGATTGTAAGTCCACCTTGTCAATTTCATGATATGTTATTTGAAATTTAGGTTGATTGATGAGTTTTGTATCTGATATCACAAAATCTGGACCATTTGGGAAGAATTTAGGGTTAATCTGATACAGCATGTTCCACAAGGATGACATCCAAGGATCCAAAGCACCTTCATACCTAAAAACGAAACCCCGCATATTAGATATCTTAATTTCATCTCAATTCAACATCATGCTTTATTTAGGAGAAAAACAAATGCTTTGTTCACAACAAAGGATGAAAACAGGAGAAATTGTAGTTGTAGGTGATGCTAGTTTCTATCCATTAATCTTGTAACATCTAAATAATCAGGAAGAATAAACTGTTCATTGTGCTAACAAAGCCTAAATCCTTTTCTATTGTGATGTAATCATACCCTGAAGGATGCTGATCGTCTCCTAAACCTCTTTCAACAACAGCTGTTGCCCCAAGATCTGAAATTCTTCTGTCAAGCTTCTTTGCCACAAACTGCAGCCATAGCATGCAATACAGATCTGTGATAAAAAATTAAAGGAAAAAAGAAACTTGTTTCCTCATGGGTTATTGAATGGAGGATTACAAGAATGATACTGCCTTATATTCTATAGAGCACAATCCTAGTAATTTGAGCAAATGATGGGTTATCTGATTAGAGACACCTCCTAACAATAACAAGGGCTGGAAGGTATAAAAATATAGGAACCTCAAAGTGAGCCATTCATTAGAAATCAAAGTTCTTATCTTTCACAATTTAAGTTGCGAAGGAATACACAGACACACAGACATTTTTCTTAGTAATTGACCCTTCAGAATTTAACAGATAAATCATTACTGCATGATACAAGTCCTAAAGGACTTCAACATAATTCAAAAAAGTCAAGATATAGTGAAAAAACAATGACAGATAAACTCAATATCCAAGTTGACTTTGAGTAAACAGGGAAAAGAGTGAAATAATGAATGTAACTCTCAGAAATTGCAGTCACTTTTTCATAAATCAAAAAATGTCAAAGAAATGAACCGCCAGATTCATCTATAAAAGAAGGGTCTTTAAATATAATTCATAAAGCAATGCCATTTGAACTATTTTTCTCAACATACACTATTTTAGATCCCTAGTTAAGGTGGGGGATCAAAAAGGTGTGAATTGAAAGAAAAGTTAACGACCACACAGAATGTGCATTCAACATTCTGGAAGATTACCTTGGTCCACTGTTACTACAAGCATTATGCAGCCTATATTAAATATAAGAACTACTTTTGTTGGAATGTATATTTTCAACATTCATCCTAACCACATGCATACAGCCCCTGATTTCCAAATGCTGTGAACCGTTACACATTCCCCCACATAGAAACATAGTAGAGGAACCTTGAAAAAGATGTAAATAATTGTAGAACTAGAACAGTTATCAGTAATCTTTCAATCATTCAAAAATCAAATCTTCTAGCCTGCATGATATGATAGAGACTCAAGTGCCTAACAGAATTAATGAAATCATACTGCACAAAAGACATTAATATATCTAAACAGAAGATGCACATCATTCTTTTGTAGAGAAAATAACATTACTTATCAAATATTAAACAAAAGTTACAAGTAATTACATTATATTTCTGGTAGCCAGAATCACCCAATCCGAAAACAGCATAATGAACTCCTTCCAGCCAATTCTTAGCAATATTTCTCTGCAGAAGATACTTCCAAAACGACTACAGGCACATATTGAAACAAGAATTAGGAACAGAGACCTTCAAGCCTCTTTACCAAACAGATAAATAAAATTCTAAAGAAAATTTCAATCAACCTTCATGGAATCTGGTGTATCTCCTTGACCAGTGGTGGAAACAACAAAAATTACAGTGTCCTCATGAGGTAAAGAACTCTGAAACAGTAAAAATTAAAATCTGGTAAGCATTTCTCCCAAGCCATCAGTGAAAATTAGGCAAACTAGAAGAACTCCTTTAAGACAAAAAAAAATCCAAATACTAAATTACTAAAAAAAATCCAATTATACTTTCTTTCACTTTCCTTCATTTTCTCTATATAAAAAATCTGAAATTAAGAGTAACATCGTGCTACCTTTTCAAAAACGCATAAGAAAATTTCCTTTCACTTTCCTACAAACAGACACAAAATCAGAGATTGACAGGAAACTTTCCATTATTTTTCAAGCATAGTTTCAAACTTTCTAGGAAACAAAAAATTCAAATTTTCTCATACTTTCTAGTATTTTCTCTGCGATCAAGAAAAATTCCTTTTTAAAAAAAAATAGATAGAAACTTACAGCATCAAAATCGTCGATAGAGCGAACAGAGGCGGCGCAGACTCGTCGCTCGGCTTCGCGGCCAATACGCTCCGCCGCATCCAAAGCGTTTCCGGTTTGAGTAGCGTATAGTATCAGTAGCTTTGCTGGTTCCTTTTCCATCACTATAAAACTCAACAATCAACTACTGTGAAGGAAAAACCAAATTAATTTATGCTTGTGGAATTTGAAGAGCTGAGGAGAAAGGAAAGGAGGAGAGTATCATTGTGGGCCGCGTTGGACCCAGTTTTCAATTTGTGTATGGATCTTATGCCCTGGCCAAAATGATGGATTTATGGGTGAGATTTCTTAGGTTTCTAAAACCTTCTAATCTCTAAATTAAATTCAATTTAAATATATGTTTGTAATTATTTTAAGTATCAAAAATTGAATAAAATTTAATTTTTAAAAATACTATAAAAATAATTTGGATATTAACTCTTCTAATTTACATAGAAATTTTATATTAAAACTAGATTTTTTAAAATATTCATAGTTTTAATTTTTTTTAGAAAAACATTTTAAGAAATAAGATGAATGTGATAAGAGTAATATAAAAAATAAAATAAATAGAATTCTATCTATTTCAAATATGTGAATTAACTTATTTATCAATTAAATTCAAATGATAAGATGTTCTAGCATTAGTTTTATGGCTAGGTTAGCATCGTATATTTGTTCTCAATCAACTAGTGGAAATGCATCATAGGAGTGAAGAGAAGTTTCTCTTGAATACTTATCAAAATAGGATGGAATAAACGCAAGAATGTGAACTCTAGAGGTGCACATTTCAATTTTTTAAAGGTTTTTGTAGTTTGATAATAGAGCTGAGGAAGTGTTGTATTGCTGAATTAGAATTTTGGATAGTTTTAAGGAATACTATGATGAAAAATCTTGGTTTGGTTTAGGAAAGGGCTACATTTACCAACATTACTTCATATATATTATTCGTCAACATTTATAATAAAACACATTGTTTTTCAAGTTTTTAGAATTGCACATATCTTTCTTTCAATTATGAACTTATACAACTTTAAACAACAAATAATTAAATGTCACTGGGCTCCTAATGATTTAAAGGCAAAAAATTTTAGATTAATAATTTATTTTATTTTCACATGTATTCCAAAAAGTATAATTAAATTTAATTATGTAATTTAATATTTTATTCTAGACATAAAAGTTATAATAGTTGATGGATTAAATTTGAATCACATGTGGAATTGAATTTAATTTCATAGGTAATTTAGTTCTTAACAGGCTTAAGAGATTTTAAATTCAAACATCTCATTTGTAAAAAAAAATAATTTCCAAACTATAACATATGCCTAGTGAAATTTTGTCTTAATTGAATTGTCGAAGTTTGATAGGCCAAAAACGTTTGAACGAACCCCTAAGAAGAATCTCAAGTTTTTAGTTTGAGTTAGACCAAGTTTAAACCTTCTATTTTATTTTATTCTCTGTTGTTGTTTTGCACTTCTACTCATTCAAAGTTGTTACAACTTATTTCCTTGAAATAAAGCTAATTAGTTTCCTGAGTTAAAGTTAATCTGTTAAGCTTAACTCTATTTATTGGAACGTTAGCAATGAATAAAGAATAATAATTTTCTTACAAATACTTGTAGTTTAGCTTTCACCCAAATACAATAAGTATTCATCAAAATTGTTTATATTGCTTGATTAGGACCTATTATTAGTATCAAAGCACGGTTACAATGGCATCCAACGAAAAAAAGACCGAGGCTTTGAAGGCTGAACTCACTGGAGTTCAGGATGAAATGCGTGATTGAAGTTAGGTTTAACTAATAAGCTGCACCACTTAGAGAAAACCATAAACAAGCTATTAAAAGCTTTTCTTTCAACTAGAGAAGTCTCTAGCAACAACAACCATGGATGAGACGGATCTTTCCATTCGCATCTGGAGGAGAATGATGGCAATAAACAGATTTTCTCTTCCAATATGGTGAAGTTGGCATTTCCAAAATACTTTAGAGAAGATCCGACTGAATGGCTTAACAGGGTAACTCAATTCTTTGAATTTTAAAGCACAATCAATAATCAGAAGGTATCTTTAGCATCTTTCCACTTTAAAGGAGAAGTTAATCATTGGTGGCAATGGATGCGTCGAACCTACTAAGTGGAAGGCTGTTTGGTGACCTGGGTGTTCTTTGAAAAGGAATTGTTAGCTCGTTTTGGATCGACAGATTATGAAGATTTTGATGAAGCTCTATCTAGAGTTCATCAGGTTGGATCCCTTCGTGATTACCAAAAAAAAGTTTGAAAGGCTAGGCAATCGAGTTCACGATTGGACATAGAAGGCTTTCCTTGGCACTTTCATGGGAGGATTGAAAGTTGAGATCGCCGATGAAATTTGAATGTTCAAGCCTAAAAAATTAAAGGAAACCATCAGCCTAGAACAAATGAGGGATGAACAGATAAACAAAGAGGTTCACACGACCTCTATTGTTGAACTGTGTGCCTACCACCATCACTCTAGTAAATCGTTCTACCCCAACAGCAACACCCAAGAGATTGAGCTGGGATGAAATGTAAAAACAGAGAGTACAAAGGCTTTGTTTCAACTGCAACAACAGATTCACCCTAAGACATAAGTGCCAAGGACCTCAACTATTTTTTCTTAAGTGCCAAATCAAAGAATATGAGATGGAGGGCGAAGAGTTGCAGATGGCAAATACTTTAAAAGATCAAACTGAACTAGAAATCTTAATACATACACTAATCGGCTGGACATCCCTACGAACCATATGAGTAGTAACTACCATTGGGTCTTAAAACATGATGGTGTTGATTGATAGTGGATCCACTCAAAAAATTTTGAGTGAGAAAATAGCTAGATTACTTCGACTTTCAATAGTACTAATAAAATTATTTGTTGTCCGCATACCAAATGAGGAATAACTATTCTGTTTTGGTCGCTTTGATGAGGTATAAGTGAATTTACAAGACATTACCTTTTCACTTACCCTCTATTCTCTACCCTTAGCAGGATTTGATATGGTGTTAGACATTCAATAGTTGAAGATGCTAGGTTTTGTGGTCTGTAATTGCAAACAATTAACCATGGACTTCTACTAGGATAATCAAGCATAAAGATTACAAGGAATTAACCAACCTATTCAAGTAACATCATTGGCGTTGGTTATGAAAGAAATGCGCTAAGGTCAAATGTTGTTTGCCATCTATCTACAAGTTGCCAAGAAGTCCACATGGGCAAACACTAGTCCTAAAATGCAACAGACATTGAAAGACTATGCAGATGTGTTCAAGGAACCAACCACACCACCACTTTTAAGAGATATTGACCATTACATTCCCTTAAAAAAAAAAGATACTTAACCCATCAATATGTGACCCTATAGATAAGCATATTTTTAAAAAGCAAAGATTGAAAAACAAGTCTAAGAAATGCTCAATTTGAGAGTCATTTGACCCAGTACCACCCTATTCTCATCTCTCTTTTTGTTGGTGAAGAAGAAATATGGCACTTGGTGATTTTGCACAGACTATCAGGCACTAAATTCATCCACCATCAAAGATTGATTTCTCATCCTTATCGTAGACAATATGTTAGATGAGTTGTATGGGGCAACCTATATCACCAAACTAAACTTGCGAGCTAGATATCATCAGGTATGAGTACATGCTCTTGATATTCCAAAAACTGCCTTTTAGAACCCATAATGGCCATTTTGAGTATCTAGTTATGCCTTTTGGCTTGTGTAATGCCTCTTCCACCTTTTAAGCCATTATGAATTCCATATTCCATCATTATCTTCACAAGTTTATACTAGTCTTTTTTTATGATATTCTTTTTTATAGTCCTACCTGAAAATCACATATAGAACATGTTAGAACCACATTACATATCCTAAGACAACATTAGTTTTTCATTAAAGAAAGCAAATGTGATTTTAGAAAACAGGAACTGGAGTATTTGAGCTATATTATGATACATTAAGGGGTAAAGGTAGATAATAAAAAGATTGAGGCCATGGTAGCTTGCCCACAACCTGATAATATTAATGAATTGCGTGTATTTTTAAGCTTGATAGGTTATTACCGGAAATATGTTCATTATTGAAACCAATGCCTTAAGTGACGGAATCAACATTGTCCTTACTCAGCAGGGCCGACCAATTGCATTCATGAGTCACGCTTTGGGAATTAGTAAATGAGCATAATCTATCTACACCAAGGAAATGTTTGTGGTTGTAGAAGCAAATCAAACATGGCAACCCTATCTTTTAAGTAGAAAATTCTTTATTCAAACTGGTCACAAGAGTCTCAAATATTTCAGGGAGCAATATGTGGCCACTCCCGAACAACAAAAGTGGGTAGCAAAGCTTTTAGGCTATAACTATGAAATTCTTTACAGGTCAAGACATGAAAATTTAGCAGTTGATGCCCTTTTCTACCGCCCTGACAACCCCCTTCTTAATCCTTTATTTGTTCCACAGGTTACACTTTGGTATGCTATGACAATGGAAGCAAAAGATGATCCATATATACAGTAAGTGAGCCACCAATAAACTATAGATCCCACAGGTCCATACTCACTGCAAAATGGTCTCTATTTCTACAAAAAAGAGTAATTGTTCCATAAGTTATCCGCATCCAGCTGTTACATGAATTTCACTACAACAAAATGGCACGACATTCTGACGTATTGAGAACATTTAAAAGGTTAGATCAATAATTTTATTAGCCATCCATGTATTGATCTGTCCAAGACTATATCGCGCAATGTGAAGTTTGCCAAAGAACTAAAACTGAAACTCTTGCCCAAGTGGGATTACTTCAGCCACTACTCATTCCTTATCAAGTTTTGGATGATATCAGTTTAGAATTTATTGAAGGCCTTTCACCCTCCCATGAAAAAGATGGTTTTTCTAGTGGTCGTAGATATATTTAGTAAGTATGCTCATTTTGTTGCATTATCTCATCTATTTTCTGCAAAGATTGTAGCTGAACAATTTGTAAAGCACATCATCAAACTCCATGGCATGCCAAAATCAATCATTAATAACTGTAACCCCATCTTTATCATCAAATTTTAGTAAGAATTCTTTACTATGTTAAGAACCAAGTTGAAATTGAGCTTCGCCTACCATTTGACCATTTTATCATTTTACACACCCTTGATACAAAACAACTCGTGTACGCCTCTATAGTACCAGCAGCACTAAAATTAGTGCTTTTATCATTATGTATTTTTTAATCCTATTATCTAAGAGTCCTATTGTAATAAGTGTATCTATTCCTTCTCTATATAATGCTTTTACCATTATTTGTACTACTCCAATATGTATATATTGTACTTGGGATTGAACTGCTGTGTTAAACAGTACTTTAGTTGTTTAATCCATTAATGGCCACGAAAATAGTATAGTTACTTACCTTGGGCATAATTTTAGTATAACACCACCTGGCATAGTTCAATGAGGATGACACCTTTCCAAGCCTTGTATGGTTGGTTTCCTCCTTCCATTCCCTTTTATTTTGCTGGGTTATCTTGGATTAACGATGTAGATTAAAGCCTCTTAGATTGTGATGAATTGCTCCAGCACTTGAAGAAAAATTTAGACATGACAACTAATAAAATGAAACAAACACCAGACAAAAAGAGGCAAGTTGTAGAGTTTCAAGTAGGTGATATGGTTCACCTAAAGCTACATCTTTATCGTTAACAAACCACCTTCAAACAAGTTCTACGACCTTTATCAAATCAAGAAGAAGATTGACAATGTTGCTTACCAACACAATTACCAGCATGCACAAGGATCTACCTTGTTTTTCATATCTCTCTCTTAAAGAAATATGTTAGGGGTCCTCCACAAGTTACCTTAGAGTTCCCACCTATTATTGACAAAGGTGTAGTTTCTAGAGAACCAAAAAATATCCTTGATACATGCTAGATTAAACACGTTGATAAATTTATTGAAGAGAGCTTGGTGAAGTGGAAGTAGTTGCCTATTGAAGACGCTACATGGAAAGACACAACATTGTTACATAATCAGTTTCCTTATTTGGACCTTGAGGACAATGTTCTAATTGGCGGAAGGAGTATTGATAGGATGAGAAGATCTAAATAAACCCCTAAGAAGAATCCTAAGTCTTTAGTTTGAGTTAGATCATGGATTCCATTTAATTTATGCATACTACAACATTGTTTTGATGGGATTCTAATATTACAAATACAAAATATATTAGAAAATTTAGGAAAATCATTATGATAGTTCATATATCATAAAGTTTTTCTTCTCAATTTCATTCTCAAACCTTTTTGTTTTCAATCTATAGGTTTGTTAGAGAGAAAGTAACTGGAAAACAATAAAGGAGCGAGAAAGTTATTGGTTGACCATATTTTGACCATGAAAAGAGGTGTTCTTGGTGTGAACATGTTCTATTAGTTGAATAGAGTTCCATTGAAATGTTTTTAAACATTCATCTCGCCTAAAAAGTATATTAGGATCAAGAAAGAAAGAAAAAATTTTGATTTCATTTTGTATTTTTGGATCATTATGGGTTAATAAATTGGTTTTTTTTTAGGTTCTAAGAGTATTTATTAGATGTTTTTAAATGAAAATTGGTTGAAAATAGATTCTTAAACCTAAAAAATGACCCCATAATTTTTCAATCACCACTATACTGATCAAATTTTAGACAAGCAAAAGCATCCGAGAAAGCACTTACATCGAAGTCAAGAAAACTATGACCATCGAAAGTCAAGAGTGAACAAGATCTTCATCCCACTTCCAATTCCAAGCATTCTAGCTCTACTGAGGTCAGTATTGCTTTTCCTACTACATATGCTAGTTTTTTTTTTTTTTTTATGAAGTAGGAATTATCCAAGGCCTAACCGTTATATTAGAACATCTAGGAATTGATTTGGAGTGAAGATATATACAAGTTTTTTAGAAATCAAAAGCACTCAATATATAAGGTTTTGACTTACCAGTTCGAATGATAGATGGCCCAAAAAGATGATAGGGGAATGCTATCATAGGCTAGGAAGTTTCAATTCTCATCTACTGAGAATAAGCTCTTTGCCTTTTATTTGCGTAGGCAGAGTTGTAGCTTCATTGACAATTTTGTCTTCATCTCTTTACGAGATTTTGAATTTGAACATCTCTTTTGTGAAGAAAAAAAAGGTTTTAATTTCCATACTACAACATATCTGTAATGAATTTTTGTCTACATTGAATTGTGAAAGTTCCAAAAATTCCCAATTGATTTTCTATATCTATGTCACCTAATGAATTCCACGTAATTCACTTGTTTTATGCACTACGACAACATTGTTTTGAAGGATTCTAACATTACAAATACAAAATATATTGAAAAGGCTAGGTAAATCATTATAGGAGTCTACAATACCATTTTTTTTTCAATTGTAGTTTTTTATAACCAATTTCTTAAAATTTGTAAAGAAAAGAAAAGATTCGACAAAAAAGGATCAAAGTGTAAAATAAAGAGAAACCACATGACCTATCTAAGTTTTGGAGGACAAAGTTCTTTTTCATCCTTCTATTTTCATTTTTCTTCTTTTACAATCTTTTTATTTTTTGCAATTTCAGTTTTGGTCCAAAACTTTATTTTTTGTCATTTTCAATCTCTGAATTTGTTAGATAGGATAGAAAATTGCTGGAAAACGGCGAAGAAGAGAGAGTTCTTGATTGGCCACATTTTGACCATAAAATACATCATTCTTAGTATCAATGAGTTCCATTCGACGATAAGAGTTTCATTAAGGTGTTTTTAGATCTTTATCTTACCTAAAAAATATATGGGGGTTAAGAGAGAATTTTTCTCCTGTTTGATTTTGTGTTTTTAAACCCCTTTTGAGGTTGGTTTTAGATTGATAAATTATTTTTTTAAGGTTCCAATGGTTTTATTAGATTTTTTGGATGAAAATGGGTTGAAAAATGAATTTTTAAGCCCAAAAAATAGCCCTATGATTGTTTGTCCATCATTATGGTATTTAGATTTTGAGCATGTAGACGATGCGTTATCTGCCTTAATTTTCTTAAAACAAAAATAGGGGAGGAAAATTTTAAAATAATTATGCATAAAAATATGATTATATTAATAGATTTTCTATCCAATTTCTTATGGTTCGGTTAATAAAGTCATGAAAATAAAAAGAATTTGCTTTTTTTCCATGGATTTGTTTTTCAATTTTATCCTTCAACATTGTTTTTTTTTCAATTTCATCCTTCAAAATTTGATTTATTTTGAATTGAACTTCTTAATTTATTTTGGTTTATTTTCTATGAGGTTATGGTGGCCTCAAATAAACGTTCTAACATTGAATTGATGTTTAATTTTTTGAGCCTATATTTTTATTATCATATAATTAAATAAAAATAGTTTTAGAAAAAAATTATAAAATCCAGTGGAGTCCATGACTAGAATCACGAATTTGACAACATAACTTCAGTTGATTAGGAATTGAGTTATATAATTTATTTCAGGGGAGTATCTTAGTTTCAAACAAATATGCCAATATTGGATTGATGATTGATTTTGTGAATTTTGTATTTTTGTTATGATATAACTAAGTAAAAAACAACTAAAAAAAAGTTATTGAACATAATGGAGTCCATGACCTAGGTTGTGGGTTAAGTCATGAAGCCTAAATCGATCTAATATATCTATCTCAATATTATTATTTTTTAAAAAAACAATTTTTTAATATATTTTTTTTAAATATCATCTTGAGTTTCTTTTAAAATCAAGCTATGTTTTTACCGGTCATCTAGATTATTTGAACTTGTCAAATTGACTGAATCACATCAGAGCAACCTCCACATAATTTATTTTCAAACTTGAGCTAGGTAAATAGTTAGGTTAATACATTGAAATGTATTAAATAATAATATAAAAAATAATTCCCTGGAACTTGATGTTTTTCAAAATATTGTTGACATTATCATTAATGATCATGTCAAGAAAATTATCTAGTTTCAGTCCTACAAGGCGTACACCAGGCAACCATATATTTGGCCATGTCATGGTACACAATCACTCTACTTTTACTTGATCAAATGCTAGGAGCCCTCTGGGTAGATAAATTGGAAGTCGCTCATGTGATTTTCGATTTCAAATAGAATCACGCATCTATAAGGTGAAAATAATGTTTGACTGATTGTTTATTTTCACGAATCATTCAAAGGTTGCCTTGTTTATTTTTTCAATTTATTGTTAGTTTTGTGAATTCTTTTTTATTTTTTTAACAAAACAATGATTAAAAAAAAAAAGACACGATTACTGCACAATTCATTCCATTCCCTGCAATGAAAGAGATACTAGACTAAGTTGGTTTCGCAATTATTGAGATATACCACACAACATTTATCTCATTCCCCACACAGTTTAAGAAGAAGAAAAAAAATACCAACCCATTATATAAAAATTAACACGACAAAAGTCAATGGCCTGCCTCGGCCTCAAGTTACAGGAAGGCTTAGATTGAGAAAAAAATCAAGTTACAGGAAGGCTTAGATTGAGAAAAAAAAAATCTGCATTATAAACGATAAGTACTTTATGTTCTGTCAATCTCACTGATTCTTGTTTACCACTGCCATTGCTCTTATTTGCGGCCATCGTTTTGTTCACAGTATCTTCAGGTTCTGCACGCTGTTTACCATCAGATTCCAACACTGCTTCCCCCCGATCTTGTTATCTTGGTAATTTCAATTTCTCACTGTTATCCTGCTGCTGCTCACTGCTCTTAGATTCATCCATGATCTTGCCCAAAGCATTTTCAGCTTCAACATGTCTTTCGCTACTTGCTCCATCCTCTGCTTCCTCAGTTTCATGTTCAGAAAGCAATTCTGTGGGCAGAGCATCCGATGATCATGGAACAACATTTTGCTGATCTGGAGGAACCTTGAGCTGGTCATGGTCCTGCACTATATTTGCTTCGACCTGTTCTTTAACTTCAACAGGTTGAAGATCATCTGGTGATACTTGACTCTGATGATCAATACTGTTCCGTGGGCTATGCGTTGTCTGCTCATAATCTTCCACTATATTCACTTGAATCGACCCTTCTGTATCCTCAATAACTTTAAGATCAGGTGAGGTTTCTATATTCTCTTGGCTAGACACTGCTCCCTCTTCATCCTTGTGGCTCGGTGCTTCGTCGATAAGTTGAAGATCAGTTGAGATTTTTACATTTTCTTGGTTCAATGCCACTCCCTCCTCTTCTCTATTATGATATTGATCATTATAGGGTTCGGGTTTGATATTATGTCCTAGGTCATTAGAAATCACTTCTTGATGCTCAGCACTGCTCATATCACCTTCATAGTTGACGGGTTTGGATGTAGAAAAGTCTTGAAACTCACTTTCTGAAATAGATTTCTCAACCAGGTCTGGTTCTTGTGCAGCACTTTCTGCTTTTGAAACAGTACCAGCTGCATCAGTTGAAGCAGGGAAAGACTGGAAAGCATCCCAGTCATCTTCGTCCTCTGGGTCATCTTCCATGCTGACCTGGTCAAAGTGAACAGGGGATGATGGGGTAGAACTTTTCTGTCTACTTCCTTCTATCGGCAGTGTTGATGTGGATGATGTTTGGGAATCTTTTGGCACTGGTAATTTTATTTCTAATGATGCCACAGTTTTCATTGGTGATGCATTTTGATGCTGTGCCACAGAAGCACGGATTACCCCCTGAAAGTAGAAAATGAGAGGTCAAAAAGGAAGTTCCATTATAAGCCCAAAGTCAAATATAATATTCCCACAGCAAAAGCACTGAAAAGGAAAACCCACAAACTACTATAATCGACTTCCACCATTGTTAAGAATAAAGACCAGGAACAAGAATTGTTGAAAATAGACAAATCTTTCCAAATCCTCTCATGCCTCACCACTCCCCTACATGTGCATGTCTATGTGAAAGCACGCACGCACTCAAGCCACTCCCTTCACATGTAAATGGCACTCTAATTCAGTCTTTTGTTATAAGCCGGACTCTGAGAAGAGATGCAACAGTTTGTTGTCCAAGTCACATCTGGCTCAGGAAGCCTTTCAAGTTGCCATACACTTGAGGTGAAAGTAAAAGTTGCAGATTGAAGGAATGAAATTAGAAAATATTAAAACCATGTTTAAAACGGACTGCGGCGAACAATGAGAAACACAGAATCCAGTTGACAATGATGACAAATAATAAGAATAATGGGTCTTAATTGGGTTAGTGGTGCCTGTCTAACAAACTATGAGAAAGCACAACTAGCATCTTTTTTCTTTTTCAAATGAAATAACTTTGTATATTAGAAACATAGCAAAAAAAAGCTACATAAAGGAAACTATATAAAAGTAGTAACCTGAAGTTGCTGTTTATGTGACACGGGCATTGATAACAAGACATCCTTAAAGTGGACTGCCGATGAAGGAATTTGAGCAAGAGAAGAAACAAGCCTTACAGCATTGGTTCTTATATCACTGACTTCCTGTCATTAATTGTGCGGCAATGTTTATAAATATTTAGACAATCCTGTTCTTAATTAAAACTTAAAAAGCTGTCAAGATTTGTCAACCTGAGAGGAATCATCTTCTGATGCCGAGAATATCATGACAATGGCTTTGAGAAGCAGATTCATGAAGCCTCTCTGACATTCATTTGCTTTTGAAAGTGTTTGTAGAAGCACTAGAAATCTCAAGCACTCACCAGCAATAGACACAGATTCTTTACTTACTGGTTTCTGTAACAATGGAATATTATAATTTGTTTAGAATGGCAGCATTCAAGTTTAGAAGTGCAGGTACCATAATTTTAATTAGCAACTAAAAGCAAAACCTTCAACGAGGTGTGAATTATGTGGAAAATTTCTGTAACAAGCTCTCCACTAAAAAATATGAAGAAAGAACTGTCTTCTATGTTGGTGCTTCTCTGAGTCATGGTTTTGAGCACTTGCAATCCAATTGCTTGAACCTGTACACAAGGTTTACTAGGTGTCTTTCAATGTTGGGAAAAGAATGTGGCCATTCCTAAAAATGCTTGCATGAATATCAGCTTACCTGTACATTTGAATCTTTCAGCACAGTCTGGATGTATTTGCTGCAATACTTGAGCACAGCAAGACAAATAGTATTGCTGTCTTCAGCTTGTCTGCCATATTCACTTTCATAAACTAGCTTGGCAAATAACATCATTTGCTCAATAGAGAAAGAAAGCTTCAATTGCAGTAACTTGAGTAAGTCAGATCTTTTGTTCTCCAGAAGGTGAATGCCCTTGATGCAATCCTTAATCAAATCAGCAATCACATTCAGACAAGTTCCCAGGATTGCCCTCAGATGACTGCTATTATTACCATGTTCAGCAGAGTCTGCAACACAAAATTCAATTAACTTCCTATGAAGCATTTATTATTTGAAAACACATTTACTTATCAGGATTGAGGCATCACAGCACGGTTTTTTTCCTGAAAGAGAGATAGAAAGAAGGCACACACCACCACAACATGCAGTACAAACTGAATTTCTTTATTTGTCAGTTTTTTATGATGAAAGGTAAATTTCTCCCTATAATGGAGTCATTCAGAATACCTGTTTGGCCCGTCAAATGAACTTCTGAGTTTAGTTAGCTGAGAAAGAGACTGCTTTTATCTACTTATAAAACGTGGAAAGAACAAGTGCACAAAGCCCTTCGCTATTCTGCATGGTACCTTCCCTACATTATTTTCTGCCAAGGGATTTCCTAAAATGATTTACCTATATTTTTTAAACAGTTCAAGTAATTTCTTTTTAGGGAAAAAGTAAGAAGCAAGCCATAGGGGAGTAAAATGTTGTCTCCAAGAACACAAGGAAGTGAAGTGAAAAACTGGCAATACCACAGGAGTGGTTCAGTTTATGATTAATCACAAGAGAATGAATTCACTAGCAGCTACATTGCAGCAATGTCAAGTACCGAATGCTCACCATCAACAAGTTTCTTCATCAAGGGAATCACGCACTTTACAAAGTCATTAACTGTTGAAAAGCTTAACTCTGTCAAAGCTTCTCTGATACACTTGTAACCAACCAACACTAAGGCCACGACCACAGACTTTAATTGCTTCTGCATATTATGGCACAACTTCAAGGAAAATTCACTCAGCAGCTTAAAATGGTAAATAATAAGATAATACTAGCAATGATAGATGAACATTTTTATGGGTAAATCCTCAAGGAAAGATATAATATACCACAGAGTAAATCACATTAAGTATAAGAAAAATCTAAACTGAAATACCTAACCCACCTTTGGTTCGCAACGCTTCACAAGTGTCTTTGCTGTAATAAACAATGGAGATATCAACTCCTCACAGTTTGAGTGATCTGATAGGACCTCATAGGTTCTAAGCACCAGTAAGTTGGAAAGTATCAGCTAAAGGTGTTTCTTAAGGAACACACTTAATTAAATGCCTAAAAAAAATTAATTTCTAATACTATTTTTAAAAGGCATGACCTCTGAAAAACATTGAAGATATAAGCCAAGAGAAGTTCCACGACCAGATAACCTAAAGCTTCTGCTTCAAGAAAATCTGCGGGACAATTCTGCACAATCTGTTCCAGAAATAAATTAGAATCAACTCAGCCCAATAGAATGCAAACATCCAATGCAGACATCAAGCTAAAACTCATCATTTTTACTGCTAAAAGTCTGATCAATCCTGGAAAAGGAATTAAATTTAGGCAGAATCCATCATTAATCTTCCAATCTACATGCTGAAAGAACTAATTCCTTTATCAGCAAAAGGTATTTATAAACACATCACTAGAAGGACATGGTGCAATGCTGCGCACAGCCATCAAGACTTAAATAATTAGTAGCAGTACATTAACAATGTGAAATCTCTTTAATGCTCCAGTTAAAGTTGTAGTAGTTGCTGTGCCATGGCATGCAATCATCTCTCACTGCTTAAATGGTGCAATAATTCTAATTAGTTGTGGATGTTCAGAAAACAAGCATGATTTTCTTTAGACTTAAAGAGGAGCTTTCACAAAACAAACATCAATTATTTGGAAAAAATGAAACTTGTGAAACTTACCTGTGATAGAACTGATATTGAAAGAGTATTCCAAGAATTATCCATGTAAATAGAGTAGAAGAAAACCTGCATTGATTCAGGATGATAAGAAGGCATAAACAAGTAGGGCATGGCCATGGATATTGAGCATAAGAAGGCAGTCATCTCAGAATCACAAAAAGGTAAAAGTCCTTCACCAGCAGATTCACATGATAGTGCATGGGAAGCTAAAAGATGTGTTTATTATACTACGTATTCTTGCAATGAAACATGTGAAACTAGTCTTTTGAAAGTTCAAGTACAATAGTTTTGTATCTTATATCGACATGAAAAATTGAGTCTTCCTTACAAATGATCTATCATGCCTGTCTTCCTTGCCATGACATGGACATGATTGAAAATTTGTCACCCGGAATTTAATGTTGAAAAAAGTTGGATTGACATCCTGAGATGCAAGCATCAAGAACATACATCACTACAAGCACAGAAGATACTGTCTTCATTCTCGCTTCCTATCCAATATGGCTTTTAGAAACACATGCAGCACTAGAGTTTATATCATTAGGGCCAAGTGAGTGACATCACAAGTTCTTTCTAACAAGTCTAGAAAGATGAAACACAATGAATCAATGAAGCAAAGTAAACTTTTACATGTTTTTAGAGCAAAGGGCAAAGAAATAGGACACAACCTGCAGCAATTCTCGGCAAATATCCAGAGTAATAAATTCTTCAGTGAAAAATCTTTCTGTCAAGAGAAACTGGAAAACTGGCAAAACAATCTCATATTGCTTCAAAGCTGCGGTATTTGTCTCTTCAGTTGGCGAATCTCCACCATATCTTACTTCAGCAGAACTTAGTAATATTATTCGTCTAGTAAGAGTTGGATGTTGTCGCTGAAATAGAACAAGCAGGGAAAACCCCCATAGAAATCGATAATCTTCCAACTTGAGTTCAACCATGCTATATCCAGATATTAAACTATTATTTGATGTATTTTCATCTGTTTCCTTTGAATTCCCATGGGTATTTGCAGGAATTGCATCTAATGCAAGTGCTTGCAGAATCACTGGCCAGGATTCCTCTAAACTGAGCTGCACTTTTGATGAAACGATAGGTGATTGAATTCCATCAAGGAATGGATTCCACTGTATGGAAAGAGCAACTAACTTAAACATTTCCTTGATAAACAGAAATGAAATCAAACAAGACAGCAATCAATAGCATAAAGCTAGCAGACTGCTATGCTTACATTTTTCTTGGCATCCAGGCATAAGCAAATATAACTGTAATCCTTCAGAACCCCAATCCAGTACTTCCCCAGAATATTTGAACTCTTAGAAAACAATGGTAACAATGCTAGATACTCGTCTGGAACTCCACTATGGTGTCTCCTCAAAAATGAGAAAGTGTAACATTTGAGAGAGGCATGAGCAGCCAGAAGTCTTATCTTGATCTATTAAATCTTCAAATTAGTTAGTGAAGTCCACTGCATGCTAATGTATACAAAAATATGCAGGACATAAATGGCTACTTTGTTCTAGTACTGAAGCAACAATCACTTGGTATACCTTGCATGAGACCCACTCTGCGAATGAAGGATAATAAACATCCTTGAAGTCATTCAGTGGCCTAGAAATTAATGAAAACATGCGTTTAACTGCAACTTGATCACCACCCAGTACTCCACTGGTCATTATCTAAAACACAAAATGTCAATTCATTTTCTTATATGTACAGAATTTCAATTACTTTAAGAAAAAAATTAATCACATATGTTAAGTCAGAACCTTAGTGGCCAGCTGAAGCCCTGCTTCGAGAAGAATAGGACCAGAAGATGCATCCAATGCTGTGCGAACAGCAGATACTAGTTGGGCCTACATATCAAATAACCCAAATTAAAAAACAGAGAAGCGTAAATAATTCATATGTGCATGTATGAATGCATTAGTGCATTCAGAGAAAAACAAATCAATCAACAGTTTGTATTTGTTCACGTCAGACTATTTAAGAGCCCCTCTTCAAACTCTACTTTGTTAGTATAAAGAAATATTAGAAGTGAATTAACAATGAAAACTGTTATAATATTCCACTATGCATATTTTATCAACTAAGCACAGTGGTTGAGCTAGTACAGGTGAGCCAGACCATTAGCCAGATCAATGTCCTAACAGAATTTAATAACTAAGCAAATAACATACCTGGTATTGTTCCAGTAGAAGATGTCCAGGAAGATCTGGGTCTGGGGATTTTTCAAACTGTAATCCAAGAAGATAAAAATAGAACAAATTAAGAGGGAAATTTTTTTATTTGACAAACAGAGAATGTGGAAAGAAAAAAGCTGCCCCAACAATGTAAGGCGGAGACATTAACTGCACAAAATGCCACAACTAAGTTATAACATGTAACAGCTAACAAGCATAACCCATCATAGTTATCTGACAGTTGCACAACAAAACAAGATCCATTATTTCCTCATCTCCTCCACATGTGACATTGACTTAAATTAACATTGCCAATTGAGAGATTTCAAGTACAAGAAAGGATCAAAGTTCATAGGGCAAAGAAGACTTTGGAGGAACCCCCAGATATCACACATGCCTCCACAATGAACAGCAAGCTAAACTCCAATTTTTCCTTTTTATCCTCATTAAGCCTCCAACATAAGACATTGCTTCCTGACCACTGAGTTGAGCCACCTAAAGACAATTTGATTTTGATGAAATACAGCTGGATTTTGATTCAAATTCCTCGAAGTCCACATATATAGTGTTTGACTTTGCATACTTATTGGTAGAACCTGTAACACATCAGCTGGTGGCCCTATCCCACACCCGTATATCACCAGAACAACTTCTCACATCCATCACCTATTAAGCATCATGCCTCAAAGATTTGTGCCACTAGTTCCAAAATCAGCAGTAAGCTACCTAGGTTCATAGCAGAATTCCTACCATCCTTGGTTCTTATATAAAGCAGCAGAACTACCACAAAACTCAAAGCAAATACAAAACATTTTCTGACATGAAGAAACAAAGTGCAATTAAAAACCAAGTTTAGAAGCACACGAAGCATGCAAATCTCACATGGGCAGGAAAAGGAATGTAACTACAACTCAATATATGCATTATATGCCACCACTGTTCTCCAAACATGATGAGGACAAAGTATCTAACTGGAACTTAATTAGCAAACTGAGTGGAAACAAAATACCTAAAACTTTTCTAAAGCAGTGTCCAGCACCCATATTTACCTTGTCAAGAATTGCAGTTAGGAGTCTCACACCAATTGGCCGCATGTTTTCAAACTGTATTGTGCTAATCTATGACAGATGAAAGATCAAAACACTGTCAATTTTAATATGCGTGTGTGAATGTGTGTGTATCAAACTAATACAGCTGTTCAACAATGACAATATCCACACCTGATAAGCCAGTGAAATTAACTCTTGAACATGGAGAACTAGCCAGTCTCGCGAGTGTTCCCCATTAGTAGATTGTTTCCTCGCCAAAGAGAGATCAAAATGAACAGGATTCTTACCAACAGCTATAGGCAGATGACTCAAACACCTAATTTCCACCAAATTAATTAATTAAATTACTATGATGTTGGAAATAAAGTCAAATCAGAAAACTCATTTCAACCAAATTGTGACAAGTGCTTTCTATGGCAAGAGAGGATATTAGGTTCATGTTCAAGTGACACAAGGCTTGCACACAGGACAACAGGCATTAAGCTGCTCGTACAGTGAACTCCTTTGAGTTGAAAGTTGCATTATTAGCTTGACCAAGTACAAACTGGTTTTTGTTAAAGCATCTTTTAAATCCAATAACTTAAAGTTGCAGCCTTTTTGGCACATATAATAACCATTTACAATAAAATTTTGTTTAGTATGCATATATGCACACAATCAGTTGACAATATTCTCATCAAAGCGAGTAAGAGAATACAGCAAGACTTCCACATTATTTACTGACTCAGGTCTCAATTTGGAGCCAGAAACTTATGTACAATTCAGATAATATATGGATGGTGATCATATAAATGAAGTAAATGATGGAAGGTGCGATGATAACGAGAACCTCTAAATTAGATTCAGGTATTATTGGAAAGAAGTAAAACATGATGGACAACTTTTTTTTTTTTTTTTTCCTTGTGGTCAGCAAAAACAACTTAACAAAAATAAAAATATATATTATAGGACAAGGAAACATGAATGGTAGAGAGGAAAGATATGTAAGGTCATACTCGGCAGCAAAAACTCTAGTTCGGTATCTGAGGTGTTTATCTCTATTATGATTGATCCTGTGAGCTCCAAAAGCATAACCTTGCACCGGCATGCCTTTAGAGCTACTAACCATGTTTTCATCATCTTCCCCAAGGTCCAGTCCTGAGTCGTTGTCTGGACCATTTAGAGAATCATTTCCAGCACTCCTATTGGTATCAGTATCTTGCCTTCCCAATGTAGCGAGTACCTGGAAAACATTAAAGATTCTCATTTATCACGGTCGAGGCAAAATAAATTTTCTAATCAGCAACCCAATTTTTCCAGAGTTCAAAGGTTCAAAAACTCCACAACTTTATCTATAATTAGAGACCAAATTAAGGCTGATTTATTGTTGCTCAAGCAAGTCCCCGCAAGCTATTTCATAGGTGGTGTTATCTCTGTCCATAAAACATAAGATTGGTAATGGTTCTCATGTTTTCTTTTTGGAGAATTTGTTGGAAGTTATTTCTTGTTATGAATTCGTTTTGCCTCTGTATGTAGACTGGTAAAGGGGGGTGAACTCTGGAGTGGTTTGGAAATTCTAGTTTTAGGTTTGTAGAATATCTCCTCTGTTCCATATATACATCCCTTCTGTATAGTTCCATCTCATTTGGAAATCAAGCTTTTCAGCTTGGACAGGGTTTCTAAATAGGATAGACACTAATGACCAATTGCAGATGAGGATGCCATGATGTCAAATCTCTTAAAACAAGCATCATATGCTCCCACAACCAGTGAAAGACAGATATCTCTTATATTATTCTGTCGTTTTAAGCACGTGGGATTGTAAAACTCTTTGGAGACAGGTTTTTTACAGTAATTTAGTTTTTTGATAGAGAGGAGTGCTATAATACTTCAAGATCAGATTCCATATAAATATCTAGGATATAATGGTCCCATCTGCCTCTTAATGGTATTCTGATTCAGATGCTTTTTAAAGAGCATTAGCTGACACTTTGGGAGCCTTGGCCAGACAACCAACAAGAGCCTGAAGGGCTTGTTTGTTGCCAAGAAAAGTGAAGAATTATCATGGATAAGAGCAGTCACCTGAAAGCATTGATATTATGTAAAACCGTAACTTGCTTCATTTTCTAATCCAGATGAAATATGTCTACCACTAACAAAATCATACTATGGTGACCCAAGTTCAAAAGGCAGCTCAATGAAGAAAACCAGGGTTTGGCTTGATATAATAGTAAAGATTCTCCAAATATTATTAGACAAAGGTTTATGTTATTCTATGCAAAGAATCATATGCTTGATCCCAAGAAAACAAAAATAATTCTAATCTTCTCAGAGGTAGCTTTCCAGGAACTTACCATATTACGACAAATCAATATCCAGTGAGATGGACATGAAGGGCATGAAGCAAGGAGCAATCGCATAATTGTGGCCTGTACCAGACTCCCAATCCTTCAAGAATGAGAGCAATTTAAAGACTAAAAGTAGAAGGAAAGAACTACAATACAAATGAGTTTGTATCTCCCACACACAAAAGCACACATTGTTACAGAAAAGGTCTGCTTTGAAGCATTCTTGCTTACACAAGATAAAGATTGTGAAACATTATTTGCAACAAGGGATTTCTAATGATATTCTAGTCACTGATACAACAGTCGAGCAAAACCTGAGATCTCTATCGTATTTAATATAAGCAAGTGCAACAGACATAATTTATCATCCTTATGTTGCTTGAAAGGACTCAATAGAAAGTAAACCACCTTTATATTACCCCCAGCATACTGGGTACGAATGACAGTGACTATAACAACCAAGAAAACTGATCCTAATTTAAGTCTGCAGTTTATAGAACTTTGTAAGTCGACAAGTTGTACAAGATACTTATAAAATGATAATAAGTTCAGAACTCATGCACTTCTTTGCAATGAGCAATCCTTCAACAAGACAACTTTAGTAGCATTCAGCCTCTTCTAGCAAGAAGAGTCTTAAATATCACTTCTTTCTCGATGAACAACGTGACTAAAATACTACTGATTGATTTAGGATGGAAGAGTGAACATACTTGCTCACCCAAATATGGCACTTTAGCATAGGCACAAGAAAGAATTCACCTTACAAGCAAAAAAAAGACATAAAAGTTCATTGGAAACAAATAGCAACTTTGCAATTCTAGCTTACAGATCAAATGACATGAGGACATATATTTAACACTGCAGCCACCACCATTCATGATACTGCAACCTAGGTACTGATCAAACATCATGGTTAAAAAGGATATTGTTGACTTACACAGAATCAGTTTCCTCGTTCAGCATGTGAAACAAGTTATCTTCTATTTGCTCATCACTGATAGAAACCTGCCAAGGAAATTTTAAGCACAAGGATTGGACATATTGGGATGAGGTTTGATGCTTGGCAAATATGAAACATAAATTCCATGGCTACTCACTGGATCCTTTTCAATGAGATGCCGTAGGGTGGAGACAGCAAGATGCCTTAAAGTTGGCTGCTTCCAATGAAACCAATTTGTATTATTTAAAGGAATGATAACAAACAACTTTTCTTTTTCAAACTAAAAAGGAGCAAAACCTGTCCTGATGACAGAGTTGAGAGAAGCGTTTGCACATGAGTGTGCACAGAAACAGCTTGTGGAGCAAAAAGGACAAGTTGCTGTGTAAAACGAACACTCCTGCCAGATTGATGCAGCTATTAGCTAAAATCTTCAACAGATAGAAACCCAAATAAATAAATAAATAAATAAGAAAAGTTTGAAGCTTATTGTTTTCAATAAGATCACAACAACCATATTTGCAGAAAAGAGCTTCCATTGCAAATATCAGAATGGGAAAAAAAAAAAAAAAAAAGGAAATAAGCATTTGTCAGCATACTCTAGCAATGTGGCCGTTTCTTGCCAGGAGCTTATCTCTGCAATGACAGACTGTATAAAGAAATCATCAGATGAATATGATCAACTTTATGGAGAAAAAAAACCCCTCTATGAACTACAAAGTATAAAAAATTGACAAAAAAATAAAATTCATTCAGCCAATGTAGATATATAGTTTTGTTTGGCATGCAATGCCAAACAAGTGACAGATGGTAAAGAATGAAAACCACTCCTAAAAAATAATTCAGAAGTACAGCACTTGTGAAGGCAATACCTTGCAGCGTGAAAAGAAAATGCTTCCAGGGGCAAGTTCAGGACCAAGAACAGCAACAATAGCATTTATAAGGCGGCCCACTCCTTGCTGAAAGTCAACCAATCCATTCTCCTCAGACAGAAGAATGTCCAAAGCAAGCCCAAGTGTTGCCTGCATACAGAAGGATAAAGGAAAGAAGAGCAAGGACAAAACATCAACAAATCAACATAAATGATTACATATGCATAGCCACCATTGACTTATTTGATGACCAAATAAATCAAGAAAGATAACTAGCCAAAAAGTTAGATTTGTATTCTCTTTAAGAAACATAGCAAACTCAACTGAGCATTACATTTCATACAAATGCAACAGATTGAAGATTGGCCAAGAACTCCATTTTTAGACAAGTTTGACTTCAAAAAGGAGTACCGAGCAAGATACTTGAGACTATCAATGCAAGGCACAATCCACACCTAAACCTTCTTTTATGTGATCAAAGTTATCGAATCACCAACAATATATCAAAAGAGGTGCAGATTCTCATGCATCAGCGCATGTTTCAGTTACCAAGATTGATCATTGTTTAAGACAGAGAGAAAAGGGAAGTAATAAACACGACTGAAATGAATATAACAAAGTTAATGAAAAGCCATCTTTGGAAGTATATAGACTGACTATGATGGATACAATTATCCCACCTTTTGAACAGTATAAAGTGAAAACAAATTCAAGTACCTGAACATGAGATACATATGAGAAACCAGAAGCTTCAATAGTCAAAAGAAGACCATACAATGACCAGATCTGTAACCCAGTAATCGTACTTTTAGCTAGCAAAGATATTGAGCTCACAGTTTGAGGCACTAAACTTGACAATGCCATTCCTCCAGCACTGCATAAAAATGTGTTGATATTCTGTGATTAATACATACAAAAAACTATCAATGAGCTTCATTCTGAAACAGTATGATTTTAACAAGCCTGTCTGGTTGGCCAACAAAGTATTTGAAATTCCATCCAAATTTCAAAATTTCACACATGTAAGAAACATGAATGTGACCCAGCTTTGTTTTTGCTAATATCCTTGGGATAGCATAACAATCTCTGAACTAAGAAACTGCTCCCATTGAATTCTAAGAGCACCTGGTTCTAAACCCAGAATGTTGTTGAAAAAAAGAACAAAGGATAAATCAGAGTCCAAGTTTCCTTTTGAATATAGGTGCAACGGGGAAAAAACTCAATTCCTATATCAGCATTATGACAACAAGATAACTATTTAAACTCATTTGCTAATCATTATCTTGATGTAGAAATTATGACACTGACACAGTAAGGGCCAAAGGATAAGCAAGTTTACTCAAAACCCTCAAAGACTATGAACCATAGTTACCATAACTACAGGAGACACTTAAAATATTTAATTTTTATTCATCAAAGTCTACCTATCAAAAAGCTATTTCAACCCTTTATATAACAAAAAACCTAGAAAAACCTTGCAATATTGAATAGAAAATAAAATAGAAAAATTATTCCCTTTAAATAAGAAATTAGAAAAACCTAACAATATTGAATAAGAAAATAAAAGTAGGAAAACTAGAAAAGTCCAATACTAAATAAGAAAAAATAATCCTAGGATGAATAAGAAGAAATAAAAATAACTAAGAAAAATATTTATTTTTCTAAAAAGCTCATGCATCATACAGTCAAACAGTGATTTTAAAATAGCAATCATTTTTACTCGAATGCTAATCATTGTCCGTATCTTCTACAAATAAATTATAATTGTATTCACAAGCCACTTCTACATATGAAATGACACAATATTTAGAATTTTCTAATTACTTGATGCCTCAAATGTATCAAAAACCTTTAAATGGAAAATATAATCACTTGATAGCATTGACAGACCAGGATATCCACCCACCAAAATTTTATATCACAATACTTACAAGCACTCCAACCTTATATTCAACGACGTGACAAACCATGGAAATGCACAATTTTAGCTAATTCTTAGGTTTCCTAAGTTGTCAATTAAAATATATGCAATAGACAATAGATTTGGGTAAAAGAAGAAAAAAAGAATCTTTCCCTGAAGACCTTTTTTCATACCCAACTTTAAGTATAAACCCTTTTTCAATCTTGACCCTGAAAACCTTTTAACCACCCCCTCTAACTACTAACTCTCTACCAAATAACTTATATTTAGGTAAAAAGAAAAAAAAATCGAGACTTGGTACAATTACCATCAAAAAGAAAATTCAGAAGAGCTTCAATCCCCAAGAAAATAGGTAATGACACTCCCTCAAAGCAGGCACCAAAGTGATGCCACAACAACCAACAAATCTCAAAGGAACTGGTTAGATATATAGTGGTTAGACAACCTACCCAGTTACTTTCTTAGTAAAATAATAAGACATGTAAAGAGAATCAGTGTCAAATACAACCAACAGGAATGCAAAAAATAAACAGGAAACTACTATTCACCTGCGATGAATGCAGCCAAGTGCAAAGGCAATTGAGCCAGCATAGTTGAAATCTGTTGCACCGGGAAGGTCACCAAGAAGCAACCTAGTCTTTTATCATCATAAAGGCGAGAGAGCATCAGGTAAACACAGGAAATAGAGAGAGCTATCAGGAATTCTAGATGAGAAGAAAAATATAAAACTTTAACCTCCATGAAAGATGTATAACATCTCCACATCACAATTACAATCAAGTTCATGAGAAAAATTACAATAGACATTAGTGTGGAACTAACCATTTTGGCTGTAAAGATATCATTTCCCAGGCGAGCTAATAGACCAAGACCTTCTGACGATGCTCTGCGTTGGGATGCACAGATGTCTCCCTCTGCCAGAATACTCTGACAAATTAAAGTAAGCAAATGAAGAAAAGGGCATAGTGACAACCATATCCATGATTAGTCATAGATTCAATGCAAGGCATTCTGCTAGGGGTGCCTTTGCTTCAAGGTAAATACTAAATACAGAGGTGCGATGTTACAAGAATAGTTATTGAGAGAGTAATTGTCAAGAGTGTAAAAGTTGGTTTTTAAGGATGTTTGCTTTATTAATAAATTGAAGGGTGAATAGTTGGAGGAAAGAGAGAATGATTAAATTATATTATTACTTTTGAGATAGACAGAGATTAAAAAAAAAAAAAAAGCCATTTGAAAACTTAGTTGGAGGGGGGGCATAGTTAGCGCCAAACAAAGGTGGGTTACCAAGGCTAGTAAATATTAGCCTCCTTCCTCCACTCACCTAACCAAACAAAAGTGGTCACCCCCCCCCCCCCCCCAACCCACAAAACACCCCCTAAAAATTAAGTACCTGAAAAATTGCCTGAGCTCCATTCAATATCTCAGGTCCCAAAGGTTGGGGACGTAAAGCAATCAAAGCCTGAAAATAGCATAAAATCCTGAATGAAAAATGTTGAACCATACAGTGAGCTTTAAGCAAATCAAAAAGGGATTCCAAGAACCTTCAATCCTGCGAGTAACCCAACACATATATTGGTAACACTGGCTTCATGCCATGATTGCTTTTTTCCAGCTTTTAGACATTGCTCAACCATTCCAAGAAGCAACAACATCCCACCACTATCCTGGGATATATTATCAGCAGAAAAAATAAATGTTAGACATCTCACCCTTGCAACTAAAACATTGATAAACGAATGTCAAGCCAAACACTAGATCCCCTTACTTGAGAAGCAAACATGATTCCGAAGCAAAGGAGCATCTGGTTCACCAACATCTTGTTTATTGTTTCCGGCTTCAAGAACAAAATAAAGTCCAGGATAAGGAGTAAAGTAACATAACAAGAAGAATAATAACTACAAAAAAAAAAATACCATAAAAAAATAATAAAACATCTAACGTCAACTAGAAACAATGAAACAGTCATTACCAGAGGAAAACTTGAGGGTTCATTGTCCCAAACACAAGGCATAAGGCCATCTTTTCCACCTTGAAAAGCACGAACTTCATCTTCAAACCAATCCCTAATTAAAGACATGAGAAAAAAAGTTTTTAGAGAGAGAGTTCAAGATTCTATATGAATTATTGAAACATGACATGATGATTGTAACAAAACAATTAACAGAAAACCCAACTAATAGAAATTGTAAAAGAATGGTACAAGAAAATAATGAAGATCCAAGCACCTTCCAGGAATCCAAGGACCCAACCATGCATCTCTTTTGTCCAGCAGTAACCTCAAGCATGAACTTTCCTCACATCTAGCAGCATCCCTTTTATTCAACATGAAGGAACACAAACAAAATCAGTCATACAATTCTTTCACACACACAAAACTGAAAAAATATATAAATTTTGTACATTAAAAAGAGTGTCAATCTTCACAACAAAGAAACAAATGAAAAACGAAATAAATTGCCACCATACAAGTATAAGACATGATTACCTAAATGGAATGGTACATAATTGGATAATCTGAGGATGGTCACTTTTATATGCCATTGAATCAGGGAGGGCCCGATAGGCCATCAACGTTCTGATGATGAATATGTCTATTGCAGGCTTAATATTAGGCAGTTCTTTACGTTGTAGCAGTAGTATATAGGACAGGGCACTGTTTTATAATACAATCAAATTTTTAGTATGAATCAAAACACTTGATGAAACTAAACAAATCAAAATCCAAAAGAAATGAAGAGGCTGGGTGCAGGTTGAAGAAACTCTGGTAATAACTGTACCTACTCAAGTATACCATAACTGGTTGAAGTAGAATCCCATTGTTTGCTGCATTATGAGAAATAAAGCATCTTACAAATGCTGTCAGTGCATCAACAGCAGCAGACCACACACTACAAAAAGCAAAAAGTAAGAGCAAACACAATAACATCAGTAGCAACATGCTGTATCAAAGGCATCTTTTCAACTAGAAATGGTGATAAATAGGAAACAAAACAAAAGGTATTCTGGATTGGATATTTAGCAGAGATCTATCTCACATTCAATGAAGCATTGTTCCTACAAGAACTCCAAATTATTCTCTAGAACTCATCCTTTTCATCATAAAAATCCACAAGAAAACACGGAAACAGAAAAACAGCAAGTCTGCGTATTTCTACACTCTTTGTGCTAGGGTTCATTAGAATACCAAAAAAAAGGCTGACAATATTTCTACACTCTTTTATACTCGTATATGACAAGAGTGTCAAGATCTGATTCTTCCTAGGTCAAAATTGAACCATTCACTGATATTCGAAACTGATGTTGTTTGTTTCATGAACTTTTCATCAATATTTGAAAATTTCATCTAAAAAATGTACACAGAATTTTTAGTTGAGGCTGAAAAGAGACCTCATAAAACATTTCGAGTGATTTTTTAAGATATGCTTTGCCAGGGAGGAGACAGAGTGATTTTTTAAGATATGATTTGACAGGGAGGAGACAGAGCGTCTTTCTAATTATTGTACGATGACTTGGGATATGTGGAATAAGCTTATTACTCCAAGTTACAAGCATCCAAAATAAGTGAATCGATACTCTTCACGCATTGCTTTGGAAAAGGCAATGAATGCAAGATTTTGTGAAAATGTGCTACTGGCAAATGCTATCATCTTTTAGTAGAGAAAACTTTTAGAATTTTCAAGCATCGTGCTCTTTTAAGTGATTGAGGGAGGATAAAATGATACAAAACCTGCTTAAGGCACACTAATTCCAAATCACTTTTTTACGTTTTATTAGCTGACATTGAATGAGATGGGAAGGCTACTGATTGGATGCCTTACTATCCTTTGTGCAATTGTGCTCTCACCTTCAATCAACCAAAATTTTCTTTTCATCCCAAAAGGGAAGATTTTTAATATAACCACATTCTAAGCTAAACAAAAAGAAAGGATACGTTTGTTTCTTAAAAAGAACTGAAGTATAAAGAGATATTGAAAGATGGGATCACTTGTCAGTTGCAGACAGAGTATAGACAAACAATGCTTTGATGTATGAGCTTACCATATCGTAGAAGCCAAATCTTCAATTTTTTGAATTTCTCGTTCTGGATTTCCACTAAAGAGGGCAGCCCATAGCAAAAGAATATCAAAAACCTGGTCTTCAAGCTCCTACATGCATCAAGAACAACACCATAACTTACATATAGTGGTTACAGAGACTAATGAATAAATATAACCATAACATTCATGCTGTGGTTACAGTACATAATGAATATAGAATGGCTGCAAACCTGCTTTGGCATTGAAGATAATAGCGAGGACAAAAGTAACCATCCAGCTTCTTTCTCAACTATTGCAGCTATAGGATTTCTTGAAGATTCTGTTAGCATTTTCTTTGAAAGTTCCAGCACTGATCTTGGTAATCTGAGCACAAGAAGACAATTATAAAGCAGTTTTAACAGTTAGACGCAAAGATAAGCATGAGTATAGCACCAAGAACATAAATCCAAATGAAATGATGGACACACCAATATGTGGTCCACATGCAAATACATCTATCATGTGCTGTAAAATATCTTAAGTAACCATGTTTTATGTTTATGGGAATTGGAAATTTCAACTCAAATAAGAGGTCTGAAGAATCCTAGTATAAAATCATACTTCCAATCCAGCAATAGATTGAAAAGTTATCCTTCAATATTTTCAATGTACCCGTGCCTATTAGGTATGTAAAGTTTGAGCACCCTTCAAATACCCAACTTTTAGTTAATGCATGCATGATTAAAAGAAACCAAGCGACTCTAAAAGAAATAAAAAGAAACTAGTAAATCAGAACAAGAGGGCTTTCTAGAATAAAGGAATTTCCCAACCAGACAAAAGGGTTCTCCAGACCTAGGAACTTAATAATTGTTAGCTGATTTAGGGAGCTTGATCTAGAAAGATTGATTAATAGGCAATTAGTTGTATATAGTTACCTTCTTAGAGATTGTAATTATGATCCAGTAGTGATTGTAGGATGTAATTATGTTGATACTTCACTATTTACAGAGAAAAAATCCTCAATTGAAAAGGCATTCAGATCATTTTGACAAGGTATTAGAGCTAAAATTCTAAATTTTGTGCTTAACTCTTTTAGTTAGTATTTTTTGTGGATCGTGTTGTGGGATATTTTTCTTGGGTTTCTTTCTTGAGACTTTACTTGGCTTAGGGCTATGGACAATTTCTGGGTGTAGAGAGATTCTGTTGTGGTTGGACATTACAGCAGCATAGTTAGGTACTTTTGAAGTTCCCATTCCCAACAGTTTAAAGTTCTTTTTTACATCAAGCTCTATTTTTTCACTAGTTCAATTCTTTTCTTCTGATTTATCATGAAAAAAGAAAATTATATTGTTTGTTTTAATGGAAAGAATTACTCCACTTGAGTTTCAATTCAAAATGTTTGTTAAGGGCAAAGAATTATGGGGTCACTTGGGTAGGTCATCAAGGCTCCCACTAATCCCAAGTAGATTGATTCCTGGGAGAGCAAGGATGTTCATATTATCTCTTGGTTACTAGGTTCTATTGAACTACATATGGTGAATAATCTTTGATCATTCACTTTGGCTATGAAGATGTGGACTTATCTTAGGAGCATTTATTCTCATAATAGTCCGAAAGTTTAATTGGACTTAGAAATTGGCAACCACAGCCAAGGTAATTGGAATAAATTAGCATTTATTCTGGATCTCTTAATTTATGGAGTGAATATGCTGATATGTTCATTTTACTATTCCCAATGAGGTCTAGTCAATGAAGAACAACGCCTAGTCACTCAACCTGGTCTTAATTCAAAAACTATAACATCTACGATGGTTAATGTGGCATATGCTGCTTAGGGCAAAGGAAGATCCAAGTCATAGACTTAACGCTACAATTGCAAGGAGTTTGGACATATTGCAAAGCACTTTAACAAAAAAAATTGCAATTATTGCAAAAAGGAGGGGCACATCATTAAAAATTATCGAGGTCTAGTCAGTGAAGAACAACGCCTAGTCACTCAACCTGGTCTTAATTCAGAAACTATAACATCTACGATGGTTAATGTGGCATATGCTGCTTAGGGCAAAGGAAGATCCAAGTCATAGACTTAACGCTACAATTGCAAGGAGTTTGGACATATTGCAAAGCGCTTTAACAAAAAAAATTGCAATTATTGCAAAAAGGAGGGGCACATCATTAAAAATTATCGAGTTCTAGTCAGTGAAGAACAACGCCTAGTCACTCAACCTGGTCTTAATTCAGAAACTATAACATCTACGATGGTTAATGTGGCATATGCTGCTTAGGGCAAAGGAAGATCCAAGTCATAGACATAACGCTACAATTGCAAGGAGTTTGGACATATTGCAAAGCGCTTTAACAAAAAAATTTGCAATTATTGCAAAAAGGAGGGGCACAGTTAATGTGGCATATGCTGCTTAGGGCAAAGGAAGATCCAAGTCATTGACTTAACGCTACAATTGCAAGGAGTTTGGACATATTGCAAAGTGCTTTAACAAAAAAATTTGCAATTATTGCAAAAAGTAGGGGCACATCATTAAAAATTATTGAGTTTGACCTCAAAATCAACATGCTTTAGCCCCTCATAATGTTGTCCAGTCTAATTTTGTGTAATTTTATGGCTACCTCTTTGGTTCCTTCTCTGTAACAACAATTTGTAAGCAAATTTTTATCTCCTCTCACTCGCGAGATGGTCCAACAATTGATTTTTTTTTTCCTTCAGCATAAAAGGTAAGGGGAATCTACTTAGTTCCTGGTTGATTTTGTAGTTTCCAATCATATGATAGAACATATGCTATGCATAATATTTGTAAGTATAAGGGTGAACAACATATTCAAATAACCAATGACAGTGCTATTCCTATCACTGAAATTGGAACTTTAAGGTCTTCCTTTAATAATGTATTTGCGTCTACAGATTTATCTACCAATTTAATTTATGTGGCCAATTTGTTGATAATAATTGTAAAATTCACTTTGATCATGATGATTGTCGTGCGCAAATCAAGTGTTGGGGAAAGTGATAGCAAAGGAACCTAAAATGGGTCGTCTCTTTCCTCTCCAATTTTCCATTCCTAGATCCGTTTCTTTCGGTTGTTCTGCGATTGTTATTAATAGTCATGGCATAAGAAATTAGGACACCCCAGTTTTGTTGTTTTTACTTGTTTTATAAAACATGTTTATTTGGGCAATAAAGATTTGTTTTTACCTTGAGTCTTCTAAGTATGGTTCTTGTAAACTTGGTAAAAGCAAGTCCTTAACCGTTATATTCACATGGCAGTCAAGCATCTACTTGTTTTGAGATCATTCATACTAATCTATAGGGGTGTCAATTCTGTTATTTCACATGCTTAGTACAAGTATTTTGTGACTTTTATTTATGATAATAGTAATTTTTTACGGGTATATTTTCCTCATTCTAAAGCTGATGTACTTTTTGTCTTTCAAACTTTTGTTGCCAATCAATTTTCTACTTGTATTAAGAATCTAAAGGGTGCGTTTGTTTACCTTTAACTTTTGAGTTTGCAATACAAAAAACATAGTAAGGTGTTCGGTAACACACCAAACTACGTTTTATACTATTGGGTCCATTAAAAAATTGAGTTTGAAACGTAGTTTTTACATGTTTTTTAACTGAGTTTCATGAAATGTTTGTTTTTCCGTTTCAAAAGCGCTTTTGAAAAACTTTGGAATTTTTTTATTTACTTCAAATTAATATTTTTTTGTGTTTTCAGATCAATTTGATGCACTAATATCAAAAATAATTTTTAAAAAATAAAAAAATTATTTTGATGCATTTCCAAGTAAAAAACACTTTAAAAAATAACCGCAGCCACACTTCCAAACACAACTACCACACTTTTATGCACTAATATATAAAAATTATTTTTATACATGTTTTTTGCTACACATAAACCTCAACCATAATTTTTACCAAACACGTATCTAAATCCAACTAACCACACCTAACCACACTTTTTTAAAACTTACTTTTTTTAAACCACAACCACAAAAACTACCTCAAAAACAAACACAGATTGTGGGGGTATATATCCATGGACTTTCAATTTTATCTAAATAAAGGGTATTATCTCCTAATCTTGTCCATCACATCTCAACATCAACATAATAGGGTTCCATAACGTAAGAATCATCATCTTTTAGATATTCATACTTTGTTAACTAACTCTTTTGTACTACCTAGAATTTGGGTAGAAACATTATCTACAACTGTATATTTAATTAATCGTCTACCATCCCAGGTTCTCAATTTTGATTCTCTATATTTGGTGTTGCTCCTGAGTACAACACCCTTCGTATCTTTGGTTGTGTTTGTTTTATTCACTTACAATCCATTGAACAACACAAGTTTGCTACTCAATCTATTGGATGTGCTTTTCTAGGATATAGTAATGTCCATAAAGGGTTTGTGTGATATGATTAGGATGCTAATATACTTTGGATTTCATGAAATGTGGTCTTCTTTGAAAATCAATATTTCATTCAATCTCCTTCTCATGATTCCTTTTTAGTTTTGCTCTCTAATTTTGATGATGTGTTGAGTCTAAACAATTTAAGTCTGGAATTGTATATTAGATATGTAGTGTGTATTTGGCATTGTGGTAGATTTTACAATTACGATTTTAAAAAATAGGTTTGAGAAAAACACTTTTAGTTATAATTTTTAAAAAAATATGTTTAAAAAAATATATGTTTTGTTAAAACTATTATGAGATGTATTTTTGCATGCAAAATAAATGAAAAACAAGTCATTTTTGCTTCTACAAAACCAATATTTGAAATGCAATTATATGTCAGGTCCGGTGCAAAAAGTTGAAGCTATTTGGCTAACCAAATAGTTTCTCTCATTGTGGTTTGGCAAAAACCAGAAGTTACCACAATACTAAACGATCTTGTAGTTCGCTAGTCACATTGTCTGATCTAACCTTCGACACCAGATCATGTTCTAGATGAACCTCGTCAATCATCTCGGATTTCACGTCCGAATTCTCTCCTGCAACTCTTCAACCTACTCTTAATACTACTACTAAAGCTAAGTCTTACTAAGGAATATTGTTCATTGTCCTGATGGCATCAAACTTCTTGACTGCAAATGGGTTTATAATACAAAGCTACATCCTAATGGTTCAATTGCAAGTTACAAAGCTTGTTTGGTGGCTCTTGAAAATCAACGAGAGTATGGCTTGATAATGATGAGATGTTTGCACTTGTGGCTAAAATGACTACTGTCACATAGTTATAGCTATCGCTACCTTAGAAGGGTGGTTATTCCAACATATAGATGTGAGGAATGCATTTCAACAAGGAGACCTCAAATAAGAAATATATGACTCCTCCACCTACATGTTCACTCACTCCTCCTCTGGTTTGTCGTTTAAAGTGATATATTTATGGAATGAAACTAGCACCACATGTCTGGTTGGAGAAGTTTCATTCTACTCTTCTTGATTTAATTTTATTCAAAGTCAGTTTGACTCCTCTCTCTTACTTCAAAAGATTGCTATTAGAATTGTTGCACTTCTTGTATATATGAATGCTATTGTTATTACAAGGTCTAATTCTCAATTGATTGAACAACTAAAAGCTCATCTTTACACTTCATTTCATAAGAAAAATCTTGATACCTTGAAGTATTTTCTTGGTAAAGTTGTCCGACTGGTACACTATTGCAACGACACAAGTATACTCAAGAGCTTCTCACCCTAGCTAGTTTAGTCTAGTAACTTGGTCCTTGTACAAATGGAGGTCGACTTCAAGCTACAACAAGATAATGGAAAGCTATGATTTAATCCCTCGTCATATCAAAAACTAGTAAGGAGTTTGAAGTATTTGACAATTACTTGGCTTGATATTTGGCAATTTAGTCGGTTTATACAGGCTCCTCGCCATCCTCACTTGATTGTTGTATGACGTATCCTTCATTATCGCATGGTACTTCTGGTCACGGGTTATTCTTTCCTTCTAGGACTTTTTTACAGTTGAGTTATAGTGATGTGATTGAGCTGGTTGTCCTGACACTCATTCAGTTACTGGTTGGTCCATGTTTTTTGGTTATGCCCTTATTTCTTAGAAGAGTAGGGGACAGAGTTTCTAAATCCTCAACCGAGTCTAAATATCATGCTATGTCATTCATATGCTCTTAGATTGTTTGGCTTTGGGGTTTGTTGGGCAAACTTGGCATTCCTCAACTTACTCCTACTCCTCTCCATGCTGATAACACTAGTGTTGTTCAAATTGCTACCAATCTGATTTTCAATGACTGCACCAAGCATTGCAGTAGATTTTCATTCTATTTGTTAAGCACTTGACCAACATCTTATTACTCCTCCTTACCAAGGCTCTATCTCATCATCGACATCAATTCATGGTTGACAAATTAATGCTTTGTGATCCACACACATCAATTTTTGAGGGGTGTTAACTGTAATATCTTGATTTAGAAAGATTGATATGCAATTACTTGATTTAGAAGCTTGATATAGGAAGATTGATTGATAGGAAATTAGTTGCACATAGTTACATTTTAAGAGAGATTGTAATTATGTTCCAGGAGTGATTGTAGAATGTAATTATGTTGATACTTCATTATTTAAAGAGAAGAGATCCTCCATTAAGAGACATTCAGACAATTTTTATAAAAGAAAAATGACCATTAGCAGCTGCAAAACTTGTCACTTTGCTCGAAAGGCATGGGATTCGAAATCTATAACCGAGTTGCTTTTATATAAATATGCCAATTATCTCAAAGTTTGGTAGGATATAGTAGGACATTTTGAATCTAAAATCACATAGGCATTCCTTAAAGTGAAATTTCATTTATTCATTGTTCCCCTTGGTTATTTTTTTTTTTATAATGGACTCTGACTATTCACGTGAGCATTTGAAGAATAAATTACAATGATCAAAGAAATACAAACTCCCAGTTTGAATACCAAGCCACTCTTGCTGACTAGGTTATTAGGAGTTTATGGAAATGTGAAGCAATTCACTTTGAAACTCAACAGTTTGCAAAATTAAATCACGTTCAACAACCATGTAACATTAACGAGTTTATTGGAAGTAGGAACTAAACTAGAATAATTACCTGGCTGGATAGCCAAGAGGCAGTTTGGGTGAAATAGAAACCAAAGCAGCCAAAACAGTAGCTTGCCCATTCAAAGAATCAAGCTCAGTTTTCAGATTGCTTCCCTGTAGGAAGAGAATTGGTTAGGGAGCAATTATAAATGAAATGCATGCGAGATCAGAAGCATAGCTTCTATTCGAGAATTCAAATTCAAAAGAATATCTATACAAAGAAAAATTCAAAACAGTGCGCACTTGTATGAAACTACTTTTATAGCAGACATGTACAGAAAACCTCAGCCTTGAAATTGAAAGGGGACACAACATGGAAACCATCAAGAGCAACCAACAGAAACTTTTTATGAGATGGAGAGTTATAAGAATACAAGGTGTATCTTTATAACTCAAGAAATTATGATAGTTAGATCAAACAATTAAGGAAGGGAGAGAGGGAGGAAGAGAGAAGAAAAAGAAATGTACAAAAAGGATCCTAAATTTTTTCACCTTATTCACTTCCAGCATTAAACTGATTCCAGATTAGTTATGGGAAGCAAACAAGACATTTAAATACAAGGGAGCAAACACTAACACAGATAGAACAAGAACCAAGTGTCATGTCAAAATATTAACTATACCTTTTCAAATGAAATATTGTCTCTCAAAGCACTTAGTGTGGTCACAACATACGACATCAAACCACCAACACATGTAGGATCGACCTCAGCCAAAACACGCAATGCCAAGGCAGCCTCAATGCGTACCTAGCCACAAGTTTGTAATTAATATTCAACTACCATGAAAACCATATAAATGCAAAAACCAGAAGAGTTAGAACACTGAAATAAAAAAACACTATCATCATTAAGTGTAGAAAAAAAATGGCAGCAGGTGAAGATAGGGAAACATAATAGAAAAATGAATTTTTCCTACCCAGGTCCCCCCAAAAGTAAAATACTAGCATTTTTACTGGTTTTATATTTACACCAGAGCAAAAAAAAAAAAGGGGAGACACTGAGTTTATAGATAAGCTTATATCAAGCTCATATTTTGATAGTTGTTTAGATGCCACATGCATCTAGTTCATCTCTTCTTCTTGCTTTTATTCTTTATTTTGCTCTTTTCCTTGTCTCATTGAAGTCAATGTTCTTTTAATAAAAATTTATAACTGGTCTCATTAATAACCACCATAATTTCCACCACTTTTCCTTTGCGAAACAGCTTTGTCCTGCACTATGATGACACAATCCTAACATTCAGTATCTTCAATTTAAATTAACCATAATTCAGATCACGGAAAGGCCATAAGAAAGGGAAGGGTAATAATTCTAGTCAAACAACAGTCACAACATTTAAGTGGGGACTTTACCATCTGTTTGACAACTAGATAAAACAAGAGGATGTTCGAAATAACTTTAAAAAAATTTACAGAAAAACTATTTGAAGAATTATAATAAGATTTAAAGAGTAAGACATAATGAAATCCTTACAAGTTGAGAAGAATGAGATACTGCAGCAACAATTGTGCTATCAAAGAGTTCCTTGAATTCTAATGGAACCTGAAAAATAAACAGGTCAAGTTCCACGTTAAAAAATACTATTATTATGCATATAAACAAAAATGTACATAAAACAGCATAACAGTCTCCAATCCTGGGATTTCATTTAGTATTAATCACCAACAAGTAATTTACAAAAAGCGTACTTTATTAGTAGGAAAAACAAGCATAAAGCTTCTCCCATCAAATTCAAATCAACATGCTAAAGTGATGCACTTCTTGATTGAAATGGAGTTATTAGAAAGATAAAACTAGGGACCAGCAACGATAAGCATGGTAAAACCAAGATATGGTTAATAATAGCAGTATGTAATTCAATTATACCATCAAAGAAAATCTGCCGGTACAAATTAAAAGGTATTATGAAAAGAGACTAAAAAGATGTCAAGAGTTAACACATAAAAAAGAGACCAGGACTGCTCTACCAAAGGGCTCACTTCTGATCTGATTGATTAAAAGAAGGTTATAATTGTAAACCCCCGGTTAAAATAATTGAAACCAAAAAAAAAAATCTTGACCCGGTAATGAAATGGGTTAAATAAAAAATCAAAGAAATTTAATTTAAAGAAAAGGGATGAAATGTAATGAAATGAGAAGATGTAATAGCATTAAATTTTAGGGGAAGGACTAGTTAGAAATTGGTGGGGTTAAAATCAAAATATGAAATATAGTGGGTAAAAGTGTAAATTCCAAAAGATCAACCTTTAAATACATCTCTCTTTCTCACTCTTAAGGCCGGCAGCTCACCAAAGGAAGAAGGGCATGGATTTTTTATTTTTTCTTCTCCATCTCTTAATGAAATCACTTGGAAAAGGTTAGCAAAGAGTGATTAAAAGAGTTGTTGAGTGATCAAAAGAAGAAATTAGGTGGTTTAGTGGGTTTTTAAAGAGTTAAAAGTTAGGGTTAGGGAGCTTAGGAGCAAAAAAGGAGGAGGGAAAGGAACTTAGCTTGTTCTTGCAATCTCCCACTTGGATTAGCATTCATTTAAGGTGAGAAACTCATTTAAAATGTTGGGTTTTAAATGATTATGCACTATGTGAATGGATGAATGTGTCAGTGTTGCATAGATGTTGAATTTCATAGATTCGTTGGTTAAAATGTTAAATTTGTGATGGAATAATGTTTAATGACATGAATAATGACTAGGTATCAATTCAATTGAGAGAATTGAAGAAGAAAAAATCCATCCTCCATATAAAGCCAATTTCGGCCTAGGAGAGGAAAAAGGGAGAAGTGTAGGAAAAATTCAATTAATTACGATTCAAAAACCATTTTATCATGGCATTAGACTTAAATATGCATGCCTAAATGAATTCAATTAGGAATTTATACCTAAATTGTAAGTTTTAAGTTAGGGTTTATATTGAAATGTGAGGGAAATGAGAAATTTATTTTGTTTGGTGTAGGCTATGTTTGTTTCCCAGAATTCACTTTCCAGGAAACCACTTTCCAAACTTTCCTGTGTTTGTTTGTCATTAGGAAAGTTGGTCAACGGAAAACACTCTCCAGTCAAAGGAAAATTTGGCTTGGTTTCCAGAAAAGTGTTTTCATGGAAAATTTGGGTGGAAAACACTTTCCGGAAGTTGTGAAAAATTTAAAAATGTCATATTATTTGCTAATTATATCAAATTTAGTCCTCAAACTTTTGATTGCTATATATATTTTGTTTTGAATATTTATTTTTCAATTTCATCTCTTAAAATTTAATTTTTATATTAACTTTGGTCCTCATTTTTATAATTATTATTTGCTTTTCCCTTATCATTTTTTTATTGAAATTTTTTATCTATCAAATTTAGTCCTCATTCTTTTGATTGTTACTTATTTTATTTGAAATAATTTATGAAATGTTAATTATTATTATTTTAATTTCTTCATCTTTTATTTTTTTTTTATTTTTTAGATTTGATCTCTATTATTTTGATTATTATTTATTTTATTTGAGATAATTTATGAAATTATAATTTTTTTTCAATTTCATTCTCATTCAACTTTTTAATTTATAAGATTTGTTCCTCATTATTTTAATAAACTTGAGAAAAATAAAACAATAATAAGTTATTTTCCAGCTCATTTTCCATGACATAACCAAACACTGGAAAGTGTTTTCCAACTTATTTTCCATTACACTACCAAACATCAGAAAATAATTCACTTTCCCGGAATTCACTTTCCCGGAATTTACTTTCCAAAAGGAAACTACTTTCCAGCATACAAACAGGGCCGTAATTGGGATAGAGATGAATGAAAATAACTTAGAATATACACAAATAAAGAGAAATCCTAGTGCTATTGAAGGGGGTGGTGCCGACCATAAGGGGAAAGAATTAGGAAAATTAGAACAATGTATATATGTTATTTGTTTACTTATTATAGCATGTATTGAGATGTGGAGAATAAATTGAAATGAAATGGAAATCTTGTATTTAAATTGTAATGAAAAGGTTGTTTATGCCTTAAATTACGAACATTGAGACTTCGTAAGAATTACAGAATTTTTGTGTTGTGTTGAATTATGGTTTGATGAAGAAATGTTAAAGAAAATGAATATGTTTCTTTGAGAGAATTTTAATTATTTCAAGTAGGATGTGAAATGGACTAATTGATTGATGGGGAGGTTGTGTTTAATGATGTTATAAGACATGTGGAAGAGAGATACTTGTCTTGAATAGGAAGGAAAATGAAGGAAAATATTTGGCTGCATGTTAGAAACCTTAGATTTGAAACTGGACAGATTTGTCACTCAAGTTCCAGGCGAGTTTAGGACTTGAAAATGATAAAATTTGGAATAAGTTTCTTCACAAAAGTTGTAGTTAGGGATATTAGCTTTCAAATGAAACTGACCTTGCATAATTTGGAGTTACAAAACTCCAGATATGGAAAAAAAATCTAAGGGGAGGTCGGACTGAAACCTTACTGGACAGTCTTACATGTTGTGATAACATATAGTTTTTGGTGTGTTAATGGCAGAACTGGGTTTTATTTCCTTCAGCAAAGTTGTACTGGAGTATCTTAGCTTTCAGAAGAAACAAACCATACCCAAAACCGAATTTTATAGCTTCAGATATAATCAAAACAGTAACCAGTGTTCTAGGGGATAAGTAAAAACGACTAGAGTAGCCGACTCTAAAAAATCTTTCCTTTGATAAAAGACTTAAATGATAGAGGTTTTGAGAGTGGAATTTTTATTATAAGCTAAATTGTTATTAATGATTAAGTTGTGGGTGAACTTACATTGAATTACTAAATGGGGAGTGATGTGTATACTTGTTGATACAAGAGAGGTTGCTGGAGCAGGATTCCAAGGCAACGAGGCAGGACCTTTACGAGCAGCAGGTAGGAGACTGACTCCTCTATTATAAACATGCTAGAGCTATTAATGATAATTCTTTATTTTTCCATAAATATTAGATGTATTTGGTTGTATGGGATGAGAGATGAATACTAGAAGGGAATATGAAATTGACTGGTACTCAGTGTCGTACAAGAGGCATCAATTTGATTTGATGACCAGGAATATGAAATTGACTAGTACTTGGAGTAGAACTAAAGGCATCAATTCAATTTGATGACTAGAAATATGAAATTGACTAGCACTCAGCGTAGTACTTGAGATGTCAATTTAGTTGACGACCAAGATACGAATTGATTCCACAAAGAAAAAAAAAAGAATGGTTTAATAATTGATTGTCTATGTATAAATTAAGTAGAAGATTTCTTTATCTTGCTATAACATATTTTAGTTATTGCTAATTGTTATAAACTAAATTGTTTACAGGATCTTCACTCATGATATGCAGTAGATCACTTTTGTAGTTTTCTTAAATAGTTATTAAAGTTGTAATTAAGGAAAACATAAAATCCTTTTCTAATTTTGAGTATGTTCATTTGGTATGTATGTAAATTTTCATATTAGGATGCATGTATCAAATAAATTTATTAAACTATGACTTTAGAGATTCTTAAATCAATCCTTCTTTTTCTTTACAATTATAAATGCATGAGATTTAAATTATGATTCTTTTACCTTATAATTATTGATTAGTTATTGTGTGATGAATATGTTGTGTTTATTGATTGTAGTATGAAATGATGGATCAAAAGAATAGATGTGGTATATTCTTGATGGTGTTAAATTGCGGAATTGATCCAGGATGATTAGATCGATAATGAAGATTGAAAATAGAAGTGAAACAGGTCCATGTCGATAACTTAGGATCTCTGAGTTTAGAGGAGACTCTATTGAAATTTCGGTAGAAATTTGGATAAGATTATATGTAGCTTACAACATATGTATAAAAAAAATTCCAGATTTTATGCTCATCCATCATTGTATAGATTAATGTGTTGGTAGAAAACGGGGTTGCTACAATAACAATGGATGTTCAAGACAGAGATCATCATAACACAACAGCTGTTTGGTGAACAGAAGAGACTTGCAAGTAACTATTGAAACAGCTTTGATGTTCCAACTAGCCAAGACAGGTAAAAGGGGAGGCAAGCAGAGGATAGACAGAAGACAGAAGTGACATTAGAGGGAAAGAACAAGGAGAAGCAAATATAATGGAAGGGAAATTGGGGATCTAAACAAGAGAAAAGATACAGGGTAAAGGAGGGTAAAAAAAAGAGATGCAACAGCCGCCAGGGCTGGAGCAGATCTGTTTTTCAAGAAAAGGTAGAGCATGTATATGTCGTCAAGCTAAAATAGTACTGTTAAAAAGTTTCACCTTCCCAATCAACTCAAGGGACCATCATTATTCAAATTATGTTGACCATATTTGGACAGTGCATTAGAAAGCAGAAGGAACCATTTTATATGAACAGTATAGTAATGTCTGACCTCGCCCAACGTTTTCAAAGTGTATGACAATGTACGTAAAGCAGCAATTTTCATGGAAGGAGTGGCATCAGAAGACTCAAGCTGCAAGTTTCCAAGAGAACAGAATCAAGACAAGAACCAGCTCATGATAAATCTACCTTGTTCAAATTTGCTTCAGCATACCTGCTTTCCTAGGAAAACTAAAAAGCCCCTTTGAGTAGGTTCAGTCATCTGATCAGTTACACCAACTCTGAGGACGTAAAGAATGCAAGCCTTCAAAACACCAAATGAGATTAGTTAGTAAGTATTTTGATAGCATGGAATGCTACAAAGCAAGCTCTAGATGCAGAGTCAGTAACTTGCATTCTTTCAACTTGTTTTGATTTTATTCCTGTCTACAAATCAGAAATGAAAAAAAAAATCTATTATGATAGCCTTATTGTCAGATGCCAGTATATCCGACCACTCTGATAAGACTATGTCAGATCATAGTTGTACCAAAAGCCTACAATTACAAATCCAAAAGCCAGCAACTCACAGAATTTGAGAATCCTAATTCAGCATTTATTTAACAAACTACTTTTACACTACTTTAAGTTAATATTTATTCAATTAGTTTGAAACTACTTTCTCTTCCATAAAACATTGACATGAAGCACAGCAAACACTATCCTTGAGTTCCTCTCGTCCCCATAACAGAAGCATGGTATTCCAAAGTTATTTTAAAACAGGTATTTGCTAGAAGATAAACACAACTAAATTGCAAAAACACTAACAAATTCTTTGACAACAAAAACAAATTGCAATATGGAATTGAAACGTCAGATAGCAGAACAGCATACAAAAAAATCAAAAGAATAGGAAGAACTAAGCCATGTCCCACTTCAGCTTTCCCTATGTTTAATATATATTCCACTTTGTCAAAAGAATACAATAAAAAAACAGCACAGCATTATCTCTTCATCAAACATCCTACTTACCAAAAAGATTAAGAAACAAATATGCAATTTCTGTGAACAAATATGAAAATTCTGTGAAACAAATACCAGTGCATGAGCATCAACAGAAGTATCTGAGCGAAGCATCTCCATAACCTGCAAAGCATACTGTTGAAGCTCGCTATCTGGATGCAGATACTTTAGACGAATTGCCTGCAATATATAATTTAAGGAGGAAAAAACAAAGTTAGAAACCATACAAGGTTGAGATTAACTAAAGCTCACACTTCAAACCAAGCTCAACTATTAGGCAACACTCCAATAAGATAATTGGGCAATATATTTGGGCAATAATTATATTGATAAATTGATGATGTTCAACAATAGACTATGAATAAAAATTCTAGTAAATATTTCATTCACTAAATTTTCTAACATTAGACTTTAATCAAGAAAGAAATCTTTTAAAGGAAACCAAAGGGTGGGCAACCAAGAAAACAGATAGCACAGTAGAAGCATGAGAGAGAGAGAGAGAGAGAAAACAGGAGAAAGAGGGGCTAGGATTTTTCAAGGTAAGTTTTGTTAAAAAATACCTGTAAAAAGTAAACCCAAGATAAGGTTATGCCAATTCGCACATCCTTCAACCGAGTGCCACTCACTGCAATTTGTACTGTTTGTGAGTAGTTGTAGAAAGCCAATAAGCATGTAGACACGCACCAACTTTTAGATGAGCTACTCACAGGCTATCCAAGCCATCATAAAGAAAACCAAAACATAGAAGTGATAAATAACCAAAGACAAAACAGAACAGCAAAAACAAGTTTCAATTCAAAATTATAAGCACCATCACTTGATTTTTCAAATTAACCAAATTCAGAGCCTTGAAAATATAGAACTCTTTCTCCACTGGAAATCAGTTGCTCCTTATTCAATCCTAAAACTTGAAATACCCCGTACTAAATAAAACACCATCTATACATATTACACCAAGACTGTGATTTAATAAACATGATTTCAGAAGAAAATAAGAAGGTGCCAACACCTGTCAAATGTATACTGGGTGGTCAAGTGAATACCTTTTGTGAAGGGCAAAGCCAAATGCCTCTGCAAACCACCTTCTAGTTTTTTTGCTGGAGGAAAAGGACCTTTTCCCCTGGGTTGAACCTAGTAAAAGACAACAAACTATGAGATAGCAGAAAGGAAAAGAAAGAGGGAAAATGGAGGCCAAAAAAAAGACATGACAAGAATCACATGTTTTATGAATACCTGAGCCTCTGGATTCATTCCAAGAGCTAGCAATGAGCCTAGTGCTTCAGAAAATGCATCCCTGACAAGTGATACAGGATCCTCAAGGGCCTACTAAGAGCGACAGAAATTTTCATATGTTCATAACATCAGATTCTTAAATATTAAATGTCTGGAAGGTAAAATAACAAGGAAAACATCACTAAGGAAAACCTGCCTTGACACAATAAGAAGCTGAATTCTCAATTTCACCAACTCCAAGGCATGGTCCACCAATGCTAGCAAATACCTTCAGACAACGAGCTCCAGCTATTCTAACAACAAATGATTTATCTCCTATAGCAAAACGTGTGATGAGACGGAATGCCTCCGTATATGCTGTAGATGCAGCACTACCACCAGACCCTTCCAAAGCTTTTTCAAGCATAAGTAGAGCCTCTTGTCTCACAAAATCCTAGAGTTTAACATGTCCAAAAGCATAGTTACAGATAAATGAACAGTCAAGAAGCAAAAAGAATAAAGAAAACTACCCCTGTGATAATTAAAACAGTTTTTTCCGCCAAGTAAATGGAGATCAAATATGATTTAAGGATTTCAGACAACCATAAAAGTTAAGAAATTCCAAGAAGCCCAAAGAAATAAAAATTCAAGTCAAAATTAGCACACGGCAAACCAGTAGCTTAATAATTTCATGCCTCAACTCACTCACTAAAGGGATACTCAATGCTTTCAAATGCCTTTGCAATTTCTCTCTCCAAATACTGCAAGACTTAAAAGGGCTATTTGCCATTCCATTAATTCATACCACTTCCAATCCTCACAAATATCCCTCTCAAGCAAACTACCCAACAAATCACTAACTTTGGTGTGATCCTAAATAATAAATTAATGAAACGAATAATCCTCAATTCTCTTGGGATTTAAGAACGTAACATTGGATACGCTATTTGCTTCACTTTTGCAAGAAAGTTAGATAAGATTATATAATATAATCAATGGTAGTTAATATTTAACATGTTGCTTTCATTAAGGTTCTCATGACAAAAACTATTGAATCAACAACCCAAAATTTAAATTGTGAGGCATTAGATCTTATCTCACTAAAAAATCAAATATATGATAACTTTGGTACATTAAAAAGCTGGATAAATCATGCATTTTAAGTTTTCTTTTTCTTTTTTTCATATAGTTGATCTACCAAATCAGATCTATCCATCTATCAATTTTGAGGTGGTCCAGCTTGGAGCATCTCATTAATATTAAGTGTCAACCACTTAAAAAGGCAGAGCAATCCTAGCCAACCTTACTTCCTTGAGCATTCAAGAAAAAGGTTTCAAAGCATCCAAGTGATTTTAATCCAAAGTGGAAGAGAACAAGCCTCCATTAGACTAGAAGATTCCTCCTACAAAACCCAAACTTGTGATGTTTTATCTATTGACCAAAGGAACTAACACTACTCCTCACATTGAGAATCTCAATCTGAAGAAGGAAAGTGTCAATCAAGTGGCATAGCAACCAGAACAACACGTAAAGTTATATCCTCTTGCATAGTCCTAACTATTCTATTCCATTGGTCCACTTTAGACAGACAACCTATGACTCCTAGGTGAATACCTACCTTTTTGCAGCAGCTTTCAATTTAAAAATTTCAAGGCCTAAATCTTACACAAGGAGAAAAGACTTCCATACTAAGGCATGTAAGAGAGGATAAACACCTATATCAATGTGCAATAAGGTTAGCAAACGAAAACATAAGGGTCAATATGTACATATAACACATTGAGCTGGACTACCTCATGAAACTTCATAAGTTTTGAGGCAATAATAGTTGTTTCAGGCAATCCTGAGGTAATTTTTCTTCCGAAATGCTGATATAATTCTCCCAAGCATCGCACAGCACCTACAAATATTCAAAAACATGATGAAGATTAAACGATAAATGTTTAACAAGTAAGAAAAGGTGAAAGGGTAAAATGCTTCACTAACTGACTGCAATAATGTAACACACTTTTTATAGCTAAATTCTAATCCTATACAAATAAAAGGTTTATGATAGAATGCCAGGGAAGAGCAAATAGTTTTACTATAGGTTAGACAGAGAGTTGGGTGCTGCTTAACATCTAAATTTATGTATGATATAGTAACATTCATATAAAATAGTTACCCAACATGAATTATTTAGCTTCTTTTATTTGTGAACACTAGAAGAAATGAAATCTGAAAAACACTAGAAGATTATGGCATTATGCAAAAAAAAAGGGTACAATATAAGGAATAATGCTGACAAAAAGACAGGCTTTCGTGCCTTGCTAAAGTTTAGCTAGAAGAGTTCTCCTAGAAAGCCCTTAAAGCATTACACTATAAAGATTTGAAGATGGAAAAATCCTTAAGAATTCTAGAATTCCTCTCTAACAAACACTAAGGAACTGCAAACATTGCACAACTACAAAAAATTTTACAATCCTTTCTCCTCCCAAAACCCACCAAGTGCAGCAGCAATAAGCCTTCCACCCTAATGGTGCAAACGCATTGCTCATTGCAAATAGCAAATGACCTACTCCAAATCTCCCCACTGTTATGAAACTCAGAGCACAAGGAAGACAGCCTTATACCGCCTTCTATATTACAATAAATCCTTCATACTAATTTACAATTCACCATTGCCCACGTGAAAGCACTGACATACCAACGATGCATCTTGACTAAAATTAACTACAAGGAATCAAGTTCAGAGAAGAGAATGGAAAGCCTTGCAGGAATAAATAAATAAATAAAAAGATGCTTCCAAAAGTCCACAACCTACTATTGGATGTCAAGAAGAATCTAAAAGATTTAAAAAAATAAATTAAAAGAGACATGGACACTCCTCTCGTTTAGGACTTTGGAGAATTCCAAATCCAAGGCACCTTTTTCCATTTTATAAAAATATAAATGGGTGCTTTGTACAATTTAAAGTGTAGAAAAATGAAATAAGTATCAGCTTTTATTTGCATTAAGGAAACGTTGGTTTTGGGTGGAGGGTGGTTACATGAGACTGGTATTGGGGACTCTTAGAGATTCACCCAAATGTTGAATCCTGGGGGGGGGGGGGGGGGGAATTGTGCATTAACCCAAATGAAAACCCTGGATTTAAAAGACCACAAAAACAACCCCTGAAACACACCAATTGCCAAAAAAAAATTCTGTAAAAAGCACCATAACTAGCACCATGAAAGTCATTGCACGAATGCATACAAATCATTTTTTGGCATCCAAGAAAAAAAAAATAATCCATTCAAAAGGATTTTCAAATCTTTCTGCTATCTACTAAAAAACTATTTGAAAACACTTTAAGCACTACACCAATATCTTATCCCACAACCAATGTTAGCACTACACCAATATCTTATCCCATAACCAGTGTTGTCAAAGGCAAAAGGCACTAAGCCTGTAAAATGCTCAAGGCACTAGGCGCTCGCCCAAATGAACCAAGGCGATATGCTATAAATAAAAAAAATATATATGTAATATTATATTATATAAATCTAAAATATATATCTTCCCAGTTAAGATTAGATCAATAGAAAATCAATAGAAAATATAAAATACCATAACAGTCATATAAAGTTATGTTTTTCACCTTTAAAACAAAGTAAGATAATTTAAAGTAGTGAGTAGCCAAATAGATTAAAATGCAAAATTAAATATCATCATCTTTATTCATTAATCTTCAAAAACATCTTCTTCCATGCTTTCTTCTCCTTCACTTGAATCCTTCATATCCTCTATTTCATGATTATAATCCAAGTCCTCATCTCTCAAACCATACTACACTTGTACAGATGTGTTGTTCTCCGACTCCCACTATTGAAAAAAGAAAGTACTATTGAAAAAAGAAAGTGTGGCTGGTGTTTCTCTTCTAAGTGCCCTTCATTGTCTGTTTGTCTCCCGCTTTAATGATTTTTTTTTAATTTTCTTACCCTAATCTTTGTTTTTTTTACAAAATACCCCTAATTTGTTTCTTGTGGTAAATTAAAAAAAAATGACAAATACGTCAAAACATAAATAAGTTAAAAAATCCAACAGAAAAGGAACTTCAAGCAGGCACTAGCCTTGATGCCTTGCACCCACTTCCAAGGCGCTCGCCTAGGCGATGCTTCATTGGAACCCAACGCCTGAGGCTAATAAAGGCACTGGGGCCTCGCCTCGCCTGGAGCATCTCTTGATAACATTGCCCACAACTCCCCAAAACTCCCGAAAATTCTAGATGCGGCAATAAGACCTAATCTTACCCGTTCAGACTTCAAATGTAAATCTAAGCCAATGTCGTCCTGTCCCAGTAACAAGATTGACATTTCACTCAGGAAAGACTTAGTTGCCCGAAAAGTAAGCAGCACGCATACAATTACTGCAATAAATCCAAACAGCTAGCAAGGAGTTTCAACACTGAAAAATGTATCCATTGATAGGGGGGGGGGGATTCAATTTACGATCAACTTGCATAAAAATGCTAGAAGTAAATTTATATCATAATTTGCCATATCTAAGAAAAAAAAGTGATATTTTGAACCAACCGGCAACTCTTTGAGGTTCGCTTCTCTTAGCATCAGAAAGAAACCCTTGGAGAGTACTCGCTCTGGAGTATATCGAAATACTATCCCCTCTAGATATGATCTTAGCCATTGCCACTGATGCCAAATGCCGCACTGGCCGCCGCGCGCCAAGCTTGAGCAATGAATACAATGCATCCTCGCATTTTCTTTGCCATAACAAAATAGATTCCTGACATTATTAAACCAAAAAAAAAAACGATAAATCAAAGAAAATCCAAAACGCACCGTAAAACAAAAAAAAAACTATAAGACCTGCAGATTTTCGAAGAATTAAAAAACAAGGCGTTTTAATAAAAGAAGAGAGAAAGGGAAGGGAAGGACCTGTGGCTCTTCATCGATGGCGGAGAGGAGATCGGAGAGGAGATCGAAAGAGAGGAGAGGGTCAAGGGATTGTTGGGAAGCGGAGGCGCCTATGGATTCTAATTGTGCGACTAAAACACCGAATCGAGAGAGAGGCACGTTCTCTCTCACGAAGTTCTTTGACATTTTTTGTTTCTTTCTTTCTTTTTAAAGATCTTGTATTACAGGGATTGAAGAGAGAGGGATTGTAGTTGAAGAACTAAACGCATTGTTGTTGTTGTTGTTGTTTAAATTTCTCTAAGAAAGAATTTTACAGGCTCAGTTGGGTAGAGACGAGAGAGAGCGAGCTGGATTTGATTCGAAGGGATTTGTGTTTGTTGCTCAGACTTGAAATGAATTGAAAGTAGACGTGTAAAAAAAAAAAAGGTTCTGCGATGGCGTTTCTAAAATGGTAAAACAAATTTGGACCTAGTTCATTAATTGTAAAATAAAACGATAAATAATAAATTTGGTTAGATTAATAATATAATTATAAAATAAAAAGTTAATGATAATAAAAAATATTAATGACTAATTATAAATATTATAAAAAGCACTCTCTAAATATTTCTAAAATTAATTTTATTTGATAAAAATATAAAATTAAATAAGAACGGGACAATTTAAAAAAAATAATAAACAAGATTTAAAACTTAATTACTAATAAGACAACACGATGAATTAAAAAATTAATTTTAAAAAAGATTAAAAAAAACTATAACGATTCTAGTCTGACACACAAGTTAGCACACCACTGACTGGCAAGACAGCAAGGTTGTTGCCTCATCAAACACAGCGTCTCTCCAACAGCAGCATCACTAGTCATTTAGTGTGAGGCTGTGTGGCGCAAAGGGTTATTCCTTGCATTGCTAACTGACAACGACAGCGGTGGATGCCGCTGGTAGTGGGCAAAGAACTCACTACTAGTAATAAAGAAGAAGAAGATAAAGAGGAGCAGAAACTCTAATATCTCTTTAGAGTTAGGAAAAATTACCCCCTTCCTTCTCTTTTTAATTTTAAATATTAAGCTTTTAAGTTTGTATATTGTGAACATGTTCTTAAAACTTTAAGCCTTATTACAATTTAAGGTCTTTAAGATAAATTATGAATTTTCCCTCTATAAATAAAATTTAGATTTTATACCCTAAATTAAAATTAATTGTAGAATTACTTTTTCTAATAGGATTATGAATGAATTAAATTGTTTAATTTATTTTTTTTAGTTTTATAATATCCTAATGGGATTATGATATATTTAATTAAATATTTTAATTAAATTTTAGAAAAATAGTTTTTCTAATTTAATGAGAGTTTTTAAGCCAAAAACATTTTCTTTTGGGAAATTATCAAATTGAATTTGATTGGATATTTTTAAGTGTTAAAAATTAAGTGTTTTTATTTTATGGTTGAATGGTTGTAATTTTTATTAAATATGGCATGTATGTCTTGTTTTATCTCTATTTTTTCTTCTAGATTGTAATTGTTTTCTCATCTAATATCCCTATAATATAACTTATGATTTCTTAATTAATTATATAAATGTTATGTAATTTAGAAATGTAGAAATCTAGATAGGAAATTATTATATAATCAAAATGCTTGTAATGAACTTATAAAAACTTACTACAACTACCTAAAATTTGACCATCTACTTCCCTTCAATTGCTCGATAAAATTAGTTTAGATATGTTCATAATCATTTAATTAGAATGGCATACTAGAGGTGTGTGTTTATATATAAATTGTTACGTATGAAATGTATATATATTATATCATCTTATGTATGAGACCTAATTAATTGATAATAAATCTCTCATTAATATATTAAGTACATGTTGAGAATATGAATAGTTGCCTTCCAATTTTATATGCATAAAAAAAAAGTTACATTCATGGATAATTTGTTGAGTCACTCAAGATTATCATTAATCGATTATGTTTAATGCTATAAAGCTATAAAATTGGATCTTACTTAACTAACTTGTTTGATTTGGATGTATCACTTATGATCATATGAAGTTAGAGGCATGAGTTAGGCGAAATATATATGAAATGTTTAGATAAAGAATTTTTACCTAAGTGATCTAGGAGTGACATAAAGGTGTGATTAATACACTATATTATCTATCTAATTTAATTTATTTTGATTTGTTGAGTCACTCAAGATCAGATAAATTAAATAAGATCCTAACCCACTAGAAAAATCTAAAAGAGATTTCTTTTACTAATAGAGAGAGTTATTAATTTGCAAGAAAAATAGTGAGAGACTCATTTAGGATTAAAGTCCTTATTTAAATTTGAAATTAAATATGTATGCATGAAACTAATACTTGCTCTTTTTACATTAATAGGTTGATAAATAAAATAAGTAGCAGCATATCTTATGAGCATACTTGATGCTAACAAATTAATTGGACTAAATTTCTTAGACTGACACTAAAATATGAGAATTGCTCTTAAGCAAGAAAAAAATATATTACATGTTCTTGAAAAATCCAATTTCAAATGCCTCTGCTATGATGTTAAAGAAGAAGTTAGGAATGAACATCATGATGACAATGAACAAACTGTATTTTTTTATATTAGCCAATATATCACCCGAACTTCAAAGGTAACACGAGAATTGTTTGATAAGGTTAGTAGGACTGAGAAGTACGAAACCTCTAAGGAATTGTTCCACTGCAAGATGATAGAGGGTTCTTTAGTGAACACCCATGTTTTGAAAATGATTGGCTATATTGAGAAATTGAGACAATGGGGTTTTGTCATGGACTATGAGTTAAATGTTAACTTGGTCTTGTAGTCATTACCCTAAAACTTTTCACAATTCAATATAAACAAGTTGGATAGTTTATTGTCAAAGTTACTTAATATACTTAAAACTAATGAAAGGGCCTTTAAGCAAGAAAAAGGTTCAGTTTTTCTAATTTAGTCTTTTAGAATGTCTAAGAAAAAAGATAAGAAGAATAAGAGTGTTGTCTTTAAAGAAAACAAACCTATTGGAGGCATCAAGAAAGACATTGGCACTTATCATCATTGTGACAATAAAGAACATTAGAGGAGAAATGACAAGGAATACCTTGCAACTGTGAAGACAAAGAAGCTTAATGAAGCTTCTACTTTAGACATGTTTATAATTGAAAGCCATTTTATAACTTTGCATTATAGTTCTTGGGCATTAGATACCAAATATGGTTTTCATATTTGCAATTGCACGAAAGAACTAAAGAAAAGTACAAGATTAGTTGTTATTTTGTTTTGATATATTAAGAGATTGTTTTCATTTTATTTAGTATTAAATGGATTTGAATTTATTATTGACAATAAATGTTATTCCTTTATAATAATGTTGTTTTTTTTTATGGATCTGGTAATTATACAAATAGTTTGTATATACCCAAATTTAAAATGCTCAAGTTCAATATAAACTGTAATAAAATATAAATATAAATTGTAATAAGTATTAAAAAACTTCAATTGGATCGAAATGGTTAATATTTAACCAAATATTTCAATGATTATTTAAAAGAGAATGAGATTCTCTACACCTTTTAAAACACTATTTCTAGATGAAATATATTCTCAAGGTTAAATCATTGGATGTTTAGCCTGAACCTTAAGAAACACGAAATCTCTATAAATTTGGTAGGGCATGTCATCCATCAATGAGATAAGAATCTCTAATGGAAACTGTGAATGACATGTTGCTTATAATTAATGGCCCTACCAATTACTTGAAAGAAATATATGATATTTATTGCAAGAAATAACTTGAAGATATGGACTTCATATGCTAACCAAGTTTGGAACTTGGTTGATCCACCTGAAGGGATAAAACCCAATGGATCTAAGTGAGTCTTTAAGAGAAAGACTAATATGAAAGACAATATACAAATATGCAATACAAGCTTTAAAGAGTAGGAATATCCAATTTTGATGGTATAATCAACATATTTGATTTCATAAAAAAATATGGATAAACTTTGTGTTTACAAAAGGTTAGTAAGAGTAGTGTTATTTTTCTAATATTATATGTTGATGATATATTATTGTTAAGAAATGACATATCTTTACTTTACTCAATAAAGTTTTGGTTGCCTAAGAATTTCTTCATAAATTAATTAGGAGAAACAACCTATATATTGGATATAGAGATATATAGAGATAGACTTAGAAGGTTATTAAGATTGTCCAAATCCATGTATATAGACCAGATGTTAAAATAGCTTAGCATGGAAGAATCTAAGATGATATTCTTATCTATTTTACATGGAACACCTCCCTTTAAAGACATGTGGTTTAAGACAGATTGAGAGAGATATGATGGAAATGGTATCCTATACTTGGCTATAGTATCCATCAATAGATAAGATAAACTAGAAGTTTAAAATTGTTTGAACTAATATTGTTTCAATGAAATGTTGGGAAAGTAGTAAATACCAGTCAATATATGTTTTACTATAAATGGTAGTGTTATGAGTTGGAAGAGTTCTAAACAAGAGAACAAAATTGATTCTACAACTGAATAAGAATGCACCTCCATGTTTGAGGAAACAAGGAGGTTATTTGGATCAAGAAGTTCATCTATGAACTATGTTAGTTCCTAACATTGTTGATCCAGTTGTTCTGTACTATGATAATAATGGAGCCATTGCATAAGAAAAAGAACCAAAGTCTCACTAATGATCCAAACAAGCATTTAAAAAATTCTATTTATTTTGATAAATCAATGAAATAAAAGATGTAAAGATAGAATGAGTATCCACCGAAGAGAATTTAGAAGATCCTCTTACCAAGTCATTATCCATGCAGAAACATTAATGCTACATGAAGCAATATGATATTAGATACATAATTGATTAGCTTTAGTATAAGTGGAAGATTGTTAGTTCAATATGTTATGTAGTTAATCAGTTGGTTAGGTTTATTGAAGATATTAACATAAAGGTTTGTGCCTATGACACTCACACTAGATGGATTGATTGAAGGGTTTTATAATCCTGAAGCTTATAATCTTGAAGATTGTAGACTTATAATGGCCTTCATTTCCATCTATAGTGAATTACACAAGAGAATACTGTTAGTTTAATATGCCCCGTAGTCAATCAGTTGGTTATACATAGTATTATTATATTCATATAAATACATATTTATTATTAATAAAGACTTAATTTATCTTTAATATTCATATAATATTATATTAATGAATTTAATATTTAATTTATGAATCTAAAGTAAAGATAAAATTTATGGGGTAAAAACGATGTGCAAAGAAAATTATGAAGTTGTTATTAATATGAGATTCTTATTGCATCAAAGCATTGATTCTAAAATGTTCCTGGTTGATGCTCTCTTAAATACTGAATATTTATTAGAGCTGTAGAAATTAGTACATATTATGTTATTTCCTTTATGAAAGGAAGTAATTATTCTCATAAGTTGAGGTATAAAAGATATATAAAACTAATATGTAGGTGTTTGTTATAAGACATGTACACTGAACTGACTAGCATAAGAATTCCATATGAAGATATATCAAATGTCTATGGAAAAGCTTATATGATAGTTGTGTAAGTGATACTTAGATTTAAGATTACTAAGTTATCTTATATAAAGAGTGTTATATTTTAATCCTATCACACATTATCTTGGTAAAGATAACAAATAGGCAGACATTAGATATAACATAAACTATATAAAGGTATTTGAGTGATTAATAGATAATTCATTGCTCTAGATGAATTAGGAAAAATGTTCCACATGTTCTTAAATAGTATTGATTGTTAAATTCTTGCGCAAGGTGAAATGAGATTGAGAAAGAGTTTCAAATCTTATTAAAATGATCAATGACTACAATGTTACGAATAAATATGATTTGATATGGTAGACACACTCCATGTTAAAATGTTACTGAAAGGTTAAGTCAAACTACTTATGACTTTCCTAATATTTGAGGGATTATAGCATGTTGATAGACGATGCACTTGTTCTTCAAATATAAATTAATCAGTTATTGAATTGATAATAAATTAAATTGTTTGATTTATTTAATTCTATTTATTTAGAATTATAATTTATATTTGGGCCAACATATTAAGAACCTAATGGGTCACACATATTAAGAACTATTAGTCAGAAATTAAATTCGTATAATTAATCAAGTGTGACTCGACTGAAAATAATTTTAGAAATTAAGTAGTAGAATATATTTAATTCAGGGATTATAATTATAGTCTTAGAATAATCAAATATAGACTTGATTAATTAAAATTCTAAAATTAATTTTAAATAATATATGGATATTATTTAAGTGGCAAATAAATATTTTTCTATTTATAGGGTTTTTAGAATTTCCTAGACAAAAAAAAGTATGTAAGTCACAGAATATAAAGCTAACACTTTAGGTATAGCAATCCCTCTCTCTTAAATAGGGATTTAAGAGACTTTTCACTAGTGGTTCGTATGGATTACCATTGGAGGCTGGACAATGGACAAATTGTGGTTTGTGACAACCCGGTATTTAAAGAATTATTCAAAGCCAGAGAAGATCAGATCTTTAGGTAATAAATCCATAAACAACTCTAGATATGTCTAATAGGATCCTAGGGACTCTTGAATAATTTTCTTTTATTGTTTTCGCTACGTATATGATAGTCGGGAACCTAACAATGGGATCTTTATAGCAGTTGCTAGTACCATTTGAAGATAACCTAATGATACAACTCACAAAGAATTTGATTGTTGGAATTTATTTATAAAACATAGTTACCAAGCTTATTTGAGGCTAAATTTAAGGTGAGTTCCACTCATTTTTAAGGTTAAAAATTTATTCTTTTGTATAAGTTCTTCAACATGAAACATTAACAAGATTAAAATAAATTATATGTGAATGAAAAATTGATATAAAAGACATAGGTTAACTAGTTTGTTGTGAAACCCAAAACTATCTATCCCATATAGAAAAAAAAAATGTAAGGACGTCTTTAGTTTTATTTAATGGAAAGTTGAAGGGTCATAAATAAAATTAAGTAAAATAGTATGAGTTTAATCCACAAGTGCTCAACACAGGCTTAAAACTTGAATTAAATAAGGGGTGAATGAAGAGTTTTTACACTCTTCCTCACTTTAGTTTTTCTTGTCAATTTTGAGTTTTGTTTTTGCTTCTAGTCTAAGGCTTATGTTTGATTTTAACTTTGGTTTGTAAACCTTATTTAGAAATACATCTAAATAAGGTGATGTTGTTTGAATCTCATGAGGTTTATTGCAAATATACTAATTGCATTAAGTGAGGAGCAATAAAGCCTTAAAGATAACGAATTCATCATTAACAATAACAAAAACTTTATTATTTTTAAAGTACTTCAACAAGTAAGTACAATTTTTTATTTTAATCTAAACATAGATATATTATATTTCTATTATATATGCTAGAATTATTTTTCAATATCTTATGCAACTTTAAATACATGTTTAGTATGCTTGCTAGTTTTTAGTTTTGATTCCAAGTTTACCATGTTATATAAAAATGACACACTTGTAGTTGTAAACATGTATGAATTCCACTCTTTCTTGGACAACTTTTGTTTAGTATATATGCTCTTGTAATGATAAACTAAACTATCTATGTTTTATTCTAATTATCACCTAACTTTTGTTAAACATTGATTCCTTGATAGTGTTAAGTATATACTGACTTAGTTAATAATTAATTGCAAGAATGATAATGGGATGGTATGAAAATCCAACAACAAATGTCACTCACATAAAAGAAAGTGTTTTTCGCTTACCACTCTTAAGATTTTGAACAAAAAAGATACAGATGCAAACAACTCATTACTCTAAAAGTACAAATCAAATCACCACTTTACAGATACAATGTCAAGGAAATAAATCTACCACTAACAAATGAGATACAAAACTTAATAGATGCCAATTGGCCAAGTCAAAAGATTTCAATTCAAATTTTTTCAAAAAATCTCAATCATGGTTTGAATCAAAATTATATACTTGGAACACCCCTCTAAGTCTAAAAAATACCAAAATAACATAAATCAGACCTAAAAATTGAATTTAATAGAATTCTAGAGAATAAATAATAATAACTTATTATTGACTCTAAGTAGGAAGCATTAAAATTAAAATTGATATAACTCTTTGGAGAAAACTTCAATGCATGCATAATTAGATAACCTGGAAAAATGTTATTCTGAATTTGAAAACCATATAGGATAAGCTCATTTCCCATGCAATAAAGAGATGAAAATTTAGGCTTGAAGTTGATCATATGCTGATAACAAACAACCTAAAAAAATCCTCCATTTGTAATGCTAACCAAATTCAAGTAACTCAACTCCATTTGGACCAGTAGAAGACACTTCTATAGCATGTTCCCCTAGTTGAAAAAGACTTGACCTCTAGTTAAATGTCGAATCGTCACCCTAAAAAGATAACTTAGCCATGTTAAAAGTGTCTGAAATGTCTAAGTAAGCGGGTAACTCAATTTGGTAAGCATTTTCACCAATTCATTTTAGAACCTTAAATGGATCATCAACCTTTGGTTTGAGCTTAGAAAATCTACCTTGTAGGAACCTTCCCTTACTAAGATGTACTCAAACCAGATCACCTTCTTTAAACTTTAGATACTTACAATACTTATATGCTTAAATTTGATAATTCTTGTTTTGCCTTTCAATCTTGTCATGAACTTGTTTATGAAAGTTTTTAAGTAGTTTGACCATTTTTTCCAGCATCATTATTGAAATTCAGACTTATTAGAAGAGGAATAAAGTCCAATGGACTCAATGAATTCTGACCGTACACAACTTGAAAAGGACTACAACTTGTACATTGGTAAATAGAATGGTTTTACGCAAATCCGGCTTATAGCAACACCAAATCCTAATCTTGAATATTCTTCTTCACCAAAATTCTCAAAAGACTTCCCAAATTATGATTGACAATTTTAGTTTGACCATTGGTTTGTGGTGATAAGTTGTACCAAATTAAAGATGAGTTCCAAGATTTCTCCAAATTGTATGCTAAAAATGACTCATGAACTTGGAATTCCGATTAGAAGTGATTATCTTTGGGATGCTATGAAGTTTAACAATCTATTTAAAGTATAGATGAACAATATTAGTAGCATCAAATGTCTTGCTATAAGGACAAAAATGCACCATTTTAGAGAAACGATCAACCATCACCATAGTTGAATCTTTGTTCCTTGAACTTCTCGGCAAACCAAACACAAAATCTATGCTGACTTCATCCCAAGAGGATTTTGCTACTGGAAGTGGAATGTATAAACTTGAATTCTGACCATGTGATTTGGTAATATTGCATATCCTACAATGTTGTATAAACCTTGTGACATCTCTCCCTATCTACGACAAAAATTAAAAAAAATCCTGAATAATAAATTTTTTATCTCTCCTAAAATGTCCATCAAGCCCATTGTTATCAGCTTCAAAGATAATGGTTTCCCTCAATAAACCTTAAGGAATACACACTCAGTTTCCTTTAAGGAGCACAACAAAATGCTTGGAAAAACCATTTTCACAATCAACCCATATCTTGCCAAAATCACTATTATACTTATAAAGATCTTTCAACACTTCAAAACCCGTCATTTCCACTTACAAATTAGTAAACAATAAGTGTCTTTGACTCAAAGCATTAGCAACAACATTATAAGTTCCAAATTTGTGTTTCATAGAGAAACTAAAAATTTATAGAAATTCAACCCAAAGAGCATGTCTTCAACTAAGCTTTTATTGGCTATTAAGAAACTTCATAGCCTTATAATTAGGATATATTATAAAAGCTTATGGATGCAAATATTGATACCAATGGTCTAAAGCACAAACAATAACATAAAAATCTTTGTCATAAACTAAATATTTCCTTCTTGAATCAATGAGTTTCTCACTATAGAAAGTAACATGTTTGCTATTTTGACCAAGAATAACACAAATACCAACATTAGAAGCATCATATTCACTTCAAAAACTTTTTGAAAATCCAGTAAAGAAAGAATAAGTGCATTGATCATCTTTTTCTTCATAACTTTAAAAGTCTTATTAACATCATTAGTCCACTCGAAACTACCTCATTTTAAGCATTCAGTGATTAGAGCAATAATGGTAATAAAGTTTTTGATGAAATATCGATAAAAGGATTCTAAGCCATGAAAATTTCAAATATCATGAAGAGTTTGAGGACCTGGCCAACTAAGAATCGCTTCAATCTTCTCAGGATTAATCTTCACTCCTTCTCTAAACACAACAAGACCCAAGAAAACAAGGCTGCTAATAAAGAATTCATACCTTTTCAAGTTAATATAGAACTTTTAACTCCTCAAGGTTTGAAATACTTCTTGTATGTGATTAAAATGCTTTTTTTTTATTCTTGTTGTAAACAAAAATATCATCAAAGTAAAGAACAATGAATTTACCAATAAAAGTTTTAAACACATCATTCATCATTCACATGAAAGTACTAGGTGTATTTGAGCAAATGACATAACCATCCATTTATAAAAGTCATCCCTAGTTTTGAAAGTTGTTTTCCATTCATCACCAACTTTTATTAGGATTTGATGGTGGCCATTTTTAAGATCAATATTTGAAAAATAGTAGCACCATGAAATTGATCTAGCAAGTCATCTAGTCAAGGAATAGAAAAATGGTAGCCAATAGTGATTTTGGTCACCACCAAACTACTAATGCACATTCCCTATGATCCATCCTTTTTTGGAACAAGAAGAGCGGATACAACACATGTACTTTTTTCCCTTATTAAGCCCTTCAAAAGTAACTCATTAACCTGCATTTATAACTCTGCATGCTCATTTGCTAGGTTTACTTGTTGAAAGTATAATATCTGGAATTAAGTTAATAAAATGTTGAATATCCCTTATTAGAGGAAGGCTATATGGTATTTCTAACTATTTTAGAAAATTGATCATGCAAATGTTGCACTTATGGAGGCAACTCATTTATTTCAGCGTTTTCCTAAAAAACAACAAGAGTATAAACCAAATTCACATCATTAACAAACCTTTTCATTTTGGTATAAGTAATCAAAAGTGTTTTTGTTTTTTTAAATGGTTTGAAAATAAGTCCTAGTTTAGAAAGATCTAAAATAACCTTTACTCCATCTTTTATAAAGAAATAAGTATTCTTAAAACCATCATGCTAAACTTTACTATCATATTGCCATGAACGACCAAGCAACAAATAACATGCATCCATAGGTATTGCATCATACCAAATTTGATCTGAATACCTTTTTCTAGTGGAAAGTAAAACAAGACATCTATTTGTCACCTTCCTTTCATGCTTCTTCTCCAACCATCTCAATCTGTAAGGTTGAACGTGTGTTTCGGTCTTGAGCTATAACTTATTCACTATAATAGTAGATATAACATTGACACAAACACCACCATCAATGTTTACATCATCAGCTTTTCCATTTGCATTATAACAAGTGAAAAAGATGTTGTAACAAACCCAATCTTTACTCTCATCATAAACAACACTTAAACTTCTTTAAATGATAAGTAATTCAACTTAATTAACATAAGTTACTTTACCTTCTTGATTTGACTTATTTGACAATTCCTATTTACCAACTGTCTCTTCCTCTATAATAACAATAATTTTATGGTTTGGATAATTAGAAGCAATATATCTATACCTTTGATACTTGAAACATTTTTTTGAATTAAAGTTTGAAGAACTCACTATTTTAAAAACCAACTCGTACACTACCCTTTTAAATAGCCTTAATGACAGGAGGTTTTGCTGCTAGAACTCCCTTGGAGAATGAAGTACTACCCTGATTGGAAGAACCCTCCTTAGATGCTAATTTTCATTTAGTCTTTCTGACCTTCTTCTGCTGCTTTTCCATATTCAAAGCAAGTTTTCTCATGTTATTAAATGTGCAACAAGGCTATAACTAAACCATATTAGAAATTCATTCCTTTAACCCACCCAAATATCGAGTTATTGTTTTCTCTTCAAGTTCAATAATATCACACTTTATCATGAGTAATTCAAACTCCATCATATACTCCTCCACGATTGTTGCACCCTCGCGGCGGAGCGCTGCGGAGCGGAGATTCTCGATTGATTTTAGGGTTGTTTTTTATTTTTATGAATAAAGGAGTCGCCACCTAGTATTATGGTCACTAGAAAACCTAACTGGTCTTTCAGAGATTCTAAGGCAAGGGACTGGTTGCGTAAAGGGAAGGTATTAGCACCCCTAGTACGCCCTACCTAAGGTAAGCTGCTTGGTGTTTAGTTTGCTTTATAATTGCTATGGTGTTGGTGTTTTCTAATCCCATCAGTTTTCCTAGGTTTGATTCAAACTAAATTTATTAAGATAGAAATCCAAGGAGGTTCCATGTGCTTTAAAAGCTCATTTTCCCCTTAGTATTTCAAGAGTTTGCGACTTGTAAATCGCAAGGAGGAGGGACAAAAATTTAAAAATCTAGAGCGCTTTAAAAGCCTATTTTTGCCTTAGTGTTTTATACTCTCATGGCTCGTAAACCGTGGAGTAAAAAAAAATTAAAATGTCCTCGATTATAATTAAGGTTTCTTTCAAGGATGTGTGATGACTTATTATTCATAGAAAATTATTTTGGATATTTACCACTTAGGGTTACTTTATCCAAATATTAACAGTGAATAATAACAAGTTATTCCATTAAATATTTTGGATATTCATCCATTTGGGAATTCTTTATCCAAACATTAATAGTGAATAATAGATGAATTCCCCCTAAAATAAGAATTTTGTTTTTGGAATATTGGCCAATACCCTTTGGAGTTTTACAAACATGTTGTAAAATCCAGAAATGCAAGAAAATAATTTTTATTGTGTTTAAGAAATCCATGTGAAAACACATTTTCGAAAACTTCAATTATATTTTATATATATAAAAAAAAAGAACGTTCAAAACATGTTAGGGTACAGGGGAGCCAAGATTATGAAACCAGAATTTAGTGACAATGTGCATACCCCATTAACCCATTCTAATGACAATGTTCATACCCATAAAACCATTCTTTGATAAAACTAAATCCCGCTTTACTCATCCCACGCAGACAACAAGGAAAATAAAACTAGAAGTATGCTCTATTTATGTATAAATAAGAAACATGAGAGAAGTAAAACATGTGCACGAGGGAGCCAAAAATATGAAACTAGAATTTTGAAATCAAACCCCTATGTCCGTGCCTCATAAACCCCACTATTTCCTCACCTTAAAAAAACAAACAGCCTCATTCATTTTACAACGCCAACAGAGAGAAACAAAACAAAAACTGGGAAAGCATGCTTTATTACAAACAAAAAGACAAAGTCATGACCGACTAACCTTCCCTTCAGCAAGTGTAAGAAGAGAAAAGAACATGAGGGTCCCTAAAGTTCTCGCAGCTGGAGCACTAGGGAAGAAACACCTGCAGATCCTATTTTGTAGGAAATGAAACAAAAGACCAAGAAACAGCTCCAGCGTGCCTCCTGACGAACGAAAACAATGACGCTGAAGTTGTGATGTGCTTGTGGAGTCTGTGTTCTCTTGCTTTTTCTTGTTTTTTTCTGCCGTTTGCCTGTCTTTTTCTCCTTCTTTTTTTCTCTTCACCTCTTTCACGTTCCAGTGAAGACTTTTTAGTATCAAAGAAAAGCCTTCTTTGTTTCTCCTTGTTTTACCTCTGTCTCCCTTTTGTTCTTCTGTTTTTCTTCTTTTTAGGTCAGCAGAGGCAGCGTATATATAGTCTATACACAACTCTTATTAGGAAAGATTCAATGCATTAATCTAGGATGCAAATCCCAGCTGATTTGCAGCCAAATAATTAAAATGAAGAAACTACAATATTGTCATTGATTATATGTTGATTCTAGTGATTTCTTTCCAACATTAACACATCATTCCAGCCATCTATGTTAGGGATAAAATCCCAGCCATTAGATGATGGTGAGGTTCTTCTCTTTATGGCATTTTGCAGCTGTCAAAAGCTGTTGTTTCTTATGAATTATAGCTGCAAAAAAACTAGATTTTCCTTACTCGGTGTGGTAGAAATCTGATTAGTACTTAAAAGTGCATTCTCATTAAGGCTTTATATCATCGTATTGCACTAAAGTATCGTTAAATTCCCTAACTAAAGCATGTTTTATAATAACAAGTTTAATAATATAATATATCTTTAA